>Ga0181564_10001713_pt1 | contig 19523 bp, 16 predicted proteins | sample 011ome_24_FD_134512 | JGI IMG/M metagenome (GOLD analysis project Ga0181564, IMG submission 134512) | Coastal salt marsh microbial communities from the Groves Creek Marsh, Skidaway Island, Georgia - 011513CT metaG (megahit assembly) | ecosystem: Environmental > Aquatic > Marine > Intertidal...
TACCGATGCTAGCAAGATTTGTTTGGTTTATTTGGATGAATTCTTGAGAGACCACGACTTTAAATTATTAGATACGCAATATCTAAATCCTCATATTGAACAATTTGGAGCCTACGAAATTCCCCATGATGAATACATGAAGATTCTAAAAGAAGCCATCCTTATTTAATCGAAGTAACCATCAGGTTCTAGTTGGCTTAAGCTCGATTGCTTTGAGTTTGTTTTTTATATTGAGGGTTTTTTATGAAATTTGATGCTACCGTGAAAGTCCATATCACCCACAACAACCACGATTATCAAGCTGATTTAACACAGCCAATTTCCATCGCTTTGGGTTTTGGTCCCTCGGCGGAAAATCCCAATGCATTCCATATCAATCCTGCACAATTTGAACCGATACGAGTAGGTGATTTTGTAGGAGCTGTTGCAGAAGGAGGAAGTGCAAATTGTGAAGTTGTAACCTATTGTGCTCACGGTAATGGTACCCATACCGAATGCGTTGGACATTTAAGTTCAGAGCGAATTCATGTGGCTGAAATACATCAAACCCCCAATTTATTAGCGCAGTTGATAACCGTTCCATTGCACACCGATTCGGAAGGCAGGGCTTGTGTTACGGCAACTTCTTTTGTTGGGATTGAATTTGAAACGGTTCCTGCTCTTATCGTTCGCACCACCCCCAATGAATCAGATAAAAAGTCAAGAGTTTGGTCGGGTAATGAACCTCCTTATTTCAGTATTGAAGCAATGCAATATATTGTGGATGCAGGTTTCGAACATTTATTAACAGATTTGCCTTCCGTGGATCCAGAAGAAGATGCTGGAGCCCTTGCTGCACATAGAATTTGGTGGCAATATCCTCAAAATACGAGATTGCATGCAACTATAACCGAACTGATTTTTGTCCCTAATTTCGTTAGCGATGGGATGTTTTATTTGCAGCTAAATCTACCAAAGATACATTCCGATGCCGTGCCTTCTCAGCCTATGATTTATCCATTATCTCATGATGTCTGAGAAATTACTTTATGCGGTTAATTTAGTGGCTTCGAAATTTTGGAAGTCCTCAATTTCTCCAGACAAAATAAAGGAAATAGTTGTCGTTAAAATGGATGAAATTGGTGATATGACCGCTGCAGTGCATGTTTTTGAATTGTTGAAACAATACGCACCCGAGGCGAAATTGACAGTCCTTTGTAAGTCCTTTGTGGGCAGTTTGATTGCCGCAGATCCGCATATCGATAGAATTATATTCAAAACCCAAGACTTGCCCTCAAAGGCCGATGTTTGGGTTGAACTTCGCGGAACTTGGGAAACATTCTTCCTGTCAATTCTCAGAACAAAAAAAGTGCGTTTAGATCGAGGAACTGTGCGATTTAAGCAAAGGGGAAATCAAGCCCATGAGCGAATAACAAACTTCCGAATTATTGAGCCGTTGGTAGGAACGGTAAATTGGCAATGCAAACCATTATTCATTAATGATCAAGATCAAGCGAATGCCAACAATATCCTTAAATCTTTATTTAAAATTCAATCAGCAGATTCAAAACCTTTTGTGGTGATTCATCCTGGTGGAAGAAGTTTATTGAGACGTTGGCCCGCGATACGGTTTGCGCAAATCATCAATGATATATACCGACTATACGTTTGGAAATCATTGGTTATTGGAACAACAGATGAGGCCGCGATCTTGCATGAAATTGAAAAAGAAACTTCTGATAACAGCGCCATTTGGCTCACACAAGAAAGTTTAGGAACCTTTGCGGCGGTAATTAGCAAAGCTGTACTTTTCATCGGAAATGAAAGTGGTCCTCTGCAAATAGCAGACATCATGGGTGTGAAAAGTCTTGGATTATTTGGTCCCGGTGTAGCCAATGTTTTTTATCCTCAAACAACTGGGTCACGTGTTATTCATAATATTTTGGATTGCAATCCGTGCGATCAAATTCATTGTGTGAGGTCCGAATCAAAATGTATCGATATCATTTCTGTACAAGAAGTCATGCTTGTATTGCCGCAGATGGGTTTGACCTAATTGACGCCTTTTTTATTTGGAAAATTTAGAGGCAAACGTCTTTAATTGATGCGAATACCCGATTTTACTGGACTCTTTAGTTTTTTAAATCGAATTTTATATCCCAATTTGAATTGAATCGGCGTGTCATCCATTGAATTCGGAATCTATACAGGAATACAATTCACCAAAGATTTTGGACGTTCGTTTACAATTTCTTAATGTTGGTATAGTTTTTGTTATTTTTGAGGATATGCAGAAACCATTTGAAATTACTGTGCTCGGAACTTCGTCTGCAACGCCGACGAAAGATCGAAATCCTAGTGCACAGTACGTTCGATTGGATAAGCATGTTTTTTTATTTGACTGTGGTGAAGGCACCCAAAACCAGCTGCTTAGAAATCAGTTGAAATTGCAAAAAATAAAATATGTTCTGATTTCTCATATGCATGGTGATCATTATTTCGGTCTTCCGGGATTGATCACCTCAATGTCCCTCTTTAATCGAACAGAGCCTCTAATTTTAATTGGGCCAAAGGCGGTTTGGGAATTTCTTACTTTAGTAATAAATGAAGGTGGTGGAGCGCTTTCCTATGAAATAAAATTCATTGAGACGAACCCCAACGTTTCCGAAGAGTTGATTAGTCATGATGATTTTTCTATTACAACCGTGCCCTTAAAACATCGCATCCCATGCACTGGATTTGTTTTGCGTGAAAAAGGCGCCATAAGAAAAATAAACGTTGACGCGTGCTTAGAAAATGGAGTTCCGGTTTCATTTTACGAGGAGTTAAAACTCGGGAAAAATTACCTGAGTGAAACAGGCCGAGAAATTGAAAATGAAGATTTAACGTTTGATACACTATCACTTAGGAGTTTTGCATATTTGTCCGATACGATTTACGATCCAACTTTAGTTCCATTTATCAAGAATGTGAATCTGCTTTATCATGAGTCTACCTTCATGCACGATCGTCTATCTAGGGCCGAAGAAACCTTCCATTCTACCGCAAAACAAGCAGGAATGATTGCTGCTCAAGCCGAAGTTGAACAGCTGATGCTTGGTCATTATAGTGCCCGATACGATGACCTATTGCCCTTGCTCGAAGAGGCTAGGGAAGAGCATGAAAATACAATATTGGGATGTGAGGGTTTAAAGGTTGAATTAAAAGGTTCCTACAAGGTCCGTGCTTCCGCTTATTAGAGCGTGATTAGTATACCGCACACCTCGGATTCTGTGTATAAATGAAAGAATGATACCTTCATATTCGTTTTATATTCGTAGGATAGCATCATGGCGGAACCTAAAACAGGAAAAAATAACAATAAAAAAGGCGTCAGCGATTTCTTAAAAGACAAGCCCAATGACCGAAATGAAAAGATTTCGGGCAAGGATATTTTTAATGCCGCCTCGCTAAAAAATGAAACAACCCGAAGAATTTTAGGTTTTTTATTACTGACATTCTCGGTTGTTACTTTTATAAGTTTTACGTCTTTCTTTTTCTCTTGGAAATCCGATCAAAGTTTCTTGGCTGATAGTCAGTGGGAACAATATATTGAAGAAACTGGTGATATTAAAAATGCCATGGGTTACCTTGGAGCACGTTGGTCTTACAACATGATTCATAACGGTTTTGGATTGGCCGCCTTCGCAATTTTACCCTACATGGTGTTTATGGGTTTGTATTTGCTGTTGAATTTTAGACCATTTTCATTGCTTCGTATTTTGTTGCATACCATCATCTTCATGACATGGTTTTCATTGTTCTTAGGGTTTGTTTTTCAGAATATGTCGCCTCTTCTGGGTGGAACATTTGGCTATTTTGGAATTCAGCAGTTACAATCTGGAATTGGAGTCATGGGGGCATTCGTATTTTTAGCGGTGTTTGCATTTATCTATTACATGGTAATTGTAAATGCCAATCCTTTCGAATCGTTACAAATGAAAGCGGCTCAATTTGAGGAAGATTTCAAATCTGAGGAAACGGGTATTCAGGAAGAACAACATTTTGAGCCACAGATTTTCGAGGATATTACCGAAGATCCTCATGCCAATGAGATGCTAGATTTGAGTGACGAGGAAGTGCTTGAAGCTCCCTTTGATGATTCTCGAGCTGAAGATATTCCCGAGGAGGAATTGCCTGTTGAGCCAATAAGATTAAAAAAACGCGAAGAAATTCCATCTGAAGATGCATCAACTGAGGATCCACGAAAAGTCGAAACAACTAGTGGATTTACGATTGAGGATAATACCGCAATCGAAGATGAAAGCGTTGACGAAAATCTTGCAGAAAAGCAAGTAGAGCAGGAATACGGAAGTATCAATACGGAATACGATCCACGTGCAGATTTAAGCAATTATCATTTCCCAACTTTGGATCTCCTTACGGATTATGGAAGCCAAAAACATGAAATTGATTATGCGGAAATAGAAAAGAGCAAAGAGTTAATCGAGGAAACTTTACTTAACTACAAAATCGGAATTGCCAAAATTTCAGCTTCAGTGGGTCCTACTGTTACACTCTATGAAATAGTGCCCGCACCTGGGGTTAAAATTTCAAAAATTAAAAATTTAGAGGACGATATTGCGTTGAGTCTTGCGGCTCTGGGCATTCGTATTATTGCTCCTATTCCAGGTCGCGGAACGATAGGAATTGAAGTGCCCAACACCAATCCTGTGATGGTTCCAATGCGAAGCATTATAGCGAGTAAGAAGTTTCAGGAGTGCGAATATCAACTGCCCGTAGCTCTAGGTAAAACCATATCCAATGAAATTTTCATAGCCGATTTAGCTAAAATGCCCCACCTTTTGATGGCGGGTGCTACCGGTCAAGGTAAATCAGTTGGATTGAATGCAATCTTGGTTTCTTTGCTATATAAGAAGCATCCGGCCTACGTGAAGTTTGTTTTAGTAGATCCTAAAAAGGTAGAATTAACCCTATTCAATAAAATTGAAAGGCATTTCTTGGCCAAATTACCCGGAGATGCCGATGCTATTATCACAGATAATCAGAAAGTAGTTCATACTTTGAATTCATTGTGTGTGGAGATGGATAATCGTTACAAGCTTCTACAAGAAGCCATGGTACGAAATATCATCGAATACAATAAGAAATTCTTAGATCGCAAATTGAATCCAGAGAACGGACACCGATTTATGCCTTATATCGTCGTGGTTATTGATGAGGTGGCCGATCTTATGATGACGGCTGGTAAGGAAATTGAAATTCCGATTGCCCGATTGGCTCAGTTAGCAAGAGCGATTGGAATACATTTAATTCTCGCTACCCAGCGGCCTTCGGTTAATGTTATTACCGGTATGATTAAGGCCAACTTCCCGGCACGTATCGCATTCCGTGTAACCAGTAAAATAGATTCGCGCACAATTCTAGATGGTAACGGTGCCGACCAGTTAATAGGTAAGGGAGATATGCTGTATAATGGTGGTAATGAAATGGTTCGTTTGCAATGCCCATTTGTGGATACTCCTGAAGTCGAAAAAATCTGTGAATTCATAGGTGAACAAAGAGCATACGCGACCGCTTATATTCTACCTGAGGTGCAAGAAGAAGACCATGGCGGTGGCGGTGGAGACTTTGATTCCGATAGCCGCGATACTTTATTTGAAGATGCTGCTCGTATAATTGTTCAAAACCAAGTTGGAAGTACCAGTATGATTCAGAGAAAACTAAAAATTGGATACAACAGAGCCGGTCGTTTGATGGATCAATTAGAAGATGCAGGTGTTGTAGGCCAAAACTTAGGTAGTAAGCCTCGTCAAGTATTGATACCCGATGAAATGGCATTGGAAGATTTTTTATCCAATCTATTTTAATACTTATCCTTTTTATAGATAGAATTCCATCAATTTTAAATAATTTCGATTTACATTTTTCACGATAATCCCTTCCAATAATGCGGACAAAGCGATATTTAATCCTAACACTAACCTTATTTTTTAGTTCAATTGCTGCTTTTGCACAACCAGATGCTAAAAGCAAAAGCATCCTAAAAAAATCAGAATTACACTATAAATCATTAAAAACGATTACAGCCGACTTTACTCTTACCACATCAAGCGAAGGTAGAAAAGCGCACACGAATAAGGGTAAGCTTTATATCAAAGGGGATAAGTTCCGGTTGGAATACGCCGAACAAATAATTTATTGTGATGGTAAAAATATTTGGTCTTACAACCCCATCGACGAAGAAGTAACTCTTGAAAGTTATAAAAAAAGAACAAACGATTTATCTCCTCAAGACATGTTCAATCTATACAACCGAAACTTTAAATCTATTTTTGAGGGAAGCGTAAAATCAGGATCTGAGCAACACAACGTAGTTAAGCTTGTACCCAAGAAACGCAAGGAGAAATTTGCCTATATCAAGGTTTATATTGAACAAAAATCGAGCGAGCTAAAGAAGGTAGTGCAACATTTTAAAAATGGAACAGAAGTAACTGTTTCGGTTGTGCAGTTCACCCCAAATAAAAGTTTATCAGACAGCTTTTTTACTTGGCAAGCTTCTGAGCATAAGGGGGTTATTTTGGTAGATTTGAGATAGCCGAATTAAATTGAATAGATATAAAAAAAGGCCATTACAATGTAATGGCCTTTTGTATGAAAGTTGATTTATTTCTTATTTCAAAACATCGAACATGCGTTGGCCGATTTCGGCAGGACTTGCTACAACGTGAATGCCACAAGATTCCATGATTGCCATCTTTGCAGCTGCTGTATCGTCTTTACCACCAACAATTGCACCAGCATGACCCATACGACGGCCTGGAGGCGCTGTTTGTCCAGCAATAAACCCAACCACCGGTTTGGTTCCGTGCTCTTTAATCCAATGAGCGGCTTCTGCTTCCATGCCACCACCAATTTCACCTATCATAACGATACCTGCAGTTTCAGGGTCGTTCATGAATAATTCAACCGCTTCCTTGGTTGTAGTTCCAATAATTGGATCTCCTCCAATACCTATAGCGGTAGATTGTCCTAAACCTAATTTGGTTAATTGATCAACAGCCTCATAAGTAAGCGTACCAGATTTTGATACAACACCTACGTTTCCTTTTTGGAAAATAAATCCAGGCATAATTCCGATTTTAGCCTCACCTGGTGTGATAATTCCGGGGCAATTCGGCCCAATTAAACGACTGTTTTTACCTTGTAAATATTCACGCACCATTACCATATCCTTAGTCGGGATACCTTCTGTGATGGCAACAATTACTTCAATGCCTGCATCTGCAGATTCCATAATGGCATCCGCAGCAAATGCCGGTGGTACAAATATGATACTTACGTTAGCTCCTTCTTGTTTTACCGCAGCTTCAACAGTATTGAAAACGGGTCGGTCAAGGTGAACGCTTCCGCCTTTTCCAGGGGTTACACCGCCAATCACATTGGTTCCGTACTCAATCATTTGTGTTGCGTGGAAAGTTCCCTCGTTCCCGGTGAAACCCTGCACCACTATTCTCGAATTTTTATTTACTAAAATACTCATGTCCTGAATGTCACTGCGAAAATAACCCATCGGGATTACATTCCCTCACCTTTAATTGATATTAACGAATATTTCAAATGGCTCAGGGTAGTTTTGAGTGTAGAAATAGGTAAATAGTGATCCACCAAATTCCTAAATTGGTATTTGGGATTTTAATTGAGGGTTAATAAAATAAAAATAGCGTTGAAGTTCAACGCTATTTTATATAGGAATGATAACCATTCATTTTAGAAAAGTGATACTTAAACAACCTTGCAAGGCACTACTATTTCTCAATTAGTGAAGTGATGCTGTTTGATAAGGGACCGGTTGTTGAAGGGAAATAAGCCAATAATTTACCTTGTTCATTCAATAAATATTTATTGAAATTCCAGCTCACTTCGCTGTCTAATACGCCATTAACACTTTTTTTACTTAACCATTGGTAAAGCTCGTGTTGTTTAGGCCCTTTGACATCTAATTTTTCGGTCATCAAAAAGGTTACTCCGTAATTTTTTTGACAAAAAGTTTTGATTTGACTAGCATCTCCTGGCTCTTGTCCTCCAAACTGGTTGCAGGGTGTACCAATAATCACCAATTGGTCTGCGTATTTTTCTTGTAGTTTTTGCAATTCTTCATATTGTGGGGTAAAGCCACACTCACTTGCGGTATTGACGATTAATATTTTCTTTCCTTTGAATTCAGAAAGTTGTATCTCTTTTCCTTCAAGCGATTGAATTTTAATGTTGTAAAAAGGACTTTTAGGAGAAGCGTTTTGTATGGTTGTGAATCTACGGTTTTGGTTTTACCAAAAAAGCAACCCGTTAGGGTGGCAATAATTCCTAATTTTAAAGCTTTGTTGAATAGTGATTTCATGTAATTAAAAAACAAATTTATACCGTTTAAGTTTTGAATACGCAGTCTTTTTCCTCCGTGTAAAAATGCGTATTTTCGTATTTATGAAGTATCTCTCACTCACTGCAATATATTCCTTTGTTATACTTTCTCTATTTGCTTGTGAAGAAGAACCTCCAGTGGTTCGCTTTATAGAAAAGCCACTTTTGGATACGACTTACATGTCGGCAGCTCCCAATCCCCAAAGTAAAACAGTATGGCTAGCCGATATTACAGGCGTTAGATGCACCAATTGTCCTGAGGCGGCAGAGATTGCGCATAATATATACAAAGACAATCCAGGGCGAGTTGAACTAATAGCGTTGTATCCAACTTATTTTCCTACACTAACCAGTGCATGGTCGGGTTACGATACCCTTACTACGATTCTAGCCAACGAAATTGTTGGTGGTGAGCCGGAAGGAATTCCTAGAGGAATGGTAGACAATATTGTGTATAACGGAAATAGATTTATTGATCGATTTGTATGGCCTGCCGCCATTCAACAACAATTAAGTTTGAATACACCGATTAATTTGGATGTAAAAGCCGATTGGATTGCTTCTGAGAATAGAGGACGAATTGAATACAAAGCCATTGCAAATTCGGTTTACAACAAACCCGTTTTGGTTATTGGTGGAATTTTAGAAGATAAGATTATTGGCAAACAGTCAGATCGACGCGCCAGCTCAGGTTATATTCCAGATTATGAGTTCAATCATGTTTTGAGAGGAGTAATAGGATCATCAACAGGAGATACCTTGACTTCGGCTTTCCCTTCAACCGGATTTACGGTAGAAAAGCATTATTATGTGAACAAATCACCTAATTGGAACGAAGAAAATCTATCTATTCTGATATGGATCATTGATGCAGAAACCAGAGAGGTTTTGCACTGTAAATCGGCTAAATTTAGCTTGTAATGATCAATTGGGAGGATGCCTTACTCGGCTTTCTGGCTCATTTAAAGTTGGAAAAATCACTCTCAGAGAACAGTGTTAGCGCATATAAAAGAGATCTCGAGAAATTGAAGAATTGGTCCTTGAACCAAGGCATTCAGTTTCCAACACGAATAGATAAAAAACAACTACAAGATTTTTCTGCGTTTATCGCAGATACAGGGGTAAAACCCACAACCCAATCCAGAATATTGAGTGGAGTTCGGGCATTTTTTCGTTATCTCGCGCTTGAGGATTTTATCGAACAAAGTCCAGCTGACTTTTTGGTATTTCCCAAAACGGGTCGAAAATTACCATCCGTTTTAACGCCTGATGAAATAGACGCCATGATTGCCACATTTGATCGCACCACTTTAGAAGGTGAGCGGAATGTTGCGATGTTTGAAACTTTATATTCTTGTGGACTTCGGGTTTCGGAACTGGTTAATCTAGGTTTGACGCAAATACATCGCAATGAGGGTTATGTTCAAGTGATCGGAAAAGGCAATAAAGAAAGATTGGTGCCCATTTCAGAGAGAGCCTTGAAGCATATTTTCTTGTATGTAGATTATTTTAGAACCACATTAGAAATAGATCCTAAGCATCGCAATACAGTTTTTGTTAGTGCTAAAGGAAAAGGTTTATCGCGGCAAATGATTTTCTTTTTATTAAGGAAAGCCGCTATGGAAGCCGGTGTTAAAAAGGTAATCTCACCGCATACCTTTAGACATAGTTTCGCAACGCATTTGGTTGAAGCCGGAGCAGATTTAAGGGCCGTGCAGGAGATGTTAGGTCATGAATCAATAACAACCACGGAAATTTATACGCATTTAGATCGGAGTTATTTAGCAAAAACCTTGGAGCAATTTCATCCCCGTTCTAAATAGTCTGCAAACGTTTTTTTCCCTTTGAAGAAATAAGAAAAAACCAAACTCTCAACAAACATGCCGTTCAGCGTATTTGGATTTGTAGGTTTTGGACTTTTTGTTAGGTTGGCTTTTAATTTGTCGTACTCTCCGTGTGCCTTTATTATTTGAAGCGTATGTTTTGGTTTCCCCTGAATAAGAAAGAAGATACCTGCTAATCCATCAAAAAATTTGCGTTGAAAAATGCGCTTTTTCAGAATAGATTCAGGTAGGTTCTTATGTAACATAATAAGACTGTTTCTAAAGTTTAGAAAGGTTTTTCTCGGGTTTTGATTGGATAGAGTAGCGCCACCCATATGGTAAACTGTGGCTTGCGGACAGCTATAAATCCCCAAATTTTCCGATTGAATGCGCCAACATAAATCAATTTCTTCCATATGGGCAAAAAAGTCTGGATCTAATCCGTTAACCTTTTCCCATGCATCCCTTCTTATAAATAACGCGGCACCTGAGGCCCAAAAAATTGGCGTACTCTCATCATACTGACCCTTGTCAGTTTCAACGTTTCCAAAAATACGGCCTTTACAAAATGGGAAGCCGAAGGTATCAATACAACCTCCTGCAGCACCGGCATATTCGAATTTTCCATTGCGTTTATAATCGAGAATTTTTGGTTGGGCTGCGGCAAAATCTGAGTGCGATTCCGCTGTTTTAACCAATTCATGCAACCAGTCTGCATTCCCAGGTTCTGCATCGGAATTCAGCAATACAAAATATTCGGCATCGCATTGTTTCAAGGCTTGGTTATACCCACCTGCAAAACCATAATTTTTATCCAATTGAATGATCTGAATTTGATTGCCAAATTCATTTTTTACATAATTCACCGAATCGTCAGTTGACGCATTATCCGCGAGGATGATTCGAACATTTTCATGTTGCGAATACTCCAATACTTGGGGTAAACATTGGGCTAAGATATTTCGTGTATTGTAATTTAGTATTACAATATCGATTCGGGGTAAACTCATTTTGCGACCTTGAAAGGCACAAATATAAAGTTAGATAAAGGCCCTGACAACCATAAAACACAGTATTGCTTCTTAGGGTCACCTGCGGCCTTATTGAAGTCCTGTATTTTATCCTCCTGAATGATATTCAATTCCACAAGTCTTTCAATAGTTGTGGCATTGATACTGTATAGAAACCCAAACTCCGTGCGATCAAAAAGTAATTCTCCGATTTGTGCATTTTCTTGATGTGCAACAAAAATAGGTCTCTGCGTGAACCCTCCTTGTATCATATCGTCTGAAACTTCTTTGAGTTCTTTGGATATGCCTTTTAGTTGGTTCTTTAATTGATCAAGTTGAGCGGTAACTTCGGCGGCATTCATGATTTAGGGCTTAATAATGCGTTGGGTATTTTGTGCTTTATCGGAGATAAGTTGAACAAAATAAACACCTTTAGGAAGTGCATCCAAATTGATGTTTATTTCTTTTTTCCGATGGCCCGATTCTTTTTTTACCAATTGCCCTTGTGTATTGAAAATATGGATATAATCTACAGGGGATTTAGAATTGATATGAATGAAATTTGAAATTGGATTTGGACTGATTGTCGCTTTGAATGTTGTTGGTTGCTTAATTGCTGTTTGAACATCCTTTAATTTTAAATACCAAATACCACGGCCGTGTGTGAAAGCAAAAAGAGTGCGGTCCGAATTTCGAATTTTCACCTCGTGAACGGCAACATTAGGGATGCTGTATTCTTTGTTCCACGTTATGCCACCATCGAGGGTGTAGTATAAACCAAAATCGGTGCCGGCGAAAATGTAGTGTTCAGGACTTCTTGGATCTACTGCAACGCTATTAACTGGAAGTCCTTTAGGTAAATTGGCGGATATGTCTACCCATTCTGGATTGGCAGAATCGAGATTGCTTACTTTCCAAATTCTAGACGTATCGGAATAGTTGCTAAAAGCACAGAAAATTTGATATTTATTTTTTGGATTTACCTCAATAAAATTAAGGAAGTCATTGGTAATTACTTGTGGTACGCTTTGATTGAAATTTACATCGGTGCCCACTTCCGTAGCCGCATTCTCTAGTTTATATAATTGTGCGGCATTACCTCCAAAATACATTACTGGATTGGCGTCATGGCTAATGCCGATGGCTTTCAACCCGGAACGTGTATTGGTATTGATTCTTTGCCAATTTTCACCGCCATCAACAGTTCTGTGTATTCCGCGGTTGGTACGATAAAAGACCATATACTGATCTTCTTCATTCATGTTGTAAGCATTGATGAAATTTACACCTTCGCTCGCAAATATTGATGCTGAGATGTACCGGAATTGTTGGGGTCCTGTTTTGAAATTATCAACCCTGCGAATGCCCTCATTCTGCGTGGATAGATAAGCAACGTCACCATCTTGTTGTCCAACATGTGAATAGGCGCCGTCTCCTCCAAATATGTATTCCGAAACGAATCGTCTTTTACCTACATGGGTTCCATTATCTTGGGCACCACCGATACATTCGTATTCAGAGAAACCAGGACCACCCGCATAGAATTGGGTTACACGGTATCCGAAATTGGCATTTTTAGTGACATTGGCACTTCCCCACTTTAAGAAATATACACCCCCATCGGTTCCCAATGCATATTCATTTTTAGATTGGCTGAAATTAGCAAAGGAATGGTGATCGGCGTGGGTGCCATTTATTTTAACCCAAGATTTACCACCGTTGGTGGAGTAGGCAGAGTTAACACCGCCCGCAACAACATAATTGCTATCATGTGGACTGTTTCCTAACATTACGCAATAACGTTGATATCCGGCTCCAATTGCGGTAGGAGTAGTGCGCTGTTCCCATGTTCTTCCTCCGTCGCTACTTTTATAAAATGCAACCGGTGGATCGCTAAATCCGAATCCTTCAAAAAGTGCATACACCACATTCGGATAATCCGCACAGTTAGCTAGCTTTATACGTCTAAAGGAACTCGGTCTATTCGGGAAAGTTAATACGGACCATGAATTGCTATTTCCGTTGGAGTCAGAGGCCAGAACACCATTAGAATGCATGCTTATCAAAATTCTGTTATTGGGAAGCACTAAAATATCATTTACTTGACGATTTCCACCGTTGTAGGCTTTCTCCCAGGTTTTTCCTGCATCCGTGGTACGATACAAACCTTGTGCGTTTGTTCCTACAAAAACCGTATTAGAATCGTCCAGAGAATGTTCGATATCCCAAATTTCATCCATCCCGGCTAAACCTTCTGTAGCCGTTAATTGCTTAAATGTTTGTCCGCGGTCAGTAGATTTGAATACTCCATTACCACTTACATCCGCACTGTTGGCACGACTTTCACCAGTGCCGTAATAAATGATATTGTGATTAAAAGGATTCGATGTTATACATGAAGGCATCATTGAAACTTCATGTTCATTCACGGGTTCCCAAGAACTCCCTTTATTGGTAGTTCGCCAAATACCACCGGATATTCCACCGGCTAGAAGGTGTTGATCATTCTCTGGATCAATCCATAAACCTCTTGTTCTGCCGCCAATTGATACGGGTCCAATCTCAATGATAGTATCAAAAATTGCCGAACCATTTCTCTTGTTTATGTTCTTATTTTGGATATCCCAAAGTTGCCATTTCGAACGCATCCATTTAGGAATTACACCATCCTTATTGACTTTTTCTGATTTCCACTGATCGAAATAACCTGGGTGTGACCCTTTGGTAGCTTGATTCGTTTTAAAGGAAATTTCAGCTCCAGTATTGTATAATCCTATGCCTATTAATGATATAGAAAAGAATGAGAATAATACAGTGTAAAATGAACGCTTGCGCATTCTACAAATATAGGCAGTATTTATTCGGGTAGTATGTCAAAACATTATCACCAAACGGGAATTATTGACATATACATTGAACTTAATTTGATGTAAATTGCACCGAATGAAACGATTATTTAGAGTTATTCTTTGGGTATTATTTTTAGGTATTTTGTATGCGTTACTCTACTTTTCACCTTATCAATATCTGATAAAAGGAGTTAAGCTAACCTATTTACAAGGTACTAAATCAGCTCATTTTACCGATTGGTATGGGTTTGACACGCGTATTATTCCCAATGGTTCCAGGGTTAGTGATATTAAGAAAATCACCAATCAGAAAGTGGAATTAAGTGATACCCTAAGGAAGGTTTTGGAAGAAACAGAATCTGGTTCTTATTTGGTATTCCGAAATAACGCCTTGGTTTACGAAGAATATTTCAATGGTTTTACGGATACCCATAGATTGAATTCTTTTTCTATGGCAAAAACCGTTACCACATTGATGGTTCAGAAAGCAATAGAACTGGGTTATATTCAGTCTTGGGATGATAAGGTAAAAAACTATTTACCTTGGTTAACAGGTCCATATGCGGAAGCTTTAACACTTAGAAATTTGTCAACTATGACGGCAGGATTGGATTGGAATGAAAATTATATCTCTCCATTCAGTATTACTGCAAAAGCCTATTATAGTGATGATATCGAAGGCGTAATGAGAAGCTTGGGAATAGTTCAAAAACCCGGTGAAAAATGGCAGTATCAAAGTGGAAGTACTCAACTGCTCACTTTTGTTTTGAGAGAAGCAATTAGATCTCCCAAAATGCAGGTGAAAGAACCTATCGAAATGGAAAACACCTTCAAAACAACGGTGCAAATAAATCAATTAATGAATGGTGAAAATTCTGAATACCGAGATTTGAAAAAATACAATAGCGTTAGTGAATTTGCGAGTGAACAAATTTGGGTGCCTTTGGGAATGGAAGCACCTGCATTATGGTCATTAGATAAAGAAAAAGGAAACGAATTGGGTTTTTGTTGTTTAAACGCGGTTAGTAGGGATTTTGGTCGCTTGGGTTTGTGGGTTTTGAATCATGGGAATTGGGCCAATGCCCGAATTGATTCCTCCTTTTTGGCCCTTGCAAGTAAAGGTTTTAAGGATAAGCGTTACGGCCACTCGTTCTGGGTAAGCAGTGAAACACCAACTCCGTTTTATTATTTTCAAGGATTAAATGGGCAATATATCTGTATGATTCCGTCTCAAAATATGGTTGTGGTGCGTACAGGTAAGCATATTAAGAGAATGGAAGATGATAATTTGATTTTTACTTGTGTGAAAACCTATGTATCAGAGGCAGTGAGGCTGTTCGGCAAAAGGGAATAATTCCTGAAAATTGAAGATTTTCATGTAAAAAAAAGGTGGGATATTCTCCCACCTTTTTTATGATTTATTCTTGAATTATTTGTTAGCTGAGCGGCGAATGATGTTCAATGCGCCACCTGCTTTGAACCACTCAATTTGTTGTTCGTTATAACTGTGGTTTACCATAATGCTATCTTGTGAACCATCTGAATGGTTTAAAACAAGGGTTAAAGCTTTATCTGGAGCAAATTCAGTTAGTCCGATGATATCAATGGAATCATCCTCTTGGATTTTATCATAATCGCTTTTATCCGCAAAGGTTAAGGCTAACATACCTTGCTTTTTAAGATTGGTTTCATGAATACGAGCAAAAGATTTCACCAATACGGCACGAACCCCCAAATGGCGAGGTTCCATTGCAGCATGTTCACGACTTGAACCTTCTCCGTAGTTTTCATCTCCCACAACGATACTGCCAATTCCTGCAGCCTTATAAGCTCGTTGAGTATGAGGAACTGCGTTGTACTGACCTGTTAATTGGTTTTTAACTTCGTTTGTTTTCTCATTGAAGTAGTTAACTGCTCCAATAAGCATGTTATCAGAGATATTATCCAAATGTCCACGGAATTTCAACCAAGGACCAGCCATTGAAATATGGTCGGTAGTACACTTTCCTTTGGCCTTTATCAAAAGTTTCAATCCAGTAAGATTGGTGCCTTCCCAAGCCGTAAATGGATCTAATAATTGTAGGCGTTTTGAGCTTGGATCAACCGCTATTTGAACGTGACTGCCATCTTCAGCAGGTGCTAAATAGCCAGCATCTTCAACCGCAAACCCATTTGGAGGCAATTCATGTCCTGTTGGTGGGTCTAGTTTAACCTGCTCTCCATTTTCATTGGTTAGGGTATCTGTCAGTGGATTGAATCCTAAGTCACCGGCAATCGCAATAGCGGTTACCAATTCCGGAGATCCAACAAATGCATAAGTATTTGGGTTTCCATCGGCACGTTTTGCGAAGTTTCTATTGAAGGAGTGAACGATGGTGTTTTTTTCTTGCTTTTCAGCACCCATACGATTCCACATTCCGATACAAGGACCGCAGGCATTGGCAAATACTTGAGCACCAATTTTATCAAAAACATCTAAAAATCCATCGCGTTCGATGGTATATCGTACTTGTTCAGAACCTGGAGTAATGGTAAACTCAGCCTTGGTTTTCAAGTTTTTCTCTGAAACTTGTTTTGCCAAACTCACGGCGCGAGAAATGTCTTCATAGGATGAATTGGTACAAGAACCAATCAAACCCACTTCAACTTTCAAAGGCCATCCGTTCTTTTCGGCTTCTTCTTTCATTTTAGAAATAGGAGTAGCCAAATCTGGAGTAAAAGGCCCATTAAGGTGAGGCTCTAAAGTAGAAAGGTCAATTTCGATTACTTCATCGAAGTATGCAGTTGGATTGGCATATACTTCAGGGTCGGCCGTTAGGTGTTCTTTAACCGTATTGGCTAAATCTGCAACATCGGAACGATCTGAAGCACGTAAATAGCGTTCCATACTCTCGTCGTAACCAAAAGTAGAAGTAGTAGCACCAATTTCAGCACCCATATTACAAATGGTTCCTTTACCGGTACAACTCATGCTTGTAGCACCTTCTCCAAAATATTCAACAATAGCACCTGTTCCACCTTTTACAGTTAAGATTCCAGCCACTTTTAAAATAACATCTTTTGGTGCAGCCCATCCACTTAACTTACCGGTTAATTTCACACCGATTAGTTTGGGGAATTTCAGCTCCCAAGGTAAACCTGCCATAACATCACAAGCATCAGCACCACCAACTCCGATGGCAACCATGCCCAAACCGCCTGCATTTACGGTGTGTGAATCCGTACCAATCATCATTCCACCAGGGAACGCATAATTTTCTAATACTACTTGGTGGATGATTCCAGCACCGGGTTTCCAAAAACCGATACCGTATTTATTGGAAACAGAAGCAAGGAAGTCGTATACCTCTTTACTTTCATTATTCGCTACCTCCAAATCGGTAGTAGCTCCTTTTTGAGCAACTATTAAGTGATCGCAATGAACGGTAGAAGGAACGGCAACTTTATCACGACCCGCTTGCATGAACTGCAATAAAGCCATCTGTGCGGTTGCGTCTTGCATCGCTACACGATCAGGTGCGAAGTCGACATAATCAGAAGCACGTTTGAATGCCTTCATTTCAACCCCATTGCTCAAGTGGTTGTATAGGATTTTTTCTGATAAGGTTAAGGGACGACCCAATAACTCACGGGCTGCTTTTACGTTGCCCGGCATTCTCTCATAAACTGATTTAATTACGTCGATGTCAAAAGCCATAATATCTATTTTTTAACGCTGCAAAGGTCGGGATTTTTTTGCAGATTTATATCATTTTAGGGTAATGAAATGAACTCGTCCATAATAGGGTTTTACGCGTTTTTTATGTGTAATTTCGTAAAGTGGAATCTCAAGAAACACCAGAACGCATCGTTTTAGGAATTGATCCGGGTACCAATTTATTGGGATACGGAATTGTGCGAGTCAATGGTCGTAAAAACGAACTGCTATCCATTGGAGTTCTGCGCTTGGGTAAGATCACGGATGCAGGCAAAAAATTGCATGAAATCTATCGCCGCATTGCAGGTTTAATAGATGGGTTTAATTGTACTGAGGTAGCCATTGAAGCTCCATTTTTCGGCAAAAATGTTCAAAGTATGCTCAAGTTAGGCCGTGCACAGGGAGTCGCTATTGCTGCTGCAATTTCTAAAGATTTGCCCGTTTACGAATACGTTCCAAGAAAAATCAAACAAAGTATTTGCGGTAATGGTAACGCATCCAAAGAACAAGTTTTATCCATGCTTCAAAGTGAGTTTAAATTTGAAACCCAACCGGAAACATTAGACGCATCCGATGGTCTTGCCGCGGCATTGTGTCATATTTATCAATTCAGTCCTAGAGCTTTTGGTCAAACAAAAGGAAAAGGTAAAACAGGATGGGAGTCTTTTGTGAAAGACAACCCAGATAGAGTTCGATAAATAATTTAGGGGTGAGATAATCTTTTCTAGAAATCACATAACAATTATTCTTGCTAACTTTTATCGGAGATATTTAATTTAAACGTCTGAAAATGAATTCTTCGTAAATGAAATTTATTAAATAAACGTTAATCTAATAAACAATGAAAATTTCTAGAAATACAACCATTGCTGCCACCATTTTAGCAGCGGTTTCGATCTTAAGCTATAGCTATTTACACCGATTCCAATATTCCGAATCCAATACGATCACGGTAAAAGGCCTAGGCGCTACCGACTTTAAGTCGGACCTCATCGTGTGGGAAGGTCGATTTACTACCATTAATAAGACCTTGTATGAAGCTTATTCCCAATTGTCGTCAAACAGGGAGATAATTAAGGAGTTTCTAAAAAGAAATGGAATTTCAGAGAAGGAGACTATTTTTGGTGCTGTATCTACATCAGAACGTACCAAAAATATTTACAATTCAGAGGGTAACGTAATAGGCGAGGAGTTCATTGGTTATAGGCTTCGCCAAAGTGTTCGAATTGAATCTAGAGATCTTGAAAAAGTAGAATTGGTTTCCAGGGCCATTACGGAAGTCCTTAAAAGCGGAATTGAATTTTACTCTGAGAGTCCAAGTTATTTCTACACAAAATTACAAGATGTGAAGCTTGACCTTATTTCTAAAGCAACGGATGACGCCAAAACGCGAGCGAATATTATTGCGAAAAACGGAGGGGCGTCAATAGGCGATTTGAAATCTGCACAAATGGGTGTATTCCAAATTGTCGGCCAAAATTCCAATGAAGAATACAGTTGGGGCGGTTCTTTTAATACCACATCGAAATACAAAACGGCCACAATTACGATGGATTTAACCTACGAACTGGAGAATTAATTGGGATATTACCAACCTTCCTGCATTTAGATTCTACTTTTGTTTCTGATAATAGGTAGTTATGAAAACAAAAGCCTGCTTGAAAATTTCCATCTTGTGTTTTTTATTTTCACTGTGGGTGAATCCGGTTCGGTCTCAAACCTATTTCCCACCATTAACCGGAAATCA
>Ga0181564_10001715_pt1 | contig 19509 bp, 16 predicted proteins | sample 011ome_24_FD_134512 | JGI IMG/M metagenome (GOLD analysis project Ga0181564, IMG submission 134512) | Coastal salt marsh microbial communities from the Groves Creek Marsh, Skidaway Island, Georgia - 011513CT metaG (megahit assembly) | ecosystem: Environmental > Aquatic > Marine > Intertidal...
AAAAGCGCACCATGCACGGAATCACATCCGGTCAAAGCGCTCAGTGTATCGTATACCCAAACTCCAGAGTCGAGATACACTGTATTTTGATACACGATACTGTCAACTCCGTAGATCGTATCCACAGTGAGGTAATCGCACGAGAGCTTCATCGCATGTGCATTGATCGAATAAGCCGTCCGCAAATCAACACCGGCGGAGCTGAAATCCATGTCCATCGTACCGCGATAAGTACCGCACACATACATCTGATGTCCGTCGCTAAACCCGTCATTGATAGTGGAGCTGATGGCAGCTTCCCAGTCGCGTGCAGCAATGAAAGTGCCCTGTGGTGTCCACTTGGCAACCCAGCCTTGAATACCATAGGTCAGTCCCATGGTATAGACTCCCACCCCGGGATCCATGTCCTCCGGCCCCGTAAAATTGCCGGCTAACATCAACGTACTATCTGGTAGAAAATCGATGACCTCGATACGGTCTTGTGCCGCGTTGTTCGCTCCTCCAAGTCCACCAAATTCGCGCGCCCAGTCCAGCGTACCATCTGATTTCAATTTTATCAAGAAGGCACGGTAGGCCGCAGGCGAAGAGAACGTTTGAGCAGAGTCGATGCGTAATTGGCCACCGAAGGAACCCCCGACATAGGGCGCACCCGCTGGAGAAATTTCGAACGCATAGAACGGCGCGAACGCGCTTGATCCACTCATAGCTGTATTGCCCAGCAGGTCAAAAGTTCGATGGAACACATAATTTCCAAGACTGTCGTAAGAGGCAATCACCAAAGTATTTGAATACGGCTCCGCCACTAATGGTATTTGCTGCGGTGGAAAGGCAATGTTGGTGGAGTCTTGAAAATTACCCACCGTAAACAGCCTGCCCCCTTGCTGACGAATGCCTTCAATATAGTATTTGTCCGAGTCAAAGGCTTTGGCCCACTCAATAGCACCAGAGGCAGAATATTTCGCAATAAACGACGCCAGCACCGGCGTATTCAGCATCCAAGTCGAAGACGATGGATCCACATCTAAGCTGTCCACAAAATAACCCGCTACCACGAAGCTACCATTGGCAAAAGGCGCTGCAGAACGGATAGAGTTCACTGTGACGCTTGGGAAAGTCATCACGTTTTGGTAGTTCCCTTGAGCATCGAGGAGCAACACAAATCCGTTGCTGAAGGTTCCGCTAGGACTGCGCTGAACTACACCTGCCCCAGGATCAAAATCAACGGGTCCACTGAAATTCCCCGCCAACACAATGTTTCCCGTTTGGGGCTGAATAAATGCCTCCGATACGGTAATCAGATCTATGGCCCCGATGGACTTCACCCAAGAATGATTGCCTTTGGAATTGATACTTTGAATGTACAAATCTTGCGAGGTGAAGATTTGATCCACGTTGTATACCGTATCCACTTGGGCGCCTTGCCCTAAATAAAGTGTTCCCGTAAACGCTCCCACCACAATGGTATTGCCGTTTTCATCGCGCATCATGTGATTCGCATACTCGCCACTCGTGCCGTCACTCGTCTGTGCCCAATCGTAGCTGATCTGACCTTTGATGAGTGAGCTAAACCCTAACGCAGCGATGAGTAAAACGGACCGAAAAATCTTCATACCTGTTGGAATTTAAAGGAAAGATAAGGCGCCCACAGAGAAGGTTCCAAGGTCTATGATTGAAACCCTTATCGAATGAGTAAATGCCTTTTAGCACCAATTTCTACCCTATTTTTGCAGCTATGTCTGCACCTACTCGACGCGCGGTACTCATCGCACATTTTGCCCTACTTGGGGTGGCTTTGATCTACGGATCCTCCTTCCTCATTGCCAAAAGTGCCATGCAAGGTGCCGTACCTCCCCGTGCCTTTATCCAATTCCGCGTGACTGGTGCAGCGCTCCTGTTCTGGATGCTCAGTCCCCTTTCGGGCGACCACCACTTTCTGCGCATCCCAAACAAGGACAAGCTCTTACTAGCTGTTTCGGCACTTTTCGGAGTGACCACAAACATGCTCTTCTTCTTTGAAGGACTCAAAATCACAACACCCGTCAATGCCTCTATTATGATGGTCAGCGGCCCAATCATGGTTCTCGTAGCAGGCGCTATCATTGTGAAAGAGCGCATCACACCACCAAAAATTGCAGGTATCATTTTGGGCGCCGTCGGAGCGTTCTGGCTCATCTATTCTGGTGCCGATTTCCAACTCTCTGGACTCTTTTCTACAGACGTCGCGAAGGGCAACCTTTTCGTACTGATTAACGCGAGCTCTTATGCGGTCTATTTGGTGATCGTGAAACCGCTCATGGCCAGGTACAATGCACTTTTCGTCATTCGATGGGTCTTTACCTTCGGAGTGTTCTTTGTACTGCCATTCGGCTTGCCTCAAGTAGTAGAGATTGACTGGAACCTTTGGACTACCAACATTCTTTGGGCAGTAGGTTTTGTGATTGTCGGAACGACTTTTTTCACCTACCTCGGAAACATCATCGCTCTTAAAACACTCCACCCAGCGACCGTGGGGGCCTACATTTACTTGCAACCCCTAATCGCTTCTGTTTTAAGTCTGTTCTATGGAGCAGAAACCTGGAGCGTGCATATGCTGTTTGGAGGAATCTCCATCTTTGCCGGCGTCTACTTCGTGAGCTTTTACGGTCGTAAATTCAAGTCGTAACCGCTGCTCAGCACATCGGCCACACCGACTTTTCCTAGGTAGTTTCCAGCGAGCTTCATGCCCTCAGGCAAGGCCTCTTCCAGCTGCTTTTTCCACTGAAGATACCCCAGCTCAAACTGAGGAATAGCTTGTGACCAATTCTTTGTCGCCAAGCATTCCATCTCGCGGGTTCCCAACAACTCTTCAAGCTCCTGTTGAACCTCCTCAAGACGCGTTGCATTGGAAAAAACAGTAAGCGTGTGTACACCTTTCGGTGCTCGACCTTCAAACGCAACACTACCCATCAAAACGCCACGTATAACTTTGCCCATCGAGGCAGGGACCAAAATTCCAAAACCTGCAACAGGTAATTGGGCTTCGTCCACCTGAAAATAGTCTACGCGCAAGGGCGCATATGGAAGTGCCTTCAACAATTCGCGCACCTTTTGATCCTGCACTACCTCAGCTAAGGCATAACTCGGTAACGCACTCACTATTTGTTTGGCAAGAACCGTTTCGCCTTGTCCGAAGTGTATTTCCCAGATTGGTCCATCGTCATGACGCTCCTTCTTCATCAATCGCTGCACGGGAGTATTCAGCTTCAATTCATCCGCATACTCCTTCTCGAAAGCCGCTCCAAGCTCGCTCATCCCTCCTTTAAAGTTGGAAATTTTACGGGGCTTTGGCGGGTCTTTAAACATGGTTTTTAGCAGCGATCCATAGCGCTGCTCCCCTTGTTTCATTTTCTCCAGAACGACCGAAGCACTCAGCCGGTTGATATTGCCTGCATAAATGCCGCCCATCACAGGATCGACTAATTTCTCAGTGGCCTCAAGACCTATTCGACGGGAGAGAAAGGCAGATACACTTTCATCTTCTCCGCTCCCTCGAGAGGTGAAAGGCTCAGTGAATAATTGGCGCTTACCCTTTACAGATAGCCAGTCGGCAAATAAAATATCTTTCAGTCCTCCCACCGCACGGATGCCCGTAGCTTGCCACAAGAATCGGTTCTTGCTCGCCGCTGTCGCTTGCACAAAGCGATCACTCAAGCCAAGATGGTCCACGAAAGCTAAATACGTGGGGGAAGCAGCACAGCTATTGGCACCATAATCCAACAGGTGATCACCTATGATTTGCGATTGCAAAACGCCACCCGCACGATCATTAGCTTCAAAAACGGCGAATTTCAAGCCCAATTCTCTGGCTTTCCATGCTGCTCCCATTCCGGCGATTCCAGCGCCTAAAACAACAACATCGTACAGGTCCTTTGAATCGGTATTCACTAGCGCTTGCTTTCCGTAATCCAACTTCCCAACAATGACGCCCAATCGTCGCGATCATTCAAACATGGGATAGGAACAAAAGAGGTACCTCCACTTTTTAGATAGTCCTCACGTCCTTCCTCGTTGATCTCCTCGAGAGTCTCTAAACAGTCGCTGACAAATGCTGGACAGACCACGGCTAAAGAGCGAACACCTTCCTGTGGCAACTCTTCGAAACGTTGGGCTGTATATGGCTGAATCCAAGGATCACGACCCAACCTACTTTGGTAGGAGGTGCTGTAGGTACCCTCTTCGAGCTGCAACTTTTTCGCCACGAGCTCCGTCGTCACCGCAGTCTGGTGTTTGTAGCAGGTCTGATGCGCTGGAGATGCTACAGCGCAACAATTCTCTACTTGTGCACAATGACAACCCGTAGGATCACTTTTTTTCAAATGTCGGATAGGAATGCCGTGGTAGCTGAATAGTAAATGGTGGTCTTCCGGCAACCTTTCTTTGATGCTTGCACTGAGCACATCGATATAGTCTGGGTCGTTATACCAAGCCGATTTGAACACCAGCTTCAATTCCGGAAAGTGCTCCTGCGCGAGTTCGCGAACCCGGTCCTCGACCGTTTGATACGAACTCATCGCAAAATGCGGATAAAGCGGCACCACATATACCTCTGTCAAATCTTGATGTTCGCGCTTTATCTTCTGAAGCGTCGAAAGGATGCTTGGCTCGGCATAGCGCATCGCCAAATAGGTAGGCACCTGAGTGTGTTGCTTTACCTTTGCTAAGAGCCGTTCAGACAGCACAATCAGCGGTGATCCTTCGTCCCACCAAATACTCTTGTAGGCTGCTGCACTCTTCTTTGGACGTACATTTAAGATGATCCCCTTGACCAACAGCAATCGGGCCCATTTCGGATAATCGATCACATGGTCGTCCATCAAAAATTCGCCGAGGTAACGTTTGACGTCTTTAACTGCTGTACTTTTTGGGGAGCCCAAATTGATAATTAACGCTGCTTTACTCATGTTAGCTGCACATATTTTTTAGGCGTTATGCCAAATTTCTTTTTAAATGCAGTGATGAAATGGGACGGACTTCCATAACCCAGCGCATACGCCACTTCACTCACCTGCATGTTTCTTCTATCCAGCATCATCTTGGCTGCATTCATCTTGTAATCCAGCAGATAGCCGCCTAATGTTGATCCATATATTTCGCGGAAACCACTCTTGAGCTTGTATTCGCTAATCCCGATCTCCAACGCCAATTCAGCAATAGACGGAGGTGCCGTCATGCGTTCCACAAGGATTTCTTTTGCCTTTCTGATTTGTGATCTTATCGCTCCGTCACGCAAAAAAGGACAAGCTTCGACATCTTCACTGCGCTCCGAGAAATGAAGTGCGATGACCTCTAAAACTTTCCCTCGTGAAAAAATGCGCAACGGCTGATTCAATAACTCCGTGGTAAACAAACTCTCCAAAGCCCACTTCACTTCAGCCCCTAACTCCTTCTCGTCGTACAGCGGTTGGTTCAATTGATCCCCGCTCAAAAATGGAAGTGGCGCCTCTTGCTCGTTCAAAAACAAACCGTGAAGCTTATCGATCGTCGTATACATGGCTACCCAACGGTCTCCCGCATTCACCTGCAATTGGAAGTTCAAATCCTTCTTCGGATTGTACATAAAGTAGTACTGTCCCGCGACCAATTCCTTGGAGTACATCGGACCAAAACTGAAGTTCATCGCCCCTTCCAAAGCGAAGTAAAACTGAACTACACCAGCGGGCACTGCGACGTTCATACTAGCGCTTTCCTTACTACAAGGCGCACTGATAAAAAGTGCAATTCCGTGATCAGCAAACCGCTGCTCAAAACATCGTTCAGCGGTATTTTCGGAAATTCTAACGTTATTTATCGACATTTTTATAGCTCTGAGGGCAAATATATAATACTTAAACCCCGCTATCTAGGTACAAAACCCCTAGCGAGACTATTTTAACGTCTAGCGATATTTTTAGTTTTCAACCCCACCTAATTTTGTGGCACTAAATGATCCCCTAGTGCACAATCACGTCGGTACGAACTACTACAGCTTCGGTGTTTCTTTTCGAAACGCACCGGCCCATTTACGCCAACATTTTGCACTAACCCCCGATCAAGTACTCCACTTTTACCATGATATTTTGCCGCAACACCACTGTGCAGGATTCATAGTAAATACGTGCAATCGAACCACCTTCTTTTTACACGGCAAGCACAATGAGGAGGTCGAGACTGCTTACTTGCGGTTGATCCAAGAACGCCTCGCTAGGGTGGGGATGGACGCTGTAGACGACCTTAACGAGTTTGGCTACCGATTCATCGGCATCAAAGCGGTATCCCACCTTCTCGAAGTCTGTTCAGGACTCGACAGTCAAATCCTTGGAGATTTTGAAATCGTCGGACAAATAAAAAAAGCCTTCGCTCTGGCCAAAGAACAAGGAATCACCGATGGGCTACTCGAACGTGCTTTAAATACTGCCGTTCACTGCAGCCGGAAGATTAAGAACGAAACGGGTCTCTCGAGCGGTAGCGCTTCGACAAGCTATGCCGCAGCGAGTTTTCTTAGAGACCACCTGAAAGGCATTTCCAAACCCCGAGTACTCATTTTGGGAACGGGCGAGATTGGCCACCGGACATTGGACAACTGGATCGCAATGCATTCGAGTGATGGAGTCGCCATCGCGAACAGAACTGATGAAAAAGCAGCCGCTATTGCTCTGAAAACAGGCGCAGAGCATTTGAATTGGTCAGACTGGAGGGGAAAAATCAACACCTTTGACGCCGTCGTTAGCGCCGTAAGCACACCCCGTGCAATACTCAGCGCAGAGCATATTTCGCCTAACGGACCTAAATACTTCATTGACCTCAGTGTACCGATGAGCATCGATGTGTCCGTAGCAGAACTGCCAGAGACAGCACTTCTCGACGTTGATGCACTTTCAAAACGCGTAGCGACAACAATGCAATCCAGAAGTGCAGCACTTCCCGAAGCATATGCTATTGTCAAAGAGACGCTCGCAAAATTCAAAGAAACAGAGCGTGCACATAGCGCCGTTCCTTTGATTCAACAGGTACAACAAGAATTGACCAAACAATGGGAAGCGCGCCAGCACGACCCGGATAAAATCGAACGATTAAGTGCCAAGATAGAGTGCAGACTATTCGAGCATGTTCGTAAAGACCCCCGACAGATTCAACAGCTTAAAAAATGGCTCCGTGAGTAATACGAACATCAAACTTGCCAGCAGAACGAGCGCACTAGCATTGTTTCAAACCGAAGCGGTAAAAGAAGCTCTTTCTTCGATTGGTATCCACAGTAGCATTGTACCGGTTCAAACCAAAGGGGATAAAGACCAGCACACCGCTTTGCAGCATTTAGGGCAAACTGGAATTTTCACCAAAGCCATCGATGATGCGGTACTTAACGGCAGCGCAGATGTTGGTGTTCACAGCCTCAAAGACTATCCGACCGCTATTCCAAAAGGGCTTGCACTCCTAGCCGTTTTGCCTCGTGATGGTTATTATGACGCCTTCATCCCTGGAAGCCAAAGCACAGATGAAGGAACCTTGCTTTCCGGTTCACCTCGCCGTAAAGCGCAATGGCTTCGCAAATATCCAAATCACAAATTCTCGGATTTACGCGGCAATATGGACACGCGATTGGCTAAGATTCGTCGCAGCGCCGGTGGTATTGTTTCCGCGCCCGGATTGGAGCGCCTAGGCCTTTTGCCAGAAGATGCCGATGTGTTGGAATGGATGGTACCTGCTCCTGCTGCGGGCGTTATGGCCGTAATTGGACGCGATACTCCAGAACTTCGTGCCCAATTCTCACAGATCAACCATTTACCAACCTATCGACAAGCCACCGTGGAACGCGATTTTATGGCAAAGGTCGAGGGAGGATGTGCTTCACCGCTAGGCGCTTTGTGTACAGGCGATGGAACCCATTGGCACTTCACAGGAACACTGCTAAGTCTCGATGGAAAAACCGAAATACGCATCGAAGAAACGTTCCAAGCGAAAGATTGGGCCACAGCTGGCGAGCATTTCGCAACGCAAATACTTCAGCGAGGCGGAGCTTCGCTCATGGCTCAGATCAAAGCAGCTCAACCTATGGATGTGCTTTGCCTGAAAGAAATTGGCCCAGAGGAGCGCAAGCAAGCACTCGAATTAGGAGTCAAGCTTCACGATGTCGATGTACTGCGCCTCGAGCCGCACCCATTCCGCGTCGGTCAAAGTGAATTCTTCATCGTCGCTTCCGCCTTCGGTGCCGATCGTCTCGTACCTGTACTCGATCAACTGCCTAGCGTCGGCATCACCATCGGCAACAAAGCTGCTTTACGACTTAAAAACGCAGGCTTTAAGGGCACTTTACATGTAGTTCACACGAGCGACGAGGCGGTATCGTTCATACAAAACAACAAGCTTCGCAATGCGATCTATTACGGTGCGTTGAACTCATCGAAAGATTGGGAAGCACTAGGGATTAAACATACCATCACCTACACCAATGCGCCTAGTCAGCCGCGTCTTGCTCGTCAACAATGGGACGCCATCGCTGCGTTCTCACCGCTTGGCGTAGCGAGTGCAACAGCGCATAACTCCTTCCCGAAAAACACACCTGTCGTTGCTATAGGTCCCGCTACCCTGAAGGCCTGCAGAGACCACGGCTACCACAAAGCAATTACCTCAGAACAACCAACTCTAGAAAGCGTGATTCACGCACTCAAAGCATTGAAAAATGATTAAAAACGACCTTTTCCTTCGCACTTTAAACGGCGAGATCACAGAACGTCCACCAGTGTGGTTCATGCGCCAAGCCGGTCGCTACCTTCCTGACTACCTCAAACTAAAAGACAAATACAGCTTCTTTGAGCGCGTTCAAAATCCAGATTTAGCTCGCGAAATCACCGTGATGCCGATCGACCAGATTGGAATGGACGCTGCCATTCTCTTTTCAGACATCCTCGTGATCGCTCAAAGCCTCGGCCTAAAAGTTGATATGGTACCCGGAAAAGGTCCGGTATTAGAGACTTCTCGAACCCAAGCAGAGGTAGAAGCACTTACCGTTGAAAATACAGAGGACTTTTTCCAATACGCAACTCCCGCCATCGCTGCCGTTAAGGAAGGTTTAGCGGACCGCGTTCCGTTGATCGGTTTTGCAGGATCTCCATGGACATTGCTCTGTTACATGGTTCAAGGCCAAGGTTCCAAAGACTTTGCTGAGGCCAAAAAGTTCATCATGACACAGCCAGAACGCGCTACGCTTCTACTAGATAAGATCACTGAAGCGACCATCCGCTACCTCAACATTCAGATTGACGCGGGTTGTAACGCCATTCAACTCTTCGATAGCTGGGGCGGTATGCTATCACCAGAACATTACGACGCCTTTTCATTGCCTTATCTAGAGCGCATTACAGCAGCCATAAAAGACCGTGTTCCCGTAATCTTGTTTGCAAAAGGAGCATGGTACGCCCTTGAAAAACTACAAAATACCGGAGCCAATGCACTGGGATTGAGCTGGACGACTCCTGCAAGCTACGCCCGCCAAACCTGTGGCCCAAACATGGTTTTCCAAGGAAATCTTGACCCTACGACTCTTCTTGCCTCTCCTAAAGTGGTCGAGCGCGCTACTCGAAAAATGATCGACAGTTTCGGTGGCCCGCATCACATCGTCAATCTGGGACATGGCGTATTGCCGCACACCCCTGTTGATAGTGCTAAAGCCTTTGTGAATACTGCTAAAGAATACCGCTATGCCGACCGAATTTAAGAACCAATTTTTTCATCTCGTACGCGACCTCCAAGATCAAATCTGCGCTGCACTAGAAGCTTTTGAGCCAGAACAGCGCTTTGTAGAAGACCGCTGGGAAAGAGCAGAAGGCGGAGGCGGATGGTCCCGCGTATTGTCCGGTGGAACCACCTTTGAGAAGGCAGGTGTAAACGTCAGCGAAGTACACGGACCGCTACCTGATATTTTGCGAAACTCTGTACCCGAAAGTGCTGAATCGTTCTACGCAACAGGCGTTTCACTAGTGATCCATCCCAAAAACCCGATGGTCCCAACTTCCCATGCCAACTACCGATACTTTGAAGTAACAGATGCGAATGGCGTCGTGGTTGACCGGTGGTTTGGAGGAGGAGCCGATTTGACCCCTTATTACTTCTTCAAAGCGGACGCCCAGCATTTCCATGCAACTCTGAAGAACGCCCTCGAGCCACACGACGCTGAGTTTTATCCAAAATTCAAAGTATGGTGTGACAACTACTTCTACAACACCCACCGCAAAGAACACCGCGGCATAGGTGGCATTTTCTTCGATCACTTGCGTCCGAGCGAGCAGCACGACCTAGATGAGTTGTTTGCGCTGATGAAAGACGCAGGGCAAAGTTTCATCGACGCCTATGTCCCTATTGTAGAAAGAAGGATCGACCTTAACTACACTCCCGAGCAAAAAGAGTGGCAAGAAATTCGTCGAGGTCGGTATGTGGAATTCAACCTCATTCACGACCGCGGTACCCTCTTCGGCTTAAAAACTGGAGGCCGAATTGAGAGCATCTTAATGTCCTTACCTCCAACTGTTCGCTGGGAGTACAACCACCACCCTGCGCCTGGAACGCCAGAAGCAGAACTTGTCAACGTATTAGCACACCCTCAAAATTGGCTTACTCATGTTTCCTGATCAAAGAATGAGAATCAACCGCAGTAGCGCCGCAATCCGAAACATGGTCGCTGAAAGTCGCCTGCACCCACACGATTTCATCGCTCCTTTATTTATCGTCGACGGTGAGAACATCAAAGAAGAAATTGCTTCGATGCCTGGCTATTACCGCTACAGCCTAGATCAGCTCGCTGTTGAACTTGAAGAGCTCGTCGCCGTGGGTATTCAGAGTGTTTTGCTTTTCGTAAAAGAAGCAGACGAGCACAAAGACAACACGGGAGCATACGCTGCAAATCCCGATGGCTTGATGCAGCGCGCTATCCGCTTTGTACGTGCCAAACAACCTGCATTGCTCGTAATGACCGATGTCGCTCTAGACCCGTACTCTAGCTTTGGCCATGATGGTATTGTTGAAGATGGCCGAATCGTCAATGATAAAACCGTGGACGCCCTTGTAGCTATGGCGTTGAGCCACCTAGAGGCCGGCGCTCACTGGGTCGCCCCATCGGATATGATGGACGGACGTATCGCTGCACTTCGCGGTGCAATGAACGCCGCAGGATACCATGAGTCGGGCATCCTAGCCTACAGCGCCAAATACGCTTCGAGTCTCTACGGTCCTTTCAGAGACGCTTTAGACAGCGCGCCCGGTTTTGGAGATAAAAAAACCTACCAAATGGACCCTCGAAACCGAAAAGAAGGGGTGGCTGAGGCTTTGCTTGATCAGGAAGAAGGCGCAGATATGCTCATGGTGAAACCCGGGAGTTTTTACCTAGATGTGGTACGCGATCTTGCCGTAGAATGTGACCGTCCTATAGCCGTTTACCAAGTCTCTGGCGAATACGCCATGATCAAAGCTGCCAGCGAAAAAGGATGGCTTAACGAAGAACAGATCATGCTTGAAAGTCTGCTCGCCTTCAAACGCGCAGGCGCAAGTCTCATCCTCACTTACTTCGCAAAATCAGCTTCTAAATACCTGATCAACAACTACCTAAACTCTTAAACGATGTTTGCTCAAAGTCAACTTCTCTTCGAAAGATCTCAAAAATTGATTCCAGGCGGCGTCAATTCCCCCGTACGTGCCTTCGGTTCCGTTGGCGGCACTCCTGTCTTTATCGATCGCGCGGAAGGCAGCCAACTCATCGATGTCGATGGAAATAGCTATACCGATTTCATCAATTCGTGGGGGCCCATGATTTTAGGCCACAATTTCCCATCAGTCACCAAAGCCATCGAGGAACAACTCCAGCGCGGACTCTCCTATGGTTGCCCTACTGAGGGCGAACACACCATGGCTAGTTTGATCACCTCCATGGCACCTTGGGCGGAAAAAGTACGTTTGACCTCTTCCGGAACGGAAGCTTGCATGAGCGCCTTGCGCGTTGCTCGCGGCTACACCGGAAAAAATAAATTCATCAAATTCGGCGGGAACTACCATGGCCATGCCGATCCTTTCTTAGTGAAAGCCGGCTCTGGATTACTCACTTTTGCAGTTCCCGGAAGTGCAGGTGTTCCAGAAGGCGCTACTCAAGACACACTCATCGCGGAGTACAATGATTTGGACAGTGTCGCTGCTCTTTTTGAAAGCTTCAAAAACGAAATTGGCGCCATCATCGTCGAGCCAGTAGCCGGTAATATGGGATGCATCCCTCCTCAACCAGGCTTCCTCGAAGGGCTCCGTTCACTTTGTGATGAGCACGATGCAGTTCTGATTTTCGATGAGGTCATGACTGGATTCAGACTTGCTCCAGGAGGTGCGGCTGAACGTTTAAAAATTCGCCCAGACATGATCACCTATGGAAAAGTGATTGGCGGCGGACTCCCCGTTGGTGCCTTTGCCGGGCGTGCAGAAATCATGGACGTCCTCGCACCAAAAGGACCCGTATATCAGGCTGGAACACTGAGTGGAAATCCTGTTGCTGTAGCCTGTGGAACGGCCACACTTACCTACCTCAAAGAGCACCCCGAGGTATATGATCGCATCGACCAAACTACTGCGCGCATTGAAGAAATTCTCGCCGAGCGTTTCAAGAATGAAAATGTGGCAATCAACCGACTCGGGAGCATGATTTCGATACATTTCGGCACCTCCAGCGTGACCAATTACTCCGACGCCACCGCTGCCCAAAACGAACGATTCAACGCCTTGTTTCACCACATGCTCCAAAACGGCATTTATTTGCCGCCAAGTGCATTTGAAAGTTGGTTCATTTCGCAATCGGTTTCAGAAAACGACCTCGAACGACTCTCAAGCGCCCTCGATACCTTCTTGTAAAAGCCCTACATTTGCCTTGCACTAATACGCAAGATCATGATGCAGAGTATGACCGGTTTCGGTAAGGCGATTGGCCAAGTTTCGGGAAAAAAAATCACCGTTGAGATTCGCAGTCTAAACAGCAAAGGTTTAGATCTGAATGCACGCGTGGCTTCCATTTTTCGCGAGAAGGAATTGGACCTACGTAAAATCGTCGGTGCTGCTCTGAAACGTGGTAAGATCGACATCAACGTCTATGCCGAGGTAACAGGTATTGAAAGCGCTGCAAGCATCAACATGGACCTTGCGAAGGCTTATTTGGCACAGCTCACAGAGCTGGAAAAAGCTGCAGGCACCTCAAGCGACCTTGTTGCTGCGGTGATGCGCATGCCAGATGTAATGAGTAGCGGAAGGGAAGAACTCAGCAAAGAAGAGTGGACGTTTCTCCAAGGTTTAGTAGCAGAAGCATTGGAAAAATTAGTGTCTTTCCGTTTGCAAGAAGGTGCCTCTATCGCGATAGATTACGAGGAACGCCTTGTGGCGATCGAAGAAGCTATGAAAGGCATCGAGCCACACGAAAGTGCCCGCCTAGACGCCGTTCGTGAGCGTCTGAACAAGGGCCTCGAAGGGGTCGACGTTGACAGCAACCGCTTCGAGCAAGAAGTCATCTTCTACATCGAAAAGCTAGATATCAACGAAGAGAAAGTTCGTCTGAAAAACCACATCAAATACTTCCGCGAGACCATGAATGAAGAGGGCTCGGGAAAGAAATTGGGCTTTATCGCACAAGAGATCGGTCGAGAGATCAACACTTTGGGATCAAAAAGTAACTACGCGCCGATGCAGCAATACGTCGTTCAAATGAAGGACGAGTTGGAGAAAATCAAAGAGCAGGTAGGCAACACCCTCTAAAGACTTTACTTCCTTACCCAGCAATATCACGTTGTACATAGCGAACTTTTGCGGCCCACATCGCTAATACAGCAACGCCTATGAGTATTGCGCTAGCACCCCAATTCGCCTCCAGTACTCCTTTCTCCGCTTGCAGCTGCAAATAATGATACGGGCTCAAGTAGCCTAAAAATTCAACCGTATCACTCGCCTTCGAAATCGCATCGAGGAAATACGAACCGAAGATTAACCCTACTACAGGTCCCATGAAATTGATCTTTGGGGACACAAAAGAGGCAAGCAGCACGGAGATACCCGTGAAGAAAACCACTAAAACGAAGCCGTGGACATGCATCGCCTGGAAGACGGCCCAATCAACCGTTGTTCCAAAAAACACGATTCCCCCAATCGCACATAGCGTTTGACCACATATATCGCTAATAACAACGTAAAGAGTGCGGCGTACTTTGAATTTACCACAGTTCTGCGAGAAAGGGGTCGAGTCAACAAAAACTCAGCAGTTCCATCCCTCTCCTCCTTTCCTAAAATGGTCGCCCCAGTCGATGCGGTGAAAATCCCCATGAGTAAGGTGATGTATATGCCATAATAGGTCGCATAAAAACCAATAATACTGGACCATGTCGCGTCGTCAATACCGAACGCACGAGCCATCTCTTGAGGCAATTTCGACATAAGCTGCGCCATCTGCTCACCCATTTCCGCAAAACTTGGGTAAATGGAAAGGATCATAAAAGTAAAACCCAGTACAATCGCACCCCAGATCAAACTGTTCTTCCTGTTGCGCTTCAACTCCTTTAAATACAGTACTTTATTCATGGCTTAGCGTTGGTAGTAGTTCATAAAAATAGACTCTAAATCCGGCTCAGAAAGTGTGACATCCACCAAAGGCTGCTCATTCAACCATGCTATCAACGTACTGGTGGATCCTACAAAATCGAACGAGTGTTTGAGTCCGGAAACGTGGTGATTCTGAGCACCTTTCGGCAAAGTGAAATTGGCACTCTCACGCAGCACCATACGCACCTTTTTCATCTGTTTGGAAAGCAAGGTGGTAATATCTTCCACGGCTGTTATCTTACCCTCACGTATCACGGCAGCTTTACTGCACATTCGTTGAATTTCTGAAAGCACATGGGAGGAAAAGAAGACCGTTGTCCCCTTCGCATTCAACCGCTCTAACATATCAAAAAACCGGTGCTGCATCAAAGGATCTAAACCGCCAGTAGGCTCATCCAAAATCAACACCTCAGGATCGTGCAACACCGACTGAATAATCGCACACTTCTTCTTATTTCCGTAGCTTAAATCGTCTATTTCGCGATCTAGGTCCAATTCAAAATACTCAGCGAGCTCTTCCATCTTAGCACCTACATCCTTAACGCCGTACAATCCAGCGTGATACTCGAGCAGCTCGCGAGAAGTCATTTCAGGATAATATGAAATCTCAGACGGCAAATAGCCGACCCTAGCGCGAGCAGCCACACCATCTTTAGCAACATCATGACCCAAAATACGTGCACTACCGCCATCCGGTTTCAATAATCCGAGTAGGGTTCGTATCGCAGTTGATTTTCCAGCTCCGTTGGGACCAATAAAACCAAAAACTTCACCGCGCTTCACCGTGAGATGAACATCTTCTATCCCGCGTTGCTTCCCGTAAAATTTCGTCAATCCTGTTATTTCAATGGCTGGCATAGGTTCCCGTATTAAAGTACTTTTAAGATACGCATCCGAATTCAAAACCTCCAAAAATTGTGGATAAATAGAACTTATCCATACCCCGGCGCCAATTCCGTCAACTCGCCTACCTTTGTTCCATCAAATGTTCCTTCATGAATACCAAAACAGGAAAATTAGTCATCTTCTCAGCACCTTCGGGAGCAGGTAAAAGCACACTGGTTCAATACCTACTTCCAAAATTCACGGAATTGAGCTTTAGCATCTCCGCTACTTCACGAGCCCTACGTGGCGAGGAAGTCCATGGAAAAGATTACTATTTCCTCTCGGCTGAAGACTTTCAACAACGCGTGAAGAATGACGAGTTCTTAGAATGGGAGGAGGTTTATGAAGGCACCTATTATGGAACGCTCAAATCGGAAGTGGAACGCCTTTGGAACGAAGGAAAAACAGTAGTCTTCGACATTGATGTTGTAGGAGGGCTCAACCTTAAAAAGATTTTTGGTCCACAGGCTTTAGCCCTATTCGTTCAGGCGCCTAGCATAGAGGAACTCGAAAATCGTCTGCGCGGTCGTGGCACAGATTCTGAAGAAAAAATTGCCCAGCGTATTGCCAAAGCTTCACAAGAAATGGAACGGGCCAAAGAGTTCGACAACATCATTATAAACGATCAACTAGATCGCGCTAAGGCAGAGGCTGTAGAGGTTCTTCAAAACTTCCTGCGTAAATGAAAAATGTAGGACTCTTTTTCGGCAGTTTCAACCCGGTACACATCGGTCATCTCGCCCTAGCAGAGTACTTCCTCAAATACACCGATTTGAATGAGGTTTGGTTCGTGGTTACGCCTCATAACCCCTTCAAGAAAAAGAGCAACTTACTACCAGATCGCACGAGACTGCATTTGGTACACCTCGCCCTGGAAGACCAAGAAGGATTGGTTCCATGCGACATCGAATTTTCCTTGCCGCAACCCAACTTTACAGCGCAAACTCTAGCCTTTCTCAGAGAAAAGCACACCGAACATCAGTTCTCCTTAATCATGGGTGAAGACAACTTAAAAAGTCTTCATAAATGGAAGAACGTTGAGAGCATCATTGAACACCACGATATACTCGCCTATCCACGTCACCCTTTGCCCGACGAAGAGGCCACAGCGGCTCAATGGAAGGAGAAGTTCTCCAGAGTATCATTGGTAAACGCTCCTAAGATGGAGATCAGTGCTACCATGATTCGCAATAGTTTTAAAGATGGAAAAGGATTGAGAAACTTGCTGCCTAAAGCAGTTTTTGACTACATTGAGGGGAGCAACCTTTTCCAATAAACTCCATGCAAACCTTTATCAGCCGCATTGCCGAAGAAATCCTGCAAAGCCCTGGCCCTATTCATAAAACACTTGTTTTATTACCCAACCAGCGTGCCGAAATTTTTCTTCGCGAAGCCCTGAGACCGCACCTTGAGCAACCTACTCTTTTGCCGATGTTCGCAACGGTGGATGGTTTTATCTCTAGTGCAGCAAATGTTTTAGTGGTAGAACCGCTGGTTCTACTTCTCGAGCTATACCAAAGCTATACCCAAATTCAACTGGAGGTATTTCCTGAAAAAGAGACGGAAACCCTGGCTAGTTTTCTCTCATGGGGACAAACGCTACTTGCAGATTTTGGTGAATTGGACCGGTATTTATTAGATCCGGCAATGGTGCTAGGCGACCTTTACAACGCCAAGAAGTTGGAAGAATGGGATCTATCCATGGAAGGCGAAACGCCTCTAATGCGACGTTACTCTGATTTTGTAGCCCTTCTACCTCGAACCTATGAGGTATTCAAAGAACGTCTATTAGCCAAAGGAGAAGCGCATAGTGGTTTAGCCGCACGAGTGCTCGCCACCCACCCTGAGCGCCTAGAAGCGTACCTCAAGAAAAATGGACTGAGCCACGCAATAGTTGCTGGACTCAACGCACTGAATACTGCAGAATTAGAAATCATACGACAACTTCGTAGCTTCTGTACCTCCCGTGTACTTTGGGATGTAGACGCCCATTATCTGAACATGACTTGGCACGAAGCAGGTATGTTCTTTCGCGAGCACCAGAACAGACAAAAAGTTTTCGGCAAAGACCTACCCAGTGCCAAAGATCAGGCGAGTCCTCTTCGCACCTTACCAAAAGAGATCCAGCCTGTAGGAGCAACGCAATATGCGGGACAAGCAAAAGCAGTCGCCCATGCATTAGAGAAGTGGCTCGCGCAGGGCGTTGAGGTACGTAATATCGCCGTAATTCTCGCCGACGAGAGCCTTCTGAACCCCGTACTTAGCTTTTTGCCTGAAGGCTTTGACAAGGTGAACATCACTATGGGATACCCGCTCGATCAAACCTCTATTGCAGGTACGATGAGATTGTGGATTTCAGCGTTGGAATATGCTATTAAAAACAAACCGTCCAAAGGGCGATGGACCTTCTACCACCGCTCTTTAAGTGCTCTTTTTACAGACCCTTTATTCAACGATTACTGGTTTAAAGGAGAAGGGGCAGAACGCCATGAGGGGCCAATTGACTGGAACAGGGAAATCGTTAAAGGCAACCGGGTGTTCACCAGCTCTAAAGAGTGGACACAACGACTTGCATCCGGACCAAAAGGCTATGAAAACGCACTTGAACCGGCCCAGGGCATCGACCTACTCCAAAGGTTTAAGGCGTGGTTGAAACACGTAGCGGCAAACGAGGATAGCGACACCATGACCATAAACACCGCCTATAGGGTACACACCTTACTTCAACAGTTAGAACGTACTTTGGGCGATGTAGAAGCCGATGAATTGGTCTTATTGCGGTTGATCAAACAGCAGCTCAGGGCGGGAACCATAGATTTCGTCGGTGAACCTTTGGAGGGCCTCCAAGTCATGGGTATTCTCGAGTCCAGGACCTTGGACTTTACACACGTGATTCTAGCCGGAGTCAACGAAGGAGTACTTCCTTCAGGCCGAAGTTTCAACACCTTACTTCCTTACGACATCAAACGCCATTACCAGCTTCCGACGTATGAGCAAAAAGACGCCGTTTATGCCTATCACTTTTACCGAATTCTCCAGCGTTGTCAAAGCGCGGTAATCACCTACAACACGGATAAAAATGCCTTTGGTGGCGGTGAAGCAAGCCGATTCGTGGTTCAGCTTGAACAAGAATTAAAAAACACGGAGTGTATTGTGCATTCGCGCATCTTCCATCATGGACCGCTTCACCCTTCTTCCATTGAAGAGCGCATGCACATTGAGCGCACCGATTCCATAAAAGAGGCCATAAAGGACTGGATGAAAAGAGGCATCAGCGCCTCCAGCCTCAACGAGCTTGGAGAAAAGCCACATATCTTTTACCAGCGAAGGTTGATGCGAATTCGAGAAGGAGATGAAGTAGAGGAGAGTTTATCCGCTTTGATGATGGGCAATTTGGTGCACAAAGGACTTGAATTAATGTATGCGCCGCATATCGACCAAGTCTTACCAAAATTCGAAATAGAAGAATGGACTGAAAAAGCCCTTGCACTAGGTGTTGACTTTCTTGAGTCCGAAGGACACTCCCGCAAATCGCTTGAACAAGGTCGCAATCTAGTGACCCTTGAGATCTGCCGTAAGATGCTCCATCAATTTCTCTCCTACGACCAATTGCGTTCAAAAACCACATCGGTCAAGCTTCTCGGTATTGAAACCCCGCTAAACCTCACGTTGAGACACCCAAATTTAGGCATAGACCTCGCCTTCACTGGTTTCGTGGATCGCATCGAATTGGTCGGGAAAACCTTGACTATTTGGGACTATAAAACAGGTGCCATAAAAGCATCCGACCTCAGCCTCTCAACTATGGAGCAGCTGTGGGAAGGTAAAAAGCCGAAAGCCTTACAGGTGCTCCTGTACGCATGGCTCCTGTATAAACAAGGAACATTCGCCGACCACCCTCTTCCGTGGAGTTCCGGAATCTTCAAACTTCAAAGTGGAGACCCGGAGGTCGTTTTAGCCGGTAAAGCTCTGGACAATAAACCGCTCATCACCCTCGAATTA
>Ga0181564_10001726_pt1 | contig 19472 bp, 10 predicted proteins | sample 011ome_24_FD_134512 | JGI IMG/M metagenome (GOLD analysis project Ga0181564, IMG submission 134512) | Coastal salt marsh microbial communities from the Groves Creek Marsh, Skidaway Island, Georgia - 011513CT metaG (megahit assembly) | ecosystem: Environmental > Aquatic > Marine > Intertidal...
GCAGGGTCTCGCCACCCAGGAGGGCCCCATTGCCAACTGGCAGGCGCACGTCGCGGACCCCGTCCACGCCAACGTCCTCACCAACGCCGCCTCCGGCTTCGGCTTCTACTAAGCGGTGTGCGTGAGCACGACGACCGTTTGGTAAACATGAGGCACGTGCGAGTTTTCCCTGTATCTCAATAGTGCGGGTTTTTTCCATGACCACGGGCCCTGATTTATAAGAGAAGAGGCAATCGCTTCACACCACACAACCGCCGCGTGCCTTCGCTTTCCAGCCCCCTCCGATGTTTCGTTCTGGTTTTTTTCTGTGTTCACGAACCAGAAACCGTTACAACGTTCGCGCGAGGCCCATTTCGAGCTCTCGTAGCCTGGGACTTGGAAGTTCGCTTTAGATTTCGCGCCCCAGCGTCGTACACAGTCGCTCGTTCTCATTCCTCGGCGCGCGCGGGCGTGCGCGCGGGTGGGGTCGACGCGGCGCCGCGCGACGAGTGCGAGGCTTGGCGAGTGCGCCTCGGCATCGACGAGACGCCTTCGTCGTTTCGTCGGGTTCGGGACCCGCGCGCCGTGACGATGGCGTCGCGTCGCGACCTCTTGGAGGAGGTTTCCGGGGCGAGCGCGGGCGCCGACATCGCGTCGGACGCGCCCGGGCTCGAGCTGGTGGCGCTGGTGGTGATGTGCGGGGTCTGCGTGGTGTTGCAGGCGTTCATGGCGCGGCGCGGCGCGGTGAAGCACGGCGCCGGCGACCACGTCGCGTTCCAGCGGCTGCGGCGGCGGTACAACGCGGTGTACGCGCTCGGCACGTTCGGCGACTGGATCCAGGGCGCCTACCTCTACGCGCTGTACCGCGAGCACGGGTTCGAGATGGCGAACATCGGGTACATCTTCGTGCTCGGGTACTTCGCGAGCGCGACGCTCGGCACCTACGTCGCCGCGCTCGGCGATCAGCACGGTCACAGGAAGCTGGTGATGCTGTACGGCGTGAGTTACGGGATCGCGTGCGTCGCCATGCGGTGGTCGAGCCTCGCCGTCTTGCTCGTCAGCCGCGTTCTGAGCGGCGTCGCGTACTCGCTGTTGTTCTCGTCGTTCGAGAGCTGGGCCATCACAGAGGTGGACCGCATGCGCATCGACCGAAGGTATCTCGTGCAGCTCTTCTCCGCGGCCACCTTCTTCAACGCCGCGTCCGCGGTGGCGGCGGGCATCGCGGGAAACGCCGTCGTGGCGAATCCGGACGGACGGACGACGTACGCGACGGGGGGGAACAGGTACGCGCCCGCGTTCGACGTCGGCGCGGTCTCGTTGTTCACGTGCGCGCTGGGCGCGAAGACGTGGTGGGCGGAGGCGGATCCCGCTCGGGCGCCGGCGGAGGCGGAGGCGGAAAAGTCGGAAAACCCGCCGCCGCCGGAACGAAAAGGCGAGGGCGTGCTTCGCGCGGCGCGGATGGTCCTGGCGGAACCCGCGTTGCTCTCGCTGGGATCGATGAACTCGCTGTACGAAGCCGCGCTTCACGTGTTCGTGTTCGTGTGGACGCCCGCGCTTGAGCGGCGGTGCGGTCGATCCGCGCTCGCGGGGTCGGGGGCGGGAGCCGGAGGGCCGGACCCTGAAGTGCCGCACGGCTTGGTGTTCTCGCTGTTCATGGCGTGCAAGATGGCGGGCTCGCAGCTCTTCGCGCTCATCGGCGACCGCGTGCCTTACGACCGCACGCTGCGACTGGTGTTCACCGGCTCGGCGGCGGCGTTCGCGGTGCCGCTGCTGGCGTCGCCGGACGGGTACGGCGCGGCGCTGTGTTCGTTTTGCGCGTTCGAGTTTGGGCTCGGGCTCTACTGGCCGGCGATGGCGGTGGCGCGCGCCGAGCTCGTGCCCAACCACCTGCGCGCGACGATGACCTCGGTGTTCCGCGTGCCTCTCAACGTTTTAGTCATGGCGTGCCTGGCGTTCGCGGGGAACGCGGACGAACCGACGTTCCTGATGATGTGCTTCTCGCTCATGACGCTCTGTCTGCTCTTCACGGGGAGAAAACCGCGCGCGGCCGCCGAGAAGACAGTCAGTCAGTCCGCCGTCGCCGCCGGCGCGTAGCGCGGCGCGCGCGACGTATCAGGCGCTCTCGGTGTTCTACGTTCTACATACGAGTAGACTTATTAGACTACTTTTTCAGTGATACATACTATACCTATCCTTTCGGAGGCGCGGAAGTCGTCGAGCCCCACCGCGGGAACACACGAACAACACTCCCGTCATCCTTTTCCGAACGAAGCGTCGGAAAACGCGTCGCGAACGCTCTCGCCTAACCCGCTCGTCTCGCGGAACCCGGCGCGGGGTTCCGCGGACGTACCCCCGACGTCGCGCGAGGGCCACCACAGAACCCACGCCTGCGACGCTTCTTTTTCCGGCGCGCCTCCGTCTGCGCCCTCGGCGTCGCTCGACCTCGACAGGACCGCGGCGCACACCACCGAGCCCGCGCCTCCCAAGCACGCGCCGAGCGCGGCGCGCGCGCGGCTCAGAACCGCGATGCCGGTTCGCGCCTCTGCCTCCGCCGCGAAGACGCCGAAGTCGCCGAACGGCGTCTCCAGGACAAACTCCTGGAACGCCACCGAACGCGAGACGCACTCGAGACGACGAACGTGGTGAGATGACGTCATCTCGACGCGACGCGGCGCGCCCAGCGCCGTCAAACGCAGCGGGTGCTCCAAACGCGAGGACGTTCGCGGTTCGTTCGCGCGGTGGATTCGTTCGCGCTTTAGATTTCGTTCCGATTTCGGCGCGCCGCGCCGACTGGCGACGACCCGGACCCGCGCGCGCGCGACGACGCCGACGCGCGCGCACGGACACACGCTCCCGTCGCGCGCGATGTCCTCCTCCGCGTCGAACGTCTCGGTGACCGTGCCGCCGGGACCCGCGGCGTCGAACGGCGCCAACATCCCGATACTACTAGAGACGTCGCGGGTCCCGCGGGTCCCGGCGTTTTCCACGCGCGACGCGTACGCCGCGACCCGCGCGCGCCGCAGCGACCGCAGCGCGCGCCGCTGCGCCGCGACGTGCTCGCGATCGGACCGAGCGCGCGTCGCGCGCTTCATCGCGTTTTTTTGTGTCGAGCGTTCTGCTTCCCCTTCCGCGTTTGTCACGTAGTCGTGCCACGCGGCTTCGCACGTCGCCGCGTGCGGCCACGCCAGGAGACACCGCGGCGGCGAGCAAACGGTTCCCGTTTGCTTTCCCGACGCGCGCGCGCGTTCTTCGTCGTCGTCGTCGCGCCGCGCGCACACGAACAGCTTTTTGCTTTTGTTTTCGTGCGGGAACGCGACGACGGCGACGCCGGTCAGGTGTTCCACGTCTCGAATCGCCGCCTCGAACGCCGCGGTCTCGCGGACCGTCTTCGGGTACACCTGCAGCGCGGCGCGCGCGCCCGGCCGCAACGCGAAACGAAGACGCGCGAAGAACCGACGCAGGGTCTCGTCGTTCTCGTTCTCGTCGTTCTCGTCTGTCGAATGGGTGACAGCGCAGAGCCACTGCGCGGCGGAGACGGAGACGCACCCGTCGAACGCGCCGGCGCGGAAAGGCAGGCCCTGCGAGAAGTCCCCGCGAAGCACCGCGCCGCGCGCCGGTGGATCTTCGATGTTTCCGCGTCGCTCTTTTTCGTCGGCGGTGCGCTTCGAAGCGCTTCGGCCACGCGTCGCGCGCTCCAGCATCGCCGCGCTGGCGTCGATCCCCACCCACGCGCGGTAGCCGTGGCGCGTCAGGGTCTCGCCGCTCAAGCCGGAGCCGCACCCGATGTCCAGGAGCACCTCTTCGCGGGCGTCATCCTCGAGGCACAACATGTCGAGGCATCGCGTCGTGAGCTCGCTCTGCGTCTGGACGTTGAGCTCGGTGTACGCCTCGGTGACCCCGCGGTCGTAGTATTTATCCGCGTCTCCCCCGGCGCGCTCCTCTGGACGCACCACCTCGCGCGGCGCGCGAGACATCGCCGCCGCCGCGCGCGCGCGGGCACTGCGCGACGAAACAAAGCGGACGACGCGTTACACATCTCTTCGAAGCTCTCGTTTGCTGTGTGTGCATTTGTGTGAGACTGAGCTTCACATACTTTTTTTTCGGATTTCCAAATATGCCAGACTGAAACACTACGGAAGTCGTGTACACGCTTCGCTTTAAGCTATTCAGCTCTGCCTCGCTGCGAAGAAATCGACGAAAGCCGCTCGCGTCCCGGCCCCGTATCCCTTTCAAGTTTGCGCACGTCCGCAGGGAGGAACGCACGACAACCCATCAAGATGGCCGCCACTACGGAGCACGAGCCCACCGTCGAGGTGCGCACCCGAACGTCCCGTCGGCCGTCTCTCCACGCGCGTTTTCCGGCGTGCGGCACTGGAAAATCGTTTAGGGTTTTTCACTCACGCCTTACACGCGAGGGGCATCCATCGCTCCCGAACGCGACGCTGACCGACACGCCTCCGCTTTTCACGAACAGGAGATCAACGACGACGACGAGGGTGAGGAGGAAGATTCCGACGGCGATGAGGAAGAGGGTGCGTCTCGAAACGCGCGCGCGCCCGCACCCAGTCCCTGCAACACTGCAACTGTCAACAACGAGGGTTAGGGTCGATGACGACCACGCGCGCGGGCGAAGGAGACGCTCGCGGGTCGAGCCTCCGACGTCTGCACGTTTCGCGCGCCCGCGCAATCGACGCTCGAGTCCGCGTTCTTGCGTTTGCTTCCGACCGGCACGCGCGATGCCGCGAGGACCGACCGGCGAGGCGCGCGAACCGAAGACGTCTCGTGCGCTCGCGCGAGCCGATCGGACGTCTCTCACGCGGTGGTGCTCGTCTTGGACCAAAGACGACGTACGTCGTCTCGCGTTTCGACGCCTCCGCCTCCAAACTGACACCACACGCCCCTCGACGATGCTTCGTCTCCCGTCGCCACACGCACTCGTCATCGCAGGTGGCTCCAAGCAGTCCCGCAGCGAGAAGAAGAGCCGCAAGGCGATTCTGAAGCTCGGCCTGAAGCCCGTCCCCAACGTCTCGCGCGTCACGATCAAGAAGAGCAAGAACATCCTCTTCGTGGTGGCCAAGCCCGACGTGTACAAGCACCCCAACTCGGACACGCACGTGATTTTCGGCGAGGCGAAGATCGAGGACCTTTCCGCCGCCGCGCAGGCTGCCGCGCAGCAGTTCAGCTCCGCGGAGATGCCCTCCGTGGAGGCGCCCAAGGCGAAGATCGAGGAGGAGGACGAGGGCGAGGTTGACGAGACGGGCGTGGAGCCGAAGGACATCGAGCTCGTCATGACCCAAGCCGGCGTGTCCCGCGGCAAAGCCGTGAACGCGCTCAAGGGCAACGACGGCGACATCGTCTCCGCCATCATGGACCTCACCATGTAACCGGCGGTCGGTGGTCGAAGTCAGGGGACGAAGCGGGGGAGGGCGGGTTTCGCGTCGCGGCGTCGGCGCGGATGCGCGCGCGTTTTCTCGTTTTCAACATCGAGCAGATTAACGCGACCGCGAAGCACAAAATAGCTACGCAAAGGACTCTCGCCGCGCGCTTCCCTTCCGCTTTCTTCTCCTTCGTGCGCGCTTTTCACGGCGCGAAGACTCCGTCGCCGCGTGCGCGATCCGGCGGCAGGCCCTCGTCCACACGTCCCCTCTCGCCTACTTCTTCTTGCCGCCCTTGGCGGCTTTCGCGGCGCGCGCCGCCTCGTCCGCGGCGATGGCGTCCTGCGCGACGTTTGGATAATGACACGGATGGCGAGACGAGAGGGGAGGACGGAGGTCAGTACACGTGACCGGCGACGGGTACCGAAACACGCGCCGCGAGGGGGTTCGTGCGTTGTGTTCGAGCCAACGCATGGACGCGATGACACGCGTCTTCGTGATGCGAGCGCCGGGCGCGCGCGGCGAGGCCCGATCGCGACGCGAAAGAAGGCTGGAAGCTTCTGTTGTTGCGTCGCGGTGCGCGGGAGTCATCGCACCTTCGCGCGACGCTTCGCCATGAACCTGGCGTGCGCCGTCTCCGCGCGCGCCGCGGGGGGCGCCATGGCCATACCCCCGACCCAGCCGGCGGCGGAGACCCAGAACAGTCCGTTGAGCGCGCAGAAACCCATCGTGCGTGTCGAGCGTGGAGTGGAGTGACGTGAGACGACGCTGCTCGTCGCGGAAATCAATGGCTCACGTCAATCCAGAGTTCCCGAAAGTGGGACAGTGGCAAACAGTCAGGCGGAAAAAGCCCGTCGGCTAGAATCGACGCCTATCGGAAAGCGAGCGAATCGAGAGTTTTCGCGTCGTTGGTGTTTTCGGCGAGCGCGCGCGTCTCCGTCACTCTCAGCGCCGCCGCGCCCCACCACGGTCGCCATGTCCCTCGCGGAGGGGCAGAAGGCGCTCCAGACGTTCAACGAGTGGTGCGACGCCCAGGGCATCGAGTACGACAGAGAGGTACGTCGCGTGTCGCGCGTGTTCCGCGACGCCACGCACCGCCGCTCGCGCGATGGCTTTTCGTCGGCGGTCCCCGGCGTCGTCCCCGCTCACCTCTCCGCTCGTCTCCCTCGTCTCCCTCCACCCCATCGTCCCCGCGCGCTCAGGCGCTGGAGATTCGCGCGTTCGTGGACGGCTCCTCCGCGAACCAGAACCGGTACCACTACGCCGTGTTCGCGCGGCGAGACATCGCGGACGGCGACGTGGTGGTTCGGTCCATCCCGAAGCGCGCCTGCCTCAGCGCGCGAACGTCGTCGTGCGCGCCGCAGCTCCGGGCGGAGCGGCTCGGCGGGGGCCTCGCGCTGAACATCGCCATCATGCACGAGCGGTCGTTAGGGGAACTGAGCGCGTGGCACGGGTACTTCGCCGTGCTCCCCGACCGAGGCGAGCGCACGTTACCGATGTTCTGGCCCGAACGCGCGCTGCGCGCGCTGCGCGGCACGGAGCTCGCCGCGCACGTCGCGGCGGACGCCGTGTCGCTGCGCGAGGATTACGACGAGCACGTCGTCGAGGGGCTGTGCGTGTCGTTCCCGGAGGTGTTCGATCCCGGCCGGTATCGCAGCGCTCGAGGGTTCGAGCTGTACCTCGAAGCCGCGTCGCTGGCGGCTTCGCGCGCGTTTTTCATCGGCGACGTCTTCGGCGAGGCGCTCGTGCCCGTCGCGGACGCGTTCAACCACCGGACGGACGCCGAGAGCGTGCGCGTCTTCGGGGCGGACGCCGAGGCATCCGCGGAGGACTCGGACGAAGAAGAATCAGGTGACAGATCATCGCGATCGAGCGGCGACGCGTCGAGCGCGTCGCTCCCGTCGATCGACCCGTACGACGCGCCGGTAACGGGCGCGCTCGAGATCCACGCGCGCGGCGCGACGCGAGCGGGCGACGAGCTCTTCAACACCTTCGGCAGGCAGAACGACGCGTCTCTGTTGCACAAGTACGGCTTCTGCGAACGAGACAACGCGCACTGCACCGTGGGGCTGGACGTGAAGCTGGTCGAGCGCGCGATCGGCGCCGACGCCGCGCGCACCGCCGCCGAGGCTGTCGGGCTGGACCTCGACGAGGAGGGGTACTTCGAGGTGGCGCCGGACGGCGGCGTCGAGGACGCACTCCTGGCGCTGCTGGCGCGCGCGCGCCGGCGCGAGGGCGAGGAGGACGACCCCACCTCGGAGTCGCCTGAAGTGCGCGCGGCGCTGGCGGACGTGCTGCGGCTGAGGCTTGAGGCGTACGGGGGGGACGCGCGTTTGGACCGAGGCGCGCAAGCGGAGCGGACGACTGACCACACCGACGGTGGAGTCGCGAGAGCCGCCGGCGGACGCGCGCCGGCGGGGGGCGGCGCGACGGGCGCGGAAGCCGCCGAGACGCTGCGCGCCGCGGAGATGGCCGTGTTGGCCGCCGCTTTGCGCGCCGCCGAGGGCGAAACGCTTACCGGCGGCGGTAAGCGGAGGAAACGGTAGCGCGCGTGGTGTCGTTGGAGGTTTGATACGTGCGTCTCGGGTGATACGCGTCGGGTGATACGCCGCGAGAGAATACCGAGCGCGCTTTTCGCGAAAAAGGCTTTTTCGTTTCGCGCGTCGCGAGTCGCGTCTACTCGTCGCGCGCCCTCTCTCGATTCCCCTTCCGTCGCGTCACACGACGCTGTACCCGTCGCACACGAGCTTGGACTCACCGAAGAACTTCACGGCGCCGCCGTCGGTGGTACGCGTCACCGTATCCACCTTGACGTCGCAGAGCGTGGCGTTGGAGGAGAAGTCGACGTCGATGGGGAAGAAGTTGTCCCCATCCGTCGCCGGCACCACAAACTCCATGGACCCGTTCCGGTTGCTCTTGTCTATCATCTGCACCTCCCAGTTCAGCACGTGCCTCCGGCTGTCGTAGGTGAAGTCGCCGTCCACCTGGTTCACCCGCGGCGGGTCGCGCAGCGGCGGAAGCGGGATGCTGATCACCACGTTGTGCAGGTCAAACGCGTCCGTCGCCTCGTACTCGATGGACACGAAGCTCTCGCCGCCGCTCACGCTCGGCCAGCAGTTGATGGACAGAGGCACCTTGGACTCGTCGCGCGTCTGGTACCGCCACTTCAGGATGCCCAGCGGCGAGCCCATGGGGAACGGCCGCGCGGGGTCCTTCAGCCCGAGCACGCCCTCCGCGGCGTGCATCGCCTTGTCGATGTTCGGGTGCGTCTTGAACTGGAACCCCTCGTTCGCCCCCGTCGCAACGGCGACGCGGATAAACGCATCCTCCTCGCCCCCTTTGATCTCCAGCATCATCGTGCCCTGCAGCTCCATGCTCTCCAGCCCACCGTCCTTCTTCAGCGAGCACGTGATCTTCTCCTCGATCTGAAGCGACACGCCCTCCCGCGGCACCGACGGCGCGCCCGGGCCCGCCGCCGCCGCGCCCGCGCGGCTGGACGGCTCCAGCTCAACCGCCTCACCCTCCGCGCGCAGGCTCTCCAGGAACTTGTTCTGCTTGCCCTTGCCGCCGAGCACGAGGCCCTTGGAGGGCCCCGCGGGGCGCGACACGGCATCGCGCGCGGACGAGCCTGTCCCGCCGCGCGCGCCCCCGAAGTCGCCCGCGGAGCCGCCGTACCCGCCGGCGCCGCCGCGCGCGTCGAAGCCGTCGTCGAAGCCGTCGCCTCGGCCGGATTCGAATCCTCCAGAGACGCCGACGCCGCCCATCCCCCCGCCGCCCATGCCGCCGCCCATGCCGCCGCCCCCGCGCCCTCCGCCGTGCCTGTCCACCTTGACCTTGTCGATCTCCATCGCCTTGCGCTTCATGACGTCCTTGGTGTCGTTGATCTTGCTCTGGATGATCATCTTGTGCAGCTTCTCCTCGTGGCTCTCCATCTCGGTGAACGTCTTCACCTGCGACATGGTGACGTTCTCCTTGTGCCCCAGCGAGATGACCTCGTCGAACGCGAAGATCAGGTCGAACGCGTGCCGCGAGATGCCCTCCTCGTCCGTCTGCTGCTGCGTGTACTCCGGAAGCACCTTGCTCAGCAAGCGCAGGATGTCGAGATCCTCCAGGATGTTGCTCTGCTTATTCGTCACCAGCAACAGGAACATGGTGCCCTGCTCCAGGGGCTGGTACACGTACCGCACGTTCTCCGTCTCCACGTACGTGTGCTGCTTGCCCGTGCCCACGAGCTTGGGGAACGCCGCGAGGAGACCCTCGATGCGGATGCGCGTCATCGGCACGAACTGCCGCGACACGAGGGCTGTCGTTGATCGGTTGATCGGAGGGCGAAGGCGTCAGCACGCGTTGGGTTGCAATTTAGGGATGATTTATGAGACGCGACGGTCGCCGGAGACGCCGCGGCGCGCGTCCCGCGACACGAGAGACCGCGGAAACGCGGGCGTCGGACGTACCTTTACCGCCCTTGGTCACCACGGACGCGGCGAGGACAACCTGCGGGCGCGAGAGGGGTCGGGGAGAGGGGGTTGTCAGCGTGCGCGACGCAGCACGGGAAATCACGCGCCGCGGCCCGCGAGCGGGACCGAACACATTTCGCGCGCGTGTGCCTCGGAAAACGACGGTCGGGCCTCGACGCGATGCTCGCGGCGGTCGCAGGAGACGATCACGCGTGCGTACCATCGTGCGTCTCGGTAACGATACGCGGGTTCTCGGCGATCGCGAGCGCGCGACCGGCTTTCTGCGCGTTCGAGCGCGTACCGAGCGGGCACGAATACGTCTTTCTTCACACCATCAGCGCTGCTAAAACGCAACTCGGCCCGACGAACGGCATTTCACACAGGACGTGCCTTCGTACATGTATGACATTGTTTTTAAGACTGCATACGCATACGCATAAAACGCATACGGCGCGCTATTTCACGGCAACGGGTTCCCCCACTCGTCCACCTCGTGGCACGAGTTGTCCGCGGTGTACGCGTTCCACCCCGGGCTTCCCTCCTTGTAGAACGCGCTGGCGTCCGTGCCGTACCCGTCCATCAAGCTCGCGTCGCACCCGGGCGCCTCGCCGCTGCTGGAGATGTGCCACAGGTCCGAGGTCCAGTACTTGTTGACACCGTCGCACAGCGGCTCGCGGTCGCACTCCGCCTTGACGCTCCGCCAGTCCGTGAGCTCGTCGTTGATGTCCGCCTTGTAGAAGAGGCACGAGAGCAGCCACGTGTCCTTGCGGCAGTACCGCGCGCCCCCGCTCGCGGCGGTCTGCGCGTTGCGCCCGGGGACCGTCCCCGCCTCCACGAACGAGTCCACGCCGTCGGCATCCGCGGCGGCCACCGCCACGACGGAATCCGCCGCGGCGGCGCCCGCCGTCGCCGCCGCCGGCACCGGCGCCATCCCGAGCCCCGCCGCGCCGGGACCCGCCTGGACGCACGCGTGCACCGTCCCGGCGGCGCAGTTGCCGTTGCCCAGCGGCGGCTGCACGCGCGGCGCGTACCCCTGGCCGAGCGCGGAGGCGGAGGAATCCGCGCCCGCGGCGGCGCGGGCGAACTGCGCGACGTTGAGCGACGCGCTGCAAAACAGCAGCGCGCCTAACGCGACGGCGGACGCCGCCGGGGCGCGCTTTTCGGCGGCGGAAACCCCCGGGGTTGTGCCTGCTTGGATGGTTGGATGGTCCACGCGATCGTGTCAACGAACGACAGCAGAGAGACGCGTGGGTCAGGCGGGGAATGGAATGATGGAATTCACTAAAAAAAAGAGAGGGTGTTGCGCCTCCGCGGCGACGCGCGGTGTACGCGCGGGGTCCGAGAGGTCGGGGGAGGCTTTCCGAGGGGACCGAGCGCGCACCTCCGAGGGGAAGGTAGTCTTCGGTGACGCCCATTTCGGCTCGCGAGCGACTGCGGGGCGGTGGGGTCGGGGGCGTGGGTCAGCGATCACGAGGGCGGACGCGGAGGTCTGCCGACAGGGCATCGTTCGCATTTCGCGGCTGTCGCGCGCGCCGGAAACGCGCGTCTGCGGGTCGAGCGAACGCTCCAGGCGTGTTCGCGCACCTCGAACGGGTCAGCGAGGGTCACCCGACTGCGAGGGGTCCGCTCGAACGAGCGCTGTCGGCTCGCGTGCCGCTGCGCCTAGCGGATGTGCCGCGCGCGTCCGCGTTCTCTTGGAGGTTACAACAAGTGCTCCTGTGCAACTTTTTGAGACTGCCTTCTCAGGACGGGACCCGTCTCATCAACCAGGCTCTCGAGCAAGCCGTGAACGTTTTCACTCGCGAATCTCGGCGTCGGCCCGCCAGTCGACAGCGCGCGATGGCGACGACAGCTCAGCTTTCGCCGGCCGCGCGCGGCACCGCGGGTGTGCTGCGTCTCGGCAAGCCGCGCCGATGCGCGACGGCGCCGGATCTCGCGCGCTCGCGCGCCTCCCCCCGCGGCTCGTCCGCGCGCGCCGCGCTGTTCGGCGGCGGCGCGGCGTCGTCCGGCGGGCGCCCCGACGGGCTGGTGCCGTTCCCCAAGGACTACGACCAGATGATCGCGCAGTGCCAGAAGGCGTTACAGGCGGCGCTGGACGACGGCGTGCCTCTGATGGAGCTCCAGTTCCCCCCCGGCGGGCTCGACACCGTCCCCGGGGACGTGGAGGGCAACGTGGAGAACAACCTGACGACCGCGCACTTGCGCGGCGTCTGCGCGCAGTTCGAGCGGACCAAAACCAGCGACACGACGCGTGTGTTTTTCCCCGACCCCGTGGAAAGAAACATCGCGTTGACGGGCGCGGCGAACACGCCCGACGGCGTGCGGCCGCCGGACAACGCGCAGACGAGAGCGCACTTCGCGGACTGGGCGGGTGGGGTGGATTATCTCGAAAACCCCGATTTTCTCAGCGTCTCCGGGTTGGACAAAGTGCTCAACAAACGCGTCTCGCTGAGCGACCGCGTCGAAGAGAGCGCGAAAAAGACGGCGGGAAAGAAGCGCGACGCGGCTTTCGTCGTCGCGTACCCGTCGTTGAACATCTCCGAGCTGGTTCGGACGAAGGAGCTGTACGACGGCGAGGTTGGTAAGACATCGGGGGAAAGGCGTCCGGTGATCGTGTGCAACGGCGAGCTGGAACGCACGCGGTCCAACTACTACCCGCCGTTCTGGAACGCGGGCGAGATGAAACCGTTGCGCGAGTTCGCGCGCGCGTTCCAAGGCGTGTACTGGATCTCAAACTTCAAAGGCTCCAACCCGGCGGTGCTGTTCCGCGCGTACCCCGGGCCGTGGCAGGTGCTGAGGCGACGAAGAGCGGACGATTCGTTCGAGGTGGTGTACACGTGCGACGAGTTCCCGGGCGTGCAGAAGGTGGCGCTGGAGAGCATGCCCAAGTTCCCGTGAGACGCGAAAGCGGTCCGACGCGCGCGTAGTCGTGTACTCCTTTCGTTTTTTTGGACGCACAAGCTCTGTCATTTGGAGCGTCATCAAGAAAAACCCATTCGTCTCCCTGTGAGAGCGCTTCTCGAAGTCTGTGTCCCCGAGAAAACGACCGCGAACCCGCCGATTGGTGTTCCGGCGGTCCCGTTCGGTCGTCGCCGCACACAGCGACGCGCGCGTGGTTGTGGGCAGCGAGACACGCGCGCGCGGACACAAACGGCGGTGGCTTCTCACGGACGCGCTTGACTCGTCCCCGCGGCTGCCGTTCCTTCGCCGCGCGGTGGGCGCACCGGAACGCGGGGCGCGTCTTGGATTTGGACAGGCACTACCACCCGAGACAGACATCCTTAAATGGCGCAAGAAACGCTCGTCGTGAAGGTGGTCCCCGACGACGCGCCGATCGCTGAGCCGTCCACCGCGCATTCCCCCGACCGCGCCAGATACTCCTCGGACCTGCCCGTCCTCGGGAAGAGCCCGACGTTCCCGCGGCGCCCGCTCGGAAGCGCTCAGCCCGACCGACGCAGGAGCCTGCGCTCGGACTCCTCGCTCGGCGCGGCGTCGGATCTGGTGTGGGCGGACGACGACGACGACGACGACGACGACGACGACGAGGCGGTCTGGCGCGGTCGCGCGCGCGGTCACGGCGCGGAGGCTCGCGTCGAGGCCGATCGCGGGCTTTCCTCCATCTCGAAACAGCGATCGTCCCGTAAACGCACGGAACGCGGTGGTGGCGGGTGGTGGACCGCGGATGGGAAAAAAACCAGAACATATATCCGGCGGCGCGTGACGCGTTTCCTGGACGCCGCGGCGCCGCAGACGTTCCTGTTCCTCGTGTTGCTCGTGGCGCTCTTCCTGACGGACGCGGTGGCGTTTCTCTCCGCGCCCGATGCCGTGGACGCGCCCGTGGCGTGGACCATGCTGGGCGCGCTGGTCGTCTTCTCCGCGGAGCTCGCGCTGAACTGCGCGTGCCGCGACGGCTACCCGTGGTCCTTTTACTTCTTCATGGACGCGCTCGGCACGTTTTCGCTCGTCGCGGACGTGCCGTTCCTCAGCGAGGGCTGGCTCCCCGACGGCGCCGAGATCGGCACCACGCTGCGCGTCTCGCGCGCGGCCAAGTTCGGCGCGAGGGCCAGCAAGGACGGCGCGCGCCTGGTGCGGTTCGTGCGCTCCGTCGCCACGCTCCGCCTGCTGAGGCCGTGGACGGCGTTTCTGTCGGAATCGCGAGGCGCGCGGCGCGCCTCGCGGCGCGGGCAGACGTCCACCGGGAAGATCGCCTCCGACCTTGACGAGTCCATGAGCAAAAGCGTCGCGGTGGTGGTGCTGCTCACGATCCTGGCCGCGCCCCTTCTGCTGTGGGACGACTCGGATACCATCCCCGCGGCGTACCACTCCAGCCTCGCCGCCGTGTCGTCCGACGACACGGCGGCGTCGGCCGAAGCCGTCGCCGACGCCGTCGCCGGCGGCTTCTTCGAGTTCTTCTCGGCGTCGGAACGCAAACCCGTCGCGCTGGCGTTCGCCGGGAACGTCTGGTGGTGGACGGACACGTACCCGAGGTCGCCTCGGTCGACAGACCGCCTTGTGCTCTCCAGCGGGGACTGCGGCGCGGAGGCGTCGTTTTTCGAAAAACGTTTTTCGTCCCGCGACGCCTCCGCGTCGTCGAACGCGTCGTCCGAGGAAGCGCGCGCGCCGCTCGCGCTTCACTCGTCGCCTTGTGTGGCGCTGGAGCTGGACATCGCGCTGGTCAACAAGTGGACGGCGATGCTGAACATCGGGATGGTGGTTTTCGTGATCGTGGAGCTGGTTCTGGTGAGCGCGCTGCTCACGATGGTCACGACGAAGTTGGTGGTGGCGCCCCTGGAGCGCATCTTCGGGAACATCAAGAAGAACATGGACGCGCTGTTCGTGACGTTCGAGTCCTCCTCCGGCGAGACGCGCGGCGAGACGCGCGACGGGAAGAAGAGCCGCGACGGCTCCCGCGTCCTACGCGCCGACGGGAAGGAGAGGCAGCCGGCGGACGCCGGCGACGGCCTGGACGCGATGGAGGCGGCCATCGACAAGATGGCGCGCCTGGTGCGCCACGTCGCGGGCTCAAACGCGCAGGGCGCGCACATGTTCCGCGAGTACGTCGACGACGAGAACGTCGACGAAAACACCCGCGCGTGGCTGATGGACATGAACGCCGGTGGCGAGGGAAAAACCCCGAAGAAGGACGGCCAACACCTGAAGCCGTCCAGAACCTTGACGCCTTCGAAGTCCATGGGCGCGCGCGCGTTCGAGCGGTCGCTCACGTCCCCGATGAGCACGCGTAAGCCGAGTCTCTCGAGTCGTCCTTCGCTCGGGACGCCGCCGCGGAGCTCGCCGGCCATGTCGCGCCGCGGATCGCGCGCGCTCGCGCCGGTGTCCCTGAGCCGATCCTTCGACGCCGCCGCCGGCATCGCGCCCGCCGCGCAGAGTGTCGTGACTCGAGACGCGGCGGACCGCGTCGAGGTCGGAACGCGGAAAACCAGCGTCGAGGTCGCGACGCGGAAAACGAGCGTCGACGCGCTCTCCGCGTCGGACAAAAATCGTTCGCTCGTTGGCGGATTCGGTCGGTCCCCGAGCTTCGAGAGCGCGCGCGGAAAAGAGGCTGACTCGTTTTCGTCGGAGGCTGAGACGTCACACGCGACGACCGCGGCGTTCGACTCGAGGCTCGAGACGTTTCACCTGGACGAACACCTCGACGATGACTTCCTGGACGACGAGGGCGCGCCCGTGAAGGCGGGCCCGGAGCTCCAGCTGAGGCAGGCGCGCGCGCGCTCGCGCGCGCGCGCCCAGGGCGCGGCGGCGGCGGCGGCGGCGGCACGCGCCTCCGGAGTGGCGCTCCCCGAGCACCTGGACCCCCGGCTGATCGACACGTGGGCGTTCGACGTGCTGGCGATGTCCCGGGAGGAGGCGCGCGCGTACGTGCTGATGATGTTCGGCAGCATGGGGCTGCTGCGCCTGGACGAGGGGGGCCCGGACGACGTTCCTGAGGCGGGGAAAGCCTCGCTGGACGCCGACACCGCCGCGAGCGAGGGCTTTTGCTCGCCGAAGACGCTGTGGAACTTCCTGGAGCGGCTCGAGGGCGGGTACCGGCGGAACGCGTACCACAACTTCCAGCACGCCGTGGACGTGACGCACACGGTGTACCGGTATGCGGTGCTGACCGAGCCCCGCACGCACGTCACGCAGACGGAGAAGTTCGCGCTGATGGTGGCGGCGCTGGCGCACGACCTGGACCACCCCGGCGTGAGCAACGCGTTTTTGGTGAACACGCGCGACCCGCTCGCCACCGTGTACAACGACTCGTCCGTGCTCGAGAACGCGCACGTCGCCGCCCTGTACAACCTGATCCGCACCAGGCAGATGCGCGAGGGCGCCGTAAGCGGCGACGAGAGGGACGACGCCGCCGCGCCGCCCTCCGCGGAGGACGAGGCGAACGTGTTCGCGCTGCTGGACGACGACCTGTACCGCGAGGTGCGCGCGACCATCATCGCCGCCGTGCTGCACACGGACATGTCGCATCATTTTAAGATGGTCTCGCAGATGGAGGTGTTCCACGAGCTGCACAGCGAGGGCATCAAGGCGAACACGCGCCGCGTGCGCCGCGGCGTCATGGTGGACTGCATTTACCAGAAGGAGGACGACCGGCGGTTCATCCTGTGCGTCCTCCTGCACGCCGCGGACATCGGCAACCCGGTGAAGCCCCTCAAGACGTATCGCAAGTGGGCGAATCGCGTGCTGAGCGAGTTTTTCGCGCAGGGCGACCTGGAAAAGGAAAAAGGCATGCCGGTGTCCGCGATGATGGACGCCGCCGCGACCAACGCGGCGATGAGTCAGATCAACTTCATGGAGTTCGTGGTGGCGCCTCTGTACGCCAACTTCACGCGGCTGTTCCCCGAGGCGCGCGAGCTCGTCACGCACCTCATCGAGAACCGCGTGCACTTCCAGCGCGCGCTCGAGCGCGAGCTGGACGGCGAGGAGAGCCCTGATGAGCCAGGCCTTGGCTCGCGCGCCGGCCTCGAACGCGTCCCCGCCGCCGAGCGATTCTTCGCCGAGTCGGGCGGCGCGCGCGCCGCGCGCGCCGGCGCGGGCAAGTCCTCGGCGGAGCGCGAGGCGGACAAGCACGCGACGCGCGCGCGTTTCAAGGCTCTGGTGGAGAAACACGACTTCAAAGCGAGACTCATGAGCGCTTCTTTTGACTCTTTTGACTCGGAACGTGACGTGACGTGTGAAGGAAACGACTTCGCCGAGCGCGCGGCGTTCGAAGCGCTGATGCGCGAGGCGCCGAGAAACGCCAAACTCGCGCGTTTGCCGCCGTCGCCGCGCGCAGACGGATCGCCAAACGCGCTTTCGGGTTTCGGACCCGACGCGACGGGTTCCAGACGCACGCTCCTCGCCGCCGCCGCCGCGGGCGTGCGGGACGCGGCGCTCGCCGCGGGGGCGTCCGCGAAGAAACTGAGGAGGCCGTCCGGTAAAGCGGACGCGATTACGAGGTCTCCGCCGAGAGCGACGTGAGGATGGACTCCTATCTATATAAAAGTACGTTTTTTATCATTCACGGTGGTCTCGCGCGCCCGCCTCTCGCCCGACAGAGAGACGTCGGCTCTTTCGCCGCCGTGTGCGTCTCGCGCGCCTAGTTGTTCTGCGAGAACGTGTGGCCGCATTTCGGGCACTCGTAGAAGACGGTCTGGCCCTCGTCCACCGACCGGAGCTGCATCGTGTAGAAGTTGAGCCCCTTGTGCGAGCACTTCGGGCACTTCTCATCCACCACGGCGCGCTCGCGAGTCACCTCCTTGACCGCCCCGAACTTGCTCCCGTCCGGGTTCATGGGCTCGATGCCGAACTTGAACAGGAACGTCTCGCCCCCGCTTGATCGCTCGGTGACGCCCCCCTGCAACGCCGTCATCACGTTCTCCACCTTCCCGCACGACGTGCACGTCGCGACCAATCCCTCGGTGCCCTTCGCCGCCGCCGCGCCGTGCGCCGCCTCGACCCGGTACAGATCGCCGCAGGCGTCGCAGTACGACATCGCGCGATGAGCCGCTCGGAGCCTCTCGAACGCGCGGACGTGTCGCAGACCGCGCCTGCGACCGCGGACCGGCCGACGTTCGCGAGCGCGTCCAACTGCGGCGGCGGTGCACTGTCGGCGGCTTTTTTTCACCGCGCGGCGCCGACCGGGTTTCCTCAAATCGGCCGTGGGAGGTGTCAGAAAACGTCTCTGACAAACTAACCGCGCATTGCCGGACGCGCGGGCGCTGGTGGGCGCTCGGGGGAGGCGATGTCTCGGCTCTCGGGCGGCTCCCCGAGCGCGCCACGGTGGTCCGCGTCGCCGACCCCGCGCGCGCCCCGGTTCCGGCGGAGCGAGCTCGCCGCGGTGGGCCGGCGCGAGCTGCTGCGGTGGGTCAACCGCACGGTGGGCGTCGAGTACGTGCAGGTGGAGAGCTGCGCTGATGGCGTGGCGCTCGCGCAGCTCGTCGACGCGGCGTACCCGGACGCGCGCGTGCCCCTGTACCGTCTGGACTTCGCCACCAGGCACGAGCACGACCGCGCCCGGAACCTTGAGGTGGTGCGCGCCACGCTCGACCGCCTCGACCTGGACGTGCCCCTGGATGTGAAGGAGATGTCCCGCGGCGCCTACCGCGCCTGCGACGAGGCGCTCCGGTGGCTGTACCTCGTCGTGCAGCGCGAGCGCCCGCGGAGCGCGACGCGCGGGTACGACGGGCGCGCGCGGCGGCTGGAGGCGCTGGAGAAACGCAGGTACCTCGCGCGCGCGCCGTCGAAAAGCCCGGGCTGGCGCTCGGCGGCGAGCTGGGACGACGGGAGCGGCGGAGACTCTTCGCGCGCGGCGACGTCGTCGGCGGCGGCGACGGCGGAGGACCCCGACGGCGACGCGCCTTTCTCGTTTTCGTTCCGCCCGCGCCTGTCGATGGACGACGGCGTGGCGTACAGCGACGAGGGGTCGGACGGCGGGCGCGGACTCGAGATGAGCGTCGATTCGCTCGACGGTCCCGGTGAGGAAGACGACCAAAAAACATCTTCTCGCGCGGCGGCGAGAAAAGAAACCTCGCGACGAGAAAACAGAAATCCGCTCGCGTCGGTTTCCGTCGGGAACGGAAAACACAAAGCGACGACTGGCGCGGGCGCGGGCCCCGCCGTCGTTCGGCCGGCGACGGCGCCCTTCGCTCGCCGCCGCTCGACCGTCTCCGTCGTCGCGAGCGCGCGCGTGGACATCTCTCCGGAGCCGGAGCCTGATCCGAGGCGATCGCCGCGCGAGGAGGCGGAGGCTGAGCCGTCGTCCGGGGACGAAAACCGTTCTTACCGTTCGTCACGCCCGCGGACCCCGTTCGTCGACGGCGCGCTCTCTTCGCTCTCCCCGCGACCGTCGTCGGCGCGTCTCTACACGCCGCGCCGGTCGCTGGACAAGTGGGCGGAGAAGGCGCGCCTGAAACTCGAGAGTCTCGAGAGTCGCGAGCGTTCGTCACCGCGCGACTCCGAACCGCGCGGGCGCGAACGAAGACGCGCGTACGAAGACGCGTCGTCGTCGTCGTCGTCGTCGTCGTCGTCTTCCGACGAGCCCGACGCGTTTTCGAAAACGTTTTCGCGCTTCACCAACTGGACGGCGTCCCCCCCGGGGTCGGCGGAACGCGCGGCGCGGCTCCGGCGAGAGGCGCGCGCGCAGGCGCTGGCCCGAACGCCGCGCGACGCC
>Ga0181564_10001727_pt1 | contig 19465 bp, 16 predicted proteins | sample 011ome_24_FD_134512 | JGI IMG/M metagenome (GOLD analysis project Ga0181564, IMG submission 134512) | Coastal salt marsh microbial communities from the Groves Creek Marsh, Skidaway Island, Georgia - 011513CT metaG (megahit assembly) | ecosystem: Environmental > Aquatic > Marine > Intertidal...
ACCAGCCCGATACCCCAATGGGTGCAGGCGTTGATGCTTCTAAGAACGAGCGTTCGTCTCTCGGCTTTAATTTGCAATGGGATGTTAATGATCGTCTCGTGCTCGAGCTGGATCACCACGATTCTAAAGCAGAGCGTTCGCCAAATAGCCCTTATGGTAGCTCAGCGAACCTATCAATCGCGGCCTTTGGTCGCGAGGGTGCCACGGTTGATTTTTCACAGGATATTCCTGTTACTACCATCACACGAAACGATCCACTCTCACCTGACGACATGCAGATCACTGGAAGCGTATTTGCAAACAGCTGGGCTGAAATGAACATCGAGCAAACGCGTTTGAGCGGAAGTTTTGAGTTCAACGAGGCGATTTCTATTGATTTCGGTGTATCTCAGTCCGACTTGGACAATTTCGAAACGGGTAGCATTGTTCAACGTAACAGCTGGGGTCAAAACCAAGCTTCTGCATTTGGTGCTATTGCTGATTTGATGGTTCCAGCCTCGCTCAAAGGCGTATTTGACCAGCTGAGCGGCGGTAAAAATGTGACCAATAACTTCTTCGTTTTTGATATGGCAGCGGTAGCTGAGCGGGGTGCTTTCTTACAAAGCTTGCCTTCAACGGATACCTACTACCTGCCCACCGCTCTTGCTGGCGGCGACTGCGGTACGGGTTTCTGTGCCGACAGCACAAAAGGATTCGGTAACCAGTTCCGTGAAGAGACGCAGTCAGCGTTTATCCAAGTGAACTACAACGGCGTGATGTTCGATCGTGATTTTAGTGTGCGTGCAGGTGTGCGTTATGAGGAAACCGACGTAACTTCGAGTGCGGAATCACAAGATTACACCCGTATAGAGTGGGCATCGACGAACGAGTTCTCTGCTGTCCCCAGCGGTGAAACCGTACCGTCAGCTCTGACGGGAACCTATGACGCAACTTTGCCAAGCATCGACTTCGATATCGATTTGACTGAAGACCTGAAGTTCCGTGCGTCTTACAGCGAGACGATCGCTCGTTCGCCATTCTCAAACCTCGTGGGCAACCTGTCGATTGGCACGGTACTCCGCGTTGTCGAAGGGGAACATACGGCCGATGGTTTTGTTGGAAACCCAGGTTTGTTGCCACACGAGTCTGAGAACTGGGATTTCTCTCTTGAATACTACTACGGTGATTCGAGCTACGTTTCGGTCGGCTACTTCGACAAGAGCGTAGAGAACTTTGTTACCGCTGCAGAACGTCAAGATGTGGTCTTATTCCCGAACTTGGCTCACCCCGCTCTGGGACCTCTCTACTCAGCGGCAATTGACGCCTTAGGTATTACCGCCTCGAATGCGGACATTCGCGACTATATCTTCACTAACTTCCCCAATGAACAAGGTGTAGATGTTGCAACGCAAACTATCGTGGGCGTTCCTGGTCGTGATGATCCGGCGTATTTTGACGTGGACACGAGCATTAACTCCGCGGAAGTGGCTGAGATAGATGGCTGGGAGATCGCATGGCAGCATGATTTTGCTGACACCGGTTTTGGTTTCATCGCTAACGCGACCTTTGCCGACGGTACCGCAGTGTTTAATCGTTTGTCGAACGATCCTCAGTTTGCGCTGCCTGGTTTGAGCGATACTCGCAACTTGATTGCCTACTACGATAAGTACGGAATCCAGGTGCGAATCGCGTACAACTGGCGTGACGAGTTCTTCACAGGTGGTGTGACTCAGCCAGGCTACCAGGAAGAGTACGAGCAGTGGGACGCTAACGCGAGCTACGAGTTCTCTGACTCGCTGACGTTCTTTGTTGAGGGTATTAACCTTACTAACGAAACGTTCCGAAGCTTTGGACGCAGCAGCTACCAGCTTTACAATGTGGGCCAAAGTGGCGCACGTTACCAGTTTGGTTTCCGCTACGTTTACTAAAGGTTCCTGCTATCTCAATAAAAGCCGCTCTCAGAGCGGCTTTTTTTTGAACGGACACACAGAGGTTTGCGTATCAATTGAAAAGGCTATACTAGGGCATGACCGAAGAATCAAAATCAGTAAAGCACATTGTGATTGTGGGCGGCGGCACAGCCGGATGGTTAGTGGCTGCCCGACTAGGGGCGGAGTTCGACCTAACGCAAGCTGATTTTAGCGTCACCTTAATTGAGTCAGATGAAACGGGTCCGATTGGGGTGGGCGAGGGCACTTGGCCGTCCATGCGGACGACTTTGAGCAAAATCGGATTGTCTGAGACTGAGTTTATTCGTGAGTGCGGAGCCAGTTTTAAGCAGGGTTCCAAATTCACTAATTGGACGCACGGAAAAGGCGAGTCTTACTATCATCCTTTCACACTGCCCGAGGGCTACGCACAGTGGAACGCTTGGGAGCGTTGGTCAAAAGCGGCGCGCGATAAACCGTTCGCTCAGGTGGTATCGCCGCAGCCAGAGATCTGTGACGCTCATCTGGCACCGAAGCAGATAGGTATGCCGAGTTACGCCTATGCGCTGAACTACGGTTATCACCTCGATGCTGGTCGATTCGCAGCAATGCTTAAAAAACACGCAGTTGAGCGATTGGGTGTAAAGCATGTGGTCGACCATTTGGTGTGCGTAGAGTCTTGCGATAAGGGCGATATCACCGCAGTGGTAGGGCGAACAGTCGGACCTATTGTCGGTGACCTATTCATCGACTGCAGCGGTTTTGCTGCGCTTTTAATTGGAGAACACTTCGGTGTAGACAAGAAGGATGTGTCTCCCTATCTGTTCAACGATCGTGCTCTAGCTGTACAGATTCCCTATCCTGAAGAGGACGCGCCCATCGAGTCCGTCACATTGGGTACCGCCCACGATGCAGGATGGACTTGGGACATCGGGTTGCAACACAGGCGCGGAGTGGGGCGCGTTTACAGCTCTGAGTATCAAACGGATGAAGATGCCTTAGTTGGATTAGCGTCATATCTTCGTGCCAGCGCACCACATGTCGATTTTACCTCGCTGAATCCAAGACATATTCGATTTGAATCTGGCTATCGCAAGGAGTTTTGGCACCGGAATTGTGTTGCGATTGGTTTGTCGGCTGGGTTTGTCGAGCCGCTCGAGGCTTCCGCTTTGGTGCTAGTCGAATTAGCTGCCAACTTTTTGTGTGAACAGATGCCTGCAAGCAGAGCAGCCATGACGGGTGTAAGTGCTCGGTTTAACGAGCAATTCACCTATCGCTGGCAAGAGATCATCCGGTTCTTGAAACTTCACTATGTACTCAGTGAGCGCGAGGACACTGCGTATTGGCGTCGGCACAAAGATCGTGAAACCATACCCCAGTCTCTGTTAGACGACCTCGATTTGTGGCAACACAGGGCGCCGTGGCATTACGACGAGGGGCGTACCGATCAGTTGTTTCCTTCCGCAAGTTATCAGTACGTTCTCTATGGAATGGGTTTTTCAACTTTTGGGAATACGCCAGCGCGTCGCCGAGAGTCTTCCGCGCAATCGATGCTAAATGAATTACAGCGCAAGCAAATGGTGCAGAGGGACAAGTTCATAGGGCATTTACCGAGTAACAGAGCTCTGCTTAACCAATTAAAGCAACACAGTTTCAATGACGCGCAGCGCGTTTAAGGGATCCAGAATGCCGAATTTTCAAAAATTAAATAACATTGATCACCAAGACCTCCGAGTTTTAACGGGGTTTGGCGCTGAGTTCGGCGACGATGTGATGTTTGCCTTAACCTTTCCGGCTGAAATGCGCTCAGTCCAGGCTCAGTACCCGATTTTAATTTACAAGGACCCAGCTACAGGCAAAATGTCGCCGGTTGCCTTGTTTGGCTTTGAACGTGGAGAAAACCTATTTCTGAATGGCGCTCAGTGGGAGGCGACCTACGTTCCGGCGATGATGCGTCGGCAGCCCTTCTTGATCGGTGAAGACGGCGCTACAGGGAGCGAGCGTCAAAGGGTCGTTGCGATCGATATGGATCATCCCCGCGTTAGCCGTTCTGACGGTGAGTTGTTGTTTATGGAGCAGGGAAGCCCCACCGAATTCCTTGAGCGGCAAGCAGCCTTGCTGGAGTCCTTACACGGCGCGCAGGCAACCAACGAGGGGTTTATAAGCGCCTTAACAGAGCATGCGCTGGTACAGCCAGTAACGCTTTCCATACGTTTAAAAAACGGAGCGGAGTATCAGCTTCAAGACTTTTACGCTCTGGATGATGAAGCCTTCCAAAAAATAGAGGGACCCGCGTTAACGCAGCTCCAGGCACAAGGCTGGCTCCTGCCTGCCTACATGATGCTCGCCTCGATGTCGCAGCTTGCCGGTCTTATTGATCGCAAAAACAAGCGCACTGAGGCCTAGCGGAACAGGGTCCTAATTTCATGCGTGAAATCGTAAATGCCTCGTTCGATGATCTAACCGAATCGCTATTACAAAGCGACCATCCGGTTGTTCTGCGTGATTTGGTAGCTGATTGGCCCATGGTTAAAACGGCTAAATTAGATGCAGCCTTGGCCTTGAACTCTCTTCTCGAATGTTATCGCGGTAGACCGGTTAGCACGTTTCTGGGCGAGGCGTCGATTGAAGGTCGGTTCTTCTATAACGACGATATGACGGGCTTTAATTTTTTACAGCTCGATTCACGTCTTGATGAGGTTATCGCTAAACTCATTGAGATTGCCAGTGACGATCAGCCCCCAGCCTTGTATGTCGGTTCGACTAACCTAGATGCGTGGTTGCCGGGTTTTCGAGACGCTCATGATTTACCCTTGAGTGGTTTGAATCCGATTGCCAGCCTTTGGCTAGGTAATCGCAGTCGCATTGCACCTCATTTTGATCTGCCGCAGAACATCGCATGTTGTGTCGTTGGGCGTAGGCGTTTTACCTTGTTCCCTCCTGAGCAAATTAAAAACTTGTATGTAGGGCCTCTGGACATAACACCCGCAGGCCAGCCCATCAGTCTTGTGGATTTCAGTCACATCGACACGGCTCGATTTCCGCGCGCAGTGCAGGCACTGGAGGCTTCTATGAGCGTTGAGCTGGGACCGGGTGACGCAATTCTAATCCCAAGTATGTGGTGGCACCAAGTCGAAGGCCTAGAGCCGATCAATGTGCTCGTAAATTACTGGTGGTCTCGCGTGCCCGAGATGGCGGCTTCGCCTAACGACGCTTTATTGCATGCGCTGCTGAGTATTCGACATCTGCCAGACGATATGCGGTCTGCATGGAAAGCGTTTTTCGATTACTACATATTCGATGCCGAGCCGGATTCTCACAGTCATATTGAGGATAGCGCTTTAGGGCGCCTGGGCCCGCTTGATAACAATCGCGCCAAGCGAATGCGCGCCATCTTGCTTAATCAACTAAAACGATAGAAGTCAGGGATAAAGACATTTATGCGAACGATTGAAAAAGTGGTGATTGCGGGGGGCGGAACAGCTGGATGGATGGCCGCCGCGAGCATCGCGAAGTTAGTTGGGCGCGATTTGGACATCACGCTTATTGAATCGGAGTCGATCGGTACAATCGGCGTGGGTGAAGCTACGATTCCTGGAATCTTAACAATCAACCGACTGCTGAAGATTCCAGAGCCCGAGTTTCTTAGAGAGACTCAAGCGACCTTCAAGTTAGGTATTGCCTTCGAGAATTGGCGTCGAGTCGGTCACCGCTATATTCACAGTTTCGGGGATACAGGCACGGGTTGTTGGGCAGCCGGATTTCATCATTTTTGGCGGCGGGGTTTGAACGAAGGTTACAGCAAGCCTTATGGTGAGTACTGTGTTGAGCTTAAGGCCGCGGAAGCCAACCGATTTGGGCATCTATCCAATGCCAAAGTCAACTACGCGTACCATTTGGATGCAACGCGCTACGCCGCCTATCTCCGCAAGCTAGCCGAGTCAGCCGGAGTCAAACGTGTCGAGGGTATTATTGATGAGGTGAATCTGGATCCGGCTACGGGAGACATTCAAACGCTTAGACTTGAGTCGGGCCAGACGGTCTCAGGTGATCTTTTTATCGACTGTACGGGGTTTAGAGGTCGACTTATAGAACAGGCTTTGGGCACAGGCTTTGACGATTGGTCCAACGTTTTGCCCTGTGATAGGGCGGTTGCTATGCAGACCGAGTCGGTAAGCGATCCCATACCCTATACGCGGTCCATCGCTCATGGTTCCGGTTGGCAATGGCGGATCCCTTTGCAGCATCGAGTGGGTAACGGTCTTGTTTATTGTTCGAAATATCAGAGTGATGATGAGGCCATTGCACTCTTGCAGAGGAATACGCAAGGTCGCGCGACAACCGAACCTCGGTTAATACGGTTTCAGACGGGGCAGCGAAAGCATTACTGGAACAAGAATTGTATTGCTATCGGACTTTCGAGCGGCTTCATCGAGCCACTGGAGTCTACCAGCATTCATTTCATACAGAATGGCTTATTGTGGCTGTTACTTATGTTTCCTAACGGTGGGATCACCGACGCGGTTCGCAATGAGTATAATACGAAATTGCGACGTGAAGCCGAGCGCATTCGTGATTTTATTGTGCTTCATTACAACCTCACGGAGCGTGATGACACGGAATTCTGGCGCTATTGCCGCAATATGCAAATCCCGGACACACTTAAGCACCGTATGCAGCTTTTCCGCGACACGGGCACGGTGTTCAAAGATCCTGACGACGTTTTTGCTGAAAATTCTTGGGTGCAAGTCATGATGGGGCAAGGTTTGATCCCCGATGCGTATCACCCTATTGTGGATCAAATGTCAGGCCCCGAGCTTTCCCAGTTTCTTGCTCAAAATCAAGAGAGAGTGGAGCAGGTATTGGAGCAGCTACCGGACCACGCTGGATTTGTGAAACGCTATTCGGCAGGGGGATGATCGCAACTTGGGGGGCTTGAGACAATCTTGGCGCCAACAGCTATCGCGACTGCAACTGCAGAATCAACTGCAGGGTCCATGCCCCAAAGGCCTGAGCAGCGTCTCAGGAGCAGGGGCGCACTTGAAGCGCGAGCGGAGCTCTAGAGCCCTGGCTATCCAGCTATCTTGTGCAACTCGCAGGTGACAAGGTGCATAGTGTCACCGTGTTCAGATCAGTGAGAGCAGTTTTAAAAGCTGATTCCACGAATCGATATCGGCTTCCTCGTTGTAAGCAAGTGGTAGCTCATTTTTCTGCCCTCGCTCGGTTGCGAGTGGATTCGTAAATCCGTGCATGGCGCCTTCATAGCCAACGAAGTGATAATCCACACCGGCATCGTCCATTTCTTTTTTGAAGGCCGTGACTTGCTCTTCCGGAATCATCACATCATCGTTGCCGTGAAAGACGGCAACTTGTGCGCGCACGGTTCCAGGTTGAGCGGGGCTTGGGGTGCTCAGATTGCCATGGAAGCTGGCAACTAAATTTAGATCCAGACCGGCGCGCGCCATATTGAGTACTACCGCGCCCCCGAGGCAATAACCTATTCCAGCGATTTTGTTGGGGTCAACCTCTACCTGGCTCTTTACCACATCGAGCGCGGCTTTGAATCGTTCCAATACCGCATTTTCTTGCGATAAAAGTGTACCCATGAGCTCACCGGCCTCACTCGCATTGCTCGCAGTTTTGCCGTCTCCGTAGAGATCGATTGCCATAGCGGCGTAACCTTCTTCGGCCAGCATATCCGCACGACGCTTCACATAATCGTTACATCCCCACCATTCGTGAACGACCAGCACGCAGGGTGCGGGACCATGTGATTGAGGCGCCACGTAATAGCCGTGGAGGGTGCTATCGCCCGAGTGATACTTGATTTCAACTCCCATGATGTCCCCTTGTTAATCGTGCTATGGCATTGGTTGTGGCTATTTGAAGCCGGCTTAATCTTCTAAAATTCGTTTGGCTGGGTCAAAACATTTTTCTGAATTTTCGAGGTGACAAGCCAGTCCAGTTCTTAAAAGCGCGGGTGAACGATCGGGCTTCGGCGAAACCTAAGCGCTCGCTAATCTCCTCGATAGAAAATTGAGTTGTCTGCAGCATTTTGAGCGCTTTTTCACGGCGCCAATTCTCTTTAATCGTGTTGAAGCTTGTGTCGTGTTGTGCCAGTCGTCTTTGGATGGTTTGTGGGCTTATACGAAGTGCTGTAGCAACATCCTGCAAAGTGAATCGACCGGCTTGCTCACTGTCCTTTGGTGCCAGTAACCGTTCTATTTGTGATTCGAGTGTCTGTTCCCTGCCGGGTATCGTCATTATGTCGAAGGGTGAACGGTTCACAAAGTGCTCGAGTTCTTGCCGAGTTCGAGTCAGATTTTTTTGTAGATAACGCCTATCAAAAATGAGCCGGTTGTGGGGCTTTCCGTAGGCAATTCTGCAGGGGAACATGACGTTGAGTTCTTGATGATGTGCAGGCTTTACAAAGCTGAATTCGACGGCTTTGAGTGGTATTGGAGCTCCAACAAGCCAGCTTGGAAAGCGGTGCCAGATAACCAGAAGAAATTCTCTTAAAAAGTGTTCTTCGTCGTGGGTGTTAGTCGATAGGTTTATCGTGAAATGAGCTTCTGATCCTATTTCTACAAGTCGAAAATCGACCCCGGGATGTGTGATGTTGTAGAACTTCGCTGATTTCCGGAGTTGCTCCCCCAGAGTCAAACACTGCGGTATTAATTCGCTCATGAGAGCAAATGAACCCACTCGAGATGGAGCGGCTGAAAATCCCATAAACTCGTCGTCTAGCGTTAGCATCACCAGCTGGAAGAGCCGGGCGACCTGGTCTGTATGGACGCGTTGATTGGGCGTCTCAATAACATTTGGGTTGATACCGGCCTTCCCAAGCAAGGTTACCTGGTCTCTATTTGCTTGGGGAATTCCTTGCATAGCGGCGATAACGTGGTGTCTGCAGATCGTAGCCATAGAGTAATCAGGTGAGTTTTTTTTAGATCATATCAATTAAGAACCGGTTTATCGCGCTTATTTGAGGTTTTTTGTGAGTTTTTTTTACCCTGATAGACCTGTTACAAAAAGTAGCAAGACTGCACACTATGTGCTGTCCTTAAGTAAACGAAGTTTCGCACTTAGCGATCGAGGTTACCATGAGCCTAGAACTAAGCCCAGTGGTCTATGAAAGTGTCAATCCGATGCTCTTTTGCGCTTGGCCTAAGCAGCGCCGTGTTGATACTTGGGCGCCCATTGACCACGCAAATGTGCCGCCTCGCGCGCGCAAACTTCCCAAGCAGACACGTTCCAAAATCTTGGTTCAGTCGATAAAAGAAGCGACTGTCATTGTCGTTAAGCGGTTTGGAAGCGATGATGTCCAGGCAAGCACGATTTGTGATGTGGCCGGCATTGCTATGGGTTCGTTATACCAGTACTTTGTTAATGTCGAATCGATCTTTGCTTCAATCTACGAGGATGCAATTAAACAAACGCTTGAACGTGCGCTTACTGAAGATGAGCCGGTTTCTACTTTGATTGCCTTGCACCAAGAACTGAAAGAATTGGATCGGTTCTTTAATCTAACCTACTACCACAGTCATTACTCCAAGGGTTTAAATGCACTCTTTGGCGTGCCTTTGCATGGCGTTAGTACACACTGAGCCAGATATAGAGCCCGCGCAGTCGAGACGGACGCAAACCCAAACTCCGATCTGAATATTCGCTGCATCGTGTGTAATAATGTCCCCTGATACTTCTAACGGGGAAACACCATGATCAAAACTCGGTTCACTGATTCTGTCGGTATCCGTCTTCCTATTCTGCAAGCTCCAATGGGCTGGATAGCGCGATCCCAGTTGGCTTCGGCTGTCTCTAACGCCGGCGGTATGGGAATGATCGAAACGAGCTCTGGTGAGCTCGATAATATAAAACGCGAAATTGAAATGATGCGTTCCTTAACGGATCAACCTTTTGCGGTGAATATCGCACAAGCGTTTGTCCGCGATCCAAACATTGTTTCATTCATCATTGACCAGGGCGTGAAGTTCGTGACCACGTCAGCCGGTTCCCCAGAGCGATTTACAGATCAGCTCAAACAGGCGGGGTTGACCGTATATCACGTCGTGCCCAGTCTTGCTGCCGCAAAAAAGGCGGTAGAGTGCGGTGTTGATGGGCTTATCGTAGAAGGCGCAGAAGGCGGCGGTTTTAAAAACCCCAAAGACGTAACGAGTTTGGTTTTGCTCCCTTTGATTCGTGAGCATCTCCGCGTGCCGATTATCGCGGCTGGTGGATTTCACGACGGCGCTACGTTGGCCGCGGCACTGGCGCTGGGAGCCGATGGTATTCAATTAGGTACTCGAATGGTGGCTTCACTCGAATCACCCGTGCACATTAATTGGAAAGAGGCGATCGTTAGGGCAAAAGAAACGGATACGGTATTCTTATCGCGTTTTGCACCACCTGCTCTCAGAGCACTGCGAACCGAGCGGACTTCTCGTCTGGAAAAAGACCCAAGCCAGAGCGGCATGGCGGACTTTGGTGATCCGCAGGCACTGTACTTTGGTGGCGATATGGAAGCCGCGATCCCTCTCACTGGCCAAGTCTGTGGCCGCATAAATGAAATCGAGTCGGTGCAATCAATCCTGGCGAAAGTCGAAGCAGAGTATGAATCAGCCTTGCAGCGTGTCAGTGGTGCTGTTTGTTGATTCGAGCGATTACGCTTGAGGCTGTGAGTTTGTGCGGCTTTCAATGCGAGGCCCAAAAATCGTTGGGGCCGCAGTCTCTGCAATAAGGGCGCATGCGTCAATTATGGATAGAGCATGAGTGATTCTTTCAGCATCGTTAGAGTAAGGGTAACGCCGAAAGCCAAGCAGGCGCGTGTAGTCGCCGAAGACGATGGCGAGCCCTTGTTGAAGGTTTACGTTACGGTCGCTCCAGAAGACGGCAAAGCGAATCGAGCCGTTCAGCGTGCCTTGGCTGAGCACTTTGACGTTGCACGAACGAAGGTTAAGCTGCTCAGTGGTCAAACCAGTCGTGACAAGCGCTTTAAAATCGGTTGAGGCGCTCATATAAGCGCAGTTCACGTTCATTTTAGTGAGAGTGTCATGCACTTCTCTTTTAGCGTACAGCGTTTAGCGCTTTGGGAGCTAGCAACACACGCCCCCTGCCGGGCTAGTGCACTTGGTTTAGGTGAACGGTACCAGAAGGGGCGTGCGTTTCTTGTAAGCTTGATAGTTTGGGTCGTTCCCCCACTTTGCTTCTGCCTTCTTCTCGAGTAGCGGGATCCCGCTCATTCTCGTAAGAAGCAGCGTTACAAAGACAGGTGAAAGCAGAGTGATATACGACCATCCCTGCAGAGCGGGTACCGCCAGAAGAGTCACACCGACCCAGAGCAGTATTTCACCAAAATAATTGGGATGTCGAGATATGCTCCATAAACCTGTTGTGATGAAAGCGTCTTTGCCATGCTGCTTTCTGAAGCTGCGCTTCTGCTTATCGGCAATCACCTCAATAGCAAACCCGACACACCAGAGCGAGAGTGCGTTTGCGTCCAGCCAGGACATTTCTCGCATTTCAGTCGACGTTATGGCGGCAATCGCAGCAGACGTGGTTATTGCGACCCACAGCCCCTGCAGAGTCCAGGTTAGGAAGAACCGCTTTGCGTCTGGTTTTATCTTTGCAAAGCGATCGTCCCCGCCGTCTTGGTGGATTCGTGTAAACAGAAAGGACCCGAGTCGCAGAGCCCAGAGGCAAATGAGTGCACTCAGTATGACTGAGCGTGTATCGAAACGTGCTGTCACAGTCAGTGCGAAAAGGGTGATGGCAACAAAAGATACGCTTCCCATCAAATCGTAGTAACGCTCGGTCTGGTATCGGTATGCGGGAATAAAAGCGATCCACTGCGCTATGACGGCAACCGCAATGCCCAGAGCCATCACAGGGATGCCGGCAAAATCAACGCTGTTCAAGCTTGCTGCCGTTCCATAGACCACAATAAAAGCGATAGCGATAAAGATGGGCTTCATTATTTATTCTCTGAATGAATGCGAAGATTCGTATTGTTTAATACGAATCCCACAGCATTTGAGATCAACTAAAAACCGCATTGGGCGGCGTTAGTTTTTATAAGAAGGGTCCTTTTTGTCCATCAGGCGTTTCATGGCAGCAAACTCAAGCGAGCCAGCCGGCTGTCCGAGGCTTTGCACTTTCATCAAGGCCTCGCCCTTACTTAAAATTTCGTCGCTCACTTTGATTTGAGGAACGCCACTTTGATCAACCGATGTTTGAATCTGGCATGAGCGTTCGAGTACCCACATGTTGTGGAACGCTTCCGCAATCGTTCGTCCGCCCGTTAACAGGCCATGGTTCCGGAGTATCATCATCATGTTTTCGGTCCCCATGCTGGAAACGAGCGCTTCTTTCTCGTTTTCGTCAACGGTCAGACCCTGAAAGTCGTGGTAGGCTACCCGATTATGCAGCAGTGCCGAATAAAAGTTATCGGGTCTTAATCCACCCTGCTGGCAGGCTACCGTCATGCCTGCCGTAGTGTGAGTATGTGCTATGCAAGTAAGGTCGTGTCGCGCTGCATGCACGCAGCTGTGGATAAGCATGCCAGCGGGGTTCACGAAATGCTCCGTGGGTTCGACGATGTTGCCATTGATGTCAACTTTAACCAAATTTGAGGCGCAGATTTCACTGTAGTGCAGCCCATAAGGATTAATCAGAAAATGCCCCTCGTCACCCGGCAGTTTGACCGTGATGTGGTTGTAAATGAGTTCGCCCCATCCGAGGTGGTCAAAGATTCGGTAGGTTGCTGCTAAATCTTCCCTCAATTCCTGTTCTGTTTGCTGCATGTCTTTCGTCTTCCTTATCGCTGATTATTTTCCTCAAGCCTAGCATAGACCATTCTCATTTTGGGCGGCCATTTTTAGCCAAAATGCGATCGCGCTGCGAAGATGGGTCTTGCGTGAACAGGTGTTCATGCTAAATTGCGATAAACCTAAAGAGTGAGTTTCTATGTTAGTGCGCTTTTTCGTCATTACCTTATTGGTCATTGTGTCATTTCGTTCCGAAGCGCAGGGCGATATTTACTTGGAACAACATAGAACTGTGGCGGACACAGTCGCACAGCATTTATGGGAATGGTCGGAGCTTGGCTATCGTGAATTCCGTAGCGCGAAATTTATGAGCGATTCCTTGGCTCAAGCGGGTTTTTCAGTTGAATTAGGTCTGGCTGGTATGCCAACCGCCTTTGTAGCGGAATATGGCTCAGGAGAACCGATCATCGCGCTGCTCGCTGAAATGGATGCCCTACCAGGCGCGAGTCAGGCAGCTGAATCCAGAGAGATGCCGAGAGCCGATGTTAGCGCAGGGCATGCATGTGGGCACAATTTGTTTGGGGGTGGTGTCGTGGGTGCCGCCCTGGCCGTAAAGGATTGGATGGCGGATGCGAAGATGGCTGGTACGCTTCGTGTTTACGGAACTCCCGCAGAGGAAGGCGGGTCGGGCAAAGTCTATATGGTTAGAGCGGGCCTGTTTGACGATGTTGATGTTGCGCTGCATTGGCATCCAGGCGACGCAAACCAATCATTAGCCGCGACGAGTTTGGCGAATAAATCGGCGAAATTTGGCTTCGATGGTATTTCAAGTCATGCTGCGGCAGCTCCTGAAATGGGACGCTCCGCTTTGGATGCTGTCGAGGCGATGAACTATATGGTTAACATGATGCGAGAGCATGTTCCAAGCTCGACACGTATCCATTACGTCATAACAGAGGGTGGCGAAGCCCCCAACATCGTGCCCAAATTTGCCGAAGTATACTATTACGTTCGTGCGGAATCGGCCGCAGAACTCGAACCGATTTGGGCTCGAGTGGAGCAGGCGGCCTTGGGTGCGGCTCAGGGAACCGGCACAAAGGCTCGCTGGGAAATCATACATGGGAACCACAGCTTACTGCCCAATACGACTCTAGCCATGCTCATGCACGATCACATGTCAGCATTGGGCGGCGTTGTGTACGATGATGTCGAAATGGCTTTCGCACACGAGCTCAAGCAGAATTTCAGAGGGCGTAGCGCAACCATAGAGAGTGCGGAGGAAGTGCAACCTTGGAGCAATGAGATTGCTCGCATGGGCGGCTCTACCGATGTGGGCGATGTAAGCTGGGTTGTGCCGACGCACGGTGTTACCACGGCGACTTGGGTTCCGGGCACCCCCGCCCACAGCTGGGCAGCGGTTGCCGCTGGCGGGATGTCGATTGGACAAAAAGGAATGCATCTCGCAGCGGAGGTTCTTGCGCTCACCGCCCGAGAGCTTTTTGTTGATCGTGATAAGAGGGATGCTATTCGAGCTGAGTTCGAGAGGAGACGCGGGGCTAGCTACCAATACCAGTCTCTTTTGGGTGATCGACCGCCCCCATTGAATTATCGAGGTATGGAGTAGTCGAGCCAATATGCCGCAGCGTTTACTCAATTGCTCGGCGTGGGGATCTGGATTTTTGCGACATAATCATTAGACTTGAACAAAACTAACTTGCAGAGTACCAGGCGGGTCCCGGCGTGTTGATATGATTTCAATAAAACAAATTCGATACGCGCTCGCGGTCGAGCGTCACCTCCATTTTCGGAAAGCGGCTGAAGACAGCTCAGTATCGCAATCAGCCTTAAGCACGGCATTGAATGAAATGGAAAGCCAGCTGGGTTTTCAGGTTTTTGAGCGCGACAATAAAAAAGTCCTTGTCACACCGATGGGGCGTTTATTTTTAGATAAAGCAAGGCAAGTCAATCTGCAGATAGATGACATGATGCGCTTAAAACAAACGGATCAGTCTCCTTTGAGCGCATCGATTTCGGTCGGAATGATTCCAACGATCGCCCCCTATCTGCTCCCGCTTGGCCTGGCAGAGGTCAAAGCGCAATACCCTGATGCCAAATTGAGGATACGCGAAGCTAAAACACGCGACTTACTCGATCTGGTGCGAGTGGGCGAAATCGACACTGCAGTCATTGCCTTACCCTATGACTGTGAAGGGCTACTGACCTTTCCGTTCTGGTCCGAAGATTTTTATTGGGTCTTTAATAAGAGTCGCGTAGAGACACTCCCTGAACGCATAACATCAAAGGAACTGCTACATGAAAATTTGATGTTACTGACGGAAGGGCATTGCATGAAAGACCATGCCCTGGCTGCCTGCCGCTGGCAGGATTTGACAACGCACTCCATGAGTGCAACCAGTCTCAACACCTTGGTTCAACTTGTAATAAGCGGAATGGGGTCGACCTTAGTGCCTGAGATCGCGCTTAACCAGCTTGTGGCGCACGATGACAGATTGGGTGTAGCTCGACTCGATGAACCCAGTCCGCATCGTGAGCTCGCATTTGTTGTCCGCGCGACGTATCCTAATCTCGCGAGCGTAGAAGTGTTGCGCGCTCAATTTAAGAAAGCCTTAGCGATCGCGTTGCCACGCTGAGGCTCTTTAATTACTCAAGGAAACATTATGCGCGCTCTAATTTTGTGCCTACTCATGCTCTCTGGCTGCTCTCAGAACGACTTCGATGCAGCCGACTACCTTGGTTTGCACGATCAGTATGACGTTACTATTGAGCGTGACCGATGGGGTGTGCCGCATGTCCACGGCGTTTCTGATGCCGACATGGCGTTCGGTTTTGCCTACGCGCAAGCGGAGGATGGTTGGGAACTCATAGAGGATACCATTCCGTTTTATCGCGGCAATTCTGCTCGATTTGCCGGTCAAGACTCTGCGCCCGCAGACTACTTGATTAAGTGGCTCGATGTGAAGGGCTGGATAGAGTCGGGTTACGAGACCCAGCTCTCCTCTAAAACGAAGGCATTAGTGAAAGCCTACGCGGACGGTCTTAACTACTTTGCGGCAAAACACCCTGAGCGAATAAAAAAAGCCGTGCTGCCCATCACGACTGAAGACATTGTGGCCGGATTCGCGGTGCGTCATCTGCTATTCTACGGCTTTGATCAAAGTGTGAAGGAAGTGATGGGGCCAGCGCGGGTGCGCGAGGTTTCCAAGCTCGTAGCCTCGCTCGGCTTGGAGGATACCCCAATTGGATCCAATGCAATTGCGGTTGCGCCGCCCGCTACTGAAGATGGTTCAACAAGGCTTATTATAAACTCTCATCAGCCTACTGATGGTCCCGTCGCATGGTATGAGGCTCATATCAGCAGTGACGAGGGACTCGACATTATGGGCGGCACTTTTCCGGGAAGCCCCCTGATTAGCCTGGGGTTTAATGATGAACTCGCTTGGGGTGTAACGGTAAATAAACCTGATCTCGTCGATATTTATGTGTTGGATGTAAACCCTGACAATCCAAACCAATATCGTCTTGATGGCGAATGGCGCGATTTTGAGAAAAGCACAGCCCGGATTCCCGTTAAACTTTGGGGGCCATTTTGGTGGACCTTTGAGCGCGATATCCTGCGCAGCGTTCACGGACCTGTGATGCAATCTGAGCACGGCTTCTATGCGTTTCGATTTGGAGGGCAAAATGAAATCCGGCAGGTCGAGCAGTGGTATGCGATGAATCGGGCGCGTGACTTTGAGTCCTGGTACGAGGCAATGCTACAGCACCGTTTCGCGTCATTTAACTTTGTGTTCGCCGACAAGACCGGCAACATTGCGTTTATCCACAACAGTCTCACTCCACAGCGGATTCCCGGCTATGATTGGTCGCAGTACTTGCCTGGTGATGACTCGAATCTCATTTGGAAGGAGTACATTGATTTTCGCGCGCTTCCGCAAGTGATCAATCCCAGTCAGGGCTACGTGACCAGCGCGAATCAAACGCCGTTTAACGTGGCGCATCCGCTTGATAATCCCAATCCTGAAAATTTCGCCTCGACCGACGGTTATCAGACTCGTATGACTAACCGAGCGGTTCGCAGTCTGGAGCTATTTGAAGCACTCAGTCCCATCTCCGAGGCCGACTTTTGGGCGATAAAGCACGATAAGGCCTATTCTCCTAACAGTCGAGCGGGGCAGTATATTCAGGCTGCTTTAAATGCCGATTTATCTCAGTCAGAGCCCCTGTATCAAGAGGCCCAAAGGCTCCTGTCTCAGTGGGATTTGGTTGCCGATATCGAAAGTGAAGAGGCTGCCCTTGGAGTGTGCCTTATTCGAGCTGAATGGAAGGCAGAGCAGGACGCCAAGCCAGCGCCCGCGTCAGCAGAAAGCTTGATCGAATGCGCAGATCAATTAATGCGAGTGAGCGGTCGTTTGAATCCTCCATGGGGTGAGATTAACCGCCACATTCGCGGAGCTGTGAATGTGCCCGTCGGCGGAGGACCAGACACTCTCCGAGCTATATACGGCACAGGATATGAAGAAAATGGTTACCTTAAAAACATCGCGGGCGATGGACTCTACTATCTCGTTCGTTGGGATAAGAACGAATCGCTTTCAGTCCAGGGGGTTCATCACTATGGCGCAGCAACGATGCTACCAGCCTCTCCTCATTTTGATGATCAGGCAGCGGATTTTGCGCAAGAGCGGACGCATGTTCCTCTGTTCAAAGGCGCTGCTAGAGAAGCGGCCGGTTCTGTGCGCCGCTATCGACCCTAGCAAAGTTCTAGGAATCTTTTTTTATCATGCTAATATGTTGTTTCATTTGATTTAATTTGAGCAAAGCTCCCCATGTTTTTTGACAAGAAATCGAAGTCAGACCCGCAGAGGAGCCACGAGGCCGCGGCAGTCCAAAAGCCGCTTGCTGAATCGCGTCCACTGGATGTGTCTGTTAATAGGGCTATAAAAGGAGGCCAAGCTGTGATCGGAGCTACGGTTAAAATAAAAGGCGAAGTTGTCAGTGATGAAGATATTGCTGTTGAGGGTCTAATTGAGGGCAGCATTGTACTCAAAAACAATGCGTTAGTCGTTGGTTCTTCTGGGCGTGTGCACGCAGATGTCGTTGCCAAGTCGGTTAAAGTCGATGGTGAACTTCACGGAGATGTGGAGGCAAGTGAACGTATTGTTATCTCCTCAAGTGGCTCTATGCGCGGCAATATCCAAGCGCCCCGGGTGATACTGGAAGACGGAGCGAAATTCAAAGGCAGCATTGATATGGATGAAGCTGCGCCGGCGAAAGCCTTTGGTGTGGTGAGCAATGCCGCGCCTGTGGCGAAAGCAGAGAGCGCGGGCGAGTAGTAAATCGGGTGGTAGTAAACGCTCGTGCTTTTCATCAAAACGAGCCCTCAGAGAAATCCGTGCTTACAAGCGGTTTGCTGGCGGGGGCTTTGCCGGAAGGTGCCTCGCAGACCCGCCCCTGTAAAATTCTGGACTTTGGCGCTATCAGCTCTGATACCGTTAATGCATTGCAGACTTTCTTCTGGGGTCGTTTGACTGTCCTGGATGCGGTCGCCAGTGGGTCGCGTTTAAATGATTTGCTGAACGATCCCGACGCAGACCTAGAGCGAACACGTTTTTTGGAAGACCTTTTCTCGCCCGCTATCGGTCAAGCTTACGATCTCGTTTTGTTGTGGGATTTTGCTGGGTTCTTTTCTGAAGCGAATTTACATTGGCTGGATACTTGGCTGGACGCTTTGGTAACTCAAAATGGCTACGTCCACGGTTTCTTGTGCCACAACAGTACACGGAAAATCGAACGAAAAGAATGGGGGTTGCATTCCCAAAGTGAGTTGAGTTGTAAAACACTCAGTGGCTTTGTGACCTACCAGCACCTCAGGAATCAATTCACTCGCCATCTTCGCAGTTTTGTCATAGAGAAAAGCGTTCTTCTCAAAGATGGGCGGCTTGAAGTCTTGTTAAAGCGAAGGTAGTGCGGGATAGAAGGTAAAACGCTATAGAGAATAGCGCTCCCGGAGTTTATGCGCTATTCCGTCTTGGTCGTGATGCCCAATCACGGCTGTAGCCGCTTGCTTGATCGTCTCTTTGGCGTTACTGGGCGCGTAACATTCATCGGCCACTGCAAACATAGACAAGTCGTTGTCGCTATCTCCAAAACAGATTACGCGTTCAGCCCGCAGTTCGTTCTTTAATTCTATAACGGCCGCGCCTTTGTTGCCCTCACAATGGTGTACATCCAGCCAGTATAAGTTCTGACCCTCAAATGCTGGGCCGCCGTAAGCGACGAGATGGGGCTGAGTGGCGATTTGCTCGATGATCGAATTTATAGCGTGCTCGCTGCCCAGTCCGCTAAAATTGGCAATCGGCGCCTGCGGCGGCATGGCGCTGAGGGGCAGCAAGGCCGCACCTCGTTCACGTTCGACAAAGCTTGCTAACTTGGTCTCGTATTCATGCATCGCAGGGGCGTGATATATGCCATGATGATGCCCTTGCTCGAAGGTGTGAACAAATGGGCTTACGCCCGCGTTCGCGAATGCGAGCAAGACGTGAGAAATTTCGTCTTGAGTTAAGAGACACTGGCGAGTGTAGGTGTCTGAGTTGGGATTCCAAACAAGTACCCCGTTTTTTATTATCTGGGGTAGTATGAATACCTCTTTTCCAACTGCGGCGTGGGCGCCATGGAGCGTGCGGCCGGTCGCTACCGTAAAAGCGATACCCGCTTGCGTCAATTTTTGCAAGGTTTCTTGGGTAAAAGCGCTTATTTCTGAGTTGGCGTTGAGCA
>Ga0181564_10001729_pt1 | contig 19462 bp, 16 predicted proteins | sample 011ome_24_FD_134512 | JGI IMG/M metagenome (GOLD analysis project Ga0181564, IMG submission 134512) | Coastal salt marsh microbial communities from the Groves Creek Marsh, Skidaway Island, Georgia - 011513CT metaG (megahit assembly) | ecosystem: Environmental > Aquatic > Marine > Intertidal...
ATGATTGAGGCAGGTCCGTCGGCAGTGCGGATATGGGTGCTGCTCTTTTGGCCGAGTTTGATCTCAAGCGGCTTCGTGATGCGATGAACGCCTGCCGGTAGAATGAGGTTTCCGGTTTCCGCGATTTGGGATTGGAGATCGGCCGTGCTATCCGGCATTTCGGCTAGGCGAGGGATCTGCTTTGCCGCTGTGGGGGATTCCTGCGCAGTGGCTAGGGCAGTGAAAAGGACGAACGATAGTAGAGAAGCGCGCATGGGATATTTGAAATTTCCTGAGATGGTTTCAAATCTCGCGTTTTCAATCAAGAGCGCACCTGAGGTTTCTCCGTTCTAGGCTTCGCAGATTCGGGAACACGGAATCCACCGAAGACACGGAAGGAAAAAATAGTGGAGTCGTTCCGTGTCTGCCGTGGTCGATTCCTCCTGCAAAATCATGGGAAGCTTTACTCCGCCGTCAAAGCTTCGCGCTCGTCTCCGCCGCCGCGCTTCTCGATGAAATACTCCCAGTCGCCGTGAAATCGTGTTGCGGCCCCGTTGTTTACGTGAATGACATCCTTGGCGAGTTGCTTGATGAAGTGCACATCGTGCGAGATGAAAACGAGCGTTCCAGCATAGCTATCCAGCGCGAGGATGAGAGACTCCACCGTGAGAATGTCGAGGTGAGTCGTGGGCTCATCCATGAGGAGGATATTGGGCGGGTCGACGAGGAATTTCACGAGATTGAGTCGTGATTTTTCCCCTCCGCTGAGAACCTTGGTCATCTTGTAGACCTCTTCCTTGCGGAACATGAAAGAGCCGAGAATGCCGCGTGCTTCGTCTTCGCGCAGGGTCGGGGCTGCCTCGAGAACCTCGCTGAGAACAGAATTATTCGGATTCAGCGTTGCTGCGCGGTGCTGAGAGAAATAGCCGATCTTGGCATTGTGACCGGCTACGACTTTTCCTTCCTGCGCCTGCAATTCGTCGGCGAGTAGTTTCAGCAGGGTCGACTTACCGGATCCGTTCGGTCCGACGAGGACGGTTCGCTCACCTCGCTCGATGATGAGGTCGAGCCCCTCATAGACCTTGTGTTTGCCGTAGGCAAAATGGACTCCTTCGAGCGTGACTGCCTTCTGGCCGCCGCGGGGCGGATCGGGAATTTGAAACCGAAACGGTTTTTTCGGAGCCATTGGTTTCTCAATTTTCTCCATCCTCTCGATCTCCTTGAGCTTGGACTGAGCCTGGCTCGCTTTTGAAGAGACGGAGCGGAACTTGTTCGCGAATGCCTGCAGTTCCTTGATCTGCTTCTGCTGATTCTTGTAGGCGTTGTTCTTGTTCTCGTAGTTTTTTTTACGCTGCTCGACGAAATCGGAGTAGTTGCCGGTGTAGTGAATCAACTTTCCGTTTTCAATGTCGTGGACGGATTCGACTAGCTCGTCCATGAATTCTCGGTCGTGAGAGATCATGAGGATCGCTCCGGAGTAATTTTTCAGGTAATCCTGAAACCAGAGCAGCGACATCAGGTCGAGGTGGTTCGTCGGCTCGTCGAGCATCAGCAGGTCGGGCTCGATCACGAGGAGGCGAGCGAGGTGTGCTCGCATAATCCAACCGCCCGACATTTCCTTGGCTGGACGATTAAAATCGTCTTCCTTGTAGCCGAGGCCGCGGAGCATTTCTTTGGCCTTCGCCTCAACCTTGGGATCGTTGAGAGCATTGAACTTGCCATCTGCCTCCAAGTATTGAGGGCAGGAGACGTCACCTGCTTCTTCGAGTTTCTTGAGTGTCGCTTCGAGTTCCTGGAGCATTCCGGCACGACCTGTCGCGATTTCGATCACAGTGTGGTTTCCGACGTCCTCGCTCTCCTGTGGGAGGAAGCCGGTCAGGGTCCACTCGTCGCGTTCGACGGTTCCTTTATCCGATTCCTCTTCGCCGAGAATGATCCGAAAAATGGTAGACTTGCCGGCACCGTTTGGACCGACGAGAGCGACTCGTTCGCCGTAGTTTACCTGCAGGTCGGCGTCTTCGAAAAGCGCGTTGCCGCCGTAGGATTTTTTAAGTTTTCGGATCGTAAGCATGGTTCGATGCAGGATGTTGGGTTCTACATAGCTGAATGTCTCGTATCCGCAAATTGAAAGGCACCCAGGTTCGTTTGGAAACTGCGATCTTTCTACGCTTTCCCATTGCCAGACCGTCGGAGGGAACGCTAGGTTTTCGTCATGTCAAAAGCGGTTGTCGATCCAGATGAACTAAAGCGTTTTGCGGAGGAGTTGAAGCGATTCAACGGTGACCTCCAAAATTCCATGTCCTCTCTGCAGGCTCGCTTTGCTGCGCTGAGCGATACGTGGCAGGATCACGAGCATGCGAAATTTGCCGGCGAGTTTCAGGAAACGATGAAAGTGCTTCGTCGTTTCATGGAAAGCAGCGGCCACCAGGCTCCTTTTCTGATGCGAAAAGCGCAGCGCATTGAAGAATACCTGAACCAGCGATAAAACTGTGGCGGACAAAGCAAACGTTGCCAGCGTCGAGTCTTTGGATCGGTATCGGTCCAATCTCGTGGTGTTTCTGGAAAGGGTTAGGTCCATTCTAGATGAAGTGGGGGAGGAGGTGAAGCGAACTCGTATCTGGCTCCAGACCGAACAGAAATTGCGTGTTACGCAGCGCATCAAAATGGAGTCACGAAAGCTCGAAATGCTGGAGCAGGAAATGTTCACGGCGCGGCTGTCCAGCCTGAGGACGGCGAAGACCGGAGCGCAGATGCAGATCAATAGGAAGCGCTGTGAAATTCGCGATCTCAAAGACAAGCTCAAAGCCATTGCGGCCTGGTCGAGAAATTATGACTCCACCGTTGAGGTCGAGGCCCGCAAGGTGGAGAAGCTCCGCTTCATGCTTGATGGTGAAATGAAGCAGGCGATGTCTTTCCTTTCCGAGTCAGTTCGCCTGCTGGAAGAATATACTTCCGCCGGATTGCCTCCGATGAGCAGTCCGCCGCCGACTGATAAATCCGACGACTGAAATCACTATGTCTTTGCAAAACAGCCGCGGCCGACTACTGGGCCTTTCCCGCGAATTGAACCGCAACTGGCAGGATACCCAGGAAATCTGGCGCGACCAGAAAGCGCGGGAATTTGATCAAACTTACATGCAGCCACTTTTCGATTCCTGTGACAACGCGATTGCCGCGATGGAAGACCTCGACAAACTGCTAACCAAACTCCGTAACGGCTGTGAAATCGAAGAATAAAGCATCGACCAAAGATACGCTCGATTGGTTTGAGCAAGTGGTAACGGGGACGCAGTCCTTCGCCGACCGCGAGAAGGGTATTGATCGTGCGCGCCAGTTGAAGACGTCCAACTATCGCTCCGATCTCGCCGAGCAGCAGAGCCTGATAGAAAAAGAAACTGCCGAGACGGTGAATCTCCTGCAGAGGGAATCCGAGGAGGAAAAAGGGGTCATAGATCAGGTTTTCGCGACGAGAAAGTTGCGCATCGATGCCGCACAGATTGGGGTCCGGAACCAAGTTATTCAGGGGATTCAACAAAGTGAAGGGGCTCGCCGCGCTGGACTGCAACACGAGTTCATGGTAGCTGGAAGAGAGCGTGATACTCGCCTCGCCCAGATTGCTGCGGATAATGAGCAGAAGTCTGCTGAGTCAAAATCGTTCCAGTCTCGATTCGTGAAACTCGAGAAGGCGACTGCAGAGTCTTTGAAGGGATTTGGTTCCTTGCATCGAAGTTTTGTCACTGGGCTGAAGGAAATTGGAGAAGGTGACGAGGAGGACATTTCTTCCGAAAAGTTGACGGAAGTGCACAGCGATCTTGCCAGTCGGTTCAAATCCTATCGGAAGAATCCACTCGTCGCGCTCTTCAATGGGTTTCCTGTCGCAATTCAGATTTTTCTCTGGTTGGCGCTAGGCGGATTGGCTCCCTTCGTTTCTCCGGCGATCGGCGGTCCGGAATTGCCCTTGCCTTTGTGCCTTGGAGTCGGAGGTGCTCTCGCCGTTCTTTCGCTGGTCTTTTTCTTTGTCGCCCGGGGCAGTGCCGCTTCATTCCTGGAGGAAACAAAATCGGGATACATCGAGGGAAAAAAATATCGACTAGGCTTCAAGAAGTCGGTCGAAGACTGGTTTACTCAATCAACTGAAGAGGCTCATACAGCGTTCGAAAGACGAAAGAGCAATTTTGAGAAGGGGCTCGGGAAATCGGAAACCGTCCTCCTCGGCGAAGGAAAATACACAGGGCCAGAAGATGTGGAGGAGCGCGCTTCAAAGCTTCGGGACCGGCTTGATGCGGCAAAGGCTGCGCGGTTTGCCTCCGTCGAAAAAGCGATGGCTGAAAAGATCGCGAAAGAGGAGGCTGCCCGAGATCAGCGTATCGCAGAACTGCATGGCGATACCTCGGTTTCCCAAGCGGATATCGACGCAGAACTCGAACGCCAGCTCGGTTCTCTTGCCGAACAATGGCAAGAGTCTGTCCTTCCGAGGCACCTGAGCCTGATGGAGGAAAGTGCCATTGCCCACAACCCGCGTTGGTACGCGCAGGACCCGGATCAGTGGGAGCCACCGAAAGAGTTTCTTGAAACCTTGCGCTTCGGTTCCCTTCGATATCAGGGTGGGGACTCCGAATCTTCAGCACCAAAATCAGAGCATCTCCAGCTTCCTGACGCGATTGACTATGAGTTGCCCCTGCGTCTTCGCGTTCCGGATCTCGCATCGCTTCTGATCGAGACGAAACAAACCGGACGCGACGACTCGATTGCTTTTCTCAATTATCTGACCCTTGGCTGGCTCGCGAATTCGCCGCCGGGACGCCTGTCTTTTTCCTTCATCGATCCGGTAGGATTGGGAGAAAGCTTCGCCGGACTGATGCACCTCTCCGACTACGAAGAATTGCTCATCAATTCCCGAATTCGCACCCAGCCAGATCAGATCGATCAGCGCGTCGGTGAACTCTGCGATCACATGGAAAAAGTGATCCAGATGTATCTGCGAAGCGACTACGAAACCATTTCACAATACAATGAAGCTGCCGGGACGATTTCCGAGCGCTATCACTTTCTCGTCGTCGCTGATTTTCCGAATGGCTTTACCGAACAGGCGGCGCGACGTCTTATGAGCATTGCTGCCTCGGGAGCACGATGCGGAGTGTTTTTGTTAGTGCACTGCGACCAGCGCGCTGATATTCCAGCCGGGTTTCAAATGGACGATCTCCGGAAAGCCTGTCTTTGCGTAAGGAGCAACATGGACGGTTTCTTCTTGAAGGATAATCCCGTATCCGGAACCAAACTTACCCTCGACGCCCCACCTGAGCCCGAGCTTCTCTCCCGTTGGGTTCATCGCATCGGAGAAGCCAATCGGGATTCAAATCGTGTTGAAGTTCCATTTTCCTTCATCGCTCCGCCCGAAGGGCAGATGTGGAGCGGCGATACATCGAAAGAACTCACCGTCCCGATCGGTCGCAGCGGAGCGACGAAGCTTCAACAGCTTGCTCTCGGAAAAGGAACCTGCCAGCATGCGCTGATCGCCGGTAAAACCGGTTCCGGAAAATCGACGCTCTTCCACGTCATCGTTTCTAACCTCGCCTTGTGGTGCGATCCGCACGAGGTGGAGTTTTATCTCATCGATTTCAAAAAGGGTGTTGAGTTTAAATGCTATGCCGACGCCGAGCTTCCTCATGCCCGCGTCATCGCGATTGAGAGTGATCGTGAATTTGGACTCAGTGTTCTACAGCGTCTAGATGAAGAGTTGAAAGAACGGGGGGAAGTTTTCCGCGCTGCAGGTGTGCAGGATGTACCGGGGTATCGTGCCACGCCTGAGGCCAAGCCCATGCCACGAACTCTGCTGCTTATTGATGAGTTCCAGGAATTCTTCACGATGGACGATCAGATTTCGCAGCAGGCCGCTGTCCTCCTCGATCGAATTGTCCGTCAAGGTCGGGCCTTTGGTATTCATGCTGTGCTCGGATCACAGACTCTCGGCGGAGCCTTCACTCTCGCCCGTGCTACGCTGGGGCAAATGACGGTGCGAATCGCTCTCGCCTGTAACGAGGCCGATGCCTATCTTATCATGGATGACTCCAATCCCGCGCCGCGATTGTTGACACGACCAGGCGAAGGCATCTACAACGATCGAGCCGGAGCTGTCGAGGCTAACTTGCCCTTCCAGGTTGTCTGGCTCGATGAAAAAGAGCGCGACAGTTACCTTACCGAAGTTCGCAATCGCGCCGTTGAGGCAGGGAAAGCCGATCGCCAACTCGTCGTGTTCGAGGGCAACACTCCTGGTGATGTCACTCGCGATTCCGAGGTGAACCGATTTATTGACGAGCTTGAATTCATCGGGTCTCCACGAATTTTTCTTGGTGCTCCTAACGCGATCAAAGGTCCCACCGAGATTCGATTCGAGCGGCAAAGCGGATCGAACCTGCTCATCGTTGGGCAGCGTGAAGATGCCGTCGACTGTTTCACCACAATTGCTATCCGCTTGTTGCGGACCCAACTGGGCGAAAATGCAAAAATCGTCCTAGTCGATAATCGCTTTTCTCAGCCTGACGACAATTCGTGGTTCAGTGAGGCGGTGCGAGCCGTCGGCGGCGTCGTGACTCCAAACGCTCATGAACTCGGGGAGGTTATCAATCAGCTCGCTGCTGATATGAAACGGATGGCGAACGGAGTAATCGAAGTGTCGAGTGAGTCGACCTTCCTTTTCATTCCCTCACTACACCGCTACAAGAAATTGCGATTTGAGGAAGACTTCAGCTTTTCGCTCGAAGAGGAGACCGAGGCAAAGCCTGCAACCTCACTCAACGAACTTATTTCCGAGGGTCCCGGCTGGGGATTCCACATCATCACCTCGCTTGATTCCTACAACAACGTCAGCCGTAGTCTCGGCAGAAAAGCAGCCGGGGAGTTTGAGAAGAAAGTGCTCTTCCAAATGAGCGCCGCAGATTCGGCCAGCCTCATCGATTCCGGAGCTGCGTCCGAGCTTGGGCTCAATCGAGCCTTGTCTTATGACGAGCCAAGCGGAACCGTCGAAATTTTCCGCCCTTACGCCCAGCCGCCAATGCATTGGTTTTCGGAGTGAAATCCGTAGAACGGGATTTTATCCCTGTCGCGAGGCTGGGATTCAGGAATCGGTTGTCTTTTGGGGATTTGAAAAACAAGCCTCGTAACTTTCGTGCAGGGAGCTTTAAATTCCGGACGACCCTTTATTGCAAGCTCCCGACAGATGATGACCTTCCGCATCGGATGCTTTCCTCGGGCCTGAATGCGTGAATTGTTTGAACATTTGGCAGTCGTAACTTCTACTATTAGCAATTGTTCCTTTCCGAAAACATCATGAGTTATTCGCTTGACCGCCGTCACTTTCTCCGAGGAATCGGAGCGGGTATTTCTTTACCTGTTTTTGAGACTTTTCTGCCTTCAGTCGCCAGAGCCGAAGGTGCCTCAAAGGTTGCCACTACAGCATCCGGCATGCCTTTGCGAACGGCTTTTCTTTACAAACCGAACGGTGTCAACGTGGAGAAGTGGAAGCTCGACGGAACGGGAGAGAATTACAAAATAAATGCCACCCACGAGCCGTATGCGGCAATGCGGGAGCACTTTCATATCATCAGCAAGCTCGAGCACGAAAATGGAACGTCCGGCGGCGATGGAGGAGGCGACCACGCCCGTGCCAATGCCTCTTTCCTGACGGGAGTCCGGCCGCGGAAAACGGCGGGAGCTGACATCAAACTTGGGATTTCGGTTGATCAGGTGATTGCGAATCAGATCAGTGATCTGACCCGCTTTTCCTCCCTGGAGCTTTCGAGTGACGGAGTTCGCAAAAGCGGGGTTTGTGATTCCGGCTATTCCTGCGCTTATCAGTTTAACCTTTCCTGGAGATCAGACACGACGCCAATGACGCCGGAGGCAAATCCACGTCACGTTTTTGAGCGCCTTTTCGGATCGGGTAGCAAGGAAGAGCGGAGGAAAAGCTTCGAGCTCCGAAATGCATCTCAGCGATCCATTCTCGATTTCGTGATGGAAGACGCCAAGGAGCTGAATCGCCAACTTGGACGAAACGACCAGCTCAAGCTAGACGAATACATGACGGGTGTTCGCGAGATTGAAAGAAGAATCGAGAAAGCGGAAAAATTTGGTCTGCCGGAGAATCCGGACATGGACACTCCAGCGGGTATTCCTTCGTCTTTTCAGGAGCACCTCCGACTCATGTTCGACATGATGGTCCTTGCATTCGAAACGGACTCGACTCGAGTCGCAACGTTTCTGATGTCATATGATGGTAGTAACCGAAGCTTCAAAGAAATCGGGGTGCCCGATGGTCATCACACGATTTCCCATCACCGTGGAAATCCGGAGTCGCTCGAAAAGCTCGCGAAAATCGACCGGTTCTACAGTGAGCAGTTCGCCTATTTCCTGAATCAGCTACAGTCAAAGAAGGACCCCGATGGAAAGTCTCTTCTCTACAATTCACAGATTGTTTTTGGATGCGGTCTCGCCGATCCCGATCGCCATCGTCACAACGAACTTCCCATCATTGTTGCCGGGCACGGCGGCGGAACCATGAAGACCGGGCTTCACACCGATCTGGGGCAGGATACTCCAATGTGCAATCTCTATCTCGATATGCTAAATCGCGTTGGGATCAAAGAAGATCGTTTCGGGGATTCGACCGGAAAGCTGGGAATCCTGTCGTAGGATAGGTTCAAGTCATAGCCTCTGCTAGCGTCAGGGCTCCAACGATTCCAGCCCTCTGACCCAGCGCTGGGTATTGCAGGTAGCTTTCCAAAGGCGGAAGGGACCAGTAGTCTCCGCTTTGTTTCTCAAACTCCGAGCGGACCTTTTCTATCAGGCCTGGTTTCTGAGGAACTCCTCCGCCGAGTAAAATAATATCCGGCGACCAGGAGGCTGTGAGTGTGATGCAGCCTGCTGCGAGGTAGGCGGCCTCAAGATCCCAAGCAGGATGATCGTCGGGCAACTCTGTCCCTGGGACTCCCCATCGCTTTTCGATAGCCGGCCCAGCGGCACGGCCTTCAAAGCAGGATGAGTGAAAAGGGCAATGATTGGTGTCCTTTCCAAATTCCTTGTCAAAGTCAGGAACGACAATGTGACCCACCTCGGAGTGCATCCGCCCGTGAAGCACTTCACCCTTTTCCCAGAGGCCGGCGCCAATTCCTGTTCCGACAGTGATGTAGGCTACCGTGTCTTGGCCTTTCCCAGCACCGGAATTGGCTTCGGCAACTGCCGCGGCATTGACGTCGGTTTCAAAAACGAGGGGACATTCCATCTGGGCGCGCTCACGCAAAAACTCAACCAGATTGAATCCTGCCCAGCCCGGTTTCGGCGTCGTCAGGATTTGGCCATAGGTATCGGAAGTTGGATTGATATCTGCAGGTCCAAAGGTTCCAATGCCGAGGGACGCAATAGGTCCGTGGGTCTCCGATGCTTTTTGGAAAAACTCGACTGCCTGTTGAAGAGTCTTTTCGGGTGCTCCCGTGGAAAAACGAATCTCATCAATCGGGTCGCTCGGATCGATGGCAATCGCACACACGTATTTTGTTCCTCCAGCCTCGATTCCGGCCAGAAGGGAGGCATTGCTATCGTGTTCGTTTTTCATCCTCGTAATTTCATACCGTGCCTGAGAAAGTTTGCGAGGAAAGAAGGAAAAAAATAGCAATCAGGAAAGCGCCAGGGGATGTGGGTTACTGTTGAGTGATGTGGAGGTTTTGATACATTGTTGAAGTTTTTCTTCCATTGCCCCGCCCAATACGACTGATGCCAGAATCCCCATCTCGAAATGCCAGTGGCACGCGTCGCCCCCTTGAGCGAGTGATGCGGATTCACGAGATGGTGAGTCGGAATTCGTATCCCAATGCGAGCCAGATGGCCCGTGAAATGGAAGTGAACCGGAAAACAATTCAGCGCGACATCAATTTCATGCGCGACGAGTTGGAAATGCCATTGGTCTATGACGAGAGAAAGCATGGCTACTACTACAGCCGTCCGGTGCAGGATTTTCCGTTCCTCAAGACGACGGCGGATGATTTGGTTGGCTTGATTCTCGCGCGGAACGCGCTTGATCCGATGAAGGGCTCGGCAATGGAGGCGACTCTTCGAAGTAGTTTTCAACGTCTTCAGGCGACAATGAGTGAGCAGGTCACGATTCCCTGGTCAGAAATTGACCAGGCATTTTCGGTAAAGTCTACGGGGATGGCGGAGCGTGATGTATTTGTGTTCGAGCGATTGGCAAAAGCGGTTCTGGAGAGTCGGGAACTGCATTTCTCGTATCAGAAGCTTCGGGATGACGAACCGATGACGCGTCATCTTCAGCCGTACCATCTCGCTGAAATTGATGGAGGCTGGTATGTCATAGGTCATGATCTGGATCGAGGGGCACGACGAACTTTTGCGGTCCAGCGGATGAAGAGCGTTGTCCTCACCAACAAACGTTTTGCGAGATCTCGTGACTTTCGACTCGAAGATCATTTTGCCGGAAGTTTTGGCGTCTGGTCCGGAGCAGAGCAAGGGAAAGAAGATTACCAGATTCGCATTCGATTTCGCGGATTTGCGGCTCGGATCGTTGCAGAACGGCGATGGCATCCCAGCCAGGAAGTTCATGCTGTGGAAGAAGATGGCAGCGTCATCGATCTCTCAATGCGCCTTTCTGCACTCGAAGACATCGCCCGCTGGGTTTTGGGATTTGGTTCCCAGGCAGAAGTTTTGGAGCCGAAAGAGCTTCTGGAAAAGGTAGCTGATGAGCTGTGGAAAGCCGCAAGTCAGTATGAAAAAAAGGGGTGATCTGCCAGTTTGGGTAGATTTATTTCGGAAATTTGAAGTTTTGCTTAAGGGGTGGTCCCTACGTGTCCCACCCCCTGCGGTAGAGTGGATTCATGCAACGAAGAAAACAGTCTGTAGTCACCCTTTCCCTTGAATCAGAGCGCTATGCAGAGCCGCAAAATTTCTCCCAGACAGATCCGAGAAGTTCCTGCACCGGTGATGCCGCTTCACCGACTGCGGACCGGGGAGAAAAACTGAGCAAGAGCCTGATGGCTCTATGCCAGGAAATCGCGGGCGCGCTTCTGAGCCATCATGCCGCTGGAAGCGATCTGAGAATTGCCCGTGAGCGAATTGCTAGGAGATTAATGGAGACCTTGCGCTGCGAACGAAGCCGGGTAGATAAACTGATCGAGCTTTCGAAAGAACTGATTCACGCAAATGCTTACGGGAGATATCGCAGAAACCCGCTCGAGTTGAGCCTGTTGATTCAAGCGGCAATGGGACAGAAGCTCTTCGATGCCACCAACAACTGAGGAGCCTAACCCTCTCGGGTGTGTGTGAGGCCTGACCCTGTCAGGTCGATGAGATAACAGGGTCAGGTAAGAGGATTCTCACATCGTTTTCTCGTCTTCCGATGCGGGAGCTTCGCCGCTATCCGGTTCTTCGTCTTCGATGACGATCCCTGATTCAGCGGCAAATTCTGCGAGGGCGAGCTCTTCCAGTGCGGTGCGCTCTGCTTCCATGGCAGTGAGCTCAGTTGTGTCGATGCTGTCTTTGGCAACGCGGGCCCGGCCTTTGGCTTCTTCCCGTTCCTCACGGACGATTTCTTCGAGACGATTGAGGGTGTCCCCGGAGCCACCGATTTCATTGATCATGCCAGCTGCCATTTCGTTTAGCTCGGCAGTTGCTTTCGCGATTTTCGTTTCGTCGATGTCGCGCTTGAGAGATTCGATTTTATCGCGAGCGGCAGTAACGGCTACGTCGCGAGCAGTCTTGAGCTCTTCGTAGGTTTTCTCGGCGGTTTCAAGCTGGTCGACATTATCGGTGTGCTCCTGTCTCAGTGTCTGAAGGCGCAGAGCGTATTCACCGGCGAGCTTCCGGTTTCCTGCCTTGAGGTGGGCAGCTGCTTTTGCCGTGAGTTCTCTGATTTCTTTGCTCTCTTTTTCCACCTGTGAAACAAGTCGCTCGCAGAGACCCGCATGACGGGCGAGTCCTTTGTTGTATTCCGAAATCTGCTTTCTCAGGTTTTCTTTCTCGACCTCGAGAAGGGCTTCTGGATTCTGTTTTTCGAGGCCGGAGATGAAGAGACCAAAAAATCCACGAATGAGGTTTCCAATGCGTTTGAACATAGCTGACTTGAGTTGGGGATAATGAAAGTGGGTGACTGAGTACCTGTTTCAAAAGACTGTGCCACTGACTTTCCGTAAATCAAAACTGATCCCCTGAAAATGTTCGATTACAAAATACGGAAAATTTTCCTCCGATTGTAGCTGGTCGAGCCGGGAAGTCCGTGTCATTTTCTGGTGTTCATGCCCGCCGCCAATAGTTCCCACCCGATCGCCAATGGACTTCGAGAGCTTTCTTCGATTTTGGAGAGGGAGAAATCCCGAGGTCACGAGTTCGTCGATTTATCTCCAGAGGCGACTAATGCTCTGCAGAGTCTCCCCGTGGAGTTCATGCAACGAGCAATGGAAACTCCTGCTTCGAAAAATTCAGAAACGACCGATGCAGGAGTGGAAACAACTGTTGCCGCCCCCGACTCAGTCCCAGCTGCGGCGGGCACTTCTGTAGTTGCTCTCGTCGATGGGGAGAGGACAGAGGAGTGGGCGAGAGAGCAGCTTAACAAAATTTTCCTGGAAGTGAAAAATTGCGAGGCATGTCGCGCCCTCGGGACTTTGCGAGAAACGATTGTTTTTGCGACCGGCAATCCTTTGGCAGATGTCATGTTTATTGGCGAGGCACCGGGAGCGGAAGAGGAAAAACAGAAAAAGCCTTTCGTTGGTCCCGCCGGGCAGAAGCTGACGCAGATCATTGGCGCGATGGGCTTGTCGCGTGATGATGTCTACATTTCCAACATCGTAAAATTTCGCCCGAAGAAAGGAGATGGTCGTTTTCAGGGATCCAGCAATCGAAAGCCGGATCAAGCGGAGATGGCGTCGTGCATAAGCTTCATTCGTGCAGAAATCGAAGTGGTGCAGCCAAAAGTGATTGTCGCGTTGGGTGGCACGGCAGCGGAGGGGTTGCTGGAGCGTGGCGGCACTATTTCAGCATTGCGGGAGCAGTTGCATGAGTTTGCCGGCGTTCCCGTCGTGGTCACGTATCATCCCAGTTTTCTCCTGCGACAGGAAAGTGAACCCGATCAGGAAAAGGCAAAAGCGATGAAGCGTCGTGTCTGGGAGGATATGCTCCGAGCGATGGATCTGCTGGGAATGCCCGTCTCGGAAAAGCAGCGCGGCTTTTTTCTCTGAGGTTTTGCCTCTGCGATTCGTTTTACTTCACAGATGAGTGATTCTGATTTCTCCAGCACCGTCGAAGACGGTCCGGTTAAACCTGCGGGTAGTTCTTGGGGGAATGTTTTCTGGCTGGTCGTCGTGTTGATCTTCGCCGGCCTCTTCGTTTTTTTCTCGTTTATCTGGCTCGGCAAGCGTGGCATCGATGCGACGAAGGAGGCCGCGGTCGAAATCGTGACGGCGTTCAAACCTGATGTCGTAGTCGATTCTTTCGAAGAGTGGCGGGAAATGAAGGTGAAGGGAACGGACGGGAATATTCTTGAGGTGGCAACTGCGACGTCGACCGAGAAATTTTCGCGCAAAACGTCCCTGGCGATGTTTGGGAAAAAACTTCCGCTCGGGACGACGGTTTCCGAAATCACTGTGCCTGCAACTTATCGGTATCATATCGATCTTGCAGGCAATTGGTTCATCACTTCGGACGGTCCTCGGTTGCTTGTAATTGCGCCTCGAGTGGAACCGTCTATGCCGGTTGCTTTTGATACCGCAGGCGTGATGAAGAAGACGAAATCGGGCTGGGCTCGATGGGATTCCGGGGAGAATCTGGAGGCCTTGGAGAAGTCTCTGACTTCGAAATTAAACCTGCATGCGGCGGATGAGGAATCGATCGAAAAGGCGAGGGAGGAAGCGCGCGAAGCGGTTGCAAAATTCGTCCACACCTGGCTGATCCAGCAAGATGCGTGGGGAGATCAACGTTTCGAAGAGATTGTCGTGATGTTCGAGGGGGAGAAAGACAAGACACTTTCCACGATGCCTGCAGTGATGCGATTCGGTGATATGCAGAAAGAGGAGAAAGAAGTTTTGCCGTGAGGTTCGGAAATTCGTTGTCGAGGATTCGGCATTCCTCGTGATAACCTATTCCAAATGCTAACCGTTGCCCGGCTAGAGACTCCTGAAGAAGCGCATCTCCTTCGAAATTATCTCGAGGCTGAGGGCATTACCGCTTTTCTCTTTGATGAGTTCACTATCCAAGTGGCATGGTACCTCAGCAATGCGATCGGAGGAGTGCGAATCGTTGTGCGAGAGGGAGACTGCCAAGACGCGCTTTCCGCGATAAGTCGGTATAACGAAACATTGCGCTCGGGTAGCAGTCCGATTACCGAAATCCGGGCTTGGCCGATTGCTGCCATCCTCTCGGTGCTTTTTGGTGTGCCATTTCTGCTGTTTGGACGAAGGATCGTAGCAGAAGAATACCAATAACGGGGTTCTCTACTCCACGCGAGCGTCGGTCCCTTCCTAATCGTCGGCGTTGCCGAGCGCAATGAGCCGGTCTCGCAACTCGCGCACTTTCAGAATATTCTCTGAGGAGCTATCGGATCCACTCTCGGTGAGGGCGGAATTGGCGAAAGGGTTGTTGGCTCCCCAGTTTTTCCAAGGGCCGTCGGGAACTTCGTCAACATCAACGAAGCGCCAATCGACAGTGCCGTATCCACTTGGAATTTTCAGGTAATCGCGAACCGCCGGAGAAATATCGAGACCTGCTCCCTTGTTCTTTCGGGTCTTGGGGCGGTCGTCGCCGAATACATATTTCCAGTCGTCAGTTTCAAATGGTCCGACATCTTCCCACTGCGCGTAGCAGGTATGGCCTTCGCGACGGATCGCGATCCAGCGTCCTTTTAGAACGGTACGTCCACTGCGGTAAAAGGTCTTTTTGAACCAGGGAATCATGGCCCGGGCTGACGCCTTCGTGCCAGTGCGAGTGATATCATTATAAGGGAGGGCGAAGTAAAACGGATTCTGTCCGGGAGTGAACCCTTTCGGAATGTAACCCTCGCGGGCACTTCGTTTCGGGTTGTCGTAGCCTCCGTAGTTCGAGGTCCAGCGCATGTCCCAGGCACTGACGGTATTGGGCACTGGATTATTCGCGGTTGGCGTTTCCCCGATCCAGAAAACGGTGGTAACAATTTTACGCTTCCACGGAAAGCGAGTGTAGATGCTGCGCGGACTTGTGGGAGCAAAAACGCGGGGTAAAGACGGCTTGGTTATCGCAACGGGAAGGGCGCCCGGAGTGAGGATATCCGAATTCGATGCTACGAGAGTGCGGATCACTTTCACACCGTTTATTGTGTCCTGATCGCCAACGATCGCTTCTGCAGCGCGGTTCCCTACACTAACGCTGGTTGCGGAAAGGTTCTGTCCACGTGCGTCCATGGTGGCGATGGAAATCGCCGCAATGAGGAGTGATGCTAAGGCTTTGAGGAAAATTCTCACGTGTGAGGAAACGATTCAGGCGAGGATTCGGTGTGCGAAATAGGAAGAAATAGATACCAAATGGAGCGGGCTTGAGAACATATCCCTCCTCTCTTTTCCAGAAATTTCAATCAAAATCGAAAATTATGGAGAATTCTGATGAATCAGATGCGACTAAGGTAGGAGAGTTCGCTGTTGCTCTAGGACAGCCTTTGATGTGAAAGCACGGTATCGTGACGCCAATTTTCATCATCTTTTTCGGGATGATCGAGAGTGTAATGAAGGCCGCGGCTTTCCTTGCGACGGGCGGCTGAGTCTACGATGAGGGATGCCACTTCGACGAGATTTCGCAGTTCGAGCAACTCGGTGGTGACTCGAAAGTTCCAATAGAACTCCTGCACCTCGCTCTGAAGGTTGCGAAGTCGGGTCGCAGCGCGCTGGAGACGCTTCGTGGTTCGGACGATAGAAACGTAATCCCACATCAATCGACGAATCTCGTCCCAGTTGTGATAAATCACGACGAGCTCGTCAACGTCGGTAACATCGCCGGATTCCCATTCCGGCACGGAGAGGTCATCCTGCTTGTTTTCGGGTGGGAGAGTTTCGAGACAATCGGTGAGTGCCAGTTTTGAAACGACAACTCCCTCGAGAAGAGAGTTACTGGCGAGACGATTGGCTCCGTGCAGTCCGGTGCAGGCAACTTCACCAACTGCCCAGAGACCGGGCAACGAAGTTGCTCCATTTACGTCGGTGTTAACGCCGCCGCATTGGTAGTGAGCGGCAGGCACCACTGGGATCGGTTGCTTCGTGATGTCGATATCGACTGAGAGGCAAGTCTCATAAATATTGGGAAAGCGGTCTTTCACAAAATCGGCAGGCTTGTGTGCGATGTCGAGAAAAACACAGGGACCGCCTGTCTTTTTGATCTCCTGGTCGATCGCTCGAGCGACGATGTCACGTGGAGCAAGCGATCCACGCGGATCGTAGTCCTCCATAAATTTCCGGCCGTCTTTGTCGATCAGTTCAGCACCTTCTCCTCGCATCGCTTCGGTAATCAGAAACGACTTCAGTTCATGGTGATACAGGCAGGTCGGGTGAAATTGCACGAACTCCATGTTCGCGATATCACAACCGGCTCGCCATGCCATCGCGACGCCGTCGCCGGATGCCACGTTGGGGTTTGTCGTGTAGAGATACACTCGACCGGCGCCGCCAGTGCAGAGGAGGACCCGGTCTGATCTCATCGTAATGACCTCAGCTGACTTTTCGTCGAGAACGTAGATGCCGACGCAGCGAGGCGGTGATGCGAGTGCGAGCTTCGCCGTTGTGATAAGATCGATCGCGAAGTGATGTTCGAGGATTTCAATGTTTTCCGTCTCTCTGGCCTCAGCGAGAAGTTTCTGTTCAATCTCTCGGCCGGTGGTGTCTTTGTAGTGGAGAATGCGACGCTTCGTGTGTCCGCCTTCTCGACCGAGGGCAATTTTCTCTTCCCCGGAATTGGTCTTCCTCTTATCAAACTCGACGCCCCAATCGATTAGTTCCTGAATCGCCTCCGGTCCTTCGGCCGCAATTTTCCGTACGATTGGTTCCGGACAAAGTCCTGCTCCCGCATCGAGAGTATCTGCGACGTGTGCATCGATGGAATCATCGGGACTTTGCACGCAGGCGATTCCTCCCTGTGCCCAGGCGGTGTTGGTTTTGGCGGCTTCGCGCTTGGTCACGACGGCCACTTTGCCGTGCTCAGCTGCTCGGATGGCAAAGGAAAGGCCGGCAATTCCGCTGCCAACTACGATAAAGTCGTATTTCTTCACGTTTTGTCTTCGTTTGGATTTAGTCCCCGCGTTAGGGCAGAGAGCGCTTCCGCGTCTTCAAAGCGAAGATTGACATCTCGCTGGGGAAAGGGGAAGGCGATTCCGTTTTCGTGGAATGCGTCCCATAGACTGAGAAGGACGTGGCTGCGAACGAGACCAACGCCGTTGTGGGGATCGTCGATCCAGAAGCGCAATTCAAACTCGACACTGCTGTCGCCAAATCCCATGAGGTTGCATCGTGGGGCGGGACTGGCCACAACCCGGGGCGCGTCTTTGGCGCACTCCGTTGCAAGTTCGATTGCCTTTCGAAGATCGGAAGAGTAGGAAATGCCGAAGGGTGCCCGAATCCGAACAAGCTTGCTGCTGAAAGACCAGTTGATCACCGGATTGGTGATGAGGTCTTCATTCGGAATGAGATGCTCTTTGTTGTCTCTTGTAACCACGGAGACGTAGCGAAGATTCAGCGAATTGATCCAACCATACGTTTGCCCAATCTCGATGACGTCGCCGGGCTTGATGGATTTGTCGGCGAGCAGAATAATTCCGCTGACAAGATTGGATACCACTTTCTGCAATCCAAAACCAAGACCGAGACCGAGCGCCCCTCCAAAAACCGCCAATGTCGTGACCTTGATACCCATCACGCCCATCGTGACGAAGATGGTAACAACGAAGAGTCCGATGCGAATCGCCTTGGTCAGGAGAACCCGGACATTCGGCGAGAGATCCGATACCTTGCAAAGGCGATTGGAAATCAAACTTGAGGTAAATCCGGCAAGCCAGAATAGCACGGAGAAAACTACGATTCCCTGCAGCACATCAAGGGCAGTAATTCGCATCGTGCCGAGGTCGAGCGCGAGACGTTCGAGGAAGTTCGTGACATTATCGAGAAATCCGAGAATGTGCAGCGCGACGATCGCGAAAAGGGCGGTGGAGACGATGCTCATCCACGACTTCCAGGTGATGAATTTGGAAGGCAGGTTGATGAAGAAGAAGCACGTCAGGATGAGTGAGAAGGTTCGCAACAGGGGGCACGAAAGATTCGTGATGCTGGCCGATAGCACCACAAGCCATGTCATGACAACGAGGATGATCCGCCGGGGAAGAAGTTTGCGCCGGCTTGGAATGCGATCGATGAGCCGCTTGAACGAGGGCATTTTTCCTTTTTCCAACTGGTGAAACAGGAAAAAGGAGATCAGCAAAGTCAGGGTAATGAGTCCGATATCGACCCAGAAATCATTTGAGGTCGCCATTTTCATGGCCCACTCTCGTAGCCCCTCCAAGTCACCGCTGCGAACGGACTCGACCGCTCTATCGACGTAGGCTTCGACTTCGGTATCGGGTATTGCGTCGGTATCGAGTTTCTGCGGAGCGTTGGCAGCTTTCTCGATCTCTTTAACTGCTTCGGTCAGGGGAGAAACGGGATCACCGTTGCCTTCCGGGGCGGGAGATGCGAGATCAGAGATTGCCTTTTCCTGTGCCATGAGTGAATCGGGAGTGTCGCTTGTTCCGAGCAAACTCCAAACCTCAGTCAGTCAACGCAGGCAGACCGACGTTGTCAATCAGCCTTGTCTTGCCGAAAAAGACTGCAGCGAGCAGGCGAGGGTTGGTATTTTCGAGAGAGGTGATGGCCTCCAGAGAACTCGAATCGACAATCTCCAGGTAATCGATACGGGCGAGGGGAGTGTCGCCGATTTCTTCCGTCAGGCTCGCGATGGCTGCATCAGGAGTCTTGATTATTCCTTCACTGATTCCTTTCGCCACCCTCGTCAGTGATCGGAAAATTACGGGTGCCTGTGCCCGTTCTTCTGCAGAAAGGTAGGTATTTCGGGAACTCATCGCGAGGCCGTCGCCTTCCCGCACGGTGGGGCCGGGAATGATATCAATAGGAAAATCGAGATCGCGAACGAGCCGACGCAGCACGACAAGTTGCTGAAAATCTTTTTCCCCGAAAATCGCAGCGCTGGGCTGGGTCATCAGAAAGAGCTTCGCGACGATGGTGCAAACCCCGTCAAAATGCCCAGGGCGGCTCGCACCGCAGAGGCGATGGGAAAGGGCAGACTCGTGAATGAAAATCGAAGTATCGGCCTGATACATCTCGTTTGCTGAAGGAGCAAAAACGGCAGCTGCTCCGTGCTCTTCACAGAGATGCAGGTCGTCTTCCAGCTGTCGTGGGTAAGAATCAAAATCTTCGTTCGGTCCAAA
>Ga0181564_10001732_pt1 | contig 19452 bp, 24 predicted proteins | sample 011ome_24_FD_134512 | JGI IMG/M metagenome (GOLD analysis project Ga0181564, IMG submission 134512) | Coastal salt marsh microbial communities from the Groves Creek Marsh, Skidaway Island, Georgia - 011513CT metaG (megahit assembly) | ecosystem: Environmental > Aquatic > Marine > Intertidal...
AGAAGTAATAAGTGACCTATCATTAATTGATTATAAGGTGAGAATTTTAAATACTGGAACTGATGCAATTACAAGAGTATCAATTGAATGCGCTGATAAGAATCAAAAAAGTTGGTTCACAATTGGGGTTTCAGAAAATATAATCGAGGCATCTTTCAGAGCTTTATTGGACAGTTTTGAATATAAACTGATGAAAGAAAACACAGCTCCGTTAAAGTAATTCATGAGTCAGTCAAATATATCGATTATCCTTGTTGATACTCAACTTCCTGAAAATGTAGGCCTTTCATCAAGAGCAATGTTTAATTTCGGAATAGAGGATTTAAGAATAGTAAGTCCCAAATTACAATGGCCTTCTGAAAAAGCGCATGCAGTTGCCGTTGACTCACATAATATTATTAAAAATGCTAAAGTTTATAAAGATTTAAAGGAAGCGTTATCAGATATTGATTACTCAGTTGCTTTTACAGCTAGGCGAAGAGACATGAACAAAGAAATAGTTTCTAACGAGAAGCTTATTGATGAAATAAATCTCAAACCAAAAAATCAGAAAATTGGAATAGTTTTTGGAGGTGAGGCTTCAGGATTAACAAATGAACATATTTCACTTGTTTCAAAGTGTGTATCAATAAATACAGATGATAATTTTTCTTCTTTAAACCTATCTCACGCTGTGACAGTTTTTTGTTATTCATTTTTTAGATCGTTGAATAAGATTACTGACATATCGATTAACAATTTAGATGATGAAGTTAATAATGGTGAACTCTTGAATTTCTTTAGTCATTTAGAGCTAGAGTTAGAAGAGAGGGGATTCTTCGAGCCAATTGAAAAAATGGACAAAATGAAGCAAAATATTAGGAATTTGTTCCATAGAGCTAATTTAAGTGGTCGGGAAGTGCAGACTTTAAGGGGCATTATTACTGCTTTAACTAAGTATGAAAAAACAGGAAAAATCTAGCTTTCCCATTTGACAATCATGTTAAAAACACTATAAAACCTCGCATTATCTATGTCGAAACGTATAACACAAAAACACAAAATTGATCGCAGGTTAAGCGTTAACTTATGGGGCCGTCCAAAGAGTCCTTTTAACCTTCGAAAATATAGACCTGGCCAACATGGACAAAAACATGCTGGAAAACTATCTGACTATGGAGTGCAGCTTCATGCAAAGCAGATGCTAAAAGGTTATTACGGAAATCTAAATGAAAGACAGTTTCGTAACTGTTACCACGAAGCCTTAAGACAAAAAGGAGACTCTGGAGAAAATTTGATTGGTCTTTTAGAAAGGCGCTTAGATACAGTTGTGTACAGATCTAAGTTTGTTCAAACAGTTTTTGCTGCTAGACAATTTATTAATCATGGCCATGTCAAAGTGAATGGAAAAAGGGTTAATATAGCAAGCTATCTTTTAAATGAGGGTGACGTCGTAGAAGTTAAAGATAAGTCAAAAGCTTTGGCAGTTGTTATTGAGGCTCAAAAAAATCAAGAGCGTGATATACCAGGATATATTACTCTTGATGAAAAAAAACTATCATCAACATTTGTAAGAGTTCCTCAATTTGCTGAAGTGCCTTATGCTGCTGAAATGCAACCTAATTTAGTAATCGAGTATTACTCAAGGTAATCACTAGAACCAATGAGTCCGTCGCATTGGTTTTCAGAAAATTATAAAGAAGCTTCATCCCGTTTCAGGAATCAATTATTTAAATTAAAAAATCTTGGTCATAATGTTATACATGAACAATTAAATCTAGAGAGTTATGGACCATTTTCAGAAGAGCTAATAATTGATATTGCTATTATTGGACCAATTACTTCGGAAAAATTATTTCTATATTCTTCAGGAATTCATGGAGTAGAAGGTTTTGCTGGCTCAGCAATACAGTTGTCAGTTTTAGATCTCATCAGCAATGAAAAACCTTTTGATACACATTGTATAATATTTATTCATATTATTAATCCATATGGCATGGCATGGCTTCGGAGAGTAAATGAAAATAATGTCGATCTCAATCGTAATTTTCTGAATAATCAATCAGAATTCAAGGGTGAACCAGATGGTTATGAAAGAATTAATAATTTTTTAAATCCAGCAAAAACTCCAAATAAATATGATTTTTCTTTCTATCTCAAAGGAGCTTTTTATCTTTTAAAATATGGATTTAGAAACTTAAAACAATGGATTGCTCAAGGCCAATACCTAAGATCTGACAGTATTCAGTTTGGAGGAAAAGAGATGCAGAAAGGACCTGCATTATTAATGAATTGGTTAAAAAATAATATCACTCAAGTAAAAGAAGCAGTCGCAGTTGACCTTCATACTGGGCTAGGACCTTCTGGATATGATACAATTTTAATTCCAGATACAATAAATAAAGAAGACTACGATGTTTTGAAGAATATTTATCAAGATCATGTTGCACCTTTAGATCCAGATAAAGGAATTGGGTATAAAATCAAAGGTGATCTCCATAGTGGGATAACAAATTATTTTTCAGATATAAAATGGATATATGTAACTCAGGAGTTTGGAACCTTTCCTCCAACAACAGTATTCAAAAATCTGAGAGCTGAAAATATGTGGACACAAAATAGCTCACTCAAAGGAGATGAAGATTTACTAAAGCATTGGTCAAGAATTAAGTTGATGCGAACTTTTAATCCTGATGATCAAATATGGCAGTCCAAAATTATTGATCGAGGTCTAAAAGTTTTTAATGATACAAGATCGTATTTGATAAAGTCCTAATCTTTTTTTGTGTGAGCAATTTGTTTTTCAGTGAATAATTGAGATAATTCTCCAGTCTCAAACATTTCTTTTACAATGTCACAGCCTCCAATAAACTCACCTTTTACATATAGCTGAGGTATTGTCGGCCAATCACTAAATACTTTAATACCTTCACGAATTTCTTCGTTTTGAAGGACATCAACATCTTCAAATTTAACGTCTAAATAGGATAGTGCATTTACTACTGCGTTTGAAAAACCACATTGTGGCATCTCTTTACTTCCTTTCATGAATAAAACAACATCATTGCTGTCTATCGTAGATTGTATACTTTCAGATACATGGTCATTCATAATTTAATCCTTTTTTACTGTAGTTTTAAGAGAGAGCGCGTGAAGAATACCACCCATTCTTCCTTCTAAAGCATCGTATACCATTTTATGTTGTTGAATTCTTGTTTTTCCATCAAATAAAGAAGAAGTAATGTGAGCAGAAAAATGATTATTATCTCCTGCAAGGTCAGTAATTGTTACTTCTGCATCTGGTATTGAAACTTTAATTAAACTTTCAATTTCTTTCTGTTCCATTGGCATAATAGAAATAACAATTAATCATTCTGCCAAAGATTTCAACATTATAAGTTATAAAAATAGAGGTTTTATGGAATTAATCTTTATTGCATAGAAAATTATCTCTTATAATATAAGAATAGTGATTCAAAATATTAAATACCTTGAAAAAGTAATGGTTGTAGCAATTCTTATAGCAACTGTTTTTTCAATTGTTAAAGAATTCCAAGCTATGTATTTGGCAATGACAATTACTTTGGCAGACCTTTTACTTTTATTTATCTATCTTGAGGTTATCCAGATGGCACGAGAATATTGGACCTTGGATCGTATTAGAATAAGTATTCCATTATTTATTGCAATTACTGCACTTGCTCGTTTTATTATTTTGCAAGGTAAATCTGGTGATCCGAGCTACCTTCTCTACGAAGGTGGAGCAATTTTGCTAATTGCAATATCTATCTTTGTATTAAGAATGAGGAAACTAAAGATATTTTCTGACGGCTTAGAAGATTAATTAATTTTTAATACTATATTTACCTGGGTGAGCTGCAGATAAAATTAGCAGGCCAGCAATGATCCCAATATTTTTTATAAAGTTTTGTAGCTCATGTTCTTGTTGTAGCCCAGCAGGCATATCCCAAAAATCATGCATATAATAATTTATAATAATTGTTAGTATGGCAAGAATAAATGCTGAAACTTTAGAGTGCCATCCTAAGATAATTGAAATTGAGCAAATAAACTGAATAGCTATAGTAAGAATAAGTGCAACGCTAGTCATGGGAACCTCATGATCAAGCATATAATTAAATGTAAATTGAAAATTAAATATTTTCGCAATAGCTCCAGGAAGTAAAAAATATGTACCTATTACTACTCGACCAATAAGTAAGTTGATGTCACTGATTTTACTCACCCCGCATATTTCTTAAAAAATTCTGAATTTTTTTCTAATAATTCAGCAATTGATACTGTATTTAAATGATCGATTTTTAAATCAGTTCCTCCTACAAAACCAAGCTTTTCAATATGAATTGAATTATCTTTTGCGAGAGTAATTACTTTTTCATAATTTTTTTCACTTACTTCGATTAAATAACGGCCTTGGTCTTCACCAAATAGATATGCATGGAGAAATTCTTTTTTTACTTCAATCTGTACTCCAAGGTTGCCAGCCATGCACATTTCAGACATTGCTATTAATAACCCACCTTCGCCTATATCATGAACAGATTCAGTTAGATGTTCTTCAACACAATCTAGAACAAACATCCCATTTTTCTTTTCAATTTCTAAGTTAATTTCTGGAACACAGCCTTCTTCTTTATTTTTTATGATTGATAAATATTGAGACATATTTAAGTGCCCACTTGTTTCACCAATGACACAAATAATATTGCCTTCATTCTTTAAGCCAATTGTCATTGTCTTAGATAAATCTTTTATGAGCCCAACGCCTCCAATTGCAGGCGTTGGATAAATCCCAACACCATTTGTTTCATTGTAAAGCGAAACATTGCCTGAAATTACAGGGTAATCTAAGTAACTGCATGACTCCGTCATCCCTCTAATACATTCTACAAATTCTCCCATTATCTCTGGCTTTTCTGGATTTCCAAAATTCATACAATCTGTTACAGCTATTGGCAATGCACCAGATGCAATGATATTTCTCCATGTTTCAACTATTGCATGCTTACCACCCTCAAATGAATTGTGTTTACAATAAACAGGAGAACAATCAGTGCTTATAGCAATTCCTTTATTGGTTCCATGTACTCTTACAACTGCTGCATCGGACCCAGGTCTTACGATAGTATCGGCCATAACCATATGATCATACTGTTCCCAGATCCATTGACGGCTGCATAAATTTGGATGACTGATCATTTTGATTAAATCAGGTATTATTGTTTTTTGATCAAATTCATCCTGAATTATCTCAATTTTTTTTGACGTCTCTCTTATAGTATAATCTCTTTGGTATTCAGGAGCATCCTCAACTAAAATATTAATTGGAATACAAGCCTCTTCTTTACCATGCATTCTTAATACTAAGTTTTTAGTATCAGTGACCTCTCCAATAATTTCAAACTCAAGATCCCATTTTCTAAATATGTTTCTTGCAAGACTCTCTTTAGTCGGATCTATTACCATTAGCATTCGTTCCTGACTTTCAGAAAGCATCAATTCATAGGCGGTCATGTTCTGCGCGCGCATTGGAACTTTTGTTAAATCGATATCAAGGCCCACATTTCCTTTTGAAGCCATTTCAATTGATGATGATGTTAAGCCTGCAGCCCCCATATCTTGTATTGCAATAATTGCATCTTCCTTCATGAGCTCAAGACAAGCTTCCAATAATAATTTTTCTGTAAAGGGATCGCCTACTTGAACAGTTGGTTTTTTATCTTCAGAGTCATCGTCAAATTCTGCAGAGGCCATGGTAGCACCGTGAATACCATCCCTACCAGTTTTCGACCCAACATAAACAACTGGATTGCCAATGCCGGCAGCAGCCGAATAAAAAATCTTATCTTTTTTTGCAATGCCAACAGTCATGGCATTAACTAAGATATTTCCATTGTAAGAAGGATGAAAATTTACCTCTCCACCAACAGTTGGAATACCAATACAATTTCCATAGCCACCTATGCCTTCCACGACACCGGATAACAGGTGCCTTGTTTTTGGATGAGATGTATCTCCAAATCTTAGAGCATTTAAATTAGCCACAGGTCTAGCGCCCATTGTAAATACATCTCTTAGAATTCCTCCAACACCAGTTGCGGCGCCTTGATAAGGCTCAATAAAAGATGGATGATTGTGACTTTCCATTTTAAAAACTGCAACATCTCCATCGTCAATATCAATTACTCCGGCATTCTCCCCAGGACCTTGAATGACACGTTTCCCAGTTGTTGGAAGCTTTTTTAACCAATACTTTGATGATTTATATGAGCAATGTTCATTCCACATTGCAGAGAAAATGCCAAGCTCTGTCAGATTTGGCTCTCTGCCTAAACCTTCAACAATTTTATCAAACTCATCATGTTTTAAGCCATGATTTTCAACAAGTGATTGCTCAATTTTATGTTTCCAAGTTTCTATAGTCATATAGAAAGCACACTTTCAAATATATGTTTGCCGTCATCGCATCCCAGTGCCTTTTCGGCAGCTCTTTCTGGGTGAGGCATTAAGCCCAGTACATTTTTTTTATCATTTAATATACCAGCAATGTTATTTATTGAACCATTCGGATTAGAGACAGAGTTAACTTCCCCTTGATCATTGCAATATTTAAAAGCAATTTGATCATTATCAATGATTTTTTTTAGTGTCTCAGCCGAAGCAAAATAATTGCCTTCATTATGAGCAATAGGCATTTTTGCTATTTTTGTTTTCTTTGTAAATATGGAAGATTGATTTTCAGATTTTATATATACATCCTTGCAAATAAAACTTAGAGAGCTGTTCCTAATTAATGCTCCATCCAATAAGGACGTTTCAATAAGAATTTGAAAGCCATTACATATTCCTATTACTGGCACACCTTCATTAGCTTTTTTTATTACTTCGTTGATAATTGGAGAGGTCGATGCAATTGCTCCACATCTTAGATAGTCTCCATAAGAAAATCCACCAGGCACAACTATTAGGTCTGCTCCATCAAGAGTAGTCTCTTTATGCCAGACCATTTGTGGTTCTACTCCTGATAAATTTTTTATTGCTACTGCAACGTCTCTGTCACAATTTGAACCTGGGAAAACAATTACTTTTGATTTCATCAATAGTTATTCAATCTCTACTGAATAGTCTTCAATAACAAGATTTGCTAATAATTTTTCGCACATCTCACTTAATTTCTTTTTTGCTGTATTTTTATCATTTTCGTTGATTGTCAATTCAATATATTTGCCCTGACGCACATCTTCAACAGTATCAAATCCTAGAGTGTTTAATGAATTGGCGACAACTTTTCCTTGGGGGTCCAAGACATCTTTCTTTAGAGTAATATGTATTTTGGCCAGCATATCCTTTAATGCATGATTCCTAGTCTTGAGGCAACTTCTTCATATGCATCGATTAAATTTCCAATACCTTTTCTGAAGACATCTTTATCAAGTTTTGTTTTAGACTTGATATCCCAAAGTCTACAAGAGTCAGGACTGATTTCGTCCGCAAGCACGATTTTTTGTTTATTAGAAGATAATCTTCCAAATTCGATTTTAAAATCCACTAGTATTATTCCCTTTTTTTTGAAATAGCTGATTAAACATTGATTTATTTTAAGACTCATCGCATCAATTTTTTTTATTTCATTTTTATTTGCCCAGCCAAATAGTTCCAAATGATCTCGTGAAACTATAGGATCATCAAGTGAGTCTTCCTTTAAGTAATATTCTAGAAGAGGTTTTTTTAATTTTACCCCATCTTTGATTCCAAGCCTAGAACATATGGAACCTGATGCAATATTTCTCACAACAAATTCAATTGGAATTATATCACATTTTTTTATTAACTGCTTACGATCATCTATTCTTTTTATAAAGTGAGTAGGAATTTTTTTGGAAGCCAAAAGAAGCATAATATGCTCCGATATCTTATTATTTAAAACTCCTTTACTTTTGAATATCTCATGTTTTTTTTTATTATATGCAGTAGCATCATCTTTAAAAATTTGAATAAGAGTATCTTTTTTGGGACCTTTTATTAATTGCTTAGCTTTTCCTTCGTAGAGAATTTTCTTTGTAGGCATATTTTATTTAATGACTTTTATTAAAGTTGAGATAAAGTTAATATAACAAAAATTAAATAATTTATAATAACTATTATTATGAAAAAACTTGATGAAAGAAAAAAGGGATACGAGGGTAAATTTGCTAGAGATCAAGAATTAGAATTTAAGATCTTAGCGAGAAGAAATAAGTATTTAGGTGTATGGGCCGCAGAAAAACTTGGCCTTTCTGGTCCTTCGGTTCAAGATTACTGCAATGAAGTTGTTAAATCAGATTTAGAAGAAGCTGGTGATATGGATGTTTTTCGAAAAGTTAGACAAGACCTTGATGATAAAAGTATTCAAATTTCCGATGATGAATTACGTCAATATATGGACCAGTTTTTGCTTCAAGCTAAAGAAGAAATTATTGGTAAAGATAGTATTTAGATAATAGATTATATAAATTAAGCACCTCTAAAAAAAAGAAAAAATCTTCTAAAATGACAAAATCTACTGCAGTTAAAAAAAATATAAATCGTAGAAAAGTAATAACTAAGAAGAAAATTGCAAAAAAAAGTATTACTAGTAAAAGTTCGAAAAAAAAGTCAAAAAAAGTTAAAAAAAATTTAATAAGCAAGAAGCCTTTATTAACCAACGCTGATAAAATTGAAATTATCGCAATGATAGCAGCATTAGTTCTAATTGCTGTATCAATGCTTTCTATTGCTTAAAAATCTTTTTAAAAATTTGATTAGTTTTTTTAATTGAATGGTTGATATCTAAGATTTGATTGATCTCTTTTACACTCAGATGCTGACTTACCTCTTTGTCTTTAATTAGTAGCGCTGAAAAATCTTCCCCAGTTTTCCATACCTTCATAGCATTTCTTTGAATCATTTTATAAGCTTTTTCTCTTGGCAGTCCTTTTTGAGTTAAAGCAAGCATTAAACCTTCAGACATAGGAAGCTTATTCAACTTATTAAGATTATTAAGCATATTTTTAGGATAAACAATAAGGTTAGAAATAATACTTGTCATTCTTGCAAGGCTAAAATCTGTGAGCACATTTGCATCAGGGGCCATCATCCGTTCAACGCTTGAATGAGATATATCTCTTTCATGCCATAGAGTAACATTCTCCATAGAAGGAATTACATAACTTCTTATCAACCTTGCAATTCCAGTAAGGTTTTCTGAGAGAACAGGGTTTCTTTTATGAGGCATTGCTGAAGAACCTTTTTGACCCTTAGAAAAGAATTCTTCAACTTCAAGAACTTCTGTTCTTTGAAGGTGTCTAATTTCTGTAGCAAGCCTCTCGATAGAGCTTGCGATGATTCCGAGTGTTGAAAAATAAACTGCATGACGATCGCGTGGGATAATTTGGGTAGAAATTGGCTCTCGACTCATCCCAAGCTTTTTTGCAACATATTGTTCAACACGTGGATCTATGTTTGCATAATTTCCAACAGCACCTGATATTGCACAAAATGAGATTTCTTTTGTAGCTAATTCAAATCGTGCCTTATTGCGCTCAAATTCTTTATAAAAAGAGACCATTTTAATGCCAAATGTTGTTGGCTCAGCATGAATTCCATGGCTTCTACCAATACATGGAGTATTTTTATGTTTTATTGATATTTTTTTTAGAGCTTTTAGTAAATTATTTAATTCATTATTGATTATTTTTGCAGATTTCATTAGCTGAACATTAAATGCTGTATCTAATATGTCAGACGATGTTAATCCTTGATGTAGAAATCTTGCTGGACTACCTGCATACTCAGCAATTGAAGTTAAAAAGGCAATTACATCATGCTTAACTTCACTTTCTATTTTATCTATTCTCTTTTCATTAATTTTAGCCTTAGCTCTTATTTTTTTGGATGTTCCTTTAGGAACTGTTCCTAGCTTTTCCATGGCTTCACAAGCATAAAGTTCAATATCAAGCCAAATTTTAAATTTAGTTTCTGAACTCCACACTTCTTTCATAGGAGCTCTTGAATAACGTGGGATCATAATAGAACTTTTATGCCTTTATTTATGGTTTATCAAGACCTGCCGGTGATTTCGTAAAAATCTCATATCCATCTTGTGTAACACCAATACTATGCTCAAATTGTGCAGAAAGTGTCTTATCTTTTGTAACCGCTGTCCATCCATCATTCAGCATTCTGACGTCATATTTTCCAATGTTAATCATTGGCTCAACCGTAAAAAACATCCCCATCTCAATCATATCGCCTTCTCCTGACTGTCCATAATGGAGTATGTTGGGATATTCATGAAAAACCTTTCCTAAACCGTGACCACAGAAATCCCTAACAACACTATAGTTTTGATCTTCAGCAATAGATTGAATTCTAGCACCAATGTCACCTAAATATGCAGTGGGAGAAACAGCTTCAATTCCCTCCATCATTGCTTCATAAGTACAATCAATTAACTTTTGAGCCTTATTATTAATTTTCCCAACTGGAAACATACGACTTGTATCACCATGCCAACCATCAACAATGACCGTCACATCAATATTTACTATATCTCCACTCTCCAAAATTCTATTAGAGGGAATACCATGACAAATAACATGGTTGAGAGATGTACAGATTGATTTTGGAAAGCCTTTATAAAATAGTGGAGCAATAAGACCGTTATTCGTCTCTATAAAATCAAAAGCAATACGATCTATTTCTGAGGTTGAAATTCCTGGTTTTACATAACTTGCTAATAGATCTAAAGTTTTCGCAGCTAGGTTTCCAGCTTTTCTCATACCTTCAAAATCTTCAGGTTTGTGCAAGGTTTTCATATTTTATTTATGAATAAATTTTATTTTTTTATCAAGCTGAATATTATTTTTACTAAAAGAACAACTATAACACAGTATTTCAACTCCAGCTTGTATAGCTTTTAGAATATTTTTTTTGTACATAGGGTCAATTTCTTCAGCAATTCTGAATTTTATACAGTCATCTCTTTGGATTAGAAATAACATTATTGCCCTATTATTTTTTTTAACAACCTGTATCAATTCAAGTAAATGTTTGCTTCCACGTTCAGTTATTGCATCTGGAAACTCTGCTGTTTTTTTTGTTTTTGATAAAGTAACATTTTTGACTTCTAGATATATTTTCTCTTTTTTATTGTTTGTAATAAGAAAATCTATTCGACTATTAGCTCCATATTTGACTTCTCTTTTAAACTCATAATCCTTCCCTAATGAGGAAATTTTTTTTTCAACAATTGCATTTTCAACGATTCTGTTTGCCCTATGTGTATTTACTCCAATATTAGCATCAAGTACTTTTATTATTTCAAGAGTGTATTTTAGCTTTCTTTTCGCATTATCGGTTTTTGATAGAAAAACAATATTACCCTTATCTAATAGCCCCATCATTGATCCAGTATTAGGGCAGTGTGCAGTAACGATTTCACCTGTATCAAGTTTGACATCGGCAAAAAATCTCTTATATCTTTTTATTAATTGGCCTGTTATAAATTTTACTGAATTATTCACTTATGAAAGCCTCACTCATTATTATAGGTAACGAAATACTGTCAGGTCGTACTCAAGACAAAAACTTATCATATCTTGCCACTTGGTTGAATGAAATTGGTATCCAATTAACTGAGGTTAGAGTCATTCGTGATGAAGAGAAAGAAATTATTGATACAGTCAATTTATTAAGAAAGAAGCATGATTACGTTTTTACTACCGGAGGAATAGGTCCCACCCATGATGATATTACTTCAGAAAGCATAGCTAAAGCTTTTAATGTCGATTTAGAGGTTAATCAGCATGCATTGGGTATATTAAGAGAGTACTATAAGGACTCAGAACTTACCGAAGCCCGAATGAAAATGACAAAAATTCCAAAAGGTGCTGAATTAGTAGAAAACCCAGTAAGCAAAGCTCCTGGTTTTAAAATAGAAAATGTATTTGTCATGGCTGGCATCCCAAAAATAATGCAGGGCATGCTCGAGGGTGCTAAGGTCCACCTGAAAGGTGGCGAACCTGTAAAATCTGAAGCAATCGATGTTTATATGCCTGAAAGTTTTATTGCTGAAGAGCTATCAGACCTTCAAGATAGGTTTCAAGATGTTGAGATTGGAAGTTATCCATTTGTTAAGGACGGAAAGTATGGAACGAGTCTTGTTATTAGATCTTCAGATGCAACAAAATTAGCTGATTGTAAGTCTCAAATGGAACTCATGATTAGTAAATTAGTATAATATTTATATATATTTTTATTCACAAAATATATAAGTCATTGATATTATTGATTTTTTCATTTTTTTTTAAATATTTTTGACCTTTACTTGTTTTTTAAAAAAAACTAATCTTTTTTCTAATTTTTAAAAATTAAGGGGAGTATTAAATTAATGCTACTAAAAATAAAAAACTTAGTAATGACTACGATCGGGATGTTCCTAATTGTAGGCACTACAAAAGCTTTTGCAGCTCCGTTGATGCTTAGCACAAGTGATAACGTTGGTATATCATTCTGGCTAATTTCAATGGCTATGGTCGCTTCGACTGCATTTTTCTTTTTAGAAAGAGACAATGTAGCTGCAAAGTGGAAAACATCGATGACAATTGCTGGGCTAGTTACTGGTGTAGCTGCATGGCACTATTTCTATATGAGAGGTGTATGGATCTCAACTGGAGATTCTCCAACTGTTCTAAGATATATTGATTGGCTTATTACAGTACCACTTCAAATTATTGAATTTTACGTAATTCTTGCTGCTGTTACTACTGTTGCAGCTGCTCTATTCTGGAGATTATTAGTTGCTTCTTTAGTAATGCTAATTTTCGGTTATTTGGGTGAAGCAGGAATGATGGGTACAATGCCTGCATTCATTATTTCAATGGCTGGCTGGTTGTACATCCTATATGAGATCTTTGCTGGTGAAGCTAGTAAAGCAAATGCTGGCAGTGGAAACGCAGCAGGTCAACAAGCGTTTAGAGCACTATGTCTGATAGTGACAATCGGTTGGGCGATCTATCCTCTAGGATATGCAATTGGGTATTTTGGCGGCGGAGTAGACGCTGGTAATCTAAACCTAATTTACAACCTAGCTGACTTTGTTAACAAAATTGCTTTCGGTTTGGCTATTTATGTAGCTGCTAAATCTGATAGCTAAACAAAGTTAAATAACTTATTAAAAGGGGCCTACGGGCCCCTTTTTTTTATGGTATAACATCAGAATGATTTTTATTTTTAAAACTATTAAGTGGTTTTTTATAATTTTATTCAGTTTGATTTTCTTAATCATTGGAAACTATTTTTCAAAAGTTTTTGCAGGATACTATCGATTGAATGTTGAGCAAGTGTATGCTTCAGATCATTTCAACTTTTTAAAGTCTCATTTTGAAGTAGTGAAGCCATCATCAGGTAACAAATTTCCAACAATAATAATGTTCCATGCCTGTGGTGGTCCTTACCCTTACTTGGATAGTTGGCAAAAATTTTTTAGCGACAACGGTATTGCATCTATTCAAGTTGACAGTGCTGGTCCTAGAGGAATGTCTCGTCGAACAGCAATAAGAACTATCTGCTCAGGAGTTGACCTCCAGGGTCAAGAAAGAGCTGGGGATGTGTATAGTGTTTTAACAAGTCTCGATCAATTTTCTTGGATTGATAATGACAACCTTTTTTTAGCTGGCTGGTCTCATGGTGCTTACACCTTAATGGATTTTATGACAATGACTAACGAACTTGTCCCATCAAATATAATAGACTTTGATGAAAAAAATATTCCTAAAATCAAGGGCAAGATTACTTTTTATCCTCACTGTGGAATATTAAACTTGTCTCAAAAGCATGACTGGCGAACAAAAACACCGTCTCTAGTATTTCTTGCAGATCAAGATGGCTTTGGTCTCGCAACGCAGCCAAGAGATTGTATTGATTTATTTGAGACCATGAATAAAAAAGAAAGACATGTCGATTTTTATCTTATGGAGAACAGCACTCATGTTTTTGATAGTGAATTTTATATAAGGAGAGGCATTGTTTATAATAAAGAAGCAACAGATTTTGCAAAAAATAAAATTATTTCATTCATTAAAAGTTCTGGTAGCAAAGATAATTAATCGATATAAACTCTACGTTAGTGGCCTCATGTTGGAATTGGTAGACAACCGAGACTTAAAATCTCGTGCTCCTTGTGGGCGTCCCGGTTCGAGTCCGGGTGAGGCCACCACTTTATTATCTGAGTTTAATATTTAAACTGTTCGTTTAGGATACGATCTTCAAAAGAATGATCAGAGTCATAGAGAAGAATTATTTTTGATGAAAGGTCTTGTTGTATAGAAATTGATTTAACATCTCTAACCTCTAAATTATCGGCAGAAGCACTAACAGGTCTCTTATTATTTTCAAGAATTTCTAATTTTACAACTGATTTATTGTTTAGTATTGCGCCTTTCCATCTTCTAGGTCGAAAAGCACTAATTGGAGTAAGGGCTAAGTCGTTTGACTCTATGGACAAGATTGGACCATGAGCAGAAAGATTATATGCTGTGCTTCCCGAGGGTGTTGCAAGAAGTATTCCATCACAAATTAATTCAGCAAGTCTAACTTGATCATCAATAGATACCTTTAATTTTGCCGCTTGATGAGTTTGCCTTAAAAGCGAAACTTCATTAATTGCTTTAGCAGAATAAAATTTATCATCTTGATCATATGCCGTCATGATTAATGGAGATAATTGTACTGATTGAGTTTTTTCTAATCGAGCCAATAAGTCGTTATTAGATACTGAATTCATCAAAAAGCCAATACTTCCATAATTTATTCCAAAGAATGGATTTTTTTTGTCGATGTAATCTTTTATGGCTTGAAGCATGAAACCATCACCACCTAACACAATAAAAATATCAGAGTCATTTGCATCAAAATCACCATATTTTGAAATTAACAACTTTTTTTGTTCTTGTGCTTCATCGCTGACTGAAGCAATAAAATGAGGTTTAGTAAATTTCATGATTAAATATCTATAAAAAAATATTGTTTACCCTAAAATAGAATTGATTTGAAACAATAATTTCTAAATACAATAAATATGTCTAAAAATGGCTATATTTTATCTATTGATCAGGGCACAACCAGCTCAAGGGCCGCATTGATCTCAGAGGAAGGAAATATTGTCTCTCAAAAAAATATAGAATTTAAACAGTATTTTCCAAATAATGGATGGGTCGAACATGACCCTCGTGATATTCTCTCATCAACTATTGATTGTATAAAACATATAATTAAGGAGAGCAATGTCAGCCCAGAAGATATCATAACTGCCGGTATTACTAATCAAAGGGAAACAGTTGTTGCATGGGATAAAATCTCAGGTGAACCAGTATATAATGCGATAGTTTGGCAAGACCGAAGAACAGAAGAAATATGTAAGACCCTTAGAGAAAAAAGTATTGAAGACTTAGTCCAAACAAAAACTGGCCTGCTAATAGATCCATATTTTTCCGCTTCAAAAATTAAATGGATTTTAGAAAATGTTGATAGAGCAAAAAGTTTGATGGTGAATAATAATTTGCTCGTTGGAACCATTGATTCATGGCTTATTTGGAATTTATCAAATAAACAAAATCATTTTACGGATGTAACAAATGCATCAAGAACTATGATCTACAACATAATTGATGACTGTTGGGATAAAGAGTTATTAGGACTATTCAATATTTCTCGTGAAATTCTTCCAGAAGTCAAAAATTCAATGGATAATTTTGGAGAAATTAGTAAAGACTTTTTTGGCTCTGAAATTCCTATCTCTGGTGTAGCTGGAGACCAACAAGCCGCTGCATTTGGACAACTGTGTACCAAGAAAGGCATGATTAAGTCTACTTATGGAACAGGGTGTTTTATGCTAATGAATACTGGCAATAAAGTTTACAAATCTCAACACAAACTTTTATCTACAACTGCCTTTCAAACAAGTACTAATAAAATGTATGCTTTGGAAGGAAGTATATTTAATGCTGGCACAACGGTTCAGTGGATGAGAGACGAACTTTCTTTTTTTGAAAAAGCAGGTGAGATTGAGTCATTAGCTTCTAAAGCAAAAAATGATATTATTTTTGTACCTGCATTTACTGGACTTGGAGCTCCATATTGGAGATCTGATATACGAGGATCTATTCATGGTATAACCAGGGATACATCGAAGAGTGATCTTGCAATGGCAGCATTAAAATCGGTTTGCTTTCAATCTAAAGATTTATACCTGAGTTTACAAAAAGACATGAAAAGTGATGATCAAAATTCTGTAATACGTGTGGATGGAGGTATGTCGCAAAATAATTTGATGATGCAATATCTCGCAGATTTATTACAGGTAAATGTTGAAAGACCAGTTATTCAAGAAACAACTATAATGGGAGCAGCATATCTTGCTGGATTACAGTACGGTATATATAAAAGTATTGATGATCTTAAAGAATTATGGAAAACTGATTTAGTTTTTGAACCTTCAAATAAAGTGGATAAAGTAAATGATGATTATGATCATTGGAAAGAAATAATAATGAAAGAAATAGGCTAATTATGGTTGATGTAAAAGCTACTGTATCAAAAGAAGAATGGGAAACGAGATTAGATCTTGCTGCATTTTATAGGACAGTTCCTTATTTTGGGTGGGATGACCTAATTTTTACTCATATTTCAGCAAAAGTACCGGGTACAGAAGATCACTTTCTGATAAATCCTTACGGTTTTTTATTTGAAGAGATTACTGCGTCAAACTTAGTAAAAGTTGATTTAAAGGGAAAGATAATTAGTGAAACTAATAATTTTATTAATCCCGCGGGATTTACGATTCATAGCGCAATTCATGAAGCGCGCGAAGATGCTCACTGTATTGTTCATTTGCATTCAAATGATGGTGTTGCAGTAGCTTCCTTAAAAGATGGTTTGCTGCCTTTATCTCAAACTGGAATGCTTGTCAGGAGTCAAATTGCTTATCATGATTATGAAGGTGTAGCTTTATTTGAAGATGAAAAAGAGAGGTTAGTTAAAGATCTTGGTGACAATAAGCTAATGATTCTTAGAAATCATGGAACTTTGGCTATGGGCAATAATGTAGCTGAAGCTTTTACAAATATATATTTCCTAGAAAAAGCCTGCACATATCAAGTTCGAGCAATGGCGGGTAAATTAGATTTAAACGATCCTTCTAATGAAGCTATCGAAACAACTCGTCAACAAGGTGAGGGGTCAACTGGAATGGCTGCGGCACTTGTATGGCCAGCCGTGAGAAGAAAAATGGAGCGCCTTGATCCTTCTTTTATGAGTTAATTCTGATTGCTATATAGCTAATAAATGTATAGTTTCTATACGTTATTATTTTATTCATGATCAATATTTTAAATTAAGGGGAGATAAAGAATGAAAATATTATGTATATTATATGATGATCCTAAAGGCGGCATGCCGTCATCATATGCAAGAGATGATTTGCCAAAAATCGAGAAGTATCCTGATGGAATGACTTTGCCAACTCCAAAGTCAATTGATTTTAATCCAGGTGAACTTTTAGGCTGTGTATCAGGTGAATTAGGTTTAAGAAAGTTTTTGGAAGACGCTGGACATACTCTAGTAGTAACTTCTGATAAAGATGGTGATGGATGTACTGCGGACAAAGAGCTTGTAGATGCAGATATTGTTATTTCTCAACCTTTCTTTCCTTATTATCTTACAAGAGAAAAAATGGAAACTGCACCTAATCTAAAAATGGCAATTACAGCAGGTATTGGATCTGACCATGTTGACTTACAGGCAGCAATGGATCGTAAAGTAGATGTTGTTGAAGTAACTTTCTGTAACTCAAGATCAGTTGCTGAACATATTGTCATGATGATTTTATCTTTAGTAAGAGATTATCATAACCAATATAAAATTATTAAAGATGGTGGATGGAATATTGCTGATGCTGTTCATAGATCATACGACCTTGAAGGCATGCATGTTGGAACTGTTGCTGCTGGACGAATAGGTTTAGATGCTTTGAGAAAATTAAAACATTTTGATGTACACATGCATTATTTTGATAGACACAGATTGCCAGAGGAAGTTGAAAAAGAACTTAACTTAAAGTTCCATGACTCAGTTGAGTCTATGGTAAAAGTTTGTGATGTTGTAACGATCAATTGTCCACTTCACCCTGAGACAGAGCATATGTTTAACGATGAACTTATTGGAAAGATGAAGCGTGGAGCGTATATTGTTAACACAGCTAGAGGTAAAATCTGTGATAAAGATGCAATTGCACGAGCTTTAGAGTCTGGTCAATTAAGTGGATATGCGGGAGATGTTTGGTTTCCTCAGCCTGCTCCAAATGATCATGTATGGAGATCAATGCCTAACCATGGAATGACTCCTCATACTTCTGGTACTTCACTTTCGGCTCAAGCAAGATATGCTGCCGGTGTTCGTGAAATACTCGAATGTTTCTTTGATGGTTCTCCTATTAGAGATCCATATCTAATCGTTCAGAATGGAGAATTAGCTGGAATGGGTGCACACTCATACAGTAAAGGTACAGCAACTGGCGGTTCAGAAGAGGCTGCAAAATATAAAAAACAGTAACTTTTTTTAAATTTGCTATAGGACGGATGAAAATCCGTCCTATATAATATGAATATGTTAAGTGTATTCAGAAATTATTTTGCTCATTCTACAATCTTGGGATTTATAATAATGGCTGTTTTTGGTCTTTATTATATTTTAGTGAACGATTTACTTTTAAACCATCTAGTATGGTTTTTCATACCAATTGCTCTTGCACCATTCTATGAATGGTATGTACACAAATATCAACTTCATGCTGAATTGACAAAAAAAGAAGGTTGGTATCGCAGATATCAAATTGTTCTTCATCATGGTCATCACAGAGATCCTGACAATATCAAGCTTCAGTTTGCGCCATGGAGGTATTTAATCTATGCCTACGGGCAAGTTTATTTATTATACGCTTTTATCTTCTGGAGTTTTTCCTCTGCTATGGTCCCATTCACAGGTCATTTACTTTATCATTTGTGGTATGAGTGGATACATTTAGCTCATCACTCCAAAGGATATAAACCTTTATTTAGTATCGGTAAAAAACTGAGAGACGCTCATATGAGCCATCATTTTCATAACGAAAATTATAATTGGGGAATTACAAATATGATCGGTGATTATTTTTTTGGATCTCTTAAAGATAATAAATCAATCAAAAAAAGCCCTAACACAAAAACAATATCTGGTTACTACGATTAATTTATAAAGGATTGTGGTGCCCCTAAACGGACTTGAACCGCTAACCTATTGATTACAAATCAATTGCTCTACCAATTGAGCTATAGGGGCAAAGAGACATATGTTTATAATTTAGCAAAGATGTGCAGTCAATTTAAAAGCTTAAAATAT
>Ga0181564_10001733_pt1 | contig 19448 bp, 16 predicted proteins | sample 011ome_24_FD_134512 | JGI IMG/M metagenome (GOLD analysis project Ga0181564, IMG submission 134512) | Coastal salt marsh microbial communities from the Groves Creek Marsh, Skidaway Island, Georgia - 011513CT metaG (megahit assembly) | ecosystem: Environmental > Aquatic > Marine > Intertidal...
AACAAAAAGCTTTTCTGAGATTTGGAATACAATTTTTTCGAGATGCCTTTTTAAAAAATTACAACTTAAATGAATTGGTACATTATAAATCCGAAACGGGCTTTGATATGGATAAACTGGCTCCTTTTGTTCACAGTAAAAACATCCAAGAGTTGACAGCGCTTTTTGAAAAACAGCATTACTACATACAACGCAACGCAAATGCTAAAATGATGTTTGCTGAAATGTCTTTACAATTGACTCGGCTTATCAATATTCCCATGCCTAAGTAAGCTTTTGAAACACATAAATTTTGGAGGAATATTCTTTTGTTAGCAGCGCTTTCAAGTTCGAATACAAGCCAATAACAAGGCCTCTTAAAAAAGGAAGTTTTCTTTTGGCATAGGTTTCTGATAAAATTGAAATATAAAAGGAATCAAACCAAAGAGGATAGGTTTTTAATAATCCAAAGCCATGAGCTTTTAACTTGTGAACAAGTCCTTCTGGTTTAAAGTGCCATAAGTGTCTAGGAACATCGTATGCTGCCCAATAAGGTCCGTAATAGCTCGCATCAAAACTGGCTATATTTGGCACTGCTACTATTAGTAAGCCATTGTTTTTTAGCAGGTTACTGTGCTTTTCAAGGGTAGAATCCAGGTCGCTAATATGCTCCAAGACGTGCCACAGAGTTAAAATGGAATAGGTCTCTTTTAGTGGAAGATCATCAATATTGGCATATGATTTTATCCCTTTTTTTTCCACTAATTGACGCGCTTTTAAATTCGGCTCCGTTAATGATACATTATAGCCTTTTGTCTTCAAAGAATTAGCAAAGACTCCGATACCTCCTCCAATATCGAGTAATTTTTTTTGTTTGCTGTGTTTTAGAAGAACCTTGAGTTTATACCTCAACATTAATTTTTGTGCAATAGCGTATAAAATTCCCTTTAGCCCCTTAGGTTGCTCTTGATGAGAAACATAGTCATCATCAGGATAATAATCTGATAAATTTAAATCGTCTCTAACAATGGTTCTTCCTAAATTTCCTGAAGAGTCAAAGTGAACTGAAAAGATCTCCCCTGAAACTAAGTGATCTTGAACTTCTATTGTTTTATGTGTTGACTTCATAGGTGTTTCACGTGAAACATTTGCCCTTAGCGTCCCATGCTGACCAGCAGCACACTGATGTCGCTAGGGTTGATCCCACTGATTCTAGATGCTTGTGCAAGGGTAGTGGGTTGAATTTTATTCAGCTTTTCCTTAGCCTCATGGGATAAGGAAGCCAGTCGATCGTAATCGAAAGCCTGAGGTATTTTGATGTTTTCAAGACGCTTTAGCTTATCCGCTGTCCGCTTTTCCTTTTCGATATAACCTGCGTATTTGATTTCGATTTCTGCCTGTTCTAAGATGACGTCGTCCATATTCTTTTCTTCAAGGAAAGCGGTAACATTTTGAAAGCGTAATAAATCCTCTCGTTTTATGTTCGGGCGAGAAAATAGTTTGGCAAACTTATCTGTTTGTTTTACAGCTACATCTTCTTTGTCTTGAAGTAAATTATTCGCCTCTTCAAGGTCGTAGCTCGTCTTTTTTAAAAAAGAAACTAACGCATTACTTAATTTTTCCTTTTTCTCCACAGCTCTCATGCGCTCATCAGATGCCAAGCCCAATGCGTAGGCTTTGGGTGTCAATCGCTGATCTGCATTGTCTTGTCTTAACAAGGTGCGGTATTCAGCCCTAGAGGTAAACATTCGGTAAGGTTCGTCAGTACCTTTTAGAATAAGATCGTCAATCAATACGCCAATATAGGCTTCTTCTCTACCTAAAATAAACGGGGTTTTATTTTGGCATTTTAGATGCGCATTTATCCCTGCCATGATCCCTTGAGCTCCGGCTTCCTCATAACCGGTGGTACCATTGATTTGCCCTGCAAAAAATAAATTCTGAATTCTTTTTGTTTCTAAACTATGAAAGAGTTGAGTGGGAGGGAAGTAGTCATACTCAATTGCATAGCCTGGTCTAAAAAACTTGACCTGTTCAAAGCCTCTTACCTGTTTTAAAGCTTTGTATTGAATGTCGTCTGGGAGTGAGGTTGAAAATCCATTGACGTAAACCTCAACCGTGTCCCATCCTTCGGGTTCAACAAATATTTGGTGCTGCGACTTGTCGCTAAAACGATTGATCTTGTCTTCAATAGAAGGACAATATCGAGGACCTGTACTTTGTATCGACCCATTAAACATCGGTGATCGGTCGAAACCTGTACGCAACAAATCATGTACTTCTTCATTAGTATGGGTAATGTAACAGCTGCGTTGCTTTTCAAGGGGTTTGGTCAATTCCGTAAAAGAGAACTTTGAGGGTTTAATATCTCCCGGCTGCTCTTCCATTTTACTGAAGTTTAAAGAACGACCGTCAACACGCGGTGGGGTTCCGGTTTTCATACGTCCGGCTGTAAATCCTAACTCTTGAAGAGCGGCTGTTAATCCAGTTGAAGCCTTTTCTCCTGCGCGACCTCCTCCAAAGTTCTTTTCTCCTATATGAATCAAGCCGTTAAGAAAGGTGCCATTGGTGAGTACTACTGTTTTACTGTAAATTTTTAAGCCTAAAGAAGTAACTACTCCAATAACCTGATATTTGTCTACAATAAGATCTACTACCATGTCTTGATAAAAATCAAGATTGGATGTTTTTTCTAAAAGCGATCGCCATTCAAGCGTAAACAAGCTGCGGTCTGACTGAACTCGTGGACTCCACATGGCTGGACCTTTAGATTGGTTCAGCATTTTATATTGGATTGCACTTCGGTCTGAGACAATTCCTGAGTAGCCGCCTAAAGCGTCTATCTCTCTCACAATCTGTCCTTTAGCGATACCCCCCATAGCGGGATTACACGACATTTGAGCAACATTCTGCAGGTTCATAGTGACTAAAAGCGTCTTAGACCCAAGATTTGCTGCTGCTGCTGCTGCTTCGCAACCCGCATGACCAGCACCGACTACAATCACATCAAAAGAAGAATCAAACATGGCTGTTTTGTTTCACGTGGAACATTTTTATAAAGTCGTCTTCTAATTCCCGCATTTTTAATTTCTGCTCAGTATTGGCGTCTTTATGCCCTAAACAGTGTAAAATGCCGTGAACCAGAACTCTAAGAGTCTCATTTTCAGTGCTTTGCGACTCCTCTTTTGCTGAGAGGCCCACAGCCCATAAAGAAATAAAAATTTCTGCGCTGAGAGATTTATTTTTGGTGTAATCAAACGTGATAATATCCGTATCGGTATCGTGGCTAAGAAATTTTTGGTTGAGCTCAAGCATGCGTTCCTTGGAAATAAAATTGTAAGCCAGTCGGTCGATAGAAAAGCCAAATGTGCTAACATAGGATTCCATAGCAGTCCTAAGCTCTTCAGCTGATATGTAATCGGGTATGTTATTGAATATGATAATGTCTTTAATTTTTGCAAATATAAAGGATTTATAAGGTGTGCCGCTTATAAATGTTTGGAAGCTGTTATCTTTGCAGGAAAAAAATGGAGACAAAGGTACGATTTGCACCTAGTCCTACTGGACCTTTACATATTGGAGGCGTAAGAACTGCCTTATTTAGCTACCTTTTTGCTAAGAAAAACAAGGGGGTCTTTATACTTAGAATAGAGGATACAGACCAAAACCGTTATGTTGAGGGCAGTGAAGCCTATATACAGAATGCTTTAGAATGGGCTGGAATGATCCCTGATGAAGGACCGTCAAATGGAGGTGCTTTTGGACCTTACAGACAGAGTGAGCGGAAAGCTATCTACCAACAGCATATACAAGAGCTCATTGCTAGGGGTAAGGCATATTATGCTTTTGATGATGCCGAAACCTTAGCCGAAGCGAGAAAAAATGCAGAAATCAAAGGAGATACCTTTAGATATGGAGCTGAGAACCGAATGCAATTCAACAATAGTTTAAGCCTGACTAAAGCTGAAGTTAATGCTCAATTAAAAGGAGATTATGTTGTAAGGTTAAAGGTAGATCCAGGAAACATCATTACGGTTTATGATGAAATTAGAGGAACGATCCAACAGGACAGTGATTTATTAGACGATAAAATACTCCTCAAAGCAGACGGTATGCCGACCTATCACTTTGCTAATGTGGTTGACGATCACCTGATGAAAATAACCACAGTAATAAGGGGCGAAGAGTGGCTTCCCTCTTTGCCAATACATCAACTATTGTATGATGCTTTTGATTGGACCGCCCCTAAATTTATGCACTTGCCCCTGATTTTAAAACCTTCTGGTAAGGGAAAACTATCCAAAAGAGATGGTGACAATGAAGGGTTTCCTGTATTTCCTTTGAATTGGGGAGATACTGCTATAGGCTTTAAAGAAAGCGGTTTTTTAGCCGAGGGCTTTATAAATTATCTTGCGCTATTGGGCTGGAACAGTGGAACTGAACAGGAGGTCTATAGTTTAAAAGAATTAGAAAGTAATTTTAGTGTCCAAGGAATTCAAAAAGGGGGGGCGCGCTTTGATTACGAAAAAGCAAAATGGATAAATCATCAGCATTTGAGCGCAATGGAAGCAGCAGATATATACCATTACGATTTAATAAAAAAACAGCTTCAAGGGGTTGATTCGTCAAAACACCTTGCTTTGTTGGAGCTTCTAAAAGAACGTCTGTTTACGTTGAATGATTTGGCAAAAGAGATTGGATGGATGCAAGATCCTGAAAGCTATGATGAAAAAATTGTTCGAAAGCTACTTTCCAAAGGGGCTTCCGATATAATGGCGGCTATAAGTGGTGTTATAAACGATCTAAACGATCTAAGCGGATTGAAAGAAGCTTTAATGCCTTGGGCTAAAGAGAATGAAATTAATACCGGCGTGATGATGCAGTCACTGCGCATCGCTTTGGTTGGTAAACTTGCTGGGCCTGACTTATTTAAAATTTGTAACATTTTAGGGAAAAATGTAACTTTAAATCGAATAGCTTTAGCTATTTCCTTTTTTAATTCAAAAACTTAAATCTTATGACTCCTTACGTGCTTATTGGAATATTAGTCCTCGTATTATTGACAGGGCTTTTTGTAGTAAAACAACAAACTGCTGCCATCGTTGAGCGGTTTGGGCGGTTTTTAGCCATTCGACAATCCGGTTTACACTTTAAAATCCCTTTTATTGATAGAATAGCTGGAAGAATTAGTCTGAAAATTCTTCAATTAGATGTGATCGTCGAAACAAAAACCAAAGACGATGTCTTTGTAAAGCTTAAGGTTTCCGTTCAATACAAAGTGGTTCAAGAAAAAGTATATGATGCTTTCTATAAGTTAGACTATCCACAGGATCAGATTACCTCTTATGTATTTGATGTTGTCCGTGCAGTAGTTCCCAAAATGAAGCTGGACGATGTATTTGAAAAGAAAGACGAAATTGCCAATGCAGTAAAGGGTGAATTAAATGATGCCATGATTAATTACGGGTATGATATCATTAAAGCTTTAGTAACTGACATTGACCCTGATAGTGAGGTAAAAGCTGCAATGAACCGTATCAATGCTGCTGAACGTAAAAAAGTAGCTGCTCAATATGAAGGTGATGCTGAACGTATATTAATCGTTGAAAAAGCAAAGGCTGAAGCAGAAAGCAAGCGCCTTCAAGGTCAGGGGATAGCCGACCAAAGAAGGGAAATCGCTCGAGGGCTTGAAGAGTCAGTAGACGTGCTCAACGGAGTTGGAATTAATTCCCAAGAGGCTTCGGCCCTAATTGTCGTTACCCAACACTACGACACCCTACAGTCAATTGGAGAAGAAACCAATAGCAATTTAATTTTATTGCCAAATTCACCCCAAGCCGGAAGTGAAATGTTAAATAATATGGTTGCTTCCTTTACGGCTAGTAATCAAATCGGAGAAGCGATGAAGGCGGAAAATCAAAAGAAAAAAGATAAAAACTCGGAGTCAGACTCCTAAACCTTTTTCGCCCAATTATCTCGTAATCCTACTGTTTTGTTGAAAATCAACTGTGTTGTACTGCTGTCTGGATCAACAACAAAATAGCCCAAGCGTTGGAATTGAAAACGTTCTCCTGCTTTTGCTGATTGGAGACTCGGTTCTGCAAAACCATTTTGAGTTCTTAATGAGTTGGGATTTAAATGCTGCTTAAAATCAACATTTTTATCTTGATCGGGAGCTTCTTCTTGGAAAAGCCGGTCGTAAAGACGAACTTCAATCGGGACCGCATGATCAATACTCACCCAGTGCAAGGTGCCTTTCACTTTACGTTGACTCTCTTCCGTCCCGCTACCGCTTTTACTTTTTGGGTCGTAAGTACATATTATTTCTGTAACGTTTCCTGATGCATCTTTAATTACAGATTCTCCTTTAATAATATAAGCGTTTTTTAATCGAACTTCCTTACCTAAAGTCAACCTAAAAAACTTCCGGTTTGCTTCTTCCTTAAAGTCTTCTTGTTCGATATATAAATGCTTTGAAAGGGGAAGGCTTCTTGTTCCAAGCTCAGGCTGTTCTGGATTAATTTCTCCTTCTAAATTTTCGGTTTCTCCTTCTGGATAATTGGAAATGGTGAGTTTAACTGGATTTAGTACTGCCATAACTCGGGGAGCTGTTTGATTGAGGTCCTCTCTAACCGAGTATTCTAAAAGGGACATATCGATGACATTATCTCTTTTTGCAACACCTGCAGCGTCTACAAAATTCCGGAGAGCCTGGGGGGTATATCCTCGTCTTCTTAAACCTGCTATAGTTGGCATTCTTGGATCATCCCAGCCAGAGACAAAACCCTCTTCGATTAAGCTCGCAAGCTTTCTTTTGCTGGTAACTGTATAGGATAAATTCATCCTTGCAAACTCAGTCTGTTTTGGCCTAAGGGACTCCTTTAATGGACTAAGGGCATCTAAAAACCAATCGTATAAATCCCTATGCGGTTTAAACTCCAATGAACAGAGCGAGTGAGAGACTTGCTCAACATAGTCTGATTGACCATGCGTCCAATCGTATAATGGATAAATACACCAATCGTCAGCTGTTCTGTGGTGAGTCTTATACATGATTCTATACATCACAGGGTCACGCAGCAACATATTCGATGATGCCATATCTATTTTAGCTCTGAGAACATGAGCTCCTTCTGGGTGTTTACCAGCTTTCATCTCTTCAAAAAGCTGCTTATTTTCTGCTATAGATCGGTTTCGAAAAGGACTGTCCGTTCCGGCTTTAGTTGGTGTTCCCTTTTGCTGTGCAATGTCTTCAGAAGGTTGGGAGTCCACATAAGCTAGATTTTTTTCAATGAGCTCCACTGCCCATACATACAATTGTTCAAAATAATCTGATGCATAACACTCTGCGTCCCATTGATAACCCAGCCATTTAATGTTTTCTTTTATAGCATCAACAAATTGTTGCTCTTCTTTAGCGGGATTGGTGTCGTCAAAGCGGAGGTTCACAGGGGCATTATACCGCTCCCCAAGATTAAAGTTTATACATATCGCTTTAACGTGACCAATGTGTAAATATCCATTTGGTTCTGGTGGAAAACGAAAACGTAAATCAGATTTTGAATATCCGTTTTTAAAGTCTTCCTCAACAATATGCTCAATAAAATGTAGGGATCGCTCCATGATAATTATTTGTGGTAAAGATAATGAATGCAAAGATGGGAAGAAAAGCGAAAACTGTCTTTATATTTGCAATCTCAATGGGAAAAATATTTTTGAAAAATATCCGTCTTTACGCCTTTCACGGTTGTATGGATGAAGAAGAAAAAATCGGTAGCGACTATGTTGTCAATGTCGTTGTACACACCAACTTGGAAAAATCATCCAGTACAGACGCCTTGGGTGATACAGTAGATTATGTTTCCTTACATGCAATTGTAAAAGAGGAAATGGGTATACGTGCCAAATTGCTTGAAAAGGTGGCTGATCGAATCATTAAAAGAATATTTAAAGAACACCTAGAGGTTTCTATGGCAAGGGTAAAAGTCGCCAAACAAAACCCTCCTATCGGTGGAAATATTGAAGAAGTCGCCGTTGAATTAGAACTCGAACGATCGGGGGTAAAATTCGATTAATAATTAGTACTTTTGACCCATGGCATCGTGGCCGAGTGGCTAGGCAGAGCTCTGCAAAAGCTTGTACAGCGGTTCGAATCCGCTCGATGCCTCTTTATTTTTCAAAATAGAGTTTTCCTCCTAGCTTTTTCTGATAAACTTTTTTTACTGGATCGCCGTAGACACGAAGTACACTTCCTGCTATAACCTCGGCGTTAATTAAGTCTGAAACTGTTACATAGGCATACCCGCCTCCAATTAATTTCGTTTGTACTTGAGTCGTTTGCAGTTGTTCTGCTTCACAACTTCCTCCAGTGTTTACATTGAGGTTAAAACTAGATACGGTTCCTTCTAACTCGATTCTCCCACCATTTGTTGCTACTGCATCCAAACGATCCGTATAAATTTCGAAATCCATAACAGCTGCTGTACTTGACTTTAGATTAAGGCTTGTTTGTACTAGTGGAACTTGTGAGGTTATTTTCGCTTGCTGTGTGGCCGTTATTTCATTTAATAATTTGCTGTGATATAAATCTACACGGGTCGATAGCGAATCTGAAGGGCTGCCTAAAGCAATTTTAAGTTGCAATACCCCATTTTTCATTCCCAGAATTACGTCGTCTGATTGAGAACCATAGACTACCGCTTTGTTAACTTCTGAGGCGATTAGATTAACTTCTAGCCCAGAATAAACTTTAACTCCAATAAAGGGTGAGGTCGTAAGCGTCCTTCTTTGATTGTCCTGTGCGTTAACAAGATAAACGCTCACAACTAAAAACAATGTCAGTATAATTTTTTTGTTAAGCATAAAGCAAAAATCTTCAATTATTTAATGGGAACAAAGTCTAAGAAACGTTTTATGATATTGACCTTTTTTACCTCAATTTTTATTGGGTCCCCGAGCTGATATACCTTTTTTGTTCTATCGCCTATTAATGCGTGTCTGTCCATGTCAAAATAAAAGTAATCATCTTTTAGATCTACCGTACGGATCATTCCCTCACATTTATTCTCAATTAACTCTACATAGAGCCCCCTGTCGGTTACCCCTGAAATTACTCCTTCAAACTCCTGACCAACTTTGTCTTCCATAAAGACCATTTGCATGTGTTTTATAGATTCTCTTTCTGCTTTGGTTGCCAATTGCTCTCTTTGAGAACTGTGTTCGCATGCTTCTTCAAGAGCAACTTCTGAAACTGGAGGGCCTTTGTCTAAGAAGGTTTGTAGTAAACGGTGAACCAAAACATCTGGATAACGTCTTATGGGTGATGTAAAATGGGTGTAATGAGAAAATGCCAAACCGTAATGTCCAATATTCTCAGTTGTATATTCTGCTTTGGACATGCATCTTAAAGTTAGGGTGTCAATTAGGTTCTGTTCCTTTTTCCCCTGACAAGAAAGTAATAGATTATTGATTTCTTTATTTATTCCCTTTGTTGTAGGGTTGAATGAATATCCAAGAGTACTTACCGTCTGCTTTAAGTTTACTAATTTTTGCTCATCTGGATCATCGTGGATACGATAGACAAAAGGGAATTTTTTTTGTTGTGACCCTATAAAAGCAGCAACTTTTCTGTTTGCCAAAAGCATGAATTCCTCAATCAATTTATTCGCATCTTTTGAACTTTTAAAGAATACGGAATCTGGCTTATTGTCCTGATTTAGATTAAAATTTACCTCAACACGATCAAAGGAAATTGCTCCTTTTTTCATTCTCTGTTTTCTTAAAAGCTTTGCTTGTCGATCCAACTCCAGTATTGCAGCAAAAACTTTGTCAGGCACTGTGTACTTGTGATTTATTAAAGAAACTGATGAATCTACCTCAGCTTTTTGGTGTTCTAACATATACTGTACTTCCTCATAAGCAAAGCGATAATCGGAAAATATCACTGTCCTTCCGTACCATTCTTTTAAAACTTTTCCTGAGGAGTCCAAAGTAAAAACTGCAGAAAAAGTAAGCTTTTCCTCATTTGGTCTTAATGAACACAAGCCGTTAGAGAGTGCTTCCGGCAACATAGGTACCACCCGATTGACGAGATAAACAGATGTTGCACGCTCATATGCTTCTGCGTCCAGCTCAGAGTTTGGTGTCACATAATGAGATACGTCTGCAATATGAATACCTACTTCTATCTTGCCATCACCAAGGTCTTTAAAAGAAAGAGCGTCATCAAAATCTTTCGCTGTTTTTGGGTCTATAGTAAAAGTAAGTGTCTTTCTAAAATCCTTTCTTTTTTCTATTTCTTTCTTATCGATAGACGTGGGTATTTTTGCTGCTGCTTGCTCTATACCTTGCGGAAAATCGTATGGCAGGCCGTAATCGTGTAATATTGCGTGAATCTCTGTCTCTGTTTCACCAGGTACTCCAAGACTTTTTACAATAGTAGCGTGGGGCGCGTCTTTGTTGTTTTCCCACGATTTAAAGGCAACAACCACCTTTTCTCCGTCCTTATACTCTTGTAAGTCTTTCTTTTCAATAAAAAAATCAGTATAACTTTTACTGTTTCTGCAATTGACAAAAGCAAAATCTTTCTGCCGCTCCAAAACACCAACATACTCTTTTTGGGCTCTTTCGACTATAGACTCGACATGAGCCTCAAAAAATTTATCTTTTCTGTGAATACTGACTTCTACTAAATCACCATCCAATGCCCTATTTAACTGTTTTTTTGGGACAATAAGCTCTTCTTCATAGCCCTCGATCTTAACCACCCCTTTGCCTGTAGGTATAATACGAAGGCTAGCTTCTTCTGTATTTTGCTTCTGTTTGTTGTAATGGTACTTACCTCTTTGATTAGCTACAATGATTTGTTTATTATTGAGCAGATTCAATACGCGAATTATATTATTTCTTCCCTTTGTATCTCTAATCTCAAGTTTGGAGGCAAGCTGTTTGTAGTTAAAAATTGTCTTTGGAGAATTTTTAAATAGTAAGAGTATTTTTCCTTCTAATCTTTTTAAATCTTTCTTCTTTTTAGACATCTAGTTAATGGCTTACAGCAAAGGTACGATAATCATCTTCCTCAACTAATGAACACTATTAACATATTTAATTAATTTATTTTTTATTTCTTTTAAAATATGATGATGTATATAGTTTGTTAGTAGTGATAATAAAATAATTGATTTTTTCTTTTGTATTAAAAAGGAGTAAAATAATCCACAGCTTTTTAAAAGAAGTTCACATAATAAACCCTTAAAAATCAAAATTTTGTGGATGTTGTTTGCCTGTTGTTTATAACGCGAATTGTATATAAAAAAGGGTAAATTTCATCATCTATTATTATTGATAAACACATATTTTTAGTCAACTAATTTGATATAAATATTAAGTTAAAACTTGGCCGTTTTTTGTTTTTTTATAGAGGAAATAAAATATGTTTTTATGAGAAAAGTTTTTTACAATTTGTAAACAACTATTGAATAAACAAGTTCACAGCTCGTTAACAATCAATAAAGCTTTTATAATTTTACTTAAAACATTAAAAATGAATATTAGTATTGGAAATGATCATGCTGGTCCAGTGTACAAAAAGAAGATTGTTACTCATTTAGAATCAAAAGGGCATATTGTTTATAACCACGGTACAGACACAGAAGACAGTGTGGATTATCCAGACTTTATACATCCTGTTGCCGAAGATGTTTCTTCTAAAAAATCTGCATTAGGAATAATTATATGTGGGAGTGGTAATGGTGCATCCATGACCGCTAATAAACACCAGGACATAAGAGCAGCACTGTGCTGGAATGCAGAGATCGTTAGTTTGGCTCGTCAACATAACGACGCCAATATATTAAGCATACCTGCGCGTTTTTTATCTATACAAGAAGCCTTAGAAATGGTAGATGTTTTTATTACCACTGCCTTTGAGGGAGGACGTCACCAAAAAAGGGTAGATAAAATAGCTTGTTCATAAGATGCTCCATTTTGAATGTAAACAGTTTGAAGAGCTTTCATTAAAGGAACTGCATGATCTCTTTGCTTTAAGAGCCGAGGTATTTGTTGTTGAACAAGACTGTGTTTATCAAGATATAGACGGAAAAGATACAGCAGCTCTCCATATCATCGGCTTTGATAAAAGCAAAAAGCCAGTTGCTTACTCAAGAATATTACGGGCTGGGCACGCATATAAATCATATACAGCAATCGGAAGAATTGTGGTGGCACAGACGCATAGATCACAAAATTTTGGGCATGAATTGGTGAAATATAGTTTAGAAAAAGCAGGCGAACATTTTAATGGTGTGCCAATAAAAATTTCTGCCCAATCACATCTGGTTCCTTTTTACAATGTTCACGGTTTTAAAACGGCAGGAGAAGAGTATTTGGAAGACGGAATACCGCATATAGCGATGACACTTGAGTACTAGTTTTTACCTACACAGTTGAACAAAGACTGTACGTCTTTAATTAAGGTATCAAGGGGAGGAGATTTTTGTCCCCTAAACAAAAGCATTCCTGAACCAGAAAATAGGGACTCAGGAGGTAATTCTTTAACAGCTATACGCAACAACCTCTTGATGCGATTTCTATCAACTGCTTTTTGAAAAGATTTTTTAGGCACGGAAACCCCCGAGAAGTAGAAATTCTGTTCAGCGTTTTTTAAATATTTTAAAAGCAGGGTTTTTGTCTGTACAATCTCACCTTTGTCAAAAAGCAGATCAACATCAGTTTTTCCCTTTAAGCGTTTAATTTGAATCCTCTTCTGTATCGACATAATAATTATTGCTCTTGTCAATGTCGGCCATTAAATTACTAGGGTCAATAATGATTGTTTCAATAGTCTCAACACTTCCATCAAGAGCCAAGTCGTATTTTGGATTTGCCCAAGCCCAATCTTTATGTACCGTCCAACTAATACCATAAGGGTTTTCTTTTTCTCCACGCATGAGTGATATAGGGATGTAGTGTAATGCCGTATCACCGTTTTTATAAACAACCAAAACCTCTTGAGGCATTGGCATTAATTCCTTTCTTTCAAGGTGGAGTACGCTCCCAGTTTCAGTATTTTCTAGACCGTTTATTGCGTAGTCAATTTTATTTGTGGTTTGAGTCCAGTCGGTGAGATACCACTGCAATTGAAGACCGGATACCCGCTCAGCAATTCTTCTAAAGTCGTTTGGCTGAGGGTGTTTAAACTTCCATTCGTCGTAATAGGCTTGAAGAATTTCAAAAAGCTTTTCTTTACCAACGATGTAGCCTAATTGAGCTAAAAACACAGCTCCTTTGCTATAGGCAGTACTTTCATATGCTAAATTGTGTTTGTAGCGGTTTGCATTGGTGCTCTGAGGCATTTCAAAACCGGAATTAGCAAGGTTGAAATATCCCCTATAAGATCCTTCTAGCGGGAAATCTTTGTTTTGCTCCAAAATTTCATTAGAAGCTAAGGCAGAAATAAAAGAAGTAAAACCTTCGTCCATCCATTCGTGTTTTGTTTCGTTGGTTGCCAGTATATGTTGAAACCAAGAGTGCGCCAATTCATGAGCGGTTACACCGAAAAGAGAGCTGTATTTTCTTCCTCCAGTAATTAATGTCAGCATGGCATACTCCATACCTCCATCACCGCCTTGCACAACGCTATATTGTTTGTAGGGGTAGGGACCAATTTTGGTGTTGTAATATTCCATCATTTTTGCTGTATCTGGCTGAAGCTTTTTCCAGTTTTCAATTATTTCAGCATCGTCTTTATAGAAAAAATGAAGCTCTACACCATTGGGCCCAGGGTAGGTATCGTGTATGTAATCCGGATCAGCAGCCCAAGTAAAGTCGTGTACTTCTGGAGCGATAAAGTGCCAGGTAACTAAGCTTTTTTTAGATTTTGGTCTTTTTCTTTCAGAATAGCCCTTTCCAATTTCATCAGCATTTTGCAAATATCCACTCGCTGCAACAGTAAAATCTTTATTCAGTGTAATTTTTACGTCAAAATCACCCCATACACCATGGAATTCTCTTCCAGTGTAGGGATCGGTATTCCAGCCTTCGACATCGTATTCTGCCATTTTAGGATACCATTGCGCCATAGACAAAGCGACACCCTCTGCAGAATTTTTTCCTGCCCTTCTTACAACATCAGGAACCTGTCCCTCAAAGTTCAATTCAAGAATAGTGCTTTCACCAGGCAAAAGAGGTTCGTTTAGGGTTACCTCTAATATCGTTTCTGCCTCTTCTGTTTGAACCAAAGTACCGTTTTGAGTAAGGTTTTTAACTCTTAAAAACCCCTGTTGCTCAATGGTTAGAGAGTCGATATCAACTTTAAACCTCCGGTTTTTGTCGGCAGCATTTTTAAGCCGTACAGCCATTTCGCTTCCTGGCTGAAAGGCGTTGTAATACAAATGATAAAATACCTTATGGTGGGTCTCTGGAGAATTGTTAGTGTAAATCAATTTCTGAGTTCCATTATAGCGTGCCGTTTCGGTATCCAAAGTGACTTCCATGGTATAATCAACTTTTTGCTGCCAATATTGTGCTCTTGCTACACTAAGGCTGCTTAAAATAGCGAGGGTAAGTAAGTGTATTTTCACAATTTATTTTTTGAGATTTATTTAGGGACTAAAGTATGATTTAAATTTAAAATGATTTTCCATTCGAATTCCTTTCTCTGTATTTTGAAGGGAGATGAGTTGGTGGTGCGGATCGTGCTGTAAAAAAAGCAGCACCTCTTTTTCGAAGGAATTGCGTAAAATTTGCTCTTTTTCCTTTAAAGTTAAAAGCGGTCGGGTGTCGTATCCCATAATATAGGGTATAGGAATGTGTCCCACAGTAGGAACTAAATCTGCCGCATAGAGTATTTTTTCCCCCTGGTATTCAATAAGAGGCAGCATTTGTTTTTCCGTATGCCCATCGATAAGTTGAATGGAGAAAGGAAAGGGGGTCTCTTTAATAAATGGCCCAGGGTCTTCAATAAATTTTAATTGTCCGCTTTGTTCAAGAGGGAGTATGTTATCTGGCAAAAAGGAAGCTTTTTCCCTTGCATTGGGAAAAGTAGCCCATTCCCAATGAGATTTATGAACCCAATAGTAGGCATTTTTAAAAGCAGGAATCAATTTTCCTGCATTGTCTTTATTTACAGCACCTCCACAGTGGTCAAAGTGCAAATGGGTAAAAAAAACATCGGTGATGTCGTCAGGATGAAAACCGGCGAGAGCAAGCGAAGAAACGAGACTGTAGTCACCCCATAATCCATAATGACGAAAAAAAGAATCCCCTTGTTTGTTACCCATTCCAGTATCGATCAGGATAAGTTGTTTTCTCTCTTCAACGAGCAAGCAACGCGACGCCATTTCAATTCTATTTTTATCATCAGAGGGGTTGGTGCGTTCCCACAGTGTTTTCGGGACAACACCAAACATGGCACCACCGTCTAACTTGAAATTACCAGCTTCTACGGGATATAGCCTCATTTTATTTTAGTTTTATTCGAGCAAGTACATCCGTGGAGGTAAGGTAAAGGTAGTCTTCTTGAGCGTCAAAGCCACAATTTGCCGTACTTTTACCTGGCATTACAGTTCCTAGATGCTTACCACTTTCATCAAGCACCAGCACCCCTCCAGGACCTGTTGCAAAGACCACTCCAGAGGAATGAACCCGAAGTCCGTCAAAAAGTCCTTGGCGTGTTTGAGCTAAAACACTTCCATCAAAAAACGTCCTTTTATTTTTCAGCAGCCCGTTTTCTAAATCAAAGGCTGCAATGATACTGTGTTGGGAGTCTGAATTGCTAATATAGACAGTCTTTTCGTCGTTAGATAAAGCAATGCCATTAGGCCGGCTAAGAGATTTATCCAGCAGTACAAGGCCGTTGTCCTCGGACCATTTGTAAATACCGTTAAAATCAAGCTCTTTTAAAGCATCCCTATCCTGATCTTTTAATCCGTAAGGAGGATCTGTAAAAAAAATCTCACCCTTTTGATTAATTGCCAGATCATTAGGGCTGTTTAACCATTTCCCTTCAAAATGATCTACAAGGATTTCATATTCAGGGGTATCAAAGCTCCAATTTTTTAATTTTGAAACCGCTCGGTTACCGTGTTGACAGAGAATTAAGTTTCCTTCATTGTCTAGGGTTAAACCATTGGCACCTTCATCAGTACTGTGAGGGGCGTGATTTGTCATTCCACTGGGACTTAAAAAAAGAGACAAGCCGTCTTTTTTAGTCCATAAATAAGCTTTGTTATTAGGTACATCGGTAAAAACGACCCCATTCAATTTGGAAACCCAAACAGGCCCTTCTGCCCATGTAAAACCATCTGCCAAGACTTCGATCTTTGTGTCTTTATCAAAGAACACCTCCATTTTAGGGTCAAGGAACTCTACTGAGTCAACAGTTTGCTGACCTTTAGTATTCATAATCACAAGGCTAACTATTATCAGAAAAAAGAGTCTCATTTTTATTTTAAAATTTAAGAATTTTTACTCTAAATGTTCTGTCAGCTTTTTGCCATATTCAATTAAAGAAATGGTTTCATCCGTACGGGCCAATTTGATTTTATCAAAGATTATCATCGCTTCCCCGTTGCTTTCAATGTGATAGATATGATTTTTTTCAAAAAAGCTTATTAGTTTACTTGAAAAAAACAGGCGAATTTTAGATTCGTTTTTTCCTGTAATTAAAAATTTGCTTGAAAAATTAGGATACATTTCAAAGTCGATGTCCCTGAAGCCAGTGAGTGCCATTACCCGATCAAAGATCTTTTCAATGAGGCCTTCTTTTTCCATTGTAAATACAGGAATTTCTTTATTTAATTTGAGTAGAATTAATGTAGTGTTAAATGTTTCTGCAGAAAAAGCCTCACCTTCGTTAAATGTAACATCAGAAATTTCCCAAGAAACTCCTGTCTTTTCAAATGTTCCCCTTAGGCAATTAGATTTTCGCTCAATGGGTCTAATTTCAAAAAAATGAAATTCTTTTAGATAATTAGTATTCCAATCAACCTCCGGTTTATAAACATATTCTTTTTCTTCAGCAATTTTTTTTAAACGACCTTGCCTAGGAGAAAGTTTGGCAGAAGTATTTTCAAGAGAAATCTTTAATGATTTGTTATAAGTAGAATAAGAAACATGAGAACTTAACCCTTCTAACACAACATTTCCCCCCAATTTTCTTTGAGCTTTTAAATAATCTACAATATAATCCATAAAGGTAATTCCAACGAGCTTTGTTTCTGATAAGTCTATATTTAAATTGACACCATCTGGAATAATCTTGATCAATTTATCTATCTTAGGGATGCTCAAAAAGTTTGCAATTCCTCTGACTTTTAATTCGAACTTTTCCTCATTAATTTGAGTAACATGAGATCCTGAATCATAAATCATTTTAAAAAAACTTTTTAATGGTAATTTTGCTAATAGTATGTGCGTTGCTAGAACTATGGATAAGCCACCGATTAATCCTAAAAGTAGATTGGTGTATAGTGTTAAAACTAATGTAAATACGAAAAAAATTAATTGTTCCGGACCATAGTTATACACCTGTTTAAATATTGCTGGAGAGGCTAATTTATAACCCGTAAAAACAAGTAAAATTGCAAAGGCACTAAGAGGCACTTGTCTCATGATGGGGCCCAATAAAACAATTAGAATAAGCAATAAAATACCCTGATATAAATTAGACCATTTTGTCTTTGCCCCATTATGAATATTTACAGTACTTCGAATGATTACTGCAATAATTGGTAGACCTCCAATTAGGCCGGCTGCTATGGTACTAAGTCCTATTCCCGTTAAATCTTTATTAAGGTCTGTTTTTCTTTTGTAAGGGTCTATTTTATCTACAGCTTTGGCAATAGCTAAGGATTCAATGCTTGTAATAATCAACAACGAAAAAACAGTCGTCCAGAAATCTAAAGTATTGATTTTAGAAAAGTTAGGATGCATAATAGAATCCATAAAATTTTCTGGAATTTCTAGTAATAGTTTTGGTCCAACTTCATACGATATGCCAAAAAAATTTATCTCGTGCGCGTTAAAGAAATTAAAAGCATAGACAAAAGGAATTGATAGTGTGATTACCCAAATTGGCGCAGGGAAGAACTGAAAAAAACGAAAAGAGATTTTAGAATGAAATAACAATACAATTAACCCCGACATAGAAATCAAAACAACAAAAGGATTTGCTTGAGGGAGAAGCATAAAAGCATCAATTAAATTTTGAACAACATTCGGACTGTTTGAGTAGGTCCCTAAAGCAACGTGAATTTGTTTTGCAAAAATAATGATCCCAATTGCAGCTAAAATTCCCATAATTACTGAAGAGTGGAAAATATCTGCTAGACGACCTAGTTTTAAAAAACCTAATAATGTTTGAATTGAACCAGAAACCACTATCGCAGCGAGTACGTAATTGAATGCTTGTCCTGATCCATCATCCATAAGGTTGATACCAAGAAGGATTACAGCAATTACTCCTTTAGCTGGGCCGTTAATTGAAACGTGACCCCCCCTAAAGAAGGTAGTCACTACTCCACCCACAACAGCAGAAAGTATTCCTGCCATTGCAGGAGCACCTGCAGCTAAAGCAATACCTAAGGAAAGGGGTAGAGCTATTAGGGATACACTAATAGCAGCTATTAGATCACTTTGGAAATTTTCCAGTAAGCCTTTAACTCCGGTATTTATTTTTAATTCCATTTTACCTTTTAGAAATTAAATACTTTTAACCGAATATAATGCAATTCTAAAGATCAAACTAGGTAACAAGATTTAATTTTTTCTACTTTAATAAAAGAGAAATTTATTAAGAATCAAATGAGACTAAATCTTTATTTAATGACAGAGATCCAATTAAAATTTAAATAAAAAGTATTTAATCAGATAAAGTGTTTTCACTGCACATAGTTATATCTCTTGATCTAAATTACTACGCAAAAAAATAAAGTTTCATGTTAGCAGAGATTCTAATCGTTCAGTTTTAGAACGGCCATAAATGCTTGTTGTGGGATTTCAACATTTCCAATTTGACGCATTTTCTTTTTTCCTTTTTTCTGCTTTTCCAAGAGCTTGCGTTTTCTACTGATATCTCCACCATAACATTTAGCGGTAACATCTTTTCGCAGGGCTTTGATCGTCTCCCGCGAAATAATCTTGGCACCAATTGCAGCTTGTATAGGAATGTCAAATTGTTGACGCGGAATCAACGAACGTAATTTCTCACAGATTTTTTTACCTATACTGTAAGCATTATCAGCATGTATAAGAGCAGAAAGTGCATCAACCTGATTACCGTTAAGTAGGATATCAACTTTAACAAGCTTAGAAGCTCGCATCCCAATGGGGGAATAATCAAAGGAAGCATAACCTTTAGATACGGTCTTTAGTCGATCGTAAAAGTCAAAAACGATTTCAGCCAAGGGGAGATCAAAATTCAATTCAACCCGTTCCGGAGTTAAATACGTTTGGTTGGTGATTTGCCCTCT
>Ga0181564_10001740_pt1 | contig 19409 bp, 15 predicted proteins | sample 011ome_24_FD_134512 | JGI IMG/M metagenome (GOLD analysis project Ga0181564, IMG submission 134512) | Coastal salt marsh microbial communities from the Groves Creek Marsh, Skidaway Island, Georgia - 011513CT metaG (megahit assembly) | ecosystem: Environmental > Aquatic > Marine > Intertidal...
AGTCTTGTTCGCGCGCCGGTTGGGCGTGAAAGACTAGTCATTAAGACATTCACGTCGACGACGCGCCGCGACGGTATCCAATCAGCATAACCCCACACAGGGCACACAGGGCACACAGGGCACACAGGGCACACAGGTCGCGGGACGCGCGCGGGCAGGCGGGAGCGGTCGCGGTCGCGTCCGCGCCGTCCGTGGGGCGCCGTCGCCGTCGCCGTCGCCGGCAGTGCGCGGCGCGCGAGGTCGATGGTGCGCGGACCCGCGCGGCGACGGCGGGGCGGGGCGCGCGAGGACGAGGGTGGGGGTGACGACGACGACGACGACGACGACGACGACGATGACGACGACGACGGTGGCGCGCCAATGCGCGGTGGGACACACCACGGGCTAAATTTAGCCACGGTGTGGACGTGCGCGGCGTACGTGACGTGGGTGCTCATGGGCACCGTGGCGTGGGTGTCGCATTTGGGTGAACGCGCACCGATGTTGGCGATGGTGCTGCCCGCGCGAGGGTGGCCGTCGAATGCGGCGTGCGATGGAGTTGGGGTGTTTTTAGCGCGCAACGCGCCGCTGAGTTTGATTTTTGTGATACCGCATTCGTTGGCGTTGCCGAGTAGGTTGTATGGCGTCGTGGGCGTGTATGGGCGTTTAGTGTATAATGTGATATCGGCGGCGATGTTGCATGTGTTTTTGTGGGCGTTTACGCCGTTGAAAACTCCAGTGGTGCGTAGGTTTGCGACGACGACGACGACGACGACGACGACGACGACGCGACGGTGTACGTAGCTCGCGCAAAGGCGTCCACACAGTGTGTGTCTCACGTTCGCACCGCCGCACTGAATCCGAGTAACTGACGGTGAATGATTTTTTGTCTTTATTTCGGCCGCTAGGTGATGACAATGCCGTTTAACGAGATGTTTCACACGTGTTTGTCCATCGGGTGTCTCGCGTACGCGTCGTACGCTTTTTTGCGTACGCCGGAAACGCTCGGTTTACTCGGCGTGTCGACAGCGTTGAGAATGCGCGATGCAAAGTATGCTAATCCATCACCTGGAATGGATGCAATCACATGGATGGGCGTGACGACTTGGCGTCTCGGTGGGGCTTTTGCGTTTGTTTTATTCACAGGCGTTTCCATCATTCCGCAAGAGTTGACTTTGGGCGACTGCATCACGCGATGCATAGCCGCTGTGTATTTGCGGCAACGTTCGAGATCGTTTCGAGAATGGGTGGAAAAGATAGAACACGTACATTTATTGACGTGGTGCGTTCGAGCATTCTTACTTAGCAGCGCATGCTATAGCATTTGGCGCGGAGGTGGCGACGCGCGCACGGTGTTTTGGATCTTCGCCGGCGCCGGAGCGCTCGCCAGTATCCTTCGACTCGCCGAATCGAGTCGCTCGGACGTCACCAGCGACTCAAAGCACACTCGCGTAAAGTCAATGTCGAAATCAAATCAAGCGGTATCTCCCGATCTGGCGCCCGCCACGGCATCGAGCGTTGAGCGCGTCGAACCCGCGTCGGCACACGACGTCGACGACTCTGGCGCCCGCGCCTGGCGTGCGTGGGCCCCGCTTCAACGCACATCTACAATTTCTGTCTCATAAACATCCCCGTTGTTTTCTATTGTTTGTTAGTATCTGTTGTTGTTGTCCTATGCATAGCACGTAGTCTTGTTTAGTATTATTGGCAAAGCGCGCGAAGGCGAAGTCATTTGTCCCCAAAAAAACCTCCCAGCCGCCGCACGTTGAGGCGCCATTCATTCGCACGCCACCGATCGTCATGCGCGCCAACGAGCCGTCTGCGGCTGCGCCCGAAGGACCATCGTTTAGCGCACTCACACCCGCGCTCGATGCGCGCTCGCTCGCGACGCTCGACGCGCTCGGGTTCGTGCGCGCGACGCCCGTGCAAGCGGCGACGATTCCTCTGCTGTGCTCGCATAAAGATGTCGCGGTCGAAGCGTGCACGGGGAGCGGCAAAACCCTCGCGTTCGTGCTGCCCATGGTTGAAATCTTATGGCGAAGCGTAAAGACGATGAAGAGACACGACGTGGGGGCGTTGATTGTGTCACCAACGCGAGAGTTGGCGGCACAGATACACGCGGTGGCGGCTCCGTTTGCGCGAGCGTTGAGTAAAGCGGAGGATGATTCTGAGAAGGATAAGGTTTCGATGTTACTCACGGGAGGTACAGATGTTGCTAAAGATGTCGCGGCGTTTGCGCGGGATTCGCCGCTGGTGTTGATCGCCACGCCTGGGCGTTTGTGGGACGTCATGCAGCGCAGTCGAGAGTTGAGCGTGAAAAAGTGCGAGTTGTTAATCTTAGACGAAGCCGACCGATTGCTAGGAATGGGATTCATGGCGACTTTGAATAACATTATCGCACGATTACCGAAACAGCGCCGTACGGGGTTATTTAGCGCGACTCAGACTGAAGAAGTCACGGAATTGGCGCGCGCTGGCTTGAGAAATCCAGTGCGCGTGACGGTACGAGACGCGTTGAACGCAGCAGCCAAAGCTGCCGGTGAAAAGACAGGAAAGTTACCCACGCAACTGCAGTTATTATATCGCGTTTGTCCAGTCGACGCAAAGTTGTGGCATTTGGTGAATTTCATCAAGGAACATCGCGAATGTAAAGTCATCGTGTACTTTTTGACGTGCGCATGCGTAGACTTTTATGAATCCGCCTTGAGTGCAGTGCTCTCGGACATTCATCCAGTTGCGCTGCATGGCAAAATGAAACAGAGTGCTCGAGAAGCTGCGCTTGGAAAGTTTACCACGCAAGAAGCTGGGATTTTAATGTGCACTGATATCGCGGCCCGAGGCCTCGACATCCCAGGAGTCGACTGGATTGTGCAGTTTGACCCTCCACAAGACCCGGCGGCGTTCGTCCATCGCGTCGGCCGCACGGCACGCATGGGACGAGAAGGAAGTGCAATTGTATTCCTAACTTCAAATAGTGAGGCGAGCTATGTGGACTTTCTGCGCATTCGAGGTGTAGAAATCAAACCTGCCCCAGGGACGCGAGAACACGCTGCAGTTGCCGCTGGCGACGCGGCTGATGATGATGACGACGGTGAAATCGAGCTTGAAGACAGCGTTCTCAAGCAATTAAAATCTGCTGAAAATGCTGAACGTGCGGGCGCGGCTGAAATGCACGCTAAACTTCGCAAAGCTAGTGAGTCGAGCCGGGAGATCATGGAAAAGGGCGTGCGAGCGTACGTCTCCTTCATCAGAGGCTACAAAGAGCACCATTGTCGTTTCATCTTTCGATTCAAAGAACTCGAATATGGTGCGTTGGGCATGGCTATGGGTTTACTTCGTTTACCAAAGATGAAAGAAATCCGCAAAGCGCCAAAAAAGTTTATGGAATGTTTCCAAGAATCAACCGTCGACGTCGACTCTGTCACCTTCAACGACAAGGCGAGAGAAAAGCAACGTCAAAAATCTCTCAAAGAGGCGGAAGATGCGGCTGAAGCTCAAAGGCTAATCGACGCCGATAAACCCAAGTTCAAGAAGAAAGACAAACCCGAGCCCGAAGCTAAGCGCCTCACCGCGTTCAAGCGGCGGAAAGAAGAGTCGAAAGCTGATTTGGAAGAGCTCGACGACGACTATCGCGCGTTGAAAAAATGGAAAAAGGGGAAAATGACAGATGAAGAATTTGATCTTGAGATTGGATTTGACGAAGAAACGTTGAACGCCAAACCCAAGAAGAAGGGGAATAATAAGAATTAGAGAGATAGATAGATCTAGAACGTATATTTAGGTGATAATGAAAAAATCTGTGCTGTATGCTATGCTACTTCGCGAGCGATTTTCTAATGACGCCGCCCCACTTCTTGAGAAGCGTATCTACATCACCATCCATGCGCGTTCCGACGCCTCCCCACACCAATAAATCAGGCATATCTCTCAAGCCATTCTCACCCACCACGCGCACGACTTCAAATCCAAGTCGGCTGTAATATCGCACTAATTTTGTCGCGTACTCGTTCCCATCATCGATGGCTAACAACTCGCACTTTTTACACCCAGCCTCGTGCGCGGTGAGCAACGACATCGTCCCGAGCAATATCGCAATCCCAAACGTACTACGCATTGTCACCTTCTCATTCGCATTAATGCGTGAATTATACACTCGCATTGAATCCATGTGTAGAATCCCAAACGGCGGCGGCGCCACGAACCCTTCGTGCGTGGCTACAATGTTCACATCCTCGTCGGCATCATTCGACTTCAACGCCGCCGCCGACGACGACGACGACGACGCTCCACCCGCACTCATACGACGCACATCACCATCATCATCCAATCGTCGCGCAATCATCTTAAACACCGGTCCAGTAAACGCCGTTTCAAGCGTGAGCCCGCGCGCGTTCGCCGCGAGCTCCAACTCCTCTCTGGTGATGACATCCGACGGCTTCAACGTCGACGACGCGCGCGCGATCGTCATTCGCGCGTGTCCACGCGCGCGATACATCGTGCGGGGCATCGCCAGGCGCGCTCGCGCGTGCGTCGCCATGGCGCGCGCGAAAAAGTGCGGTGACGTGTTGAATATTCGTAAATATTCTTAACCACTTTCGCACCCTTGGCGCCACACTTTGCCGCGCGCGTCCGAACGAACGGGCGCGGTTTGGACACGACGGCGACGACGACGATGTCGATGGCGAGCGCCACGGTGTGCGCGGGCGTGCGCGGGCGAGCGCGGGCGATGACAACGCGACGCGCCGGTGCGGAGCGCGCGCAAAGTGCGATCGATGGCGCAAGGTTGTTGACGCGCTCGACGACGAGGTTATCGACGAGCGCACCGCGAACGCACACGCGATGTGCGGTGACGGCGGATGGGAGATCCAACGCGCGCGTCGATGGCGATGAAGACGACGAGGAGGAGGAGGACGATGCGTTTTATACGTGGCGCGTGGGCGGTGCGAATGATTTGAAGATTACGCACTTGCGCGACGTATATAGAGGCGAGAAACCACTGAAGGCGATCCCGAGTCCGTTCTGCACAAAGTCGAGTTGTCCATTGACGGTTGGTCCTCGCACGTCGTTGACGTATAATCGTACGTTTGTTTCGAACAATGACCGAATTTTGTTGAACTCGGTGGCTTTTGGAAGCGCGACGGACCCAAACGCAACGTGTTCGATTCAAGACGATATATTCAACGAGAGCGGGTGCGATTATATGCCTGAATGGGTCATGCGTGCGGGTCCTAGAAGTGAAATTTATTTTGAGCCGTCAGAAGTGCACGCAGCGATCGTGACGTGTGGAGGATTGTGTCCGGGAATCAACGACGTCATTCGCTCCATCGTAAACACCCTCGAGTCGGGTTACGGAGTGAAGAAGATTAGCGGCATTAGATACGGGTTTAAGGGATTCTTTGATCCCAAGTCTGAACCCATGGTATTAAATCGTAAGGTTGTACAGAACATTCACCACATCGGAGGGTCGATTTTAGGATCCGGGCGCGGCGGCGGCGACGTAGAGAAAATTGTTGAATCCGTCATCGCACGAGGTATAAACATGGTGTTTGTGATTGGCGGCAACGGATCGCACGCTGGGGCGAACGCAATTTCTCAAGAGTGTGCGAAACGGGGAGTGAAGGTGTCTGTAGTCGGGGTGCCAAAAACTATTGATAACGACATTCTCCTTTTGGACAAGACGTTTGGGTTTGACACCGCCGTGGAGGAGGCGCAAAAGGCTATTCAAGCCGCCGCCATCGAGGCACAAAGTGCGTATCGCGGTGTGGGTGTGGTCAAACTCATGGGGCGACAGAGCGGATTTATCGCAATGTTCGCCACGCTAGCAAACGGACAGGTGGATTGTTGTCTGATTCCCGAAGTGCCGTTTACGGTGCACGGACAGAATGGCGTCATCGAGTACGTGCGCAACCTGTTGGATACCCAAGGCCACGCCGTGATTGTCCTCGCCGAAGGCGCCGGGCAAGAGTACGTCGCCACCGAAGGTACCGATGCCGGAGGCAACCCGAAGCTCGGCGATATCGGTCAATGGTTTTGCAAACAGCTCAAGTCGGAAATCAAATGCGACGTCAAGTACATTGATCCCACGTACATGGTGCGCGGGTGCGTAGCGAACGCTCACGATTCAATCATGTGCACCGTTCTCGGGCAAAACGCCGCCCACGGCGCTTTTGCTGGATTTACCGGTATATCTGTTGGTTCCGTCAGTGCGCACACCGCATTTCTCCCCATACCTCGCATGATAGAACGCGAGCGTTTAGTCGACCCCGAGGGTCGCATGTACCATCGCGCGCTCTCCGCCACGGGTCAACCCGACTTTCATTAATCTTGGTTTTCCATCGCAACCGCGTCGTGAACGACGTCGTTGTCGACATCAACGTACTCCATCGACGACGACGACGACGCGCACGTCGTGATAAAATCATTCTCAACATTGTAAATAACCGAGCTCGAGTTCGAGCGCGCATCCACAAAAATCCATCCAAAAACCCCACGTGTGCTCGCCCGCCGCCGTCAAACGCGCGCGCGTTTAAAATCGACGACAATGGCGACCGAAGCCGATGCCCCGGCGGCGCTGAAGGAGTTCCCTGAGTTCCCTGGTGAACCCATGAGTAAATCGTACGTGCATCGACCGACGACCGACGACCGACGACCGATGCCATCGACCGATGGATGACCGAGAACGCGTTTTAAACACTCGCTGGGACGCGCACGACGGACTGACGAAACACGCTCGGTGCACGCGACGGGAATAGGGAATATAAGAAGCGATTGAAAATGAAACAAACGGAAGAGAAGAAAGCAGCCAAGGACGCAGCCAAGGCGGAACAGGCGGCGAATGCCCCGGTGAAGGAAAAGTCAGAAGAGGACGAGGAGGCTGATTTGGACCCGACGCAGTACACGCAAAACCGAATCAACAAGGTGAACGCGGAAAAGGCGAAGGGTGTGGCGGTGTACCCTCATAAGTATCATGTGGATACGAGAATTACTGAGTTTATTGAAAAGTACTCGACCTTGGCGGATGCGACGAATGCTGAGGGCGTGTCGGTATCCATCGCCGGACGGATTATGTCCAAGCGTGCCAGCGGGAAAAAGTTGTACTTTTACGATCTCGTTGCCGATGGTAAGAAGATTCAAATCATGGCGGACGAAGGTAGCGCCACGGATTATGATTTCGCTAAGATTCATACCGCGACACGTCGCGGTGATATCGTTGGCTTAAAGGGTATGCCGGGTAAGACCAAGCGCGGTGAACTTTCCATTTTCCCGACGAGTATGCAAATCTTGACTCCGTGCTTGCACATGCTTCCGGGTTTCTCTGGATTGAAGGATGTTGAAACGCGTTTCCGTATGCGTTTCCTCGATTTGATCATGAACAACGAGGTACGCGATACGTTCTACATCCGCTCCAACATTATTCGCTACGTGCGCAAGTATTTGGATGACCGTGATTTCCTCGAGGTTGAAACACCGATGATGAACATGATTGCGGGCGGTGCTACCGCTCGTCCGTTCATCACACACCACAATGACTTGAACATGACACTTTTCATGCGTATTGCGCCTGAACTTTATCTCAAGGAGCTTGTCGTCGGTGGTATTGAACGCGTGTATGAAATCGGTCGCCAGTTCCGTAACGAGGGCATCGACATGACGCACAACCCGGAATTCACCACGTGCGAATTCTATCAAGCGTATGCGGATTACAATGACTTGATGGATATGACGGAAGACATGATTTCTAGCATGGTTTACGCCATCAAGGGATCGTACAAGATTCAATATCACGCTCATGGCGCGGATGAGCCGCCGATTGAAATTGACTTTACGCCTCCGTTCCGCCGTATCTCCATGGTTTCTGGCCTTGAAGAAGCGCTGAACATCAAGTTCCCGTCTTATGACTTTGCTACCCAAGAAGTGGAAGACTTCCTTAAGAATTTGATCAAGGAGAAGGAAATCGAAATGACCCCGCCGTACACCACGGCGCGTATGTTGGATGAACTCGTTGGGGAGTACTTAGAGTCTCAGCTCATCAACCCGGGCTTCATTTGCGATCACCCGCAAATCATGTCTCCGTTGGCCAAGTATCACCGCACTCACCCGGGTTTGACTGAGCGCTTCGAGCTCTTCGTGAACACCAAGGAGTTGTGCAACGCGTACACCGAGTTGAACGATCCCATCGACCAGCGCGACCGCTTTGACGAACAAGCCAAGGCGAAATCTAGCGGTGACGACGAAGCTATGTTGATTGACGAAACTTTCGTGCAATCTTTGGAGTATGGTTTACCACCAACCGGGGGCTGGGGCTTGGGTGTCGACCGCCTCACGATGCTTCTTGCGGACAAGAACAACATCAAGGAAGTTCTTCTCTTCCCGGCGATGAAGCCCGAGATGGACAACAACACCGAGGCCATGGCCGCGATGTCTGTCAACGCTTAATTGGTTATTACGCATGTATGAAGTTGCGCTTGAACGCTCACGCTCACTTGAAAACGCTAAGAATAACACATTGTCAATATCAAATTCAAATTTAGAACGAAGTGAACAAGTGGCGCGACGTGGCTTTTTAATTGTTTTTGAATCTCTATCGTCATTAAAATAATCAATCGCGAGCTAAAAGGTGCGTGAAGGTTGTTCCATGAATTATTTCTTCTCTTCAACCTTCTTCGACGGAGACTCCATGGTCTCAACCTCAGACATCGCACCTAAGTCGCCAAAGCGGCTGGAGAAGCGGGACACTTGGCCAGCGTCGGTCATAATCGCCGAGGAGCGACCTTGGAAGAACGGGTGGTTGCCACTCCAGATATCCACAACGTACTCAGCTTGAGTACCACCCACGGTCATCACTTCCTCACCGTTGCAGAACACCTTCGCCTCTTCAAACCATTGCGGCTGCTTGTCCGCTTGCGCGCGCATCGTCACCGCTTGGCGAGCCTGTACGTCACACCGTAAAATATAAACAAACACCCTCGTCAGTCATCGCGATCAATCACCCACAACCATCATCCACCCATCGTCCTCGTCCTCGTCGCCATCTCTTCATCGTCATTGTCCCATCCGATCGCACGCACGACCCCCCTCTTTGCTCGCGCGGTCTCTACGCAGCACCCTTATCGGCGCAAACCCTCACCGACACGCCGCCCACGCGCCCGCCTCTCGCGCGCCACGCGACGCCGACACCACCCCCGCGCGCACGCGCACGCGCGCGCACTAAAATCATCCACACCACCCGCCATCGCGAGACGCCCGCGGCGTACATCCACGACCGCATCGTCGTCGCACCCCCCGTCGTCGCCCCATCGCTGACCCTAAGCCCCGACGTCGTCGCCACCATCGACGCATCTCGCGCCCCATCCACGCCCCACCGCGCGCGACGCGCACACGCGAATCGCACGCACACACGCACCTTGCTCGCGCTCACGCGCACGACCGCACTCGCGCGCGTCGTCGTCGTCGTCGTCGTCGTCATGGACATCATGCGGTCTCGCGCGGCGTCGGTGTGACGTCCCGCGCGCGCGCGCGGTGGGCCTCGACCGTCGTCCACGCACGCCTCCATCGATCATCGATGTCGATCGCGCGTGCGATTGATCGATCGATGGTGTCGATCGAGTTCTCGATGGCGCATACGCCTCGATCGAGGGACGCGCGCGCGGGCGTCGGCGTGGGTGCGGATGGATGTGTGTACCCGCGTGTGTGTGATGGAGGTGTGATTGGTGACATACTGTGTGTGTACCCCTTCGTGCGCACACATCTGCGCCTGGGCACGCCGTCGTCGTGCACTCGGCAGTCGTCGGCGCGCGGGATGGCGACGGCGACGATGGCGACGACGACGACGACGACGACGAGTGCGAACACTGGGGACGGGGCGTCGCGTAAGCGACGACACGGCGAACGGGACGCGACGACGACGACGACGACGAGCGGCGCGGGTGGTGCGACGACGAGCGGCGCGGGTGGTGCGCACGGGACGGCGGTCACGGCGGCGACGACGACGACGACGACGACGAGCTACGGGGGGGATGCGCATGCGAGTGATGCGGATGATGTCAGTGAGCGCGAACGTAGCGGGTGTTCGACGCTGTATAAACGCAAGTGCGCTGGGGATCGATTCGCGCGGCGCTTGATTGATTTTCGAGGATTCGAGTTGAGCGATAGACAGGCGAATGAGATTGCGCGGTTTATTGATTTACTTCCGCCGGAGATGGAACCTTTAGTGCGAGAGACGTTGGATAATTGTGCGGATATTGATGACGCCATTGCAAAGTTGGCGAGCGTGAAGATGGTTGAACAAACCACGGCGTGCTCGGTGGGGGACTTTAGCGAACCGGCGATTTCAGAGGCGCACTCGGCAGGGGGGGATATGGGTGATTTAACGTCAAAGGCGCGATCGGAGCGCGAGGCAGCGGCAGAAGGAAACAGAATGGCGACGAGCGCTGCTCCAGTACTCACGGCGGAGTGGGTGAATGGTGTGGTGAATGAAATGGCGGCTTCAAAAGACGTGTCAGACGCGCAAAATCGCGCGTCGCGCGTATTGCAAGCGTTCGAAGGCGCCGTTCGCCATCGATGCGCCGAAATTAGTGATTATAGTAAAGTGATGAAGATGAAGCGAGAGAACGCTCTATTGAAGCGCGCGGTTGCGATCCAAAATTCTCGCATGCAAGAGCTCGCGCCGCTCCAAGCGCGCGTGCGAGAGCTCGAGGGGTTGTGCGCACACTACAGCGAACAACTTCAGGCGGAGCAGCGGCAAAATTACTCGCTGAGTGTTAACTTACGCTTAGCCATGGATCAGTCGCCGCTACCATCGAGGAATCATGATGTATTCTGAATACAAACACAGAGATAACTTGTTGTAAAACAAAGAAAAGTTGTATTGCAAGATTAAAAATACGCGCAAGCACTTATTCGTCGTCGTCGTCGTCACCCTCCCTCCACCCTGGTGGACCTTTAAGCAATCTGAATGTTATGTTGATTCTTTCCCCTTCGACTGGCACGTGATTCTTTGGAACTCCGTGGTAGTGCGTGTGCTGTAGCGCGCCATCCATCACCATGAGACTACCATTTTCTAGAAAGATTGACGTCTTTGACTTTGTCTTGTTCTTTATCTGCACGTCAAATCTCCTGGTATGACCTAAACTAATAGCTGCAATCGTCGCGTTACGACCGAGCTCGGGCTCATCGTCAGCGTGAAGCGCCATGGAATCCATTCCGTCTCTGTAGCGGTTTAACAATATGTGATTGAAACTGGCGCCACATTTTTCTTCGACGCGTGCCATGAGCGTGGCTAACACTGGCGATACTTGCACGGGATCAAGAGTCTGCCCAGAATATTTGTATGGAATATCTCCCGCCCACGACACTAAGCGTGGCTGAATAACTTCTTTCGTGACATTCTCTTCAGGTTGCCAGACAACAATGCTTCGCTGCGCCCATTCGACTGGGGGCGATTCTAGCAACGAACGCAAGAGCGAATCCGCCTCTTCGCCGCTTAAGAACCCTCGGCAATATCCTAGTCGACCATCTGATTCAGCTGGGTCGATTGTTTTATACACAAGCTCACCATCTCTGAGTTCGCGGTCACCTTCAACAAAGCCTTGGAAGCCGCGCTTCATGGATTCTTGAAACTGTTCTTCAACGCGGCGCTTTTGATCCTCGATGCTTATTCCCATGGCATCCAAAAGCACCTCCTCCATGTCGTCGTAGCTTTTTACTACAATTTCACCCTCGGCGATCGCCATCGCATCTGGCGTCGCTTGACGCTTCAAACGCTGTAAATTTTGAGATGCCTGGCGGCGAACTTCGCGCACCCACTCGAGCCGTTTCTTAATGTACAGTTTGACCAAATCAGACGATTGTTTCGACAACAGCGGGCCGATAATTTCATCGCGCATGCTCAGCGTCAGTTCACACGCGCCGCTACTGTTTCTATCTACGCACAAAATCACGTGCATCGTACCATTCTCCACGACCAAACTTTCGTTTGTAATTTCCCAACCATTCGCCGCACACCATCGACGCATTTGCGCGGCGTCTTTGGCTGGTGGATTCAAAACCAATCGCATCACCCCTTGTCGCGCGCCATCGAGCGCTAAACCACCATCAGTCAATATTCGAGTCATCGTATTTCCTCCCACACCAGCGATGACGACAATATCCACGCGTTCATTCGGCTCAATCGCCGCCAACCCGTCGCCTTCGCGCAACGCCACGCGCGCGCTCACCGCGTCTTCGCCAATCACCTCTCCACCTCGACGCACGTTTTGCCTCGCCACCACGAGCTCGAGTTCAGATCTATCAATAGCGATTACTTTTTCTACTTCCTCGCGCGCGCACATACCCAGCGCGAGCAACGCGTGTCCGCAACACACGTCGGCGACGACGACGCCTCCGCCCGTGCCTCCGCCCGCGAAGCCTCCACCGCCGACGCCTGCCAACGCAAATGTCGCCAGCGCATCGAACCGCGACGACCATGCCCACGACGCCGCGCGTGGAGCATCGCCAACCCCTGGTTTTACCGGCGCGTCGGGCGTACCGCGCACTTTAAACCACCGCCGCGTGTCGCGCTGCGGCGCTCGGCCAGGACGCAGCGGCGCGGCGCACGCGTGACGAGGACGCGCGGACGACGACGACGACGACGACGCGCGCGCGGCGGCGCATCGAGAGAACGCCATGCGGCGCGGCGCGACGTCGAATGACCTCGAGCGGTGACGACCGCGCGCGGTCGATGCGTTCGAAAGCGCATCGATATCGATGGCGAGCCACATTGATCGATCGCGGCATCGATCAATGTCAACTCGCGATCGATGGAACACGCGGGGATGGTTTTTTTTTCAAACCACCGATGACAGACGGCTCGGCGTTGAAGGATGCGCGTGTCTGCAGTGCGCGACGACGACGAGAGACGACGACGAGGGTCGACGAGGACGATGGCGACGGGCATGGCGCAGTCGTCGAAGAACGCGATCACGCTGAAAGGATCCACCGAGCTCGTGACTGAGTTTTTTGGCTACGCGGTGAACAACATTTTGTACCAACGCGGGGTGTACCCGCCCGAGGAGTTTGAACGAAAGCACAAATACGGACTAGGGTTGATGGTGACCACGGAGGAGAAGTTGAAGGAGTATTTGGTGCAAGTGCTTGAGCAAATTAATGCGTGGTTGATGAGTAAGGATTTGCAAAAGCTGGTGCTGGTGTTGACGAATGTTCAAACCAAGGAAACCGTCGAGCGCTGGGTATTTGACGTACAAACGGATGCTGGGATCACGGCCGAAAGTGAGGGTAAGGATAAGAGTGAGAAAGAAATTATGGGGGAGATCCAGGCAATCATTCGGCAAATCACGGCGTCGGTGACATTTTTGCCACTTTTAGAAGGCGAGTGCGCGTTTGAGTTGCTGGCATACACGGGTAAGGAGAGCGCCACGCCGAGCGAATGGGAAGAATCCGATCCAAAGTTCGTGCGTGATAGTGTAGAGATGAAGTTGCGTTCGTTTTCCACGAAGGTGCACTCAGTGGATGCTTCGGTGTCATACAAGACGGAGGGAGATGAATAGTGTGTTCTTTGTCATTGTCATATGAGATTAAAAGCTTGTTTTTATTAAATCAATACGCGCAGTGATACTAAGCAATGCGCCTAAGCAGACGTCGTCGCCGTTTCCTTGACATCGTTCGTCGCTTCAGGCGTGTTCGCTTCGGACGGCGGCACTAATTGCCAGAACTTGGGCAAGTACGTCGCCCAGTCAGCGAGGATGCGCTTCGCCTTGGGAGAACCCGTCTTCTCCGCGTGTGCGGTGATAAGACCCTTGAGCTGAGCCTCACCAGCTTGCGTGATCACGCGCTGCATGATCACAATTTCACCATTCACCTTGGACTCGAACGTGCCATCCTCGTCGAGGAAGTATCCGAGACCACCAGTCATACCCGCGCCGACGTTGCGGCCAACCTTGCCGAGAGCGACGACGCAACCACCAGTCATGTATTCACAGCAGTGGTCTCCCGTACCTTCCACAACCGCTTCTCCGAGCGAGTTACGCACCGCAAAACGCTCACCAGCCCGACCGCTGATGAACACTTGACCACCCGTAGCACCGTACAAGCACGCGTTACCCGCGATGCTCGCGCCTTCTGGCGCGAACGGAGAGTCGGGAGGAGGCATGATCGCAATTTCACCACCGCTCATGCTCTTTGCGACGTAATCGTTCGCCTCACCCACAAGTCTGACCTTCATGCCTCCAACAACGAAAGCTCCGAAGGATTGACCACTGGAACCCTCCAAGTCTAAGGTGAGGGAACCAGCGAAACCGCTGTCGCCATACTTCTTGGCGATTTGGCCAGCGACGCGAGCGCACGCGGCGCGGTCAATGTTGATAATTTCAGCCTTCTTGGTGAAAGTACCTTCATTTGCGATGCACTTTTGCACTTCAGGATCATCGAGGATTCTGTCATCGAGGACAACCCCATCGTTGTGCGTCGGCTGCGCGATGCGGTCGCTCGAAGCGCCAGCCTCACCAGAGGACGTGGTGAGGAAGGACAAGTCAAGGGAGCCGGTCTTCGACGGGCGCGCATCAATTTGAGAGAGCAAGTCGTTGCGCCCGATGATTTCGTCCATGGATCTGTAACCCATTTGGGCGAGGATCGATCGAACTTCTTCCGCAGCATACATGAAGAAGTTGACAAGGTCGCTCGGCGCACCCGGGAAACGAGCGCGAAGTTCTTCGCGCTGGGAAGCAACACCAACCGGGCAGTTGTTCGTGTGACAAATACGCGCCATGACGCAACCGGTCGCAATCATCGCAACAGTACCGAAGCCGTACTCGTCGGCACCCATGAGCGCCGTTTGCACAACATCCAAGCCAGAGCGGCAACCACCATCGGCGCGCAAGACGACGCGTTCCCGAAGGCCGTTCTCGACGAGAGTTCTGTGAGACTCGACGAGACCCATTTCCAACGGACCACCGCAGTGCTTGATAGAAGACAACGGAGAGGCACCGGTACCACCGTCACCACCAGAAATTTGGATGATGTCGGCGTTCGCCTTGGCGACGCCAGACGCGACCGTACCGATACCGGCTTGAGACACAAGCTTCACGGACACCTTGGAGTTCTTGTTGACCATGTGCAAGTCATAGATGAGCTGCGCAAGATCTTCAATCGAATAGATGTCGTGGTGCGGCGGCGGAGAAATGAGAGGCACACCCGCCTTGGAGCGTCGAAGCCATGCAATGTACGGGGAAACCTTCTTACCCGGCAATTGACCACCTTCACCCGGCTTGGCGCCTTGAGAAACCTTAATTTCGGTTTGGTTCGCGGACATCAAGAAAGACGTGGTGACACCGAAACGACCAGAAGCGACTTGCTTGATAGCAGACGACGCAACATCGCCATTTTGCATACCACGAAGGTACGGGAAAGTTTCGGACTTACCATCGGCGTCGGCATCATCAATCGGGATGAAACGCTTCGGGTCCTCGCCACCTTCACCAGAGTTGGACTTGCCACCGATGCGATTCATCGCGACGGCGATAGACTCGTGACATTCTTGGGAAATAGCACCCAAAGACATACCACCAGTGCAGAAACGCGTGCAGATATCAGCGACCGATTCAACTTCATCAATGGAAATCGGCTGGCGGTCAGACTTGATTTCAAGCTGGTCGCGCAAGCAAGTGTACGGGCGGTTGTTGCGGTGTTCTTGGTATGCACCCCAGAACTCGTCATTCTTTTCACCACCGCCGAGGCCAACGGCCTTGTGGAGAAGCTTGGACATCTCTTGGTTGTTGCCGTGGTACTCCAAACCAGGCTTGACTTGGAACATACCGCGCGCTTCAACCTTGGCCATTTCTTCAGACTCACCCGGGAACGCCGATTGAACAAACATGTGCGTTTCAGCGGCAAGTTCATCCATGGTGAGACCACCGATGCGGGACACCGTACCCTTGAAAGCAGTACCGATGACTTCCGGACCAAGACCGTAGCATTCAAAAATTTGGGCACCTTGGTACGAAGTAATCATAGAAATACCCATCTTGGATAAAATCTTCTTGAGGCCCTTATTGAGCGCTCCCTTGAAGTTCAGTTGCACATCTTCAACGGTGATGGCACCCATCTTTCCGCGAGAAATAGCAGTCTCGATCTTTGGGGACATTCTCCACGAACGGCAAGTTTCAAGAGCCAACCAAGGGCACACCGCGTGCGCGCCGTAGCCAACCAACATGGCGACGTGGTGGGTGCTGAAGGCGGAAGCGGACTCAACCACAATAGATGCCCGGGTACGGAGACCTTGGGCAATCAAATAGTGGTGCAAGGCACCAACCGCGAGGAGAGACGGAATGGCTGGGGAGTCCGGACCTTGGTCCGGGCGGTCAGTGATGACTACGCACTCGCTGCCGTTGCGAATCGCATCGGCGGCTTCTGCGCACATCTTGTCAAGGCCGGCCTTAAGGGCACCAGACGCACCACCAGCGGCATAGCGCGCCGGAATGGTGGCAGTCTTGAGCTTCGGGTGGTTCTTCACGACTTCCAACTCAGAGTCAAAGAGGACCGGGGAGCTGAGCATGACCGGCGGCGATTCCTTACCTTGTGTGTCGAGCAAGTTACCCTTGGCACCGAGAGTCATCTCCAAAGACATGACGATACCTTCGCGAAGGGGATCGATCGCCGGGTTGGTGACTTGGGCAAATCGCTGCTTAAAATAGTCATAAAGCATACGAGGGCGGCTAGACAACACCGGCAACGGGGTGTCATCACCCATCGACCACGTCGGCTCAATGCCGTCAGACGCCATGGATTCGATGATCATCGTGATGTCTTCCGCGGCGAAACCGGCGCGGGCTTGAGATTCGATGAGTTGAATCGGATCCAACGTCGGCGCAGAAAGCGGAGCGACGCCCTTGATGGTCTCGATGGACTTCATGTATTGGCCGTACGGACGGGCCGCGGCGACCTCCTTGGCGATTTCCGTGTTCTCCTTGAACTCGCCAGTTTCCAAATCCGCCAAGATCATCATGCCCGGACCAAGACGGCCCTTGGCAACAACATTCTTGGAATTGGACATGACGTCACCGAGAACGCCGACTTCGGACGCAACATAGATGTAGTCGTCCGAGGTGCGCCAGAAGCGTGCCGGGCGCAAACCGTTACGGTCGAGGCGAGCGCCGAGTTGCTTACCGTCAGAAAAGACAAGCAACGCCGGACCATCCCACGCTTCTTGCATGCCAGCGTAGTAGTCGTAGAAATCATGAACTTCCGGAAAGGTCATGTCGAGTTCCGGATGGTTGCGGTGCGCTTCGGGCACAAGCAACATCATCGTCTCAGCCGGCGGGCGACCAGTTTGCACGAGAAGCTCGGCGACGCGATCGAGGTTGGCAGAGTCAGAGGCCGCAGGGTTGCAAATCGGGCGGAATTCCGGTTCGCGTCCGTTCCAGATCGGGTTTTGCATGTCGGCTTCCTTGGAAGCCATCCAGTTCAAGTTACCTTGGAGGGTGTTGATCTCACCGTTGTGACCCAAAAAGCGCATCGGCTGAGAGAGCGGCCACTTGGGCGTCGTGTTCGTGGAGAAACGACGGTGGTAAATGGAGAACTGAGTCTCGTAGTCCGGGTCTTCAAGATCCTTGTAGAACTTACCCAAGACCGCAGATCTAAGCATACCCTTGTACACAATAGTACGAGAGCTCAACGACGCAACGTAAAAGTTTTCAGCTAAGACGGCGTCGCCGAGCGTCTTCTTTTCGCACGTCTTGCGCGCAATGTACAACTTGCGCTCAAGCGCTTCGCGTTCAATGGCACCACCATCGACAAGAATTTGCTCCATCGCCGGTTGCGTCAACTTGGCAAGCGGACCAACAACTTTGTTGTCCACCGGCACCGGACGCCAGCCAAGAACCTTGAGGCCTTCGGCTTCACAGCTCGCCTCCAAGAGCTTCTTCGCCTCGGCAGCCTTGGCGCCATCCGTCGGCAAGAAGACTTGACCAACGGCAGAGGAGCCCTCAGAAAAGCCAGAAACACCGTTGGCGTCGCACCACTTGCCCAAAAGCTTCCAGGGAATGTGCGTCATCACCCCCACACCATCACCAGAGTCGTTATCAGCCGAGCACGCCCCGCGGTGCTCCATGCACCCCACGGCGGTTAACGAATCCTTGATTGTCTTGTGCGTGCGCTCCCCCTTGAGAGAAGCAATGAAACCCACACCACACGCATCATGCTCTTCCAATAACTGCGTGTTATCAACCGCACCACCCTCATACGTGGGCCATTCGCCATACACAGAGCCACGCTCCGCGAGGCACACCGTCGCCCGTCCCGCGCCCGGAGCGCGCGTCGACGTGCACCTCGGCAACGCCGCGGCTTTACGCAACCCAAAAAACAAAGGCGTGTGTGCCTGTGCGCGCGCGTCGAACACAAAACCCATTCGTCAGTCATCATCGCGTACATCACACCACAAAAATTGCGTGCCTGTGCGCACCAACGCGCTATACAATCGCACAACCCGCCCCGCGCGCGTCGACGATGCCCCCATCAATCAATCAATCAAATCAATCAAGGGGCTTAGGGTCGCGCCATCGTCATCGCGCGCGCGCACCGCATCGTGCACGCATACGTACCGTGTGCGCGTCCGATCGCGACGTCGCATCCATGCACGAAATAACTCGCGCGTGCGTACGTCTCGCGACGGTCGCGATCGCCGCCTTACGCGTCGTCATCCCACCGCGTCGCACGCCGCGCAGCGCGGGCGCCATCGTCGGCGTCGCCGTCATCGAAGCCATGATTGCGCGTCGGTTGCGGTGTGAAAACGACCGTGAAAACGTCCAGGTTTGGGTGATGAAAGAGTTGTGTTTTTGGACACACAAATTTCACGCCACCGTCGTCGTTTGGGTCGAGCACACCACTCGTCGTCGTCGCACGGGACGCGCGCGTTCGAATGACGACGTCCGCGCGGCGATGCCCGCGACGTCGCGACGCGTGGGTGTCGACGGCGTGTTTAGTGTGGACCATATTCGGACGTTTGACACGTACGATAAGACCAGAAAGTCTATGTGTATGTCACTTAAATCATTCATGGGTGCGTGTGTTTTATACCACAACTTCGGATGTCAATTATACATATACTACTAGATTTAAATGCTAGTCACGTGACACACAATGTGCCCTACGTACCCATATGCGCCAAACACCCGATTTATCCAATATTAAAAAAGTGCGCTGCGCTGTATGGGGGGGTGCGGGTCGTGGATGATGTTTACACTCGGGTGTTGACAATGAGACCTAAATATATGGGCATTATATACGTATAGTACACACACGAGACCCCATGGACACGCGGGTTTTTCATCGTTCGCGAGGTCGTGCTGTCGTCGCAGTCGTGACATGTCGTCAGGTGTGGGGGTGTCTGGTGCTCGTCTGCTCGTTTGTTATAGGCATTGTATAGTACACAATGGGATGGC
>Ga0181564_10001744_pt1 | contig 19389 bp, 12 predicted proteins | sample 011ome_24_FD_134512 | JGI IMG/M metagenome (GOLD analysis project Ga0181564, IMG submission 134512) | Coastal salt marsh microbial communities from the Groves Creek Marsh, Skidaway Island, Georgia - 011513CT metaG (megahit assembly) | ecosystem: Environmental > Aquatic > Marine > Intertidal...
CCTGGCGCGCAACGGCGTGCGGGACGCTTTGCTCGGCGCGAGGGGCAAAACAGTCGTCTCCGTGCCCTGGGACGAGTGGGCGACGCGCGAGGACCGGGGCGTCGCGACGGCGTGGCTCCGCGAACGACTCGAGGAGGCGGGGGTCATCGGGATGTCTTCTTCTTCTTCTTCTGAGTCAGAAGAAGCGACACTGACGGACCGCCGCGACCGCGTTCGATAGCTACGAAACGTATTTAAATACAGTGTCGACACTTACTTATTATCGGTTGGTTTCAACTCGGGCGCGCCGGCGTCGCGCGAAAAAAAGTCGCGTTTTTCACAGCAGCTTCACGGCATCCGCGGTCTTGGTGTCCTTGGCGAACGCCTCCAGAGCCTTCGCGGCCGCGACGTACGCCTTCTTCGCGGACCCGGCGTCGCCACCGGTGCACGCCTTTTTCAAGCCGGCGACGGCGGAGAGGAACGCGTCGGGTTCCTTGCCCAGCTTCGCGTCCTTGAGGTCGGCTTCCCACGAGCCCTTGCCCAGCTCCTCCGCCGCGAGGGCGAGGTATCCCGACTCGATCAACCCGCCGGCCTTGCTCATCTTGAACACCGCGATCTGGACTTTGCTCGAGTCCGCGTCGAGCTTGTACTCGTTCTTGGTGACGTAGGTCTTCTCGAGCTTGCGTTCGGCCTGGATGCGCTCCGTGCGGTTCGCCTTAGCCTTAGCCAGCAGCCTGGTCGTAGAAACGGAAGTGGGATCACGACGTGTCAGTTTCGCGTATCGTCGCGGGCGCGGGGGCGAGGAGAAGAGGCCCGGAGAGCGGCGGTCGGGGCGCAGATTCGCGAGACGCCATGCGTCTTATCGATGAGGGCACGCACTCTTCGTCTTCGTCGTCGTTGCCGGGGATGAGCGCCCACGCCTTGGACGCCACCATCAGCTGGACCGCGGACGCCCCGAGGGCCAGGGTATCGCGACGGCTCACGGGCGCCTTCACAGCCTTGGGCGCCTTGGACTCCGCGCTCGCGCGAACGACCGATCGGCTAGTGCGGGTGACAGCCTTCACGCTGGAGACGGTGGACGCGAACATGATGGTAGCCATGTTGTACTTCAATCACGCGAGGCGATGAATGATGAAGCGTGAGTGGATAACCTCGGCTGCTGACGCGCAGTGCTGCACAGCCAATGGTCGCAGCTTTCATTTTTCACGGAGCCCTAATTACGGAAAATTAGTTCTATGAGTAAAAACGCGAAAAATGCGAACCATACTTCAAGGAGAATCTAATTTTGAAGTTTGGAATTACTTGTAACGGCAAAAGGACGAGTTTTGAACGCTACAGATTACAACGAGCCCCGCCGCGATGGTCACCGCGGAGGGGGCCATCAAGGAGGCCGAACGCAAGGTTCGCGATGCCATCATGCGAGAAGCCATCGCGCGAAACGCCTCCGCGTCTGCCGCGAAGGCGCAGGTGAGCGCGGAGGCGGAGGTGTTCGTGCTCCGCGCGGACGCCTCGCGGTTGCGAGACGAATTGCGAAGCGCCGAGGACGCGCTGAAGCGCGCGTCTTCGGAGCGGCACGCTTCGGAGGCGACCGCGCGCTCGGTCGCCGCCGAGAACGACACGCTGCGGGCGGAATACGCGAACGCGCGGCGTGAGATTGACGAGCTCAACGCGGTGTTGCGCGCGCGGTCGCAGGACATCACGCAGCTCGGCGGTGTCATAATTTCCGTGTACCGGGGCGAGACGGACCCGAACGACTTGCGCGACGTGGCGGAGGGCATAGCGCACGTCATAGGCGGTTCAGGAACACCTCCCGCGGTGCGAGGTTCGGGTCCGGTTCATCCTACGAAACCAAACGCCCGCGGTGACGAGAGGATCCGCCGGAGCGACGAAGCGCGCGCGTCGCTCGCTTCGAAATCGTCGACGGACGATCGTCTTCCGGCGTCTGTGTCCGGCGCCGCCGCGACGCGCACCTCCGCGCCGCGCTTCCGCGAGACGGGCCCAAACGCGGCGAACGCGACGGATGCGACGGAGGAGGAGGCGGAAGACGCGTCCGTGCCCATGGACAGCGCGTTCTTCGGCGTGGATGCGGACGAAATCTCGTGGGACGAGCCGCTCAGCGTGCGGAAGACGCGGCCGAGGCCGCTCGGCATGCCGACGCTCGCGCTGGAGAAACTCGCGCCGCCGCCGGAGGACCCCGACGCCGCCATGCTCGAGTTTGCGTACGAGCAGCAGTACGGCGCCGATGCCGCCAAACGCATGGTCGAGGAAGCCAAGGCGGCGGCGGTGAGGTAGAGAGGGAGAACGATGCGTCCTAACGAACGACGATGTGTCCCGCGCGACGCGCTCCTCGCGCGCGATTGACGTGAGCTTCTCTTCTTTTGTCGCGAAACGCGCCGGAACGGCGTCGCGTCGATTCTCGCGTCTCTCGTCGTATAGTACGTGTCTTGTACCGCTCGCTTCACTTTTGCATCGCCCGCCGCGCCACCGCGCGCTCGGCGCGCAGCGCCTGCGCGCGTTGGCGGACCGCGCGTACGCACGGAAGGTCGCGCGAGGCGATGACGACGATCGGGTCAGCGTCGATACGCGGCGGAGGAGACGCGCGGCGAGGCGTCTACGCGACTTCGCGAGGTCCAAAGTGAGAGACGAAATGGGGAGGAAACGAACGCGTACCTCTCGTTCCGCGGCATCCACCTCGGCGCGTGCGGCGTGCATCTCGCGCGCGGATAAGACATTCTGCGCCGCGCAGGCGCGCACGTCGGCGCGCGCCTCGTCGAACGCGCCGCGCTGCGTGAACGCGCGCGCGCGCCGCATGAGCAGTTTTGGGTGGTTAGGCACGATTCGGTTCGCTTCGTTGAGGTTCCGAATGGCCTCACCGAACGCCTGCATGCCCATGTGCGTCGCGGCGACGTTCATGAGCGTCGCCGCGCGGTTCTTGTCGATCTCGCCCTGGTCGCCCGGGTTGGTGCCCTGAATGAGGTCGACGACGGAGAGCGCGGCTTGGTATTTCTCGAGCGCCTCCGGAAACGCCCTCGACTCGTACAGCTGGTTGCCCTGCATGCGCAGCTGGACGTGCTCGTTGAGCGCGCTCACCAGGTTGTTAGTCTCGACGCGCACCTTGCGACCGGTCGGAACTGTCGAAGGCGCCGTCCCGAAACCGCGATCGTCGACGTCGGCGTCGGCGTCGTCGTAGGCGCTCTTTTGTTTCGCCGCAACCGACTCGATCATGATGCGCTCAGCCTCCGCCTCGGTCAGTTTGCCCTCGTCCATGGCTTTCTGCGCGCGACGCAGCATCTCCAGCACGCGCGGGTTGCACGCCCACTTGGCGAAATCGCCGCGCTCGTCGTTGGTGAACGTCTTGATGATACGCCGCAGCACCGGGTTCTCCAGGAAGGGCGCCACGTTTTTCTGCGCCTCGGCATCCGCCGCGAGCACACGCTCGCGGAAGTCCCGCGCGGAAGATTCCTCAGTCTGCCTCTCCATCTGGCGGATCTCCTTGCGCTGCTGCTTCATGAGCGCATCCCGGTTCTCCGGGCGCTCGCAGAACTCACGGAACGACGGGCCCTGGTGTTCCGCGCGTTCGGGTCGAAAGGGGGCGGGAGGCGGTCGTGAGCGTCGAAGCGGTGGGAACCTCGCCACACCGAGGCGGGTCGCGTCGGATGTCTCGGGAGCGCCGAACGAGAAACGCCCGAGCGCGAGAGGGGCGTTGAACTTACGAACGCGGCGGCATCGTCGGCGCCGCCTCCGGGTTGACCGCCTCCCATCCCGAGGATAGACATGTTTCGCGTGTGCGCTGTCGTGGTTTCGCGCGGAGGGGAGTGCCGCCGCTCGTCTCCGAGTCGGGTTCTCGTTCTCGAGGGAACCGAAGCGTCTGCCGTTTCGACTTCTTTTCGCCTCGTTTTCGAAAGCGGGCAGTTCGATGCGAAATGTGCTTTTTGACGCGAGAGGGCTTTTCGAATTGCGCCCGCAGAGGCCGATCGCCACTTCACGAGGCGGAAGCGCAGCGAAGCCCTCGCGGGTTCAGCTTCGACGCGTCACCATGGATCCCTCGGCGAACATCTGCGCGAACTTCGACGCGGTCGGCCAAGCCTTCATCACGCACTACTACCAGGTCTTCGACAACGACCGCAGCCAGCTCGGGTCGCTTTACAAGGACGAGGTGTCCATGCTCAACTTCGAACACAACCCCGGTCGGCCCGGGCAGTTCAAGGGCACGGCGCAGATCCTGGAGAAGCTCCAGAACCTGCCTTTCCAGAAGGTGCAGCACCAGGTGGTGACTATCGACTGCCAGCCCACGCCGGGCGGGGGTGTGCTGGTGGTGGTGTGCGGGAACCTCCTCGTGGACGAAGAGCAGATCCCCCAAAAGTTTTCCCAGGTGTTCCAGCTGCTTCCTTCGGGGACGGGGTCGTTTTACATCTTCAACGACGTCTTCCGCCTCAACGTCGGGTGAACGAACGCGGAGACGTAGTAGCGCGATCGACCGCGTGTGGCAGCGCACGAAATGACGAACGACACGCGCGAACGTCGTACTGTGTAGTCTACTGCGCTTTTAAAAAGTCTCTCTGCGTGCCGCGCGTCGCGCCTCCTCGTCGCCGCGAACGAGGCGCGTGAAAAAAACTCACATCGCCGTCTGGCCGCTGAGACACAGGTCCACCTTCTCGAGCAGGTTGGGGTTCTCCAGCGCGGCGGCGACGCGCTCCTTGTCGTTCAGCTGCTTGTTCACGGCCGCCTCCGAGGAGTGCGACCCGGGGCTCACGACGATGTCCACCTTGAACCGCCGCGGCAGCACGCGCAGCAGCTTTACCCGGATGGACAGACCGATGAGGGTCGCCATGCTGCAGTGCGGGACCGTGGGCGTGAACGCCACGCGGACGCGGTCCTCGGCGTCGCGCACGTCCACGTTCTCCGCGCTCACTACGTCGAGCTGCTCCAGGCTGTAGGGGTGCTCCGGGTCGTTGATGTCCTTGATGTGCTCGAACACCTCCTGCGCGTCGAAGGGGTCGGCGAGGGCCTCGTCGCACTCGTGCTTTTCGCGGGACACGATCTGCGCCGAGCGGATCGAGGGCGACTTCCTGTGCACGACGGGCGCCGGGTTTATCAACTCCTGCCTCTGCTCCATCATGCTCTCCTCCCGACACCTCACCCGCGCATTCCCTGGTGCTCCCGCGCGTCCTGACGTCCGGCGCCGGTCGTTGTGGTCGGCGCGAGAAAAGCTGCCGAGAACTGAGAACCTTCTTCTCAAGAGTGAAACTTCACCCGTTCATCGTGCGCTCGTTTTAGAACGTCCGCGCCAGAGTCGACCGCGCCCGGCGGCGGCGCTTGGGTCGACGATGGCTCTCTCCGAGGAGGAGGACATCAGCTCCCTGAAACTTCGCGCGAAGGCTGCGTTCTCGCTGGTCGAGCTTCAGACCAAGGAGACGCGCGGGAAGTGCGACGAGCGGGAGATTCCGATGTTGTGTCGCACGCTCGGTCTGAACCCGACGCAGGAGCAGCTCCTGGCCATCGTCGAGGAGCTCCGCGGCGTGGGGGGGGACGGCGCGGCGAACGCCACCGGGTACGTCGCGTACCAGCGTTTCGAGGACGTGATGCTGGATCTGCTCACCGCGCGCCGTGGCGAGTTCGCGCGGGACAGCGAGCAGACCATCGCGCGCGCGTTTCGCGCCTTCGACCCGCACGGGCACGGATTCGTCGAGGCGGAGCACCTGAAAAAGCTCCTCGCCACGCAGGGCGACGCGTTTGACGACGCGGAGGTGGAGGCCATGATGGAGGCGGCGGTCGAGCCGGGGTCGAACGGGAGGATCTACTACGAGGACTTCGCGGCGATCCTCGCCTCGGATGGGCGGTGACGAGCGAACGTCTCGAGTACGCATCGCGAGTAGACTCTCTCGTCGTCGCAGAGACGAAACGACTTTTTTGTCACCAAAAAAAAAAAAAGTTTACGAAAACTCCTAAAAAAAGAAACGCGCCGCGCTCGCTCACTCACGCTCACTCCGGCGTCACCCTAAACCGCGCGATTCCAAGTACGTGCTCTCGCGCAGGACATCTGCGACGGCGGCGAGGAGCGCGGCGTCTCCGTCCCCACCGCCGGTGGGCTCGCCTCCGCCGCCGCGCACCCACGCCGCGATGCTGTCCGGGTCGACGCCGGCGCCGCGCAGCGCCTCCGCGTTTGTGTCCCCCGCGCGCAGGGAGACGACGGCGCCCGCGCCGCCGGAGAGCGCCGGCGACGCGAACCGAAACGAGAGCCTCCCTGGCTCTCGCGTTTCCTCGCCGGCTTCTGGGTTTGGAAGAGTTTCGAAGGGTTCGGGACGGTCGAGGAACACGTTCGCGGTCGCGGGGGACCCGAACAAATTGTGCCCCGCGCTTCCCATGCTCTCCTGGTACGCGCCCACCAAAAACGCCGCCATGAGGTAGGGCTCGCCCGCGTTTGGCGCGTGCAGCGCGAGGAACGGCGAGGGCGCGCCGCGCTCGGCGTCCGCGCCGCCACCGAGCTCCTCGCTGAGCGCGCCCACGAAGGCATCGATGCGCCCGTCGCTGTCGCAGGTGAGGTCCGCCACCGCCCCCGCCGCGCGCGGCCGCTCGCGCAGGCGGTGCAGAGGCGCCACCGGGAACAGCTGCTGGATGGCCCAGACGTCCGGCAACGAGCGGAACACGCTCATGTTGGCGTGGTACCACACCGCCGGCCGCCGCGCCTCCGTCTGCACGTCCACGGGGAGCGCGTACTCGGCGTCGGCGCGCGTGTTCGACGACAAGCTTCTCTTTCGTCGGCGCGCGCGCACAATCTCAAAGACGCCCTCGCGCGTCGCGCAGAAGAGCTCCTCCGCCTCGGCGCGCTCTTCCAGCCCCATGATACCGAGCTTGAACAGCCGGTCCGCCTCTCGCCTGAACTGCGTCGCGTCGTTGATCGCCTCCTGCGCGTTTACCGTCTCCGCCGTCGCCAGGCTCCGCGCCACCTCGCGGAAATTGTGCAGCAGGAACCGCGACGGCGGCATCGAACGAAGCGCCTCCAGGGTGGGACGCGGAGGCGTCTCCGTCGCGACCGCGAGTCTCGCGGCGCCGACGTCCGCGGCGTCCGTCTCGAAACCGGTTTCAGTCCCGCTCGCGACGCGGGTCCCATCGCCCCCCCGCGCGCCTCTCGGGTCCGTGGAGATGATCTGGAAGACCAGCGCGGCGGACGCGGAGACGATGGCTCGGCCAGACTCCGACACGATGGTCGGAGGTTCGATCCCCGCGCGCGTGCACGCGTCGGCGAGCGCGGCGACGACGTCGTTCGCGTAATTCGCGGCGTCGTAGTTCACGCTCGCCCGTCCGCCCCAGCCCTTCGAGCCGTCGTAGTCGACGCCCAGCCCGCCCCCCACGTCGATGAGCCCCATGGGCGCGCCAAGCCGCACGAGCTCGGCGTACATCTGGCTCGACTCGCGCATAGCCTCCTTGATCGTGGCGATGTCCGACACCTGGCTGCCGACGTGGAAGTGGAGCAGCCGCAGCTCCGACAAAAAACCGGCGTCGCGAAGCGCGCGAACCAAAAAAAGCGTCTCGCGCGCGCCCAACCCGAACTTGGCGTCGTCCCCTGACGTCGCTCCCCACTGCCCGTCGTGCGTCGTGCCCAGCCGCACGCGCACCCCGATCACGGGCGTTCGACTTCGCAGCCGTCGGTCTGACTTCGAAGCGTCGCCGTCGTCGTCGTCGTCGTTCGCGGCGGCTCTACAGTCCCGCAGGCGTTCGAGGATGGGCTCGATCTCGGAGAGCTTCTCCACCACGAGCGCGACGCGCGTCCCGGCGGCGGCGGCTTCGAACGCGACGCGCACGTACGACGCGTCTTTGTACCCGTTACACACCAGCAGAGGCCGCGCGGCGTCGAGTCTCGCGGCGTCGAGTCTCGCGTCGCCGCCGTCGGCGGTCGCGCGCTCGCGCTCGCACGACCGCATGACCGCGACCGCCAGCAGGAGCTCGGCTTTGCTCCCCGCCTCGAGCCCGAACGCGCGCGGCGCGCCGGAGGAGACGAGCGCGCGGAGCAGCTCGACGTCGTGGCAACACTTCACCGGGAACACGCCTTGGTACGCGGGGCGGGGGCGGCGATCGCCTCCGGGGAGTTCCGCGGGTCGCGCGTCGGTGTCGTTCGCGGATCCCGAAGACTCGCGTCCGCCGAGACCGATACTCGGGCCGTAGTTCCACGTCGCCGCCGCCTCTTCGAAGATGGCGTGCAGCCGCGCGGCTTCGCGGCACGCGATGTCGGGGAACCGCACCACCACCGGGCCGTCGCTCGCCAAGCGCGCGCGGGCGTTTTCGGCGAGCGCGAACAGATCGATCTCGGGGGGGGCGAAACCGAGAGCCTCGGCGTCGTTTCCGAGCGGGCGGACGATGACGCGGCCGGTTTCTTTGTCCGCCGCGACGTACGGCGCCCCCCACGCGTCGAGGCTGTAGAGCGACGCGCTGTCTTCGACCGTCCAGTCCTCGCGCGACTGCGGGGTCGACCCGCGCGGCACGAACGCACCGAAACGTCGGTGGTGGTGCGCAGATCGAAGATTCGGGCGTGTTAAGACTTTGCCTCGCGGACTCGCGCGCGGCGCCGGACATCCCGTGGACGCGCGAACGCCCACTTCGCCCGCGGAGGTGAGCATCCCCGACACGTAAGATGGTACCTTTCGCGTTTTACGCCATCTTAAAACATCACGGCTGTCCGCGGCGTCGGGCGTAATGGCGACGCCGACCGATGGAGCTCACTGCTAATAAGTGCTAACCGTTGCGTGTCGATTTTCTTTTCCGCGCTTCGTCCCAGAATACGAAATCTGACGGCGTCAGCGCCGCGCTTCTCAGGTCCTGAGGCGCGTCGTCGACGACGTAAGCGCGGGGGAGGGACGCGATGTTCGTCTATTTGAGCAAGAAGATCGCCATTCCCAACGGAGTGCACTTGAGATGTGCCTCCTGGAACGCCACGCAGGTACGCTCGTGGACCAACCCATCTCGCCCGACCGTCACTTTCCCGTCTGCCGGTTCGCCGTCTGACCGCGCTCGCCTCACACTCGCAGGGCTGGATCGCGTGCGGCGGGGACGACGGCATGCTCAAGGTGCTCAAGATGGAGGGCGCGACGGTGAATGGCGGGCAGCAGGGCGCGAACCTCTCCATGAACCAGACCCTGGAGGGTCACAAAGGGTCCGTGGTGGTGGCGGATTGGAACCCACGACACGACAAGTTGACCACGTCCGACCGGAACGGCTTGATCATAGTCTGGATGCTGCACAAGGGCATGTGGTACGAGGAGATGATCAACAACCGGAACAAAAGCGTCGTGGTTGACATGCGCTGGTCCGCGGACGGGGAGAAGATATGCATCGCGTACGAGGACGGGCACGTCATCGTCGGCGGCGCCGGCGGGAAGCGGCTGTGGGGAAAAGACTTGCCGCTCACTCTGGCGCTGTGCGAGTGGTCGCCGGACGGCCGGTTCGTGCTGTTCGGCACCGCGAGCGGCCAGGTGCTGGTGTACGACTCAGACGGCAACCCCGTGTTCGAGGTGCACACGCGCGTCGCCAACGAAGGCGTCGGCGCATCCCCGCTCGTCGCCATCGACTGGCACCCGGGCGCGCCGCGCGATCGTCTCGGCGGCGGCGCTGAGTCGCAGTCGCGTTCAGATCCGCCCGCGCTCGCGCTGTGCTTCGCCAACGGGAACGTGCAGTTGATGCGCGGCGCGCGCGACGACGCGCCCCTGGTCGTGCGCACCGGACTCCAAAAGCCGTCGCACGCGCGCTGGAACGCCGCGGGGACGCACCTCGCCGTCGCGGGCGTGCGCGTCGGATCGGATGGGCGCGACGTGAACGCCGCGCACTTCTATGAAACGGACGGGACGCTGGCGTGCTCGCTTCGCGTCCCGGGCGCGCGGATCAGCGCGATGTGCTGGGAGGCGAGCGGGACGCGCGTCGCGCTCGCGGTGGACAGCTTCGTGTACTTCGCCAACATCGCGCCCGACTACAAGTGGGGGTACTTCGGGAACACGCTCGCGTACGCGCCGGAACGCGGAGCGCCCCGCGCTTTCGACGCTCGCGAGCCCGGTTTCGGCGGCGAGGAGCGGGCGGTCGTGTTTTGGGACTCGACTCGACTCGACGCGACGCGCGCGAAACACGTGAAGCGGCTGATTTTGATCCGCGCCGCCGGCGAGCGGTGCGTGCTCGCGGCGCACGGCGAGACCCCGGGAACGTACACGCTGACCCTGTGCGACGCCATCGGGTCCCCGGTGGCGTCGCGGACGATCGAGGTGGAACCCCTCGCCGCGGCGATGAGCGCGACGCACGTCGCCGTCGCGTCGCGCTCCGTCGTGTTTCTTTGGCGGTATCGCGGCGGCGGCGGCGGCGACGAAGCGACGCGCACGTTCCACGTCGATGGCGACGTGCGCGACCGTTACGGCGACGCCTCCGCGTACGGCGCGTCGAACGACCCCGTGACGGCTGTCGCCGCGTCTGAAAAAACGTTGCTGGTGGCCCGAAAGTCGGGCGCGACGCTCCGGTTCAGTCTTCCCGGCTTGGCGTCGGAGGGCGGGTTGGCCACCAAGTGCCGCGCGCGCGTCTTGGCTTTGAACTGCAAAGGCACGAAGTTCGCCGCCATCGACGCGTCGGGGGTGCTCAGCGTCTTCGACCTGCCCCCGAAGTCGGCGGAGCACGCGGACGCCGCGAAGCCGGTTAAGCCGGTTAAGGCGACGTTCCAGCGCAAAGACGCGTGGGACGTGCGTTGGAGCGACGACGACGAAAACGCGTTCGCGGCGATGGAAAAGACGAAGATGGTCGTGTACCGCGGCGCGGAGCCGGAAGAGCCCGTGGTGTCTTCCGCGCACATCTGCGCGTTCCGCGACCTGACCGTGCGCGCCGTGGCCCTGGACGAGATCATGCGCGCGTCCCGTGACGCCCGCGACGGCGAAACCGCCGGCGCCCGCTTTTTAGTCTGCAAAAAGCACGTCGTCGACCACGACACGACGGCGCTGCGCGACACGCGGCGGTTGCTGGCGGAGGCGGCGGACGCGGCGGAGGCGTTTCGGTTCGCGGAGGCGCGCTCGCACCCGCGCCTGTGGCGTCTGCTCGCCGAGCACGCGCTGGAGCGCCACGACCTGCCGCTCGCGGACAAGGCGTTCGTGCGCTGCTCCGACTACCACGGCATCCAGTTCGTCAAACGGCTGGCGCTTCTGGAGAGCGAAGCCGCGCGGCGCGCGGAGGTGGCGGCGTACTTCGCGCGGTTCGACGACGCCGAGCGCGCGTTTCTCGAGGCGGACCGCGCGGATTTGGCGGTGGACCTCCGGAAGCGCCTCGGGGACTGGTTCGGCGTGGAGAAGCTCGTCGCGAGCGTCCCAAACGCCGGCGACGACGACGCGCTGCACGCGGCGTGGCGCCACATCGGCGACTACTTCGCCGACCGCCGGAAGTGGGCCAAAGCCGCCGGGTACTACCGCAAGACGCGCGATCGATCCGTCGCCGTTCCGCGGCTGGCGGAGTGTTACTACGCGCTGGAGGATTTCGAAAGCTTGGAGGCTTTGATCGAGGAAGTGCCGGAAACGCCGGAAGGCGCGGACCACGCCGGAAATCGCGCGTTGCTGCTCGATATGGCACAAAAGTTCGTGGGCGTCGGCCTGTGCGCGCCCGCGGTGCGCGCGTACGCGCGCGCGGGCGACGTCAAAGCCGCCGTGGACGCGTGCGTGGCGCTGAGCCGCTGGGACCAGGCGGTGGCGCTCGCCGAGCGGCACGACCTCCCGCAGATCCAGGGCCTGCTCTCCAAGTACGCCGCGCACCTCACGGAGACGAGAAGACACGCCGACGCGGTGGACCTGTTCCAGCGCGCCGGGAAGCACCTGGAGAGCGCGAACGCGCTGCGCGGGCTCGCGGCGGAGGCGGCGCGGGTGAAGAGTCGAGTCACGCGCGCCAAGAAGCTGCACGTGCTCGCCGCGCTCGAGCTCGACGCGCACCGCCGCGCGACGGCGCGTGGCGCGCGGGACCACTCGCGCGGGACCACTCGCGACGACGATCTTTCGGCACGAAAACTCGGTTTTGGGTCCGTGAGTGCTCTGGACGGACTCACCGCGCTGGACGACGACTCCGGCGTGCGTGTTGAAAAACAAAACTCGGCACACCTCGACGACGCGTGGCGCGACGCGGAGGCGTTTCACTTTTGGGCGTTGGCGCAGAAGCAGCTGTATGAGAACCGGTTCGAGTACGCGCGGCGCACGGCGAGCGTCCTCGCGGGGCACTTCGAAGACATACTGGACCCCGCGGAGCTCTACTCGCTGCTGGCGCTCGCAAGCTACCACAGCCGCCACTACGGCACGTGCAGCCGCGCGTTCGCGCGGCTCGAGGCTCTCTCTTCTCCGAGCGCGTCCGCGTACGCCGACTTGGCCACGGAGATCTTCACCAGGCACCCGCCGCGCGACCCCGGCGGGCGCGCCGGGGTCGGGTCGGGGCAGGAGGACGGCTTCGAGCCGTTTGCGGTTCCGGGGCCTTCGGGGCGTACGGCCGGCGCGCCGAGGAACGTGTGCGTGGCGAGCGGGCGCCGGATCGGCGCCGCGGACGCCGCGCGCGCCTGTGCGACGTGCGGGCGCAGGAGCATCGAGGCTGAGCTCCGGGGGCGCGGGACGTGTCCGCTGTGCCACGCGCGTTTCGACGGCGAAACGCTCGTGGCGGTTTCGGACGAGGAAGAAAAGAGCCGAGAAAGAACGACGGTTCTTTAACGAACGCGCCGTCGTAGCTAGTATATTGAAGGACTACGTATTACTTTCGTGGGTGTCACACGTAGGTACCATAGCGAGCGAGCGAGCCTCACCAGACGACGTCACGTGTTCTTCTCTCTACACTGTAGTTATCATGACGATCGTAGTCTACGTACGACTCGTAGCGCGCGTCGCGCGTCCGCGGCGCGCGTTTCAAAACACGGCGAAGAAACACACGAGCTCGTCGAGCCGAAGGAGCGAGCTCTCCAGCGCGGTGGCTACGGTCCGCATGCGCACCAGGTTCTGCCTTTGACCGGCGGTCAGAGGTACCGTGGACGTATCCTGCGCGCGCTCGAGAAGTTGCAGCGTCTCGCGTTCCTGCGAGAGCTCGTGGATCAGCCGCGCGCGCAAGTTGGACGTGGCGCGGTACAGCTCGCGGCCAACCTGCTCGACGACGCGAAGCAAGTCGACGCGCCAGAGGTAGAAGGTTCTGGACGGCGCGTGGTCCGACGTCCTGGCCACCTCCTGGATCTGCACGTACTCCGCCTTGAGCAGCTTGTACAGCAGCTCCCTGGTGTCCTTAACGGGGATCATCGCCATCTCGGCGATCTGCTTCTGCTCCAGGTTGCGCTTCATGATGAGCAGGCGGAATATCCGGCACGCGGGCCCCCCGAAGCGTTCGCGCACAACCGCCTCGATCTCCTTCATGCGGATCAAGTCGATGATGCGGCGCATGTTCACGCAGTAGGTGGGGCCGCCGTGCGAGTCCCCGACGCACGAGATGAGCTCGGAGGTGTCGTTGGCCATCTTCTCCAGCGTGGTCTTCGCGCGCTCCACCCCGAACGCGGCGTCCTCCGCCAGCGCCTTACGCACAATCTCCGCCTCGCTCACCGGCGTCGAGCGCTCTTCGTTCACCTTCGCCTCGTGCGCGCGCGAGAGCTCAAGCATCGCCAGGAGCAGGTGGCCCGCGTCGTCGTCAACCTTTTCCCGCACCAACGCCGCGCACGCGACGTGCCGGAACCTCCTGTTGAACTCGTCCGCATTCACGCGCCAAAGGTCGTCCTCCGCGCCGAACCCGCCGCCGTCGCCGCGCGCGGAGAGGTCCGGACCTCCCGATTCGCGCCGGCGTCGCTTCGCCGACGCCGCCGCGCGGCTCGGCGGCGGCGATCCGTCCGCCGCGTCGACGTCCGCCTCTCCGTCAATCTCGTCGTCCTCGTCCGCGCTCCCCGCGTCCCCGAACCCCACGGGGACGCGCTCCACGAAACGCCCTTCCACCAGATCCTCGAACGCCTTCTCCGCGCGGGACCTCCTGCTCGAGAGCGCGTCCTTCCGGCTCGCGCCGCCGCCGCCCGCCGCGCCGCTCGAAGACGCCTCGGCGCGCTCGAACAGCGCCCGCGCGCTGAGCCTGCCGTGCTCCAGCAGGCCCTCCAGCAGCGCCTCGTGCGTCTCGCCCATGCGCTCGCGCGTGTGCAGCAGGAAGCGCGGGTACCGCAGGCGGTGCAGGATGTTGTCCACGTGGATGTGGTACAGCGCATCCGAGTCCGGCGTCCCGCCGCGAAGCGGCGCCACGCAGTTGTGGTGGATGAGCACCATGAGCACCTGTTGACATCGGCTCGGTTTCAAGCCCTGCGCGCGGGACGCGGGACGCGACGAGAGGAGGGGGCGGGTTCGAGGTCAGCGGGGTGCGGGGAGGAGGCGCATCGCGGAACCGCGCGCGCGCGACTACGAACGGGGACGCGATGATGCGCGGCGCGCGGTGAGGCGCGGTCGGACCGCGTCTCGTACCGTGTCCCTGGTGAGCTCCCGCAAGGTCCGGTTCCCTCGTCGCAACAGAAATTTCGCCACCAACCCTGAATCGTGCCCGAAGGCGTCGATGACCACGTCGCACGCCAGGTGCGCCGCCTCGGGGACGCGCTCCGCGTTCCTCGACGGCGCTTGCAGGGGCACGGCCGCCATTGTCGAAGGTCAAGCGCGAGCGCTCCGCCCCGCCAGCGACTGGCCCGATCGACCGCCGCCGCCTGCTTTTTCGTCGCCGGCGCTTTTCGGCGTCCCGAAATCGCGAAATCACGAAAAAAAAGCGGCGGTCCCGAAAAGCTCCTCCGCCGCCGCGGGGGTGGTCATCAGAGTTCACGCGGCGCCGCCTTCGCTTGTGCGCCTCATGTCGTCCCGACGAGGCACATCGAAGGGCGAGGAGAAGGCACTCGCCTCCAAGCTCTTCGGAAACCTCGGCGAGGCGCCGCTCGTGGCCGATGACGAGGGCGCGGACGATGGGTTGTTCGGGAAAACCCCCGCCGCCCCGGGCGGTGAGACGGAGCGCGTCCACGATGACGCCGGGGACGCCGCGCCCACCGCGGGCGTGTGGGAGGACCCGGACGACGCGAAATCTACGGTGAACGTCGCGCGAACGGCGCGGCTGCGCAAGCTCCGGACGGACGAGGCTGAGACCGACCTGGACGGCGCGCGGTACGTCGCGCGCCTCCGAAAGCAACATCGGCGTATGCACCAGCGCACGGGTTGGGCGGATGTCGACCCGAACGCGGCGAAGAAATCTAAAGACCCGAGCGCGTTATCTCACTTACTGCGCGAAGGTGGCGCGATGGTCGAGGAAGACGGCGGACTCGCGTCTTCGGGGCGCGGGTTGCCCCAGGGGACGCTCGAGGCGACGCGCGTGCGCGACGCGAACGCGGCGGAGCCGTCCAACGCCGTGCTTCGCTCGGTGGCGTTCCACGCGAACGGCGCGTTGTTCCTCACTGCTGGTTTGGACAAGACCGTGCGGCTCTTCGACATCGACGGCACGAACAACCCCAAGGTGCAAGGGGTGTTCCTGGAGGACCTGCCCGTGCACAAGGCGTGCTTCGCGAACGGCGGCGCCGCGGTGGTGGCCGCCGGCCGCCGCGACTACTTCTACGTCTACGACTTAGCGCGCGGCGCCGTCGAGCGCGTCGCGCCGCTCGTGGGCCGGCCGGAGAAGAGCCTGGAGAGCTTCGCGCACAGTCCCGATCTCGGGAACTACCGAAACGACCCGATGCTGGCGTTCCTGGGCGCGGACGGGCACGTCCCGCTGGTATCGCTCAAGTCGCGCACGTGCGTCGGCGCCGTGAAGATGAACGGCTCGGCGCGCTCGGCGGCGTTCGCGGCGGACGGCGTGCACTTGCTCACCGCGGGGGGGGACAGCACGACGTACGTCTGGGACCTGCGGAACCAAAGGCGGTGCGTGGAGAAGATCAAAGACGACGGCGCGCTGACGGTGACCGCGCTGGCGGCGTCGCCGAGCGGCGCGCACGTCGCGTTTGGCTCGGAGAGCGGCGTTGTGAACGTGTACGAGACGCGTGGGTTTCGAACCTTCGGGTCGACCGGTGATGATCTCGGTGGCCAACCGCGCGGGTCGCCGTCCTCACCGGGGCTCAGGCGCGAGACCCGCCCCGAGCCTCTGCGCGCGCTCATGAACCTCACCACGACCGCGGACGCGCTGACGTTCAACGGGGATGGGCAGATGCTGGCGATGTCGTCGCGGCTCAAGCGCGACGCGCTGCGACTGGTGCACCTGCCGTCGTGCACGGTGTTCTCCAACTGGCCCTCGTCCAAGACGCCGCTGCACTACGTGTGGTGCACGGCGTTCTCGCCGACGGGGGCGTACCTGGCGGTTGGGAACGCCAGGGGGAAGGCGCTGCTCTACCGCATCCACGCGTACGGCACGGGGGGAGGTTCGTGAGCGAGCGATTTTGATTGATGAAACTCCCGAGTGGAAGAAGTGCGTGCCGTACGTAGCCCGAAATCGGTCTCTTTTTTTTCCCTTCCGTTTCAAGCATCGTGGCGCCCGATTTCTAAAACCGGCCATCAGTGGTCAACCGCGCGCGTCCGCTGTCGGTCGGGCGCGACGACGGGCGCGAAGGCGCGTTAAGTCGTGAGAGCGGGACCACCGAAACGGCGGCGACGCGACGATGACCGGCGCGATGGACGTCGACCACTTCCAGGACGTGCAGATCTTCGACGAGCGCGGCGTGAATGTGACGCCCAAATCGTTGGCGCACCTGGCCGAGGCTAGGAAACCGGCGACGCGGGGCAAAGACGCGGGCGGCATCGCGTTCGGCGCCCCGCTCGGCTCGGGACCCGCCGCTGTGTCCACGGCATCCGCCGAAAGGGCAGAGGCTGCCGGCTCGGACGCGGCCGCGCCGGTCGGGAGCGAGGTGGTCCTCGATCCCGAGCTGCTCGGGGAGACGGAAGCGACCGCGAGCGACAAAAATAAAGTCGATCTTTTCGCGCCGAGCTCGAAGACGCGCGAAGACGAGGAGGTGTTCGCGTCGGCGACCGCGCCGAACCCCTCGTCCGGTCGCTCCGAACGTCCGGACCCCTCGCCCGAGCCCGAGGTGCATCTCACGCTGAGCGAGTCGGACACGTTCGTGCTTTTCCGCGCCCCCGGGCGGAGCGTCCCGCGCGACGATCCCGACGCCGAGGCGCTGGAGCGGCGGAACGCGGCGTACGGCGAGTTGCTCGCGAGGAAGGTGGGGTCGGAGGCGTACGTGGACGCCTCGGCGCAGACCGTGAACTTGATCAGGAAGGAAAAGCTGGCGCAGAGCGCGGTGGTGACGCGCGTGGAGCAGGCGAGCCAGAGCAGCGTCTGGGAGATGGCCCGCGGGAATGACGGGCCCGGAGCGCCGCCGGGCGTCGGCGACCAAAAAACGGCGACCAAACACCCGTACGCGGACGTCGCGGCGCGCGGCGCGGAGGCTTCCGTCTCGGGCGCGCAGGCGCTCGGCGCGGGCGCGCGCGCGGTGGAGAAGGCGATTCTGCAGAACCTGTACCAGGACAAGATGCTCCTCTACCGCAACTACCGCGTCGCGGACGTGGGTCCGCCCCGGGGCGAGGCGGCGGAGACGAAGACCGGAGGGCCCGAGGACGCCGACGGGTCCGCCGCCGCCGCGAAGCACGCGCTCGTGCACTTGTGGGACTTCATCTGCGACGAGACGCGCGGGCGGGACGTGGCCTGCGTGGCGTGGAACAGGCTCGCGCCGGACGTGCTGGCGGTCGGGTACGGGCCGGCGGAGGCGAACGGACGCGAGCGCGCGGGCGCGGACTCGCGAGAACGAGCCGACGGGCTGGTGGCGTTTTGGTCGCTCAAGAACCCCGAGCACCCGGAGTGGCACTTCGCCACGCCGTTCGGCGTGACCGCGCTGGACTTCTCCCCCACGCAGCACAACCTGCTGGCGGTGGGCCTGCACGACGGCACGGTGAGCGTCTACGACGCGCGGGTCCCGGGAACGAACGCGCCGTTCCTGCAGTCGGGCGGCGGCGTCCCGGGCAAGCACTCCGACCCGGTGTGGCAGGTGAGCTGGGCGCGCGGCGGCGGCGACAAGGACGACAAGGACGCCTCGGCCCTGGTCTCCATCTCCACCGACGGCAGGGTCACGCAGTGGCGGCTCGAGAAAGGGCTCGAACACGTCGACCTGATGCGCCTGACGCGCGTCGCGCGGCGAGGTTTGGCGCATTCGGCGGCGAAGGCGGCGGCGAAGCCCGCGGAGGCGACCATCTCGCGCCGCGGCGCCGGCACGTGCTTCGACTTCTCGCGCGCCGACCCGACGACGTACGTCGCCGGCACGGAGGAGGGCGTTCTGCACAAGTGCTCCAGCGCGTACAGCGAGCAGTACCTGCGCACGTACCACGGGCACAGCGGGCCTGTGCACCGCGCGGTGTGGTCGCCGTTCGCGCGCGACGTCTTCGCCTCTGCGTCGGCGGATTGGACGACGAAGCTGTGGTTTGACGCGGAGGAGAGCGCGGCGCTGACGCTGCAGAGCGGGCGCGGCGTGGACGTGACGGACGTCGCCTGGTCGCCCTCCGACGCCACAGTGCTGGCGACGAGCTCGCTCGACGGGGGGCTGGACGTCTGGGACCTCGCCATCTCCACGCTCAGACCCGCGGTCTCCGCGGCGACCGCCGGCGGATCGCTGGCGTGCGTCGCCTTCTCCGAGACGTCGCCGGTGATCGTCGCCGGCGGGCGGGGGGGATTCGTCGGCGTGTACCGCCTGGTGGGCGCGCAGGACGGCGCCAGAGACGAGAGCGGAAGGCTCAAAGCCGCGCTCGGGGGAGGCGCGGCATAGAGGGGAGGCTCGTTTCGTTCGAGATTTTCGGTTTCCCATGGGAATCGAATCTGACGAGAGGGCGACCGGACGACGGCGGATGGCGTACGTCTCCCGCGGGAGATTTAAGCGTCGGAGGAGAAGACCTAAATGGCGTCTAGTACAGTAATGCTATGTGTGATGATGTCCACCTCGCGATCGAGCGCGCTTCGTCTCCCGCCACGACGCCCTGGACGTCCCTCGTACCGGGCATCACCCGGCGTTCGACAGGAACAACAGGTTGAGCTGTTCGAGCTTTTTCAGGTCCGACGCCTCGCCGGAGGCGAAGGAAACGCACGTCTCGTCGCTCGTGACTTTGAAGACCACGCTGCCGTCGCAGTGCCTGTACTTGACCACGTACCGCACCCGCGCGGGGTCCGCGCGGAACAGCGCGGCCGCGCGCTGGTAGAAGTCGTCGAAGTCACTGATGAGCACCATCCCAGCGATGCGCCCGGTCGAGACGGAGGGCGCGCCTCTCCTCTGACGAGGGGATCTCCCCTCGATCCTTTCCTTTGCGAAACTTCTACGAAGTCGGGTCAAATACACCGGTCGAATCCTGACTGCCACTCGGAGTGTCGGTTTTTCCCGGGATAAACCCTCCGCGCAGGACGCATTCCTTCGAG
>Ga0181564_10001747_pt1 | contig 19383 bp, 13 predicted proteins | sample 011ome_24_FD_134512 | JGI IMG/M metagenome (GOLD analysis project Ga0181564, IMG submission 134512) | Coastal salt marsh microbial communities from the Groves Creek Marsh, Skidaway Island, Georgia - 011513CT metaG (megahit assembly) | ecosystem: Environmental > Aquatic > Marine > Intertidal...
CCACTCCGTTTACGGCAGAAATGTTGTTGTAGTCTCCAAAGAACACATCTTTTGAGGGGTCAAACGTACTTTCGCTGATTTTGCGGTTTTCAAATGTTAGGCCACCGTCTTTGGAGATGGCCAGGTAAACATCTGTTTTGGTGCCGGTATGGTTTCGCCTGTCGTAAAACACACAATAGATATATCCCGAGCTTTGGTCAACCGTCATCCACGTAAAAAACTGGTGTTTGCCAGGCGCATCATCGTTTACGCGAATGCGCTCGCTCCAGGTTGTACCGCCATCGGTTGATTTGATCATCCAGATATCGGTGTCATTGGCACCATTGCGTTGGTCGGCCCAATTCACATAGATGTTGCCGCTGTTTTTATCGTAGGCTGTAATCGGCATCCCATTCGCTCGGCCGATGCCGGGAATGTCAAATGCCCAATCTGCTCCTTGGTCTACAATGATGCATTCTTTGGCTTCATAGGAAGTAGGGTTTTCAAAGCGGATTTTATTGAAGAAAAGCTTTCCATTCAAACTCCACGACACCAATATATTTCCTTCATTATCAATGGCAGGCACCGCACCTTCAGCAGTTTCGCTTTCATCGATGCAGTCGCCCGATGTGGAACTGATGGCGATGGGCTGCGTCCATGTTTTGCCGTTTTTAGAAGTAGAAAGCAGGATGTTTGATCTGCACGATGGGTTTGTGTCTCCGTACTTATCAAACTGCGTCCATGTGATAACCAGTCGTTTATTGATGGGATCCCAAGCAGCCCATTCTTTGTCTTGATCTTTCGATGCGTTCAATCCAATGCCGCTTCCATCACTCCATTTCTTGAGGTTTTTGGAGCTTCGCTGACAAACGATCCTGTCTAGAATATCATCATTGGCCCATCCTTCACCCGAAGGGTTGCTGAGGTGGAAATAGTAAAAACGATGTTTGTCATCAGCAATTATGCACGGGTCACCATAAACGCCAAGGCTCGAGGTGAGTTCGTCTTTTTCCCACGATAACCCTCCGTCTTTCGAGTGATAAACATTGTTGAGCACCGAGCCCGCCACCATGCGATCAGTGTTTTTGGGATCAATGGCGATGCTCGGCTCGCATGGAGCGTAAGCTTGATCTGCTTCTTGGTGAATCAAAATGTTCTTCTGAGCAAGCAATGACGTGCTTATTGCCATTAAAACCATGGCAGTAATAAAGCCAGTATGCCAGTTCTTACTCATTGGGTGGAAAGGAAATGCTGGATGACGGAAAGAGGTCGTTTTTTGGATTGGAATCCGCAATTTTATCAAAAGGATTGAGCTGAATCGATTGAATGGATTCAAGCGGCATGTCCAACTGAACTTTATAGAACGGATACACCCAAGGCCAATCTTTTTCTTGCTTCCAATTGTCTTTTAATCCTTCAGGTGCGGGCTTGGCGCCTCGCATCGTTTCCAATGGAATGTAGATGTACTGTGTGCCCTTATCACTTTTCACAACCAACTCCACCGGCATAGCTAATTCGCCAATGCGTTCGATTTCTACGATTGTCTTTTTTCCATTGGAATGAACGGTATGGATGCCATAGTCGATGGTTTTCGTAGTACCGATCCATGCATCAAAATACCAATCCAACTCCATGCCTGATGCTTTTTCCATCACCCGCTTAAAGTCTTGTGGAGTGGGGTGCTTGAATTTCCATTGATTGTAATAGCTGATCATGGCGCGACTGAAGGTTTCTTGACCAACGATATCACTCAGTTGCACCAAGAATACGCAACCCTTAGAGTAGGCATTTGAGCCGTATGCGCGATTGGTTTCATAATGATCTGCTCCTGTTGAAAGCGGTTCTTCGTTGCCTGAAAGAGCATTGCCAATATAGCTCTGCATGCTGCGCTGATGCGGATTAAGTCGGTTGCGCTTGAAAAGTGAATCCAACACGAGGTTTTGAGCATAAGTGGTAAAACCTTCATCCATCCACGGATACTTTTGCTCATTGCTGGCAAGCACACCATAATACCAGTTGTGAATGGCCTCGTGCACCGTTACACTCACCAACCCGCCAAAACTGCCTGTTCCAGTAATCATGGTGCACATCGGATATTCCATTCCGCCATCGCCTCCCTGAATCACACTGAATTGTTGGTAGGGATATTCTCCGAATTGATCGTTCATAATATTGAACAATTGCTCAGTGAAAGGAACCAGGCGAGACCAATTTTCATTGATCATGGAATCGTTTCGGTGGAAGAAATGGAGTTCAGTTCCGCTGGTCAAAGTGGTTGTTAAATGGTTGTATTCAGGATCAGCAGCCCAGGCAAAGTCGTGCACATTTTCGGCCTTAAACTTCCAGGTCGTTTTTTCGGAAGTGGGCGTAGTTTCGGCATAACCATGGCCAACTTCTTGCGGGTTTTGAACGACTCCCGTGCCCGTCAATGTGTATTTAGAATCGATGGTTATTTCTACCTCAAATGTTCCAAATACACCATGAAATTCGCGCGACACATATGGCTCACTGTGCCAACCGTCACGATCATATTCTGCCAATTTAGGATACCACTGGGTCATGGTGTAATCCACGCCTTCTTCGTTGTTTCTTCCACTTCGCCTGATTTGAATCGGAACTTGGCTGTTGAATTTCATTTCGAATGTGGTAGACTTTCCTGGTAATAGAGGCTGTGCCAATTTCACTTCGGCAACAGTTCCTTCTACTGAAAAGGCTACTTTCTTTCCGTCTTGCATAAGCTTTTCAATATTGTGAAATCCGATTTCGCTGGGCTGTAAATTGTTGATTCTGTCATCAATGCGCGGGTCAGGATCAACAATAGTGCGTGAGCGTACATCCATCATGCTGCCAGGCCGAAAGGCGTTGAAATATAAGTGATAAAATACGCGATGAAGTGTGTCTGGTGAGTTGTTGGTATAGGTCAAAACTTGGTTTCCAGTGAATGTGTGTTGATCGGCATCGAAGTCAATATCCATTTTATATTGCACCTCTTGCTGCCAGTAGCCATCTTGGGCTGAAGTATCAAATCCTAGAACCAGAAAAAGAAAAGCGATGATTTTATTCATTGATAAACTGTGCTTTATCGAGGTTTAGCCACTCAAGCGTTGAGTTGCAAAAAATGTCTTCTACGGTTTCATTCGGCAAACCCATTTCGGTGATGTATTTGCCTATCTCAAGGTCGCCCAATGGAAAAGGATAATCAGATCCTAGACACACTTTTTTCGATCCTTGATAGCTGAGGATGAAATCCAAGGCCTTAGGATCATGGGTTATGCTGTCAACCCAAAACTTGCCAATGTAGTTTCTAGGGTTGTTTGGATTATCGATTGCTACCAAGTCGGGACGACAATTGAAGCCGTGCTCAATGCGGCCAATGGTGCCAAAAAAAGAACCGCCAGCGTGCGAGAAGCACACACGTAAATTGGGCAACTTGTCAAACAGTCCTGAAAAGATCATCGAGCACATGGCGCGGGAAGTTTCGCCAGGCATGCCCACTAGCCATGGCAGCCAATATTTGGTCATGTTGGCCATTCCCATCATGTTCCAAGGGTGAACCATAATTGCCAATCCCAATTCTTCGCAAGCCTTGAAAATAGGGAAGAACTGTTCTTCGCTTAAGTTGAGGTCGTTTATGTTACTGCCAATCTGAATGCCTGGCATATTCAATTCTTCTTTTATGCGATGCAGCTCCTTGATGGCCAGCTCAGTATCTTGCATGGGCACGGTGCCTAATCCAATGTAATGTTTTGGGTTGTCTTTGGCCAACTGTGCAATATGGTCGTTGAGGAATCGTGAAAGCTCCAAACAGTCTTTTCCTTTAGCCCAATAACTGAACATCACCGGGATGGTACAAACTACCTGTACTTGGGTTTGGTGAGTCGCGTATTCTTCAATTCTAATTTTTTCATCCCAGCAATTGGGTTGAATTGTCCGAAAGAATTGATCGCCCTTGATCATATCTGCTGCACCATCTTCACGTGCTTTTAAATAAATGAAGTCACCGTAACCAAATTTCTCTGCGAATCGCGGAAGCTTGGCAGGTAGAATATGGGTGTGCATATCGATTTTCAGCATAATGGGGCTCGTTTTAATGGCTTCGAAAATAGAATTACTGCGCGAATAGAATAAGCTTCGCTTAACAAGAGGTGAGTTCTGCTAAATTTGTTACTCAACCCAATGCTATTAAAACCTTTGTCTTAGGATGTTTAATGTTGGCCTTCTGCCTTTCAGCAAGAGCACAAGTTGATTATAAGATCAGTGCCGATTGCAAGGTAAAGGTCGGATACAATGCTACCCCAGAAGGGCGTCTAAAAAACAGAAGGGTTGAATTCAAAATTTTAGAATAGCTTTCCTGAGTTGCGGCTCCCATAAATTAAATTCTGATTTCATTTTTTGCTTCGTTGGTGCCGCATATCAGGCTTACATTTGCCCCATGCAAATTGAAAAGAGTAAAGCAGAGCTAATGGCGAAACAAGAGCGTTATGATAAAGCATATTTGCGCTTAGCCTTAGAATGGGCCAAGCTCAGTCATTGCAAAAGAAAACAAGTTGGAGCCATAATTGTAAAAGACTCAACCATTATTGCTGATGGATATAACGGCACGCCAACGGGCTTTGAAAACGAATGCGAAAACGAAAAAGGTGAAACAAAGTGGTATGTGCTTCATGCTGAGGCCAACGCCATTTTAAAGGTGGCACGAACTACCAATCAAGCCGCAGGAGCTACATTATATCTTACACATTCTCCTTGCAAAGATTGCAGCAAACTGATCTTACAATCGGGGATCGAAAGATTGGTGTATACGGATGCATACAAAGATGCGAGTGGGTTAGATTTTCTGAAGAAGGCAGGTTTGCAAATCACTCAAATTGTTGAGCCTTGATGGTTGAACTGAAAGCACGTAAAATTGTTGATTAGGAAGCTTGGATAAGCGCGCATACATACCGTTTCTTCTTGGAGTGTCCATGGCAATTGGCCTATGGCTTGGCAGTGGCATGCGGCATCCTTTTAAGAACCACAAACCTTCTGAGAACTGGAATAAGGTGGAGCAAATCTTACAATACGTTGAAAACGATTATGTAGACAATGTCTCTCGTGAGAAGCTCGAAAACGAAGTGATTGCCTATCTCTTGCAGCGATTAGACCCGCATAGCCTCTACATTTCAGGAGATAATTTAGACGCAGCTAACGAATCGCTCGAGGGAAATTTTGAGGGTGTTGGCGTGCAGTTTAACTTGCGCGATGACACCATTTATATCGTCAATGTAATCCCTGGAGGTCCATCAGAAAAAGCTGGGCTGCGCTCAGGCGATCTCATTGTTAAGGTGGACACCTCTGTAATTGCTGGTACTGAACTTACGAACCAAAAGGTAATGGGCTTGTTGAAGGGGCCATCGGGGAGTAAAGTAAAGGTAGGCGTGAAGCGACCTGGTGAAAAGGAATTAATGGAGTTTTCGATTCAGCGCGGTCAAGTCCCTATTAGCAGTTTCGATGCCATTTATAAACTGAATGATTCTACCATCTATTTACGCTTGGCTCAGTTTTCACTCACCACTTATGATGAGTTTCAAAAAAGGGTGTATCCATTGTATACAGATCAAGTGAGCTCCTTTATCTTGGATTTAAGAGGAAATGGTGGGGGGGTTTTGGATGCAGCTGTGGCATTGGCAGACGAATTTTTAGTTGATGGACAGTTGATAACATACACTGAAGGGAAGAACCGGCCAAAGCGAGAATATTTTGCATCTGATGAGGGAAAGTTTGAAGATGTGGCACTCAGCGTGATCATCGATGGTTACAGCGCTAGTGCTTCCGAAATATTTGCTGGAGCCATGCAAGATTTAGGTCGCGCCACAATTGTCGGCAGAAGATCGTTTGGAAAAGGCTTGGTGCAAGAGCAAAACGAGTGGGACGATGGCAGTGCAACGCGACTTACTGTGGCGCGATATTATACGCCAAACGGTAGAAGCATCCAAAAGCCATATGAAAGTTTCTCTGGCCACTTGACTGGGCCTAACGATACTGTTGAAGGCGGAATAACTCCGGATTGGTGGGTCGAAAATGATACCACAGGTATAACATGGTTTTATGCCGAATTGGTGCACAGCGGATTGCTGAATGAGTTTTCATATGCTCACCGCGATGCCCATTTCAAAGCGTTGAAAGCCATGGGGCCAGACGACTACATCGATCAAATGGAAGCAGATTCTTTTCAAGGTGCTTTGAAGGAGTTTTTGAAAAGCAAGAGCGTGCCATTTTTAGAACAAGAATGGGATCGATCTATTCACAAAATTGTTATCCGTTCAAAAGCTCTCATAGGCAGAAGCATCTTTTCTGATGAGGTTTATTTCAAGCTCATCAATCAAACGGATCCGTTTGTTTCAAAGGCTCAAAAGGAAATGAAAAAACCGAAGCCAAAGACTTCGGTTTAAGCATCGTTTAGTGTGTGTGACCTTCTTCGCTGTGATCGTGGTCGTGCTCAGCCTCGGTTTCCGCTGCAGTGCTGTCTGACGCTGGCATTGCTTCTTGAGCAGATTCATTTAATGACTCCATGATCTCATCTACCTTTTCGTCAACCATAGCTTCGTTTTCTTGTTGAGCGGCAGCTTTCTCTTCTGAGCTTTGGCCACAAGAGATCACGGTAAGAGAAATGATTGCTGCAGAGAATAACAGTTTTTTCATGTTTAAATGGGGTTAGTGTCGATTAGAATTAAAATATTTGAGCGAAATTAATAGAAATTCTAAACGGCTGGGCTGAAACAAAATAGAAAGGTGCCGTGTTAGGATTAGCGTAAATTTAACATTTAAACAATTATTAAAAATGGCATTTGAATTACCATCACTCGATTATGCTCACAATGCACTCGAGCCACACATTGACGCTCGCACTATGGAGATCCATCACGGCAAACACCACGCGGGTTACACGAACAATTTGAACGCAGCAATTGAAGGAACTGATTTAGCTGGAAAGTCGATCGAAGAGATCCTTGGCGGTCTTGATATGAACAATGCTGCAGTTAGAAATAACGGAGGCGGTTTCTACAACCACAGTTTATTTTGGAAAGTAATGTCTCCAAACGGAGGCGGAACGCCAACAGGCGACTTGGCTGCTGCCATAGATGCCGCATACGGATCTTTTGATGCATTTAAAGATGCTTTCGCAAAAGCAGCTGCAACACGTTTTGGATCTGGATGGGCATGGTTATGTGTTCACCCAGGTGGTAAAGTAGAAGTGTGCTCAACCCCAAATCAGGACAATCCATTGATGCCAAGAGTATCGTGTGGAGGAACGCCAATTCTTGGATTGGATGTTTGGGAACACGCTTATTACTTGAACTATCAAAACAGAAGGCCAGATTACATTTCAGCATTCTGGAACGTGGTCAACTGGGCTGAAGTGACCAAGAGGTTTGAATCAGGTAAGTAATCGAATCATCAAAAAAAAGGCCTCAATCGAGGCCTTTTTTTATGCGCTTTTAAAAACAGTTCATAGTATCATATGCTTCAAATTCGCCATTATGGCCTACGATTAAAAAGGATTCTGAATACGATGGACTGGATTCTTTGAACAGTATAAGTTCTGAACAAGCAGTGTCGGCATTCAGAAATGAATCAGCAAGAACTACTCTGAAACTACCATCGAGTTTCTCAATCATTTCGCACGACAACCCCTGATTTGAAAGTGCCGAAATGTATGCTTCAGATTTTTGCCGAGAACCAGCAAAAAGCTGGATCTTATAAGTGTCTTGGTTTATTGGCGCCAACTCTTCGATAGAGCCTGTGTCACCGTGATTGATTGAAAATTTGACCTGTTGGTCGAAATCAAAAGGGAGTTCAAATGGCAAGGATCCCATTGATGCCGCTCCAAAGAAAAGGGATGCTGACAGTGAAAGCACTACTAGTAAAAACCACCCCAGCAATGGTTGTCGATCGTCTCTATCTTTAAGTTCGTTCCATTGGTTAATGATGTAATGAGTGCCTTCTTGATGGAAGCTGAAAAGGGCATGATGGAATTTGAAGAAGTAGCCTAAACCTGGCAATAACAATACGCTTAGAAGAATAAAACCCATCATGCTAAATAGAGTTGATAGCCAAGTGACGATTAAGGAGTCTTGTGTCTCCTCAAATTGTTCAATCTGATTTTCAATAGAGTTAACTTTAGTGAGCCATTGATCAGCTCTAGTCTCGCGATCATAAACAGCAGCTTCAATCATAAGATGTAAGGTTTTGATGGAGTCATTGGCCTCGGCTACATCATAGAAAGTAAACGAATGAGATGGAAATTCGAAATCCGGGTCATCTTCAGGGTATTGAAAATTCTCAACATTGATTTCATCCAGTCCAGGATTTACAGCTACTTCGACATTAGTGTGTACAGAAGAAGCCTCGCCTTTTTTATTTCCACGAAGACTAATTACCCCGGAATTCGCCCCCCATTTGACTTTTATTTTATCAGTGCCGCTGCCCTCTAGGATACTAACTCCTTCTGGCACGACCCACTCATATTGAGAAAAATTATCAGAGGTCGTAAAGGTGACTTCATCATATGCACAAAGAGATGTTGGCCCAGATATTCGTGCAGCATCGGATCTTTTAGGATAGTCAAGTACTTTTATGGCAGCGGTGTATTTTTCGCCTTTTTCACAACTGTTTTCGGGAATAACAGAGATCGAATATCTGCCTTCCTCAGACCATTTAAAGTAAAGTACTGACGAGTGCTCTTTTTCAGCGGGGATGGATTTTGAAAAGATCAAATTATCATCTGAGTCTTTGATTTCCCATGAATAACTTTGACAGTTTAGAATAGGCGGGAAGCTGAATGTTTGACCCTCTGTTTCGTAGAAATCCTCTGGCAAGTGAAAAATCTGTTGGGCCATGAGTTGGTCCGCTATGGATTGGATGTCAGCAATATCAGATTCTATTTCAGCAATGAGTGCGTATGTAGCTATCGAATCTGCTGCAGAAATGGAGTCTATTCTTTTTATTTCAAGCTGCGCGGCTTCTATGTCACTAGACAGCTCTATGTATTGATTATCGAGATCCGAAAATTGAATTATACGAGTATGATGCTCATTGATGTTGGCGCCAGAAATGAGCCCGGTACCGAGGTCTAGACCGAAGTAGACTAATGCTGGCAAGAGGGATACAATAAAGAGTCCAAATGCTAAAAAGGGTAGAGCATAAATTAGTTTCGGTAGGCGACTTACCAGATTGGAGATGTAGCTATTCCAATCCGTCTCTCCTTTTTCCATGAAATAGGCAATGCCAAATGGAACGGTGAGTGCGATGGCAAGGCTAAGGAGTGTTGCAATAGGTAAAAGTATTTCCGTAGCAGGAAAACCGATGCTCGAAAAGCTTATGTGATGGTTGTTTAAAACAAAAATTAAAGCGACAACCCCAATGCTCGCAGCCAGTAAAAGCAAGGCGCCAAACTTAATTAAGATGGCACGCCGTGCGACAAGCATACTCGGATGGTTGGCGTAGATTAACCCAAGTGAAACCATCAAATAAATCAGCCCGCCGAGTGTTGCTAGCAGCGCAATTACATCAAACCAGGTCTGATCGACAAGGCTTTGAATAACGTATACGCCTGCTAATGCCGCCAGCAACTTCATCAGGATTAGACTAGCTTTTTTTTGGTCTTTTAAGTTGAATGAAGGCGAGATTTTGGATACACTTAGTTGAGTGTTTTTCCATAAAAACCCGATAGGATAATGCCATAACAGTTTTAATATAAGTACAACCGTGGGTGAAAGGATGGTTTCCCAAATCCAAGTCAATAGTTGCTTGATCTTGATTAAAATGAATAAGGCAAAGGCTAGGATCTGCTCAGCGCCAAATAATGCCCATAACACTAAGTTTAATAGTAAATAAAACGCAGTGAAAAAGGCGCCAAATGCGCTGAGCCAATTTTTTTTATTTATAAAAGACTCGGATATCTTTTGATGATCAATGATTCGGTGGTTCATTCTGTTTAAAAAATGCGATACCATATAGCCAATTAATGCTAGTATACAAAGGCCTGATAATGCTGATAGTAACATAGTATATTGTTTAGTAGTTAGGTTTTTGTAAAACTAAAAAAAATTGTCTTAATCAACTTTACAGGCATAAATAGTTGGTAGTCAGACGATCTGCGCCCCAGTACGCTCAAAAATGCGAGCGAAGAGCGCTGAAGTACTTTAAAATATCGTTTGTAAGTGGGTTGATCTGTAGAATATCTAAGGTGAACCCTTCGTGGATGGATTGTTTCATGGTATAGTAATGGAAGGGTACAAAATGACCATCCTCATTTTTTCTACCAAAGAGTTCTAAGGTTTTGTTTTTTGGTGTTCCTGTAAATCCAAAAAAAAGTCTGGATTCCCGTAAGTAGATTATTGAAGTTAATAGACGAATTGATACCCTTTAACTCCGTCGTAAGGGTAAAATCTTATGGGTTCTGTATTGTAACCCCTCTCTACTTTCCTACTCCACCCCCATTCTTTTTATGTATAGAGATATGAGATGAATATCCAGAAATATATACAAAGCTTGATTCTGTGAATTACCTTACCCGACTGAATATTATCTCTGTAAAACTTCACTTTCTTCCAACTACCAATACTTTAATTTTTCAGGTGAAGAGTTGACTTTTTCTGATCAAAAGGGTACGAACATATGCGGTATCGAGTTGGCTTGAAAAGATGGAAGGCTTCTTTCATGAAACCTATTTCTTTTTCTTTTTCCAATCCTCAAAAAACGCTATTCCTCAATCAAGCCCTAGTGTTAAGTAAGGTTTCCATAATTGCTTTTTAACCATCTGAAAATTTTCGCATGTTCAAAAGCTCACACCCTTGTCAAAAAATATCGGTCAACTTAGGATCTTATTCTCCCAACCTTTGTGAATGAGCTGAAAGATATATACGATGAAAAGGCTTTCTGGGCGTCTCAAACGGAATGTTAATTGATGCTGATCAATAAAAATGGTTTGACAGGAGAGCCTCTTTGATAAAGTTTTGCGGAGCAATTTTTTAGTTGACTCAAACTAAAGCTATGAAAGCATTAATTATTTCAACAATCACTTGCCTATTGATGGTATCATCTCAAAACAATTCACATTAGTTCTAGGCAAAACAACTCCACCCTGTAGTCTCCTAAACATTCCGGGAACAACTGATCAGATATCCTAAAATCGGCTTGAACTTGAGTAGAATCTCCGAGTGATGCAGTGAAATTAAACTGAGAAATATTAGCCGGCTCATAAATCAACTTGTCGGAGATTATTATAAAAGTACAATCATTCGAGATATTCGTTCTAACAAGGACATAAGTTTCTGAACATTCAGCAACTGAATCTTTACAACCGATATTACTCAAGTTAACAAGGGTGAAACTGATGTAAAGCGCAGCTTTGATCAATTTAGATTTCTTGTTACTCAATATTTTCATATTCGATTTTATTCATTAATTCACCCTGACTATTGTAGATTTTCAGATCCCCTGAAATCTTTCCGTCTTTCAAAAATGCAGAGCTAACGAGGATGCCCTTATTATCAAAAACTTCCCAGTCTCCATGCTTCTTTCCGTTGATGTAGTTTCCCTTTTCCATTAATGTGCCATTTTCATGATACGAGGCATAACTCCCTATTCTTTGATTCTCTATGTAATTGCACTCAGATTTGATTTGACCGCTCGGATAATAGGTCAAGTGCGGGCCATGAAGAAGATTATTTCGATAACTCAATTTTTGAGAAATAATTTTTGAGTCAATATGGTATGTAAATGATTGACCTTCGAGCAAACCAAGATGATAGTTTTCGGTTTTCAATAGAAAATCAGATTCTGAATAGAAAGAGCGTATTCCGTCTCTTAATCCATTTTTAAACCTTGAAACCTCCTTTATTTTTCCAGATTTAAAATAGTTTATTGTAATTCCTTCATTTACATTACGTTTATAGCTGCTTTTCTCCATCAATTCGCCAGTTTCATAATAGAAGATTACTTTGCCGTGGAGTAAATTTTTACGGTATTTACCCGTATACCTCAGTTTTTGCGATTGCGGATAAAACCTTTCAAAAGGACCGTTTTGTTTACCCTTTTTATAGGTCAACTTCTGCTCAACAAACCCATTTTGATCCGATAGTATCCATTCCCCCGAGAGTTTGTTTTTTCTGTAACACCCCCTTTGGTCAGGGGATCCATTTCTGTAAAACGAATGATAAAAGCCGGAGCGGATTGTGTCTCCTGTTGAATTTATTTTAGCCAAATAAACTTCCCTCACTATAGCGGTCCCTGAATAATGTACAACTATGGTGTCGGGTTCCATTGGAATAATTGCGGAAAACAATATCCCAAAATAAACGGATAAAACAGACATTAATTCAAGATGGTTTGTACCCCTTTTAAATCAGCATTTGGGCTGTAATCCATCAAAACGCTTAACATCGCTTTAGCATAGTCGTGTTCAGGAATCACAATAGAAAGAGTCTTCTCTGCCCCAGGCAATAAATTAACCACCTTTTCATCAAATTCCATTTCCTCCCCGGTCAAAATATTTGTTAGAAGAAAAGTAACCTTTGCCTTTACTCTTGCGTCACCGGTGTTTGCAATCCTAACGTCATATCCTAAATCGGTCTTCTCAGGGGTGAAAATTTCGGCATCAGGCTGAGCCTCATCACTGTGCATATAAACCATTATCGAGATTGCAGGTTTTATTTTGACGCCCGCCCCCAACGAAGTAACTTCTTCAAGGACCGAAACTTCGTTTTCAGCAATTACTGAGAGCTTAGCCCACTTCATCTTAGATGCGATTATAGGCTCTATAGAGAGCGTAAAATAACCTTTTTCATTTGGTTGTAATAAAATGGTTGAAGGTGAAATATTCATTTCACCTTTTAATGTGTGGGATGTCGAACCAAACTCGGCTGGTATCTTTTCCCCTCCCTCCTCTATGATAAAATCATATTCCTTGACATTAAAAATTTTCGGGGAGTCGGTATGGTTAAAAATCATAACATCTCTTACAAAACGCCCTTGGCTAGCATTAACCTCTATCAATACAGGACTCACCTCAAAGTCTTGCGCCAACAGCGTTTGAGAAAAAAGGAAGAAAAAGAGAAAATATCTCATAAACCAGATTTAAAGAAATTAAAAGGTCAAAAGTATTACATTTGATAAACATTATTAAAACAACAAACAATGAAAAAAATTACGCTATTAGTTTTAGCAGCAGCCTTAATGTTTTCGGGAGTTAGCACCAAAGCTCAAGCGGTGCGTGACCGAAATGTAATTCCGGTTGCGGTGAATCTCAATCAAGTACTCAGAATGTCAATCTACGATGGGGGTAACATTGAGTTTGTGTTTAATACCATAGATGATTACCGTAATGGTCTTTCAGGTTCTGCCGCTGCTGCTAATGATGCAACGTCTATCGGGTTTTATCAGTCATCTTTTACAATTTCATCATCCACTGAATGGGATTTAGTGTACGGAGCTGAAAATGCCAATTTTATTGGCGTAGATGATGGAACAACTCCGAATACTCTAGCCTTGAATAATGTTGGATTACAGATTGTTGAAAATGGTGTCCACACTTTTGCAACAGATGAAATCATAAGTGGCCCCACCACGGACGGTACTGTTGTGGCTGATTTAGACCAATATCCTCAAGAATTACTTGGTTGGGATAACGCTGGGGATTCCAATGCAGGAGACGAGGCAGATAATGATTTTACTATCCAATGGAGATGCGGAACCGCTGAAGGTGACATGAATGGAGTTTCATTATTAGAGCAAACAGGTATTGATCCGGATAGATACGTAGTAAACGTACTTTTCGAATTAAAGATTTCAGACTAAACATTTCAAAATAAAGGCGAACCAATTAATTGATTCGCCTTTGTTTTAACAATGATTTGTCTCCGTCACTCTATTTTTGTTTTTGCACTTTTTTCGATAAACCAGGCTTTTGGTCAATGCTCTCCATGTAATGATCCTGCACCGGTTGGTATTATTGATTTTAATAGTGCCAGAATCAGTGTGCTCGCTGGTTCAAGTGTTGAATTCAATTTTCAGACCATAGATGACTATAAGAATGGAATATCAAAAACCAATAGTACAGTTATGGGTATATCGGTTTGTAATTGTAATTCAGAGGGGGGGACCTCTCTAGACCCTGTAGGTGGTTCGACCATTACGGGGTATTCAATATATTTTGACACCGATGATGCAGAATTCACAGGTTTGAGTCCTTCAAATTCACTCCCACTTTGCGCCCTTGAAGCATTAGCAAATATATCATCGGGATTCGCAGCCTCTGCAGTTACGATTTCTAATACCAAAGTGGCTTTGGGTCAAATACCAAATGTAGGGGGGGCAATCTTTAAAGAAGATAATGGAGTTAATGTGATTACTGATCGATTTTGGACAACTGACCAAATAAGCATCGATTACTTTATGGGAGTAGCTCCGGGGATTGGTGGGTGTGCTCTAGCTGTACCTTTCATAGATGCAGCGGGAGGATATGTGCCTGACTCATACTATGTAACCGTCTCCTTCACTTTAGTTCCGGAATGCACAACATGCACAGACGTGTCATATTAAATAGTTTTTGAAGGATGCGACTCGGTCATATCATAGCCTTGTTCATTTTATATCCGGCTGTGTTTTTTCCTGCCTTTTCGCAAGGTGTTAACGACAATGTTCTTGAATTAAACGACAGCTCGTTGAATGATCTTGCAACAGACAGTTTGTCATTTATAGATAGCATTGCTAAATCTGTTGACCCATTTTTTGATCAATCGAATGGTCTAAATCCTCAAGATTCAATCAACTCATCCGATAGCATTGGGGAAGAGTTGAAATTTTCGATTTATAAACAAGATATTGACGACCAAACTTCTGTTTTTAATAGCTTGGTTTTTGTAAATAAAACGAATAAGCTCGTTTCAGGCAAGATCAATTTGCAATTACCAAACGGGTGGATTCATTTAGTCTCCCAGCAACTGGAGTTTATGGCTAATCCCGGTGAGACTATTTACATTCCAATGCGATTGATTGCTCCTAAAAATATGGAAGGGGGAAAATCTTACATAATAGGCGCCACTGTGAGTCTTGATGATGATAAAAAAATAAAGGCTTATGCATACATCCAAAAAACAGCCCGTTTTGACTTGAGTGTGATAAATCAAAATAATTCAATTCTTATCAATCCGATAGAGTTATCTGGTGAGACAGGAATACGAATCATTAATCAAGGTAATGTGAGTGAAAATATCAATCTCTCATTTAACTATCCCTTGGACTATAAGTTAATTGCACCTGTCACAAGTTTTTCAACTTCTTTCAACTTAAAAGCAAAATCAGACACTGTGATTCTTATTAAACTTAAGCGGACAGTATTGACGGATTCGTTGCGAAGTGAAAATTTGCCTCAAGAAAGGTTAAAATATTCTATATATGGATCAGGCCGCCAAATAGAAGGCAGCTTTTTAATTGAAAACTATCAATCAAGTTTAATAGATGAAACCTATAAAGTGCTCTCACCTCTATACATAACTGCAGGAGTATTTAATATTGGCAATCCGGGTGGAGAGCGTTACATGTCTGCTGCAGGCGGCAAGCTTCAATTAAATGCCAAAACGGATGTTAATTATTATTTAGGAAGTTTTAACCTAGGTCAGGTTGGAATTGCATCACTAGGAGAAGGAACGACTCGAAGTATTTACCAGTATAGACTTGGAATTAGGAGGGGATTGAGCCGTGTTGACTTGAGCAGTAATTTTTACAATAAGCATATTCCTTTGAGATATCAGGGGTTGAGATATAATTACCAAGGAAAAAAAATCGTATTCGCCACGGAGGCGGGTAAAAGTTACTTACCCAACACATATGTGTCCAGTACTTCGCTAAGCATCAATTCACTTGCTTTACCTTTCAACATAGGATATTCTACAACCTTTGGAAATAATAATTTCAATGTAAGTGCATTCGAAGCAGGCGTTAAAACCCCAGTATCTCGTTTATTAAGATTGGGTGTTGGCGCCACATATTATTTAGGGGAAATAACCTCCCCCGGAGCAGTCGTGCCACGAAGTATTAATCAGCTTGGCTATTATGCCGCAGGAGACGTTAATGCAGGAAGGCTATCAATGTCCGGACGTTGGGACTTTAGACCCACCAATGGGTTTGCTATTTCAGGCGACCGCAGTTCATTGGTGATCTCCGGGAAAATAAAGACGGATAAGGCCTTCCAGCACCGTTTTAACGCTACTGACATTCGTCAAGACTTTACTCGCGGTGATTTTTCTAATAATTTAGAAAATCGTTTTGCATCTTGGACAACAACCTACAATACTGCTTCAAACTGGATGATAAGTCTCGCTCCTCAATATCGCAGTATAGTTAGGGAGAGTGTGTTGCCATCCGTTACTACCCGATTAAGTACATTTTACTATGGATCATCCTTTGGACTAAGTAAAAGGCTAAACCCCTTAGAAGTAATTTCGGTTTTCGCGAACCCTATGATTACGAATGCAGTTTATGATTTTGAATCAAGTCAATCTGGTAGTTACACTATGCGAACCGAGCTGAGTCCTGCATATAATTTGGGGCTTCGCTATTCCAGAAATAATGCATTAAACATAACAGGAGACATATTTAGAGGTCCTTTCTTCATCTACAATTATTCCGTATCCACTTCCGACACTTTACTCATTCCATTCTCTTCAGGTCTAATAAGATTATCTGCCGGATACAATAAAGACTATAAAATTTCGAATATTGATTTAAACCTAAATTTAAGAGCATTTTATAGCTTGGATGTTATTACCAAAGCGGAGCAATTGAATATTGGGGCCAATGCCATTGCCTCACTTCCGCAAGGAATAAGAATAAGCAGCTATATTAACTGGTTCGCATCTTCCTACGAAAGCCGTTCAGGAGATATTAGTAATAAAAACATCAACATCAACGCAGCTATTACAAAGTCCTTCTATTGGCAGCAACCTTACGAGAAGTTTTACAAAATGACTATTTTATGTTATGAGGACCTGAACGGAAATGGAAATAGAGAACCCCATGAACCAACATTGCCCAACATAAATATTAACTTAAAGGCTGAAAAAGAAGATTTTATTGACAAAAAGCATTCGCGCTCACCCAATACCGATCTAATCACAGACGGTTCGGGCAGGGTAAAATTCAACAAGATTCCTGCAGCGACATATGATGTTAAATTCTATGAGCTTTTTAGTGTATCCGATTTGCATCCAACTTATGGATTCGTACAGGAAATATTGCTAAATGATGATAGAACAATCGAAGTTCCGTTTATTAAGAATTATCACGTTCGAGGCAAAATATCCATTATAAAATCAAAGAGGTCGCGAGTTTCATCTTTCAATCTAGAAGGTCTTATTGTCAGCGCAGAGTCTGAGAAGGGTGAAGTTTATAGAACATTGACAGATGAGTTTGGAAACTATAATTTAACTATCCCTGGTGCGGGTGTTTACAAGCTGACCTGCAAACACGGCTATGGAGAAATCCTAGAAACTAAAAATGATGAGACTTTAGTTGATTTTAACGGGATGAAAGAATTCAACTTCGATTTTATATACTATGAGAAGGACCGTGTGATTAATTTCCCGGGATCTAAGCTTGAGGAAAAGCAAGTAATCGATGAATTGAAAAGCGCTCCCAAATCCAACGAAGTAGCAGATTTTTCACAGTCTTTGGCTAATGAAATACAGAGCGATAAATTAGAATTGTATGAATACCCTGAAAAAACGATTTCTCGACAAGAGGCTATTGAACAAATTGGTGCCGATTTCGAGACAAACATTGAATATAGGGTAGTAATCGGTCGCTACAAAGACTATTTAAAAAACGAAGATTTAGAGCGAATGCTTGATGTGGTTAAAGGCAATCAAATCAAAGTTGACGTCCTAAACAACTACTTAGTGGTGAACCGAGACTTTAATGACAAAGAAAATGCTGATAGATTTACTGATAGTCTCAGAAACATTGGGATTGAAACTTCTGTAATGCTTGGGAAGTATAAAGATGTTCTCATCAACCTGGAATAGTCAGGTGATTTTAACAAAAGTTGCTAATTCCGACTGCTATGATCTTCTAATCAAATTCCCAATTTGATTAAAACAATTGCATACTCTGATCGAAATTAATAGAGGTTGTCACACACTATGAAAGTGGAGAGTATAAAAAGGAAACGGATTGTTTGATCAAGAAGGTGCCCTTATAGTGGTTTGGAAGTTGTATTATAAGAGCTCATTAATTGGGTTTAAAGTTTACTTTACTGACTCTAGTGAAGGAATTGTGATAGAGAATACGATAACGCAGGGAATCCATAATAAAATGGAATGATTACAGATTATTTTCTTCATCTCAAAGAGCGATACATAATCTATCTATTCGATATTTATCCACTGATAATTCAGGATGGCAAAACTTCAGATTAAATACGGATTCTGTATTCACCCCAACAAGATTTTGAGTTCGGCCGACATCGCAGTCACGCACAACCGCAACATGACAAAACAGTAATTGAAGCGGATTATATGCATCTAAGGTAGCTACAACTCAAAACATCAACGAGGCTCTGTTTGTCCGTGAAAATTAATTGACGCTCAGCAATTTAAATTCTGTTCTGCGATTCGCTTGATGCTGTTCTTCAGAGCAATCAGTATCAATTACCGTTTCACATTTACAATTGTTTACGGGCTGGCTCTCACCATAACCTTTAATGATTACTCTGTCTGTATTATCAATATATTTTATAAGATATTTCGCTGTTGCGTTCGCACGATTTTCACTCAGTTTTTGATTGTAGGCTTTGCTGCCTCGACAGTCAGTATGTGAGCCTAATTCGATTGTCAAATCAGGATATTTTAGCATTGCCGCTATTACTTTCTCAAGCTCAATGCGAGCATCCGGACGGATTTCGTATTTATCAAAATCAAAATATATGATGTTGATGTTGAGTAATTCTCCAAGATCCATCCCAACCTCAAAGTTCACAAGAGGCCTGATATTTGAATCATTGTGCGATGCGAGCGGGGGGTCAATTAACTCCTCATTTGTATCTTCTGTAGTCCATATGGGATCTTTTAATGCAACAGTTGTTTTAGATAGTAATTCATTATCGCTTTCATCTACATTCTTGGGCGAATCCAGCCCTTCTGGCACATGAGAAGATTTGATATCGGTTATTGAGCCTGATTGCTGGACTTTAGGGGGTTTAATCGATAAACCTTCGGTATTGAAGCTGTCTGTAACTGACGCTTCATTATTCGAATCTAATAATAAGGGTTTAGCAAAATCAGTCGTTATCTCAGACATCATATGAGCACCTTCATCACGAATCGTGATTGGAGTCATTGACATAATCTCATCAGAATCATTATC
>Ga0181564_10001749_pt1 | contig 19373 bp, 12 predicted proteins | sample 011ome_24_FD_134512 | JGI IMG/M metagenome (GOLD analysis project Ga0181564, IMG submission 134512) | Coastal salt marsh microbial communities from the Groves Creek Marsh, Skidaway Island, Georgia - 011513CT metaG (megahit assembly) | ecosystem: Environmental > Aquatic > Marine > Intertidal...
AACAGTTCAAGTTACAAAACCGATTGTAGATCCAAACTCACAAAGAGGGAAAGATCTGTTGAAATTAATTCAAGAACAGTAATTCTGAATGGAAGACATTAATCAGATTGGTCAGCTGGCTAGTGGGCTTATGTTATACGAGTTTGATTTCGTAGAAGAGCCTACTGCTAGGCTAGCTGAATTAAACACCGTATCGGGCAGCCTAAGCGGCAGATTAGGCGAATTAAATATACTACTAAATCAATCTTTTAGATTTACCGGTGATGACGGCAATCCTTATCCTAGGTTGCAAGAAGAGGAGAGCGATATTCTCGAGCAATTGTATATACGAGATTATAACACAAAACAGGCTCAGAAACTACTTAGAGGGGTTTACGATAATACAACCGAAAGTTCTATAGTAGAGAATGCTTCTGACTGGATAGAGTTACAAGAAGGTGACACCAAAATCAAACGTAGCCCAGGCAGTATATCAAATTCCGCATCCAATAGAATCAGCATGAGCAAGGATTTTAAAGCCCTAGCAAAAGACGCAAAAGATAAAATCGAAGATTTAGTTTATAATTACAATATGTACGGCGCTCAACCTAGACAGGTGGCTGGACTTGATGCTCCTATTGTAAGCGGTCAATCTTGATTGATTTTAGACTTTAAGTTGTTGATTTCTTTTTGTTGCTGCTTTATAGCTTCAATCAATAAAGGAATGATCTTGTGATATTGAACATGTAAGAGCCCGTTCTTTTCTGATACCGCAGAAGGAGCGATGGACTGTACCTCTTGGGCGATGACGCCGATGTCTTGAGATCCAGAGAGATCTTTTGGTGCTTTATCGTTCCATGTGAAATTTACACCTCTGATTGATTGTATCTTTTCAATCGCCGATGATATTTGCGATACATCATTTTTTAAAGAAGCATCTGACACAAAAAGAGATGCTTCGTCGGGCTGTGTATTAAACCATTTATCATTGTTAACATCGTAAACCAGAGCATCTCCGTCTTGCAGGCTATTGATCATGACATTACCTATATCGCCAATGGCGTTAATCGTGGTGCCCGCATCATCTGCTGCAGGAGCCCATTGATTATTAGTGCCATCCCATTTTAAAACTTGACCGTTGGCTGGGGCTGTGTCGGATACATCACCTATATCACCGAGGTTGCTAATTGATACTCCTTGTAATAATTCTGTTAGTGTTTGGGTGTTAGAGTCCTCACCGAACAATAAATTTTCAGGAGAAACAAAAGAAACATCTTTTTCAAAAAACGTATTATTTATTATTTGAATTTTGTCTTCTGTCGGATTAACTCCATCTCCTGGAGAACCTATCGTAATTGTATCTCCGCCGATAGAGATTTTTGTTTCACCGTTTTGTTTGAAATTTATATCTCTTTCGTCATTCTCGTCATCAGATCCAAAGTTTACATTATTTTCATCGCCATTGATAACTTCACCGCCACCTGGAATTTCGAAACCAGTAAGAACATTTTCCCCACTAATTTTTAGGCCTTCGCTAAAGTCAGCATATACCGCTCCTCCTGAAACAATTTGCTCTAAGTTAATTTTTCTTGTTGCTCTTTCATGCCCTTCTTCTGGATTAAGAGCCATAGCTAAAAAGTTCCCACTAGTAACCTCTGTATCTAATGCGTCTTCTAAGTTTCTTATTTTGATATTGCCCATGGTATATTATACACAAAAAATCAAGCACCGCTCAAATCCATTAAATCTTTCATTGAAAGTGAACCTCCTTTTTCTTTAGCTGCCTGAGATAAACTTATTCCTTCTGAGGGAGTCATCCCAAGTTCATCAAGATCTTGAGCTGTTGCTCCTACAATAGTTGAACCCCCTGCGCTATTAGTATCAAACTTTTTCTTCATCTCCTCTCTAGCTTCTGATGAATTTGAGAAATCAAGCAATGCCTCTGGATCATTTTTAATTCTATCTGGTATATCATCATGGTTTTCAAAAATATTTTTAAATATTTTAGTATACAAAATAAGATTTAACTGAAAATTAGTAAGCTCAACAATTGGTTTACCAAAAAAATCCGTAGATCTTTCACTGAAGCTATAATATATTTTATAGAAATCCTGGATGGATAATAATTGTATATTTTTTTCTGAAAAACTTTCATGAAATTCATTATACAAACTTATCATTTTTGATATTTCTTTGTTGTCTAAGTAATTAAACTCTTCTTCTGTGTAAAGTTTTTCTTGTAGGGTTGAGTCTTTATAAAAACTATTGTAAATATAAAAATCGTTTGCTCTGTTCATAGCGTATTGATCTGCGCTATTAGAAATAAGATCGGATTTCTTTTGACTTAATTCTTTGACTTTAACTTCAGCCTCTTTGATTTGTTTATTGACTTGCTCGATAGCGCTAGGAAGGACAATATTTTTTTTATTCCTAACTAAACTTTCCAGGTAAACACTTTGCGACTCTAGATCTTTTTCATCTTGATCTGTCCATATCCCTTCATCCTTAAGAGATTCCAGAATCTCTTCTTTTGTTTCTAATCCTTTTAGTTTCGCTCTTTCAAAATGCATCTGAAAGATATCATCAAAATCAACCAAATCACTGTTTGATTGATGTTTTATATAGAAGCGCTCTTCGTTTACGAAAAAAGAAGAAAACCCTTGAGATATTTCTTTAAATATCTTTCTATATTTAGATGATTCCACCCATTATAAAGACCCTTCATCTAGCTCTTCTTCTAGTTTCTGAAAGTCTTCCTCTGAAGGGTTCTGACTAAAGTACCAGTAACTAATAAACGTCATGAGTTTTTCTTTGCTTAAATCAAAAATTTCATCTCCGTTTTCATCTTTCTCATAATAAGAGTCTTCTTTTTCTTCATTTGTCGATCCTGTAAAAAAAGGTTCGGGGTCTTTACCTTCAGCTTGAATGTAAGATAAATGCAGCATATACCAAAGAATTGTCTTATTTTGAGCTTTAGTATCAGCGGTATGATTGAAAACGGTTTGGTATGTTGTTTCAAGGTCTACGATTTGCTTTCTAGTTTCAGTGAATTTTTCAGTTAGATCGTCAGCCTTCTTTTGCTCGTTTTTATTTCTTTCTTTTTTTGAAAGTAATCGACCTAAAGACTCTTGCGTTTCAGATAACTCTCTGTAAAGCCTCATAAGGCTATTAGAGTCATCTTCTGTTAATAAACCTCCGGAATCGCTATATTTCTTAGCAAGCATGGCTTTAGTAAGAACGCCTTTTTTTATGCACCTACTCATTTCAATACTAAATTCCATGTCTGCGTCTTCGACTTGCCTACGAGAGGGTTGATAAATAATAACATCATATGGGACGTCTTTTTTTACCTTTTTGGTGGTGGTAACCTTTTCCATCTCACCAGTTTCTTTATTCTTTTTGTTGGTTGTAGACTCTTCTTCTACTTCCTCTTGTTTCTTAACAGTGAATTTGTAAATAATTTTTTTATTCATATATCCTTATACCTTATATTATAATGTTAAAACTTAAAACTTATAGTAAAATTTTCTAAATCATTTTCTGTTCCTCTTATTGATTCATTTCCCATGTCTAGTACTTTTTTTCTGATGTATTGCAGCTTGTCTTGATCAAAATAATTTGCTTGCTCTATGAGGTCTTGCATTTCCGGGGGCGCTGCACTTTTGAGTTTATTAAAATTAATTGAATGATCTGTGTGCAGGTCTTCTATTAAAACCAAAAAAGATTTAAATAAATTTTTTGTATTTTTAGAATAAACCGTATGTACTAATGTTTCAGGCTGCATATTACTGTTATAATAAAGTGATAAATATTTTTTTCTATTGTTTGAGTGTATAATTAATTATGTCTTCTTATTTAAGTTCTTCAGAGAAAGCTGCATACGAGAAAGTTATGCAAAATATGCATGATACTTTCGCGCGTACAATATTCGCATTCAAAGAGTCTAAAAAGGTCATAGTTAGCACTGATGTTAATTTTAACTACCTGTATAATAATGTAAAAGGAGTAAAAACACAAATAAATAAATCTCAATTTAAATCTGTATTAGCTAGAGTACTATACATGGACAAGCAAAGCGAAGTAACATTTGACGCTCAAGTTAGTAGCCAAATCAAGGTGAGTCATGATATCGGAGAAGTAAGAATAAAGCTTGACTCAGAGGGGTATGAATATTTCAAAGACGCGAAAAGAGTAGAAATCGACGGAAGATTAATGTTTAAAGTGACAGATGTCAAAAAGCACGGATTGTTTAGACCTAAATTTTTTACTTATTATTTAAGACCCACAGATTAATGACTGTAAAATTAAAAGTAGACTCTAGAGCTTTAAATAAAGAGCTAACACAATCTATAGCTAGAAAAAACAACGCTACACAAATAAGAAATAGCTTGATGGTTGGTAATGAATTATTGACAAAAAAATTCGAAAAAATGAAAGCTCAAATGATCAAAGATTTCTTGGCGCACCCTGTTACAAAAGAAATTATGGCTGGGCCTAGTTCGTCTAATAGTAGTGGATTGCTTGGCGGATATGGAAATTTATTTTCATTTATAGGTTTTAATAAAGGAGACGATCCTATTAGGCCCATTATTGATTTATTAAATCGATCACTAATTAAAGTTTCAAGAGCGACACTAAGAGGCACAATATCCGTAACAATAGAAATTCCTAGCTCTAAGGATATATTTTCTGTTACTCCATTGCCTTGGGCGCCCGGAATTAGTTGGGCTCAAAGAATAGAGGTTGGAATGTCTGGGTTGGGGTGGTATATGAACAAGACTTCTTCATCTAGTCGGTCAACCGCAGGAATACAAGTTAACTCAAAGCTTAGAACTTCAATATTTTCTAATACAAAATACATATCTTCATTCATTTCAAAATGGCAAAAAAAGTTTCTTGAAATCGAAAAGAATATAAAATTATGAAGCCACAGTTTCAGCATGAAGCAAATACTAGCTTTGCATTATGGATAGATTACTACCTAACAAGAAAGGGTGAAGCTTTCTCTAATAAAGAAGGAGAGCTTTATTATATACCAGACGAAAGGTTGCCTCAATATCCAGATGATCCATTTGGTTTTGTTTCTTACAACAGTGAATACAAGCAATGGGTTTATAATTCTGACATAGAAGGTGCTGAAATTCCTGAAGGCGTACATATTGATACCGGGGATGGAGTTTATAATTTCTGTGAACGAGGTGAAAGCGGGCTAATGTTAGACTTCGACAACGGAAGAGCTTTAATAAGCGGCGCATTTTTCCCTGAAAATTATGACAAATTAAAAATAAAAGCAGACTTCGCGGTAAAAGATATAAATATATATTTATCAACAGACACAGAAGAAAATTTAATATTTCAAAATAAATACAATGTAAATAATAGAACCACCCCGGATTATGGAGCTGGAACAGGATTAATTCCATATGAACAGGTCGCACCTGCAGGCTTTGTATCAATGGAGAGATCAGTAAATCAACCATTTGCTTTTGGAGGCGAAGATTTAACGCAATTGAGTTATAGGATGATATTTTTTACAGAAGATTTATATCAACTCGATGGAGTACTTTCATTGTGCACCGATGCAAACAACCTGGGAATATGTAATGTAGGATATGAAGCGCATCCTTTTAATGAATATGGAGACCTTAAGAAAGGACAATACAGTTATTGTGAAGAAGTTATGGGGTGCAACAAGCATGGCCCAATTATGTTCGTAGAAGACGTATCAGCTTCAAAAATCACAGACCGATTAACTCGAACCACAAACCCAGATTTATACTTAGGTTTTGTAGATTTTACAGTTAGCCAAGCAAGGTTCCCAAGGCAATAAAAAAAAATATTTCCCAAACAATAGATATCAATGTAATTTTATACAAACATTTCTTTATACTTTTAAACTAGGAGAAAAATAACAATGGCTGTTCACAGAAATAGAGTAATATATCAATCAGAAGCGCTTTTTATTAGCCCGGACGCTACAGGCTACCATTTTACAGGAGCTAAAACTTCTGTACCTGACGTAGGAGACGGACCTTTCGGTTTAATGACCCCACCAATCACCCAAATTCAAGGATTTGGCGGCACTCTTGTTGACCCGGCAAAAAATAGCGCTGGTCAACTTGTTGGGTGGCAACCTGGAGACACCTGGCCCGAATGGTGTCCACATGGAGATCCTGCTAAAAAAGCAGAATTTAATGGTCAAGCTGATATTGATAATGCTCTTGAAGCTTACACTATTACTGCTGATCAGGTTGGAACAGCTGGTAATATTGCTGCTATTAATGGAGATGGCGCCACAAACACCGCTACCTTAGTAACGGCTGCTGCAACACCTGGGTTTACTTATACTTTTACCGCTGGAGATAGTACTTTGATACCTGATGATCAGACTCAAAATGCAGCTTCAACATTTGCTCTCGCTGGTGGTGTGAATCACACTCCTGCGTCCAATGCTTTTAGTACTATCACTGTAAACGTTGATGCTGACGTTACTAGTGCAACTGGCGGTACTGATGGTAATGCGTTCACCATCACTTATAATGACACTCCAGGCGCCGCTATTAATGCTGCTCTTGACCCAGCTGACGCAACAAGTCTTATTGTAACTTATGATAGCACAGCCTTCCATACGGATGATGCCGTAGCAACCGCAATTAATGCTGTAAATGGATTCACTGCTCCAGCGGTAGCTCCTCCCGCTAATCTTCAGGCTGGTGGACAGGTTCAAACAAACTTTGCTGGTGGTGTAGACGGAGCTTTTGCTTTCTTTAATGGTAGTTTGCCCGTTGAAGTCAAGGTCCTAGATGTTCATGTTCGCGCCGTTGATTTTGGATCCGCTGCGAACGGAACAGTGTTCACTGGAGATGATACAATAGATATCGATACTTTTGTGGCTAATCATAATGCAGTAGCTGGAAACCCTCAACTTGAAGTTGTAATTGGAGGAAGTCATGTTTTAGATCTCGGCGAAACAATTACATTAAATGGTGGCTTTGATGGATGCGCAAAAGCTCACGGTACCGTTATCAAGCAACTCAAAAGAGTACAAAGTGCTAACTATGGATTCACCGTAAATCGGCAAGATGTTAATCAATTCGGACATTCTGCCCGGCTTGATTCTATTATTGTTGAGTCTCCAACTGTAAACTTGGACTTTAGTTACTATCTTCTTGATGGTTACAATGAAAGAATGTTGGAGTTTGTTACCGATGCAACCACCAATACATTGAGTGGCATGTTGACACCTGAATTATATCAAGCAGGAAACAACTTCTTTATTATGACTACTCCAGAAGCTAGAGATGCTGTTGGCGGAGATGTTGCTCTTAATAAATCAGAAGAAAACAGTAAATCTGTTATTTCTCTTGGAAACGGTTATATCACTGATTACAGTGTTGACATTAGCGTGGGAAGTATTCCTACCGCAAGTGTTACCGTTGAAGGCATGAATATCAAAAGCGATTTTGGTACTACTGGAAACGATTTGCCTGCAGTAGACATGAGAAATGGTTCGTCCGTTAGTAAGGCATGGGAAGATGGAGTAAAAGGTGTGGCTTACGATGGCGGATGCACCGGATTATTCAGCTTGCCTGCTGCAGATAAAGCATTTACAGGATGCAAAGGAGATGATAAGGATGTAGCAGCTCTTCGACCAGGCGATGTTGTTCTGGATTTAGGAAACGCAAGCTTGCTTTCCAAGAATGTTGAAGGCAATGCGGCTACTCCAGTTATTGGTAGTGCTCATGTTCAAAGCGTTTCTGTTAGCGTTCCTCTTGGAAGAACAACGCTTCAGCGTCTTGGATCTACATTTGGATTTTCAAAAGCTTTAGATCTACCGCTTAGTGTAACAATGAATGTAAACGCATTAGTTGCAGACATGAAAGAAGGCAATATGCTTGATCTTCTGTGCGACTGCGAAACTCTTGACGTTGGAGTCACTGTATACGACCCAGAATGCAACACTTGCACCACTAAAGACGGACAAATCGCAATGAAATACGAGCTCAAAGGAGCAAGGCTTGAGTCTGAAAACTTCTCAAGCTCAATCGGCGATAATAAAAGTGTTGACCTTGTATTTACCGCACAGGTCGGAGGAGCAGACGATATGGAAAACGGATTGTATATTTCCGGTAAAGAAGCTGCCTCTAATCCAAACGGCGGAAAGCCTCCAGCCTGGACAGGGATTGGTGGACAAACCACTGGTGCCGCTTCTGGATACTTGTTCGGCTATCGAGCATAATTAATTTTAAATTAATTTAATTTAATACACCACAGTCAATCGGCTGTGGTGTATTTATATATATGGGTAAATATAGAAATACTATCAGGTATAACTCGGTTGGGTTATTTTTGACAGATGCACCCAGCAAGGACAACCCAAAAAAATCTCTCAGGTTCTTGAATCGTGTTCAATCAGTAGATTTATCGGTTGATATTGCCAGGCAAGATGTTGCTCAAATAGGTTCAGATTCTTTCTTGGATAGAAAAATAGTTTCATCTCCCGAGATAGAGCTAAGTTTCGAATATTTTTTAACAGATGGCTATGAAGAAGATGTAGTAGGTTTAAATACATACCCTTCGCCAATAATTTATACAGAAGAGTATGGTGTTATAGATAAACCTGTAGAGCAAAATGGAACGATACACAATGACATTAAGGATAATAAATCTCTTTTTTTGGTATTCGGCGAGGAAGAGTTTGACTTAACAGGGTACGCTAATAGGGAAAATGCATTTTCCGGCATTAATGTCATAGGCCTTGGTAATTGTTATGTCACAAATTATTCAGCATCTGCAGGTGTTGGAGATTTTGCAAAAGCCACAGTATCAATGGCTGCATCAAATATAGAATATAGTTGCCTAGAAGAAGGAGATCAGTGGTATCAGATAATGGATGAATTATCCGCTATCCTTAGACAGGTAGACCAAAATGACGAAGATTTCATAACATTAGAAAATGGAGGAAAAGTATTTTTAGAAAGCACACTTCAAACAGAACTGGTCGGGGGCGCGGATGATCCGTCCTTGGACTTACCCAACAAAGGCGTCGAGCAAGAAATAGGCGTAGTCTTTGAGCCAAAATTTTATAAATCTGCTGTTTCCGCAATGGGTCCTGGAGCAATCAGCGTTAAAATTAAAAACATCAGTGCGGGAGGGGCTATTTTAAGTGATGAAAATCAAGCTAACTGTTATAAAGGATATGCTCATGTTCAAAGTTTTGAAATCAATACACCTTTTGCTAGAGAAAATTTGCAAGGTTTTGAATCTATGCATTTATATGGAAGAAAATTAAAATACCCACAATTGGGCACTATTTCATTTTCTATAATACCGAGCGCTTTTGAAAACGGAAAAATTTCAGAAATATTCTGCGAAGACCAAATTTACGAAATAGAGATAGAGTTTAATAACGAATGTAAGTTTAGTTGTCTCCCCTTGTATGCAAAAGATACAAATATGAAATATACAATATCAAACGCTAAACTGGACGGATACTCATTGGGTCAATCAATTGGTTCTTACGCGACTTTTGATTGCAATTTCTCTTTTGGGCTAAGTAAACAAGAAGGTTTATTTTTATATGGAACTCACGAAAATAGCAGGCTCGAGCCGTGCGGACCCACAATGCTGGCAGCGCCAAGAAATATGGAGGTTTCCAACGTATCAACACTTGGAGCAAAAGATCAACCTGGCGAAATAGGAGTGATACCTTGATATGGGGGCAAGATTAAGAATTAAATGGGTACTACCGGCTGATTTAGCTAATATTCAGTCCAGCCTTCTTTATAGGATATCAGATCCATCTGGAGATAAAACTTGCGATGATCTTGTTAATGATGGAGATTTAATATTAGAGGATAATAATTCACCATTTCAAAGTCAGTATATTGACGAGCTTGATGATGTCGGTAAATATAGGTATGGAGGTTTCGTCAAATCTCAAGCTGGAGAATTATCAGAATGCACTACTTTTGTATACGATTATCAAGGACAAAATGTAAAAGTCAAGCTTATTGCAATTAACGCGGGAGGTGCATCTGATTTTAACAATCTAGATCAATTTGGAACATTAACAAAAGAAGAAAGCGCTACTAAAACATACGAACAAGAATTTCCGCTAGATACAGTATTGAATATAAATGATTTTGTGAATTATGACAATGGACTAGTTCCCCTAAAAATCACAGAAGATAGTAGTGGCACAGCCGCCACATTAAGTAAGCAATCTAGTGGATTTCCAGATACTGAAATCAATCTAAATGATACAAACCGTACCGTAAACATTACTGTTGAATTTGGCACCGATGAGTTTACTTTAGAAGTTAAAGGTGATACGGATTTCTTTTCTCAGAACACCCGAAAGTATACAGGACAAACGCTTTTTAAAACAACCGTTGATTCTGGGCAAACGGAGAGGATTAGTGTCAGAATAAATAGAGACAAGGCGGATCAATTTGAATTTGATAGATACGAACCAGAAGACCCTGACCGAGATCCTTATGGTCAACCAGATTATGACCCACAAGATCGAACAACTGAAGTTAGAGCAGATAATGATTTTGTATTAATAGCACGCTATAAAGAGAAATCTTACAGATTAAATCTTAGAAGTAATAATGAAGATATTGGTTCTGTATCAGGAGCAGGAGAGTATACTCCATCAGATACAATCACAATTATTGCTACGCCTATCCAAAATCAAACAAAATTTAAAAGATGGGAGGTTACTAGAGGAGAAAGTAAAATTTCTGCAGGAGACCCTGCCCAGGTAAGCGAAGGCGATGTTTCAACTGACGATGTTATATACGATCAATTAAAAATTGAAGGAATGGTTAATTTAAAAGCTTTTTTTACAAAAGTTTTCTTGTTGATATTAAAAAATATGGGCCCTAACGGATTGGAAGGTTCTAGTTCTAGGGGGAGTATATCAATAGATGCAGACGATCAATCTGCAGATGGCAATACAATAAGCGCAAACATAGAAACCCTGGATAATCCATTTACGATTAGCGCAACCCCAGCTAGTAAGCACAGGTTTGATGGATGGCAACTAATAGATGGAGATGTAGATAATCTACAGACCCAGGAAATTACAGTTAATAGTGATGCAGAGATACATGCTGTTTTTATAAGGGAATACGTGGTCACAATTACAATATTTTCGAAAGGTTCCAGCAACCCAAAAAAACAAATAGATTTGGTTTCTATAGAAAATGTATATGATGAAATCAATAACAATGTTTCATTAGAGTATAGCAATTATGAACCACAAGGAAAATATCAATTCGAGAAATGGGTTCTAGACTCGACGGATATTACTGCAAGATCTGTGTCTTCAACGATAAGCGATGATATTAATTTGGAAATATACGTATTAGAGGTTTATACTTTATCATTATCTGTTAATATAATAGGTGCAGCTACTCTTAATGGAGCAGGAGATTATGCATTTCAGAGTCATGAAGATGTTGATATATCAGCAATTATTAGTATGCCAACGACAGCTCCCGCTTATCAATTCTTGAATTGGGCTTCCGATCAAAGCTTAACTTTACCAACTTCAGAAACAGGTCAAGTTACAATCGTAGAAGATACGCAAATTACCGCTAATGTTGAGGAGATTAATTATGTTTTAACCATTAGGTCTAATGACACTTCAAAAGGTACAGTCTCTCAGTCAGGGGCTGGCAGCTATGATGTATTTGAAGAAATAGAAATTTTTGCAAACCCTGATGGTAATAATATCTTGAAAAAATGGACTGTAATTAGTGCTGATTTTACTTTAACAGATGGGGATGATTTTAATTTTTCTAAATTCCAGCTTGGCGACTATGGTAACCTTGAGTTAGAGGCGGAGTTTCTCCAGGTATTTACCTTAACCGTTAAGGTTTATAAAAATGGAGTAGAGGAGCCCTCATTAGAAACCACAATAACGAGAACAGAAGAAGATCCCATTTCAGTATTAGCGAGTCAAGCAATAATAACAGACACAAGTTATGAGTTTGACAGATGGGAAATTGAGTCAGGAAATGTAACAATAAGCGACCCAGAAACCCCCGGAGCTAAAAATATCGATTTAACTGAAGACTCTGTCATATCAATTCATTATTTAAAAGCCAACGAAATACAATTATTAATCAACCTTAATGATGCAGCCACTTTTGTTCACGATGGTTCGGATAATCTATTCAGAGAAACAGAAGACATCAATATAACATTAACACTAAATAACACAAATACAGATATACCTTTATATGCATTTAATAATAATTATATACTTAGTGATAATACTTTAGTTAATGGTTTAAATAATAATTTATTAGATAATGTAATTAATATACTTGGAGATGTTACTATTACTGCTGATTTGAGTTATGTTTTGTATAGTTTTTCTGCGACGACTGATGCCACGAAGGGATCTTTAGTCGGAACAACAAGCGACGGAAATTATAATGGACTAGAAGACATTACACTGCAGGCAGAAGAAACTGACGCGTCTAGATATATTTTCAAGGAATGGCAAGAAATAGGTGGGCAAAATAGAACTATAACGGGAAAATCAACAGTCATAAAATTGTCTGATTATGGTAACATCAGCCTAGAGGCCGTTTTTCAGTTGCTATACAACTACAGTGTTATTATTGAATATCCAGATGCAAGTCAAGATGTAATACACGACGAAACAATACTCGAGGGGACAACTGTAAATTTAGATATTGCCCCGTCGATTCGTAGAGGATTTAGGTTCAAAGAGTGGAAGACTACTGTACTATCGCCAGATAATGTCGGATTCGATTCTACAAGTGCTGACCCCGTAGATTTAACCATAAACGCAGATACTTCTTTGATAGCTAGCGTTGATCCAGTTTTTATGCTTGACCTGACTATTAATATACCAGGAGCTGGCTCTTTGGTGGGTAGCGGAGGATACTTAAGCACAGAGGATATAAACATCGAAACCGTTCCTTTCGCTGAGGTCGATGAAGTTGCTGGTTATCAATTTGATAACTGGGTTGTTAGTTCTGGGTCGATTAGTAATGCGCCTGACCTTAATTCGTCAAGCATCATTATCAAGATACCTGAAGACACAGAAATCCAAGCGGTATATTCAATTAAAGAATATTCTTTAACAATTACAAGTATAAATACCGAAGGATTTGTTGGAATTAACAGTCAAACTAAAAGCGATAACGTATCCAACTCTTTCGATATCACAGAAAGCATAACTGCAGATCATGAGGCAGCATCAGGCTACAGATTCTCAAGATTTGTCGTTGTCAGCGCAGACCAAGGAATTAACCCTGGAGAAGAATTTACGGATTTTGCTAGTTTTAATCTTTCTAAATACGGGAACTTAGAGTTAAAGGCGGAATTTCTTAAAGTATTTACATTTACAAGAGAAGTTTATACAAACAATACCTTGACATCCACCAATCAAGTAGAAATATTAGAAAGTTTTTATTCTTCGGGCGTTTCATTAACGTTTAATGTTGCTTGGCCCGTACCAGGTAATGGGCTTCTTATTGATAGCGCAGAAACCAACACAGTGTTTAATGTCAATGATTTATCAGATCAAGATATAGCAATATCCTCAGACGGGCAAATAAAGTTTAATTTAAGAGATATTGAACAATACACTCTCACAATAAACAAGATAGTTGATAGTGGATCTTCCGTATTAGATAAAGTAGTTGACTTTGACGAGGTAAATAATATAGTTACGATTCCATCAATCACTATACCTTCAGGATTTCTTTTTGAATTGTGGACCGTGACAAGCGGAAGCGTGAGTGCCACGTTCGATGCTTTGAGCAGAGGATTTTGGCCAGAGGGTGAAACTCCTACATTTAGTGAAAATATCGTTTTGACTTACGAAATTAGAACTGTCGAAGAGTATACCTTAACAATCAATAAGCAATTAGATGATCATGCAATTGAACAAGTTACCGTCTTGACCGTTAATGAAGTTAACAATATAGCAACCATCCCAGCCGCCGAAATTGAAGCAAAAGAAGTCTTTCAATCATGGGAAATAACCTCTGGGATTACTCCTAGTTCTTTTTCAGCTCTACCCAAGGACGCTTGGCCCGAATCAGCAGATTTAGCTTTGACTGAAAATGTAGTTTTAAGATACTTAGTTTTTGGTGGATACGCATTATCAATCACTGATAAATATCCGAATGATTACCCTGATACTGCCGCAAAATCTACATTATCTCATTTTGATAACTCTGATGTAAATAATACAGGCCCGTATTTTATTAATGACGCTATATTAATCTCTGCCACTATACCCGACCATTTAGAGTTTAAAAACTGGTCTTTGGTTTCAGGGGAAATAACTGGAACTCTTCCCAGTTTGAATGAAGGTGTAATTTTAATTAAAGAAGACACTGAGATACAAATAGAATTTGATTATATATTATACTCTTTCGAGTGTTTAAATCTTACAAACGGCTCTATATCTGGAACTACCTCTGTAGGCTCTTACAATGCCTTTAGCGATATAACTATTAGAGCTACGCCTGATGAACATTTTAAGTTTGATAAATGGCAAGAGCAGTTAACTTCAGGAGTATGGGTAGACTTTGATGCAGAGCAAGATGACACAATAACCTTAAGTAAAAATTTAAAATTAAAGCCTGTGTATAGTGATGTATTATATGTTTTGTCTATTTCAATATTCGACATCAATGGAGTGGAGATAACGGATGGATCTCACGGCTCATTTATCGGTAATGGTGAGTATGTATATGAAACTAATCAGGAAATAGAAGCTATTATAAATACTGCGCATAAATTTGTTCGATGGGAAGTTAATTCAGGTGTGGCCCCAGGCTTTTTCGATGAGTATGACCAAATTCAAACAATACAGATCTTGGGCGATGTTTCCCTGCATTTAATTATTGAACAAATTCCATTACCAATAGATGGCGGTGGAAATAGAATGATACCATTAGTTAACTTTGAAGGTGACAACGCGTATATAGAATCCCTAGAAGGAGCGAGTAGTACCGACACAAAGGTTGCATATATTGACAGAGATATGATAACCGTATCCAAAGACGCCGAAGCTGTTGTTCTTTTTTCAGAATGGAAAGAAACAAAAGAAGCTTATAATCTTGCATTTGATTATAATGTTGACAGGTCAGTAGAAGACTCCAAACTTCGTATCAAGAAATTTTTAAGAGTTTTCAATAAAGACTTATCAGAAGAATACATTCAAACATTAATCCCAATTTTAACCTATTCTAGGGTTTATCTGGAAAATATAGATGGCGTGACTGAATTTGACGATTCAACCATAAGCGGTACTTTTACTAATAGGATTTTAACTAAAGACATCGTTGGAGAGGTTGGTAAAATTATGATATCACATAATTCTGAAGATTTTTTATATGGCAACCCCGACAAACAAAGGTCAATTGAGGAAAGAACCACAAGTACTTCGAAAATAAATACATCCATTCAGGGGTCAGTTGAATTTGGTCAATTATCGCTTGGTGAAAGAAGCAATATCGATGAATATCGCAGTATAGATATCGATGTTTCTGACTCCTCAAAATTAGAGTATAATTTTTCAAGAAAAGCTGTTCTCAAAAAATTTGTAGGTGGAGCTATTGCTCATTCTAATCATTTTATCGGCGTTACCATTCCAGCCTCGATAGGCAATCGTAGGGCTTATACTTTAATAGAACGAGATCCTGGCCCTCCTGCTATTTCTTATTCATATGATAGTAGCCCTAACAATGAAGTCCATATAATGCCTAAAACAAATTTGAACAATAATTCGGGTACAACGCTTGACCCAGATGATACTTCAGACATTCCTCAGGGTACAATTAGTTTCGAGCTATCTGACGATGAAATTGCCGCGTCATTCGGCAAATCTATTGATATATCAAGGAATAGCCCTACACTTGCAGACTCCTCTGCTAGCAACCCTATATTTCTAGCGATAACTTCCAAGTATAAGCCGATAAATAGCGGTTCTGAGTGGTTTAACACAGTAGATACAGATTGGAGTAAACAAACTTCTGTTACAAAAATAATAGGAATATATGAAGAAAATGGTACGGTTCACAAACATGGAATCAACTTAAAAGAGACAGGTTCATCAAGCACCAAAACCCCTGCAACAGCAACAGAGTTCAACAAATATAAGGGGTCATGGCAATACATAAATTGCAATGTAGATACTGAGCCAATCATTGATTATGGCAAAAAATCTGGATTAAACAGTAAAACTCAATATGGAACAAAAGTAAGGCTTTCAATAACCGCTGATAGATGCGCAATCAGTAATCATCGAGATCCTGACTCAGAAGTAGGTCACGGCTTGGAAGACAAACCTGGAGAGGTTAAGATCTTAATTAGACAAGATATCGTAATTAATTACAACTCGCAAACAATTAATTGGTTTGAATATGAAAACATACAAAACATAACCATTCCAGATGACCATATAATTACTGGAAGCGGAAGGCTTGACTTTGGCTATGACATAGCTTTAGAAGGAGATTTTCTTGCGATATCTTCTCCTAGCGAAAAGACTGTGTTCATATATAAATGGAACAACTCTTCGATAAGTTATGAATACTGGAATAAAATCTACATGGAAGAGCCTGAAGTTTTTGGAAAAGCTGTTGTTTTCGATACTAGAGATTCTGGAGACCCGACAACAATAACAATATCTGCAAATGATGCGTTTTTTACAATGCCTATTCCTAGCAAATTATAGATATGGAAGAAAAACCCTGGAAATACAATATACTTGCTGACTGGGATATTCCTTTACATATTAGTCAGATAGAATCTGTTTTACTTTTTAGAGGTAAAGATGTGAAAGGTTGCGAAGACTTGCGATATGAAGAACTCATCTTTGAAACAAAGAATTTAGAAATAACGGAATATTTAGATGAAGTAGAGGGCCCGGGTGTTTGGGCTTACGCTGCTTATTCTAAAGATTTTGAAGGAAGGTTGACTTTGTGCGCAACAAATTATTGTGAAATACCTGAAACTTTGGGCATAACGGTTAATTCTGAACATGGAGAAGTTTTTGGAACTCTTAGGGGTTTCGAAGGAGACGTTTTGGAAATCGAACTAATTACGGATTTTGGTTATGTCTTTGAGGGTTGGACATCTAGTGACTATACCTTTGACGAGCCACAAAACGAAAAACAGTCAATCACCTTAACAGAAAATATAACTATAACTGCTAATTTTTCTACGGCTCAGTTCGAGCTTATTGTTAGATCAGAAGAAGATGATTTTGGAGACCCCACTGGAGAGGTTGATTTAACTGTTAATGGGTTCCATGATTATGGATCTACCGTGCAGCTTTCTGCTATCAACACAGAAGCTTATACTTTTGATTTTTGGTTTGGTGATGTTGGCGATCCAATGTCTAATAATACTGAAATTCAAATTCTTAATGAAATCACTGAAATTATAGCATTTTTTAATATAAATTCTTATTCTTTTAATCTAGGGGTTCCTACTGATGTTAAATTTGCTTTAGAGGATAATGCGATAGCCGATGAAACAGTTCTTTTAGTCGAAGATACTTTCGGGGAATTTGAATATGGAGAAGAGATGGATATGTATTTTTATATTAGTGAAGAAGCAGATGCAGATGACGAGTATATATTTAGATACAGAAGTGATGAACATGATGGCGATTACGAAGGTGTTCCAAAATATAAAATAGATAGTTTTTTATACCTAGATGAAAATGGAGTAGACATTAAAGATGAAATTCTAGATTTAGAAGAAGAATATGATGAAGAATACGGAGAATATTATATTTATTTCACTTTAACTAAAAATTTTACCGTTGTTCCTTTAATATCTAATTATGACCCTACGTAAATAACTGTGTTTTTAAGTGTACTATAATTACTAAGGTAAAAGGTATATATGGCAGCTTTAAGGGCACAGTTAAATTTAGAAGTAGACACAAGTAAGGTTAAGAGTAGCTTAACCAAGGCTACTAATGAAATAAATAAAATCGTTGGTAAAACTAGCGGTAAGTCTGTAAACTTCAATGTTAACGAAAAGAGCTTTACCCAGCCATTGGGAAGAATTAACGCTTCCGCAAACGAATTTACTAAATCCTTAGAGGCTTCTAATGCTCGTGTTATTGCTTTCGGTGCATCTGTAGCTATTATTGATGGTATAAGTGATGCTTTCAAGCAACTAGTTGTTCAGGCGGTATCTTTTGAGAAAACGCTAGCAGATATTAATGCCGTAATGTCTTTATCAGCTAATCAGCTTGAGTCTTTCGGGTCTCAGCTTTTTGATGCAGCAAGAAACACAGCTCAAGGATTCAATATAGCAGCAGAAGCCGCTTTAGAATTTTCTAGACAAGGTCTTAGTACTGAAGAAGTTATAAGAAGAACCAATGATGCCTTGATATTAACAAGGCTGACAAGTCTCAAGGCTACAGATGCTGTTGCAGGTTTAACAGCCGCCGTCAACGCATTTGGGGACGCTGGTCTGACTACAACAGATATCATCGATAAGCTGTCTGCTGTCGATGTAAATTTCGCCGTAAGTTCTGCGGATTTAATTAATGCGCTTCAAAGATCTGGTGCTGTTGCGATTGATGCAGGAGTAGAGCTTGATAATTTGGTTGGTATAGTAGCGGCCTTACAGCAGACAACTGCCCGAGGTGGTGCTGTTATTGGTAATAGTTTAAAAACTATATTCACAAGAATACAAAGACCTGAATCTATTAAACAAATAGAAGAACTGGGTATTGTTGTAAGAAATTTAAGTGGAGCCGTATTGCCTGCAGATAAAATACTGCTAAATATGGCAAAAACTTTTGATACCTTAACGCAAGCTCAGCAGTCCAATGTAGTTCAGTTTTCAGCGGGTATATTCCAAGCCAACGTATTCAGAGCGGCATTAAAAGACTTAGCAAAAGAAAATAGCTTATCCGCAAAAGCTACCGAAATTTCAGCAAATGCATCAGGCGAAGCTGCAAGAAAAAATGAAATTCTAAATAAAACTATCTCTGCAATGTCATCTCAGGCTGCGACAGGCATACAAGAGCTGGCAGCAATGATGGGCGAGTTGGGTTTAAGCGATTCTATCGGTGGGGCGCTTGAATTTATAAACGCTAGGGTTGAGGAGATAAAAGGAAGTCTTGGTGGGGGAGAAGATGAAGGAAGCGATTTTGCCAAAGGATTGGTCAAAGGCATAGGTAATATTTTAACTGGCCCTGCTGTTATTGCTTTTGGCGCTATTTTCATTAAATTATTTTTAAATATCGCTAAGTTTGCGCACAATTCCATGAAAGACGTGCTTGGTATTGTGGGGCAAAAAGAAAAGATAAAGCAAATGGAAGAGTCGATTGTTAACGTTTTATCAACAAATCTGCAAATACA
>Ga0181564_10001756_pt1 | contig 19342 bp, 10 predicted proteins | sample 011ome_24_FD_134512 | JGI IMG/M metagenome (GOLD analysis project Ga0181564, IMG submission 134512) | Coastal salt marsh microbial communities from the Groves Creek Marsh, Skidaway Island, Georgia - 011513CT metaG (megahit assembly) | ecosystem: Environmental > Aquatic > Marine > Intertidal...
CTCCTTCTTTTGATTCGCTGAGATCCCGCTCGCCACAGCGCCCGCCAACGCCACAAACTCTGTGATCCCTACAATATCAATCCCAAAAGGTGTCACACACAACGTCTTCCCCGCGAGCACTTGCTCCCGACTCTTACTCTCACCCTCCTCACGCAATTTCATAAACTCAGCCTGCGCTTCACCCTCCTTTAAATACCTCAATTCGATCGCTTTCGATTCCTCCTCGCGAAGTTCGCGATAGAGCGTCTCGAGCCGCTCGCGGCTCTTCGCTTCTTCCATCTTTCGCAACTCGAGCAATTCATCCGCGGGCCCGCTCGATGCGGCGAACGACGGCGAAGGAGTACCCACACCGCCCGTGACGCATGCGAACGCGCCTAACGCGAGTGCGCGCAGTGCTTGGCGTCGATCGATCGCCGATGAGGATGACGACGACAGCGCTGGGACACCGCTGTCTTTCTCGGCGCGGGTCGTCGTCGTCGTCGTCCGTTGCGTCTTCCGTCGCGTCGCGGGCATCGCCCGCGCCATCGTCGTCGTCGTCGTCGTCGTCGCGCACGGCATGGTGGCTGTCCGTCGTCAACCGCGTGCGCGCGAATGGCGAGCGTATGGCGCAACTTTATCCACTTTTGGTACCAGAGGCGACGCTCGAGGGGCACGTACGCGTTTGATTTATATTGAAAGAGTTGCTACGCCGACGCCGCACGATGCGTCTTGGGTGATGACGTGCGCGACAATGGGCGTTTGCACACACGACGGGTTTAGTTGTCGTCGCGGCTCTTGCGCAAGGCGTCGAGTTCGCTCTCGATGGCGTCGCTCACGGGGCGCCCTTCGGGGAGCGCGCCCTTGGAGGACGCGCCCGGTAGGGATTTTTTCAACGCTTGTAATTCATCATCGATCCCACCACCGGCTTCCAAAGCCTTAAATTGCTTTTCTAAATCATCAGGGGCGGCGAAAACGCCCATGGCTTCGGCTTCGGCTTCCATGGACATGACTTTTTCCTCCATGCGCTCAAACGCGCTCAACGCACTCGACGTCGACATTCCGCTCACCATATCATTCACCGCCTTATTCGTCTTCGCGCTCGCTGCGCGTGCCTTTAACGTATCTTTCTTACTCTTCGCCTCAGCCATCTTACTTTCTAATAATCTCGTATTCGCAATTAATTTTTCCACCGCATCCTTTTGCGCGTCCAAATTCGTCTTCATCGACTCGGCATTCTCAGCGTAAGACTTTCGTCTCGTCAACGCTTCTCTCGCCAAATCCTCATCTCCTTTCTCCATCGCCAGCTGTGCGCGTTTATACCAATCATCACTCGCTTGCTGTGCCGCTTCGTATTTCTTTTCTAATTGCTTTTGCGACGCAATCACCTGCGCCGTCGCCTGTCGCATCTTGATCAAATCATTCTGCATATCCATCACCGTCGACTCGAGCAACTTCTCCGGGTCTTCCGCGGCGGTGATCAACGAGTTGGCGTACGACCCGATGACGCGAGTGAACCGCGAGAACAAATTGGCGTGCGTCACGACCGCGCTGCGACGCGCGCGCGGCGGCGGCGGCGTGCGCTGCGCGCGAATGTTGGATCTTCCCTGGCGCGGCGTGAACGACGACGCGCGCAAGGACGTCGCACAGGCGACGCGAGCGGCGTTCGCGAGAGACATGGAAGGCGAGTGAAGGCGTGAAAACGGCGTTCGTCTGCGCTGTGTGCGTGCGTGCGTGCGCGCGCGCGTGGAAGTGACGACGACGACGACGACGACGAAGTGTGCCCACGTCACGATGGAGATAGCGCGCGCGCGACGCCATTGCACCGCCGCGACATGAGCGCGCGACAGCTCAGACGCGCGCAGGGCGACGCGTATGGGTTATGCGCATCATCGTCGAGCGGCGATGAGCGCGAGGACGACGGCGAGGACGAGGGCGTGGGCGTGCTCGAGGTGAACAATCCATTCGCAGCGCTCGTAGGGACGAGCAGCGAGGACGAGGACGCCGACGAGGACGCCGGGGAGGAGCACGGCGAGGAGAAGGAATCGATCGCGGCGCGCGTTGATATGAGCGCGGCGACGACGTCGGGTGGGAAGAAGACGAAGCGCGGGGGGAAAGGACGTCGTCGGCGGTCGGCGGCGGCTGACGCCGACGAGGATGATTTGGACGCGTTGGTGCGCGAAGTCGCGGGCGTGGATGTGTCTGGGGTGAAGGGCGCGAGTGAGGTGGGTGATATTGAGGCGCGTGAGGGTGGTGAGCCCGCGTCGTCGTCTTCGGTGGCGTCGGTGGCTCCGAACGCGGCGTTGCGGCTGCTCGTCGTGGATTTGCGCAAGATGAAGGCTGAAGATGAGTTGAAGCGCTTATTCGGCTCGCGAGTCGTCGCTAACGTCGAGGCGGAAGAAAATGGGCGTTATAGCGGTCGCGCGAGAGCGTTGAAGCAAAAGTTGCGTTCGAAGACGACGTTTGCTACGTTTCGCGACGCGTGGTCGACGTATAGAAGCGAAGGCATACACATGGAGCTGTGTAAAGATGTGTCCGACCCGTCGACGGGCATGAGCGAATATGCTTTTGTGTGGAAGCCCGAGTATGAAGAGGCACAGTTTCATTTCGAAGTCGCCGTGGCTTCGCACGATCCCAATAGACTGTTTCATTTAGCCCGCGATTATCCGTGGCATTTGGAGACGATTTTACGCATTTCTGAGTTGTACCATTATAGCGGACAGGCGCAAGAATCCAGCGAAATGTTAGAACGATGCTTGTACGCGTGTGAACGCGCGTGGCACCCGACGTTTGCATCGGCAGCATCAAATGGTTTAGCGCGATTAGACTCTAGCCTACCCGCTAACAAGCCGTTGTTTGAAGCGCTGTTCCGTCACGTCATCAATTTGACGCGCCGTGGATGTCAGAAGACAGCACTCGATACGGCCAAGTTTCTTCTCGGCCTCGATCATACCGACCCAAAAGGCGTGTTGTGCTGCATAGACTATTTCGCTCTTCGCTGTGGTGAAGAGCACTGGTTGATTGATTTCGCGCAGACGTTCGGAGACTCGCGCTACGTCGGCGACGGCGAATGGCAGTCTCACGGAAGTCTTTTAAGCTTCCCGGGCTTCGCGTACAGCTACGCAATGGCGTTGTATGTCACAGCTGATGACATTGCTGATGCTGACGCCGCATTACTCCAGGCTATGCTCACGCACCCTTACGCTTGGAGCGCGGTGTTGTCAAAAATTGAAGCCAACGACGCCGAGACCAAGGAGATTCTCGCGCACGAGCACTTCGACTTTTCCAACTGCGCGCTCGCGTGTCGAAGCCTGGAGCACTTATCTGACGTCTTTGCCACGCGACACCACGCGCTTTGGAAGCCCGAAGCGACGATGAAATGGGCCAAGAAAGTCGCCAAAATGGCCATCAATCTCATCGACTCCACGAAACCGAGCCCACTGTTGGATGGTTTAACCGCCGCGGATTTCACCGCCATTACTCTCGAATCTTGGATGGACGGCGCCGAAAACGCCTACGCGCACATCATCATCGATGACTTCCAAGACGTCGTCAAACGTCAGCTTCCCGAAGATGACCCATTAGCACAACGGCAGCCCGCCGCCGGCGACGACGACGACGACTAGCGTCTCTGTCGAACATCGAGCCTTCATAGAATACGCGTCGCGTTGTAATACATGTAAAAACCTTTCGCGAGCTGAGGTTTTTTCACGCACACACCTCACAATCGCCCACGCGTCGCGTCGTCGATCGTCGACGCGCGATGAGTACGGTACACGCACACGCCGCGACATTCGCCTCGCGCTTCACGGCGCGTCGCGTCGTCGCTGGGGCCCGTGGCGACGTCAATCGAGTGCGATTGGTGCGCGGTAACCATCTCGGTCGAGGCGGTCGTCGCGTGCTCGTGGCGCCGCGCGCTGAAGGCGATGACGATCGAGACGAGCGCGCGACGGACGAGGCAAGTGAAGATTTGACGAGCGGTGAAGACGGGTTTTTGGAGGAGTCAACGACGAGTGATGTCGCGGAGGTGTCGGCAGAGGCGACAGCCGCGAACGGCGCGGAGAAGAGGCTCAAGCCTCGGACGCGTAAAGGGCGTCGCGGGAAACGCACCGATAAACGGCGCGCACCGTTCGTCAAGGCGGAACCAATCGAGGTGAACGATACGTTTGTGAGTAAGCAATCGAGGTTGGACAAGTTTTTGCGCGGTGAGCCGAGGTTTAAGCGAGGCAACGCGACGGCGCAAGACGCACGGCCAGACGGTTTGCGCGGAAGCCATCGTCCGTTGTTGACGCCTGGGACAAAGTCGTGGTACGATGCCTGGAGAAAGGAAAATCAGCTCGCAAGCAAAGAGTTGCGCAAGCGAGAGTTGGCTAAGACGGGACGTAAACCGATATTGGACTACAAAAAAGCTGGGGTGGCTGCGGGTAAACCCTTAAGCGTGGAGGAGTTGCAGTTCACGCCGCTTGGGCGTGCGAAATTGCAATCGCAACGTCAACACATTGCGTATAACACTTTTATTACGGATATCATGACACAAGATATCAAGGAGCTTTACGTCAGCGTGGATGCTGTAGCGCGTTACGCTGCGGTGTACCAGGATGGCCGAGTGGCGTATTGCCAAGTGGCGCCGTATAATACAGAGGTGTATGATTTGACACAAGTCGTGGGATTGGAAATCAAGCCAACGATGCCAGAGCCTGCAAGTCATACGCTTGCGGCGGTTGGTGATCGTGCGTCGGCGGTGAAGACTTTCATTGCCGGCTACGGTTTACCCTCGCTTGGTGTCTTCACAGTGTGGGCTATTGTTTTCTACATGCAGCGATTCCGAGGTGATTGGGAAGATCGCCAAAAGATTTTGGAGCTTGAACGTGCGGAAGAAGCGCAACGGCAGGCCGAGAAGGGCGATCCGCGCATTGCCGTGCTCGAGGAAGTGTATGAGAAGCTTGATGTAAATGACCCACAGCGGGACACTATCAAGCGAGAGATTCGCAACCGCAAGGCTGCCATCGCTCGACGTAACATGGATAAGAAGGACGCGTCGGCCAAAGCAGCAGAAGGAGATCAAATGGGCGCGGCAAACGCTTTCATGAAGGTTGGTGTTAAAGTGGTGAAGAAGAAGAAGAAGTCGGCTGTTGATGACGAGGAGGGCGAGGAGGGCGAGGAAGTTGAGGAAGAAGAGTCGGAAAAGAAGACGACGAAGAAGGGAGCAAAGAAAGGGCGCGTAAACACCAAGATGAAGCTTCGCGATGAGAGCGAGACCGTGACTTTTGATGACGTTGCGGGCATCGGGACGGCAAAGGTTGAACTTCAAGAGGTTGTCGATTTTTTCCTCAAACCTGAAAAGTTCAAGGCCAGTGGGAGTAAAGTACCCAAGGGCGTCTTACTTACCGGTCCTCCAGGTTGTGGTAAAACGCTTCTTGCCAGAGCCGTTGCTGGCGAGGCCGGGGCGACCTTCTTTTCCCTTGCTGCGTCTGAATTTGTAGAAATGTTTGTTGGCGTTGGCGCGGCGCGCGTGCGAGATTTGTTCACTCAAGCCAAAAAGCAAGCACCATCCATCATTTTCATCGATGAGCTCGACGCCGTCGGTCGACCTAGAGGTGGCGGCGGCTCGGGCAATGACGAGCGTGATCAAACATTGAATCAGTTACTCGTTGAGCTTGATGGTTTTGGTAGTGACACGCAAATTGTCTGCATTGCGGCGACGAATAGAGTCGACGTGCTCGACAAGGCGCTCGTTCGCGCTGGTCGCTTCGACCGTAAGATTGTTATCCCCAAGCCTGATTACAATGGGCGCAAGGAAATCTTACAAGTTCATGCCAAGAATAAGCCCGTAGCTCCAGATATTGACTGGAACTTGGTGTCGGGTGAGACTGAAGGCTTTAGCGGCGCTGCGCTAGCGTCTGTGGTGAACATCGCCGCTTTACAGGCTGCCAAGAAATCCAGGTCGCAAATCACTATGGAAGATTTCCAAACGGCTCTCGAAGTCGAGACTTTGGGTAAAGTGTTGCCGCAAGGTCTCGGTGAGGAGAACGAGCGTCGTTTGGCGCTCATTCATGCGGCGTCAGCTGTGGCGCTGCGTTTGTTGTGTAAGGACATGATTGACTTGTCTTATGTCACCATCGTCGCGCGTGAAACAAATGCAGAGGGTCAAGTAGCGATCGCAGAAAACCCCATAGCACTCCGCCCGGGTGCGTTTACCAAGGGCTTCCTTCGTAGACACTTGCGCTCGTGTCTGATCCCTTCAGTGGCCGAACAACTTGTTTATGGTTTTGACAACTGCACAAAAGTCGCCGCGCCGTACAACGCTCGCGCGAGAGAAATTGCGACATTCTTCGTAAACAATGCCGGTTTTAGCGACGAAGAAGGCAGTGAATTCGCGTACATGCCCACAGGACATATCATTGAGAAGAATGACTTCCTCGGTGGTAACCGAGAAGAGTACATGCTCCCGGGTACGACGTTTGATCGATACGCCGCGGCAGATAGAGAGACTAGACGTTTGATGGAGGCTCAATACGCTGCCGCTCAAAGGTTTGTTGAAAAGCAGCGTCCGGCGATTGAGGCGTTACAGGCGGTAATTATGGAAAAGAAGACAGTGCAGGCTGAAGAACTCTTGGCGATTATCGATGAGAATGCAGTGATGCCGTATGATGATGAGCTTTTGCCGAGCGCTTATGCAACTGAACGCAAGGCTTTCGCGGATTGGAATGGTACGGTGCCGGCAGAATATGTCACCGACGGCGCAGCTTCTCGTCGAGAAGCCATAGCTGCGGAACAGGAGCGCATTCGAGTTGAAGAGGAAGCCATCCGGGCTAAAGCGGAGGCTGAAGCTGCGGCAGCCGAAGCCGCTCGCGTGAAGGCTGAGGAGGACGCCGCGCATGCAAAGGCTGAAGCCGAAGTTGCAGCCGCAGCTGCGGAAGCGGCGCGCGTACGCGCCGAAACTGAAGCCGCCGAAGCCGTTGCCGCTGCAGCTGCCGAAGCGGAACGCGTGAAAGCTGAAGCCGAAGCTGCCGCTGCGGCTGAAGCTGCTGAAGCTGAAGCTGCGCGAGTGAAGGCTGAGGAAGAAGCTGCTGCTGCTGCTGCTGCTGCGGCTGAAGCTGCGCGAGTGAAGGCTGAGGAAGAAGCTGCTGCTGCTGCTGCTGCTGAAGCTGAAGCTGCGCGAGTGAAGGCTGAGGAAGAAGCCACGGCTGCTGCCGAAGCTGACTCAAAGGAGGACGATGAAGAGAAATAAAAACACTAGCTTGCAATATTATTGATAAATATAAACGTTCAGAACGCCGAAGTATCCAAACTAAGGGCGTCGCAAACAATTCGCATGTCGTCAGGCATCGGCGCCTGAAACGTGAGCGTTTCGCCGGTTACAGGATGCTTGAGCTCAAGTCTATGTGCATGTAATGCTTGTCTCCGTATGCTCAAGGCACCTCCCCACTGGCCCCACGGCTCCTTCGCATCTCGGCTGTCAGGAGGCGTGAGTTGATGCATTTGTGTTGGATTTTCAGACGCGCACGCGGCGAGCTGCTCAGCACTCCACACGTGCTTGGCCTTTTCCTCATCGCTTTGTGCACTCCAACGAAGATGAGGGCCGTACAAAGCATCCGACACGATAGGCAATCCTGCATGCGCGAGATGTACGCGTATTTGATGCGTACGTCCCGTCAGAGGAAGAACTCGAACCAAAGCGGCGATGGATTTCGGCGACTCCGTTGTCGGCTCACCTACCGGCGTTACTCCCTTTGGTGTCGTCATTGCCGCGACACTTTCATCTGTAATATCAAACAACGTTGTGTCCGCACGCGTGGCAATCTCACATATGGTCCTGGCTTCTTTGCCTTCACCGCTAAAATCTACCGTACGCGCCTCACGTACGATACCATGATCACCAATCGGCGCTTCAACGACAAAGGCGTCGCCGCATCCGGGAGGGGATACCCCAACGGAGATGGCCAAATATGTCTTTTTTGCCGTCTTATTCTGGAATTGCGCCGCGATGTCGCTCACCAAGCTATGCTTTTTAACGAACACCGCCACTCCACTCGTATCCATGTCTAATCGATGGACTATGTAAGGCGTCGCACCACCCAAATGATGCAACGCTCGGCTCAACAACGAATTTGACTCAAATCTATGGTTTGGGTGGAACCTCAGATTCGGTGGCTTATTTACCACCAAAAACTCGTCATCCTCAAAAACAACGTCTAAAGGTATGTCCTCTTGCGCGAGCTCGATCGCGAGGCTCGCTCGACGGAGTGTCATCTTCACTCGGTCTTCGGGCACGCCGAGCGCCTCTGCCGCCTGTGCAGTCGTTACCCTTTCCGTCTTCAATCCATCTCTATGCCGATAACACATCGTCTTGACCTTGCTAACAAACTCATCGTTTATTTCACCAGCAATTCTTCTCGCTTCTAACGCGCTACCATTGATGTCGTCTACATTCCACGTCGACTTTGGAATGTCACGTAAGACGTCGCTCGCGCACTTTTGCAAATGCATCCTAAACGCATTCGACTTGATTTCCTGTCCGCACGCCGGACAATCTATAGGTATTGACGCAAAACGGGCACGACGTTTCTTCTCAGCCTTGCTCAAGATTGGCGTTGTCGACGCCGATGTCGACGGCGCTTCGTCTTCTTCGCTCGAGCTCCAAAAGCCAGTAGGTTCAATGCCGTCATCTTTACACCGCAGTTCCATCGCTCGCGACGACGTAATCGATCGCGCACGCGTGAAGACGCGTGTGTATACTCGCGTGTGGACGTTTGCGATCGTCCCGTGCGCTCGTGAGAGCATCAATCGCGGTGACAGGCAGACAATGACGCGCAAAAGCGAAAAAGTGATACGCAGAGCGCCGCAGATTAGGGCGCGTAGCGACGACGATATCGACGTTTTCGGCTGAGAACGTCAATGATGCGCGCGTAAAAGACGAGACGCTGTACTAGAGCGCAATTCACTCACGGAGACGCGATCCGAGGCGTCGACGGTGAGGGGGCAAGTGGAAAACGTACTACTAAAGATGCAGCGCACTCGAGGAGACGATGCTGCGCCGTCGACGTCGGCGCCACCACCTAAAGGCACGAATGAGACGTTGAATCTCGTGACACTCGAGCGTCTCGTCGCGGGTGCGGCGGCTGGTGGGATCTCGCGCGTCGCCACGGCGCCGATTGATCGCGTCAAGTTGTTGTTTCAGGTCAATCCAGCGAGCGGAGAGTTTAGCCTGCGCTCGGGAGCGACGATGGCACGCGGAATCATAGAGCGCGAAGGTATATGGGCGCTTTGGCGAGGGTGTAACGCCGCCGTCATACGGATCTTGCCATACAGCGCGACGACATTCGGGACATATAGCACGTACAACGCGGCACTGGCGAGAGTGTTCAATATTGCTCCAGATAACGCTGCAGCGACAAAACACAGAGGGGATAACGAAAAATCGCCACCAGTAGGAGACTGGCGTACGAGATTTGCGGCTGGGGCGATGGCTGGGGCGACGGCGACGGTGCTGACGTATCCACTGGATTTATTGCACGCACGGTTAGCGGCTCACTCGTCGACGCACCCGGCGCCAAATATTTCTGGAATGTTCGGCAGCGCCGGATACTTGTATGATGTCGTTACAAAATCGAAAGGAGGCGCGCGATCGTTATATAATGGTCTGAATCCGACGCTGATTGGGATTGTGCCATATGGCGGAATAAGTTTTGCAACGTTTGAGACACTCAAATCGATGTACTTGAACCAAGCGGCTCGAGGAGTTAAAGTCGTGCGTGAGGATGAGTTGGAAATGCCAGTGCATTTGAAGCTCCTTGCGGGTGGATTTGCGGGTGTGTTAGCGCAGACAATGACCTATCCGCTTCATATCGTTCGTCGGCGTATGCAAGTGCACATCAGCGCTGGCGGTACCGAGCCGCTTTACTCTGGCATGTGGGCGGGCTTACGCACAATTTACACAACCGAGGGCGTGAAAAACGGATTGTTCAAAGGCGTCACATTGACGTGGGCTAAAGGCCCAGTAGCTGCGGCGATTGGGTTCACCTCGAACGATTTACTCTTCCAAAAAGTCGCCCCGTGGTTTCGAAAATCCATGCTAGAGTCGCAACAACATGAGGCTCCCGTTCCAGTCATTTGGCACGAGCGTAAATCAATCACAGCGCTTGAAACGTTGTTTAGCGGTGCGATTGCAGGGTCAGTAGCGAAAACAGTTATCGCTCCAGCGGACCGAGTGAAGATTATGTACCAAGTCGATGCGACGAAGGAGTTTACACTCAACGGCGCGTTTCGCACCGCAAAGCACATCATTGAAACTGAAGGCTTCAGGGCGCTCTGGCTCGGCAATGGCGTGCAAATGATTCGTGTCATGCCTTACGCTGGCGTGAGCTTCCTAGCATTCCCAAAGTACGATGCGTCTTTGCAGAAGTTTATATCCACTTATGCGCCAACACTCGGTATTGAGTTGCTCGCGCACGAAGATGAACTTCGCATCTTTTCACGTTTTGTCGCGGGCGCTGCGGCGGGCGCAACGGCGACGACGATGACGTATCCGCTCGATATGTTACGCGCCAGATTCGCCGCCATGGGTCTCGCTGCGAAAGGTCCATGGGCGGATCTCTCGAGCCTCGTGCGCAAACACGGCATCAAGAGTTTGTACAACGGTTTATCGCCGACGCTCCTCGGCATTGTTCCATATGCCGGCATTTCGTTTACGACGTTTGAAACGTTAAAGTCCATGCACATCAAGGCACAAATGGCCAAAGCTGAGGCTAGCGGTGAAACGACTTTTTCCGATACCGCATTACCCGTCACAACGCGGTTATTTTATGGCGGTACAGCGGGTCTCATGGCGCAAAGTATCACGTATCCTCTCGACGTCGTGCGTCGACGCGTGCAAGTGCTCGGGGCGACGGGATTGAGCACGCGGCAAGCCGTGGTGGAAATTGCCCGGAAAGAAGGCATCCGAGGATTGTACAAAGGGTTGTCGATGAATTGGGTGAAAGGTCCACTCAGTGTGGCGGTATCTTTTGCGTTAAATGACGCCATAAAATCTCGAATTCAGCGTTGGCACGCCGAACACGACGATGATTGAAATAGCTCTAGAAATAAATATTCTTTGCAGCGTGCTAAAACTAACTATCCTATTGCGGCGGCGGGCGAACTTCACGACCTACGGGCCCGTGATAACGTTGTTCACTTAAGAGTCGCGTTAAGCGCGCTTCAACCGCTTTTGCGGCCTCGACATTTCCGCGTTCGCGCTCGAGGTCGAGCCATAACTCGAGGAGCGGCATGTGCGGCGGCGCGCGCGCGACGCCCGATTCAATCACCTTGACTGCTCGCGTCACGTGCTCTTTATCCTCGCGTGAAAGTTCAAAAAGAGACCATTGAAGCCACAGCGATGCGCTTCGTGGATGCGCTGAACATCCTTGCTTGAATAATTCGCGAGCGGCGTCGGCACGTCCTGCTTCAGCTTCCAATGTCGCCAACGCCTGGTAGACAAAATATTGACCATTGTGTACGCCGAATTTAACTCCATCACTAAAAACCTTACGCGCTGCATTGATGCTATTGACGCGTTTCTCCCATTGACCCCACTGAAGCCACGTCGCGGCGTCAGTACGGTCCTCATTCGTGGCGGCGATAAACAAGCGTCGCGTGGCTTCCTCGCTCCCGACGCGTTTTTCAAGGAGTGCCCACAAACGAAGATGCGCTGCGCGTTCTCGTCGCGTACTCAAGTATCTCGGGATAGACTCGCCTTGCACGAAAAGTTGCCGTGCTCGACCATGTTGTCCGCTATGGAACTCAGCCGCCGCCGCCGCGGTCACGCACGCTAAATTTGCCTTGCCTGAAGCCCACGCGCCGCGCTCAAACGCGTCGATAGCGCCTTTGAAATCACCAGATTCTTGTAAAATCGTCCCTAGCGCGTGCCAAACGTGAGAACTTTTCGAAAACCGTTCGCTTAAGCGCAACAGCGCACTTTTAGCACCTTCGATGTCGCCATTGAGCTTGAGCGCCATGGCGCGCGCGTGCTCGAGTCGCATGTCACCCGGATTCGCCTTTAATCCCGCGTGCAGCACGTCGAGCTGTCGTCTGTTGGACACGCGTCGACGCGCGATGACGACGCCACCTTGATGAGAATTCCCACGCGCGAGTTCTTCCTCCAGCTCGCTCCATTGTAACCATCCTGCAATGTTTTGTGGCTCACGCTCGCACGCCCGGGCAAACAACGCTCTGGCGTGCTCTGGGGACGCGTGTCCGTCTTCATCGCTCCTTGCCACTTGTAGCACTAACTGTCCCTCGAGCGCGGCCCAGGCGCTGAGTAACGCACTTTCCATCGAGCGTCGCCGCCGCGAGTCTCTATCTTGCGGTCGTCGTGGTTGCTTTGAGTCGCCGTCAACGTCATCGCTCTGCAAGGCGTCGGCGCCTCGTCGAAACAACACCCGCGCCTCCTCGCTCTTCCCACGACTCAACTCAAACGCCGCCCAGGACGTGTAATTTGCTATATGCGTCGGGCATATTTCCACCGCGAGCGCAAATAACTCTCGAGCCCTCGTAGCATCCTTTTTACGTGCTTCTAATCCCGCCCACAGGTGCGCCGCAATCGATGCCGACGCCGGAGCTCGCGTCCTATACTTCTCCATCGCATGCTTGTAGCACTTTTGCGCCTTATCCACGCGTCCATGCGCGAGCTCGAATTTTCCACTCGCAATCCACGCCTCACACCCCGCGTTTGCCAGCCGCACATCGTCGCACGCATCATCCTCATCCGCCGCGCGCGTCGCTTCTCTCAACAACGCTCGAGCCGCCGCGTCCCGGTCCTCTCCTCGTCCAAGCTCCTCCGCCCTCGCCCACGCACACAGCGTCACAATCGACACCCGGCCACCAACACACGATGTTCGATGCGCGCGCATCATCGCTCGAGCGCCATCGACGTCACCCGCGCGTAAAACAACCGAAACGCACATCGACGCCGCGCGCGCGTCTTCAGCGAAAGCCTCAAATGATTCCTTCACCGCCTCGTACGCGCGCGCGTCGCGACCGGTGCGCGCGAGCCAGCTCACGTGCCGCGTGAATTCGCTCGCATTCGCAAACGTCCTCCTCGTTCTCGTCGTCGTCGTCGTCGTCGTCGTCGTTGCGGTGGCGTGGTTGTCGTCAACCTCCAGCGCAGTCACTGCGGCGCATTCGCCGTCGGCCCCATCGCCGCCGTCGCGCGATGCGCGCGGTGGACGATACCGACGCGCGGTGCGCCGACGTCCGTGCGCGCCAGCGCGGGCGACGGCGACCGCCGACGCCGCCGTGCGCATCAGAAGCGGCGCAAAGTGGCGTCTTGTGGAGGTTTATCCATTCATTTAACGCCGCACCGTGCGCGGCATTTCGCGCCGCGGAGGCGCGACATGACGCCTCACGCGGCGGGGGCGATGCGCGCGGCGATGGTTCCGCGCGTTGCGCGCGCGGTGGCGATGCGCGCGCGGCGCGGCGGCGCGCGCGGTGGAGGAGCTCGAGCTTTGGGACGGGGAAAAGATGATGTCGACGCTCGTGGTGGTTTGAACGCGCGTGGTGACGACGATGGCGACGAGGCGCGACGTGCGGAGGATATAGACGCAAAGAAGAAGGAGTTTTGGCGCGTGTTTTGGTCGACGTTGGATGAACAGCGAGGGAAGGCGCCGTTTATGAAACGTGGGCGCGTCTCCGCGGGTGTCGACGGGGACGCGACGCCGACGCTGACGCCGACGCCGCCGACGACCGAGGCGCGCGTAGAGGTTGCGGTGCCGGAGCTTGGTGAAGGGTTCTGGGGGCGGTGCACGATTGGCGGGTTGGTGTTGGCGATTTTGATGGGTTTGAGCGCGTATTCGCTCACGCACTGGCCGACGGTGGTGTACGCGGCGACGCATCCCAGCGTGTTTATGTTTAATCCCGCGTCTGCCGACGCCGCGGCGCAGGTGGATGTGGTGTTGGAGATTATCAGACGGTTAGCAAAACCGGCGGTGCGGTTCGCCTCGACGTGGTGTGCGCTGCGTTCGAGATGGCGCGCGATGGTTGTGCTATTTGGCGCGTCCACGCTCATTCCCGCCGTAGCCTTTAGCGTGTAAATCAATAGATGTAAACGAATGTGTTGAAACTAACTTGCAAAGCCGCACATTACGAGCGAGCGCTATATATGTATAAGAAATCGCGCCTCCCTTTCACGTGAGAGGGAGGGAGGGCTTTAGATGGTCAAGGTGACATCTTGCGACATGCGCACGTTGGGTCGCTTGATGTGCGACAGGGTCACGCCCTTTGAAATGACTTCAAATGTGTCGCCCGTCGCCTTACACGTCGCCGTGTTGCTTTTCACCGAGCCATAAATTGTGACGCGTTCAATAGGCGAGTCGTCAACGAACGCTTTGGCGTTACCCGCGCCACCTTCGGCGTCGGACGCGGCGCGAATGGTGAGCGCGCCATTCTTGAATGACATGGAGCGACGCATGTACGCCGAGTTCTTCGACGCGTACTCGTAGCTCTCGCCGTCGTCAGCGTAGTATGTGCCATGAGCCTCGCCGTTTTCGTCCAAAGCGATGATGATGGTCACTGGGTCACCCTTCATGGCGGCTGTGCTTCTTCGCGCTCGGTCCTTGCGCACGAAAATAGAACCGCCGCGAACGTACACCGGTACGTCCGCAAGTGTGACTGGCTCAACAATCGTTTTCGCGCCAAAGACACGAGTGCCAGTACGTTGACTGTACCACACGCCCTTTGGAAGATAAACGCTCACGGATTTTGCGTCTTGGGTCAACACGGGTTGGACTAAAATGGACGATCCCAACATGAATGAATCTTGAAGCTTGAACGCGTATGCATCCGCCGGAAATTCGTACCACAACGGTCGAAGGACAGGCGCACCAGTGCGATGTGATTCCTCAAACAACGTGTACATGTACGGCAGTAGTGCATAGCGCTCACGAATAGCTGTGCGAATGATTGCCGTACTCTCTTCGCCAAAAAGCCACGGCTCGCGGCGCTTGGTTTCCAAATGCGCGTGACCGCGAAAGAATGGATAGTATGTCCCAACTTGGTACCACCGCGTCATGAGCTGCGCGTCTGGGTTACCAAAAAACCCACCGACATCGGCGCCGCTGAAGGTCAAGCCGCTGACACCTAAAGTGAGCACCATGGGTAAGCTCACCGCGAGATGATTCCAATCCGCCGTGTTGTCGCCCGTCCAAATTGGACCGACGCGTTGCGTTCCTGCGAAGAATGCTCGAGAAAGTACAAACGGACGTTTGTTATCGTTCCGGCGCTTAATTCCTTCCGCGGTAGCCATGTGATAGTACATGCCGAACGCATTATGCACCTCGCGATGCTCGACGGCGCCATGATGGATGAGATCCTTTTGCATAGTAATCTCGGGCCCGTTGAACACTGACGGCTCGTTCATGTCGTTCCAAATGTACAAGTCTTTGGTCGAGCCTTTGTACGATGCGAGTGAGAATTTATTAGCCCACCACTCGCGCACGTGCGGGTTCGTCACATCCAAGTACGTCGAGCTCCCCGGCCAGCACCAACCGTCGAAATCCGTCGCGCCGTCATTCTTCTTGACGTAGAATCCTTTGTCTTTTGCCTCTTTGTACACCGGATAGCGATCATCAATTTTCACGTGCGGATCGACAATGGTAACCATCTTGCGCCCGCGGCTAGCGACGTCGTTGATCATGCGCTCGGGCGTGGGGAACACGGACTGGTCCCACGTCATGTACCGCTTGCCATCCGTATGCTCGATGTCGAGCCACAACACGTCGTATGGAATATCGTGCTCATCGAATCCCTGGTCAACCTCTTTAACGTCGTTTTCGTCTCTGTAGTTCCATCGACATTGATGATATCCCAACGAAAACATCGGAGGCATGGATGTGGTTCCGGTCAATGACGAGTACTGGCGCAACACCGCCGCCGGGGAATTTCCGGGCAGAATAAACACGTCCATCGCGCCGCTCTCCGCCATCCAGCGCGTGTGCACCCCATTTGCGCCGTCGGTGTTGACGTCGACGTACATTTCCGACGGGTTATGAAAGTAAATACCCGAAGTTCTAGGCTCTCCGCCGCTCGAACCATGCGCCGTCATCATCGGAATAGATCCATACAACCCAAACGCACTCTCTTCGACGTACTCAAAAACATCCAAGTTGTACAATCTATACGGCTCACCAATCGTGGTTTCGTTGCGCGCGCCACCGTTTTCGCTGTCTCCGCTCGCCGCCGCGTTGCCACCACCACCGCCAAGACCAAACCATCCTTTTGATTGGCTTTCGTACGCGCGCGTCGGCTTCAAACTCAATGTCGTCGCGCGTTCTGGAATCCCATACACATCACTCGCCGTCGGGAAAGTCACGTCGAAAGCCACCGCCATCGGGCCATTTTTTCGTGTATCTTTATGTCCATTAAACGTCTCTTCAAACGTCTCACCTTCCGCGGCGTCGTGTTTCTTTTCAAACACGAACCCACCTCGAGCGTTCATCGACACACTCGGCGTGGCGCTTTCGCCGTGAAACACATCCACCTTGAACGGCGCCAACGCAACCACCACTCGAACGATAACGCCACCATCTGTCACCGCACGCAATTCAATCGCGGCGTTCGTGCGCGAGACCACGTCCAAGGGCACTCGAGACGCCCCTGAAGCCGCGCTCGGCGTTAAAATATCCACCGGGATGTATCTCTTCGCCGACTCACCTTGTTCATCCACACGCACACGCACCGCTCCAGACGCGTACGTCTCAATCACGCCTTCAACGAACACATCATCACGCACTGAAAACAACTCTATGCGCACCGCGTCACGGTCTACGCCGACGACGCGAGCGCGCGTCTCTCGACCGCCTCCGACGACGTGCGCATCCTCACCGACGATGTGCGCATCCAACACCCCCGCGTACGCCTCGCGCGTGCGCGCACAGAACGATGATGTCGCGCACGTCTTAAAATCATGCGCCTTGAACGCGTGCGCGGGTGCGAACGCAAGCACAACGCACATCAAGATGATGATGACCAAGATGGTTCTCTGCATCCTACACGCGATCGTCGGCGTCATCGCTCGCGCTCGCGCTCGCGCGCCCTCGTCGCCCCCGCGCGCACACAAGGCCGTCACACGCACGGCGCGTCTCGCCCTCTCGACCACCGTCGCGCGACGGTGTCGACGCCGCACACGTCGTCGAGGAATGGCGCCTCATAGATCGACGCCCAACCCATTCGTCATGGACCCCTCGACGCACGACGCCCCCACCGCGGCGGCATCGACCGCGGCGGCATCGACATTGTCGACGTCTGCACCCGCACCGGCCGCGACGACGCCCAACGCGCGCACGCCCGCGACGCGAACGGTTGGTTTTGCCATTCCAAAACTCGAACAGAGCCCTGGAACGGCGACGCGCGACGACGGGCACGTCTCGCGCGAGCTCAAAGCGCTTCGCGCCGCCGCGGAAGGCGCGGCGCACGTCCCGCCTGGCGTCGTCGCGTCGCCGAGCGCGGCGCCGAGCGCGGTTTCGGGGCAAGAATCGAATGGGATTGCGATTCCGAGCGCGGGGTTGAGCGCGGACGCGCCGGTGGGCAGTCGCGAACCGGTGATGATTATGCCGCCTCGCGCGGCGCAGAGCGGTGGTGGGGCGGGGGCGAAAGTGAAAACAGAGCCAGTGAAGGGCGCGAGTGCGTCGGGTGGCGAGCGCGAGGTGGATGCGTTGACGCGAGAGCTCGCGCGAGGGGCGTCGACGCGGGACGGGGGTCGCGCGCCCGAGACGGCGGCTGCGGCGGATGACGCGATGGTTGGTGGTGGTGATGCGAATGTCGTCGGGGAAAGTGCGACGGAGACGAAGGAGAAGGTGGTGAAGGCGCACAACGGTCCGCCGAGGGATTTACCACCGCCGAAACCAAAGATGACAAAGGCGGAACGGCGCGAGTTGCAAGAAAAGCAACGCGCGGCCAAGGCGTCGGCAAAGGATGGCGACGGTGGTGGGGGCGCGAGTGGCGGGAGCGGTGGTGCGAAAAAGGTGGAGAAGAGTAGTGGTGATGCCGCATCTGTCTCGGGTGGCGATAAGAAGGCTTTAGCCGCAGCATCTGATGGGAGTTCAAAGAAGAAAAGTGAAGGTCGCGCGTCGACGACGTCGTCGTCAACGTCCCCACGAAGCGTGCTCAAAGAGAGCGTGAGTCATTTACGCACGGTGAATAAATGCTACATTCCCAACGCGTCGTCTTTGCATCCCGCGGTGGAGCGTCTGGCGGTGGATTACGCGCGCGGGACGACGAGCGGGGCGCGCGAACGCGTGTATTCCCTCTTGCGTGTTTTGCGCTCCGTCGTGGAAACGTTCGAGGTGCCCACAGGTACGACGTACGCGCACGCGTTGACATCGCACTTGAACCAAGTCGTACATGTGTTAGATAAAGCCCGACCCATGGGCATAGCGATGGGCAACGCGGTGCGTTCGTTGAAGACGCACCTCGCCCGAATGTCTCACGAAGAAGGCCAACACGGCGGCGGTGCGGGCGACGAAGATTACCGCGGTAAAACTTTGATGCACATCGATTATTTCATCAGAGAAAAACTTGATACGGCTTTAGAATCAATCGTCAAGGCGGGTGTGGGGTTGATTGAGCACGGCGACGTCGTCGTCACGCACGGCGCGTCCCAAGCCGTGAGCGCCATTTTAATCAAGGCGCGCGACTCTGGGGTGAAGTTTTCAGTCGTCGTCGTCGACAGCCGTCCATCGTGCGAAGGAGCGAAGATATTACGCCACCTTAGCGCTCACGGCGTCGACTGTACGTTCACCGCGCTCAATGGATTGAGTTATGCCATGAGGCACGCCACCAAGGTGCTCGTCGGCGCCGCCGCGTGCATGGGCAACGGCGTCGTGCTCTCTCGAGTGGGCTCAAGCGCCGTAGCTCACGCCGCATGTGCGCGTAAAATCCCAGTCTACGTTGCCGCCGAAACGTGCAAATTCCATGAACGCGTCCAACTCGACGCCACGGTGTTCAACGAACTCGGATGCGACGACGATGTCGTTCGTCTTCGTCCGGGTGTCGACGGCGTCCTCGCCTCGCGTCCGGCGAATCTCACCATTTTCAACGTCACTTACGACGCCGTCCCGGCGGCGTGCGTCGATGCCATCATTTGTGAAGCCGGTGCGATCACGCCTGCGGACGTGTTGTGCTACGTCTTGCATTCCTAGTAGAGAGAGAGTCGATGTCCTTTGAATATCACGTCAACCGTCGCGTCGCGTCCCGACGCGCTTCATTACTCGTCACACCCAACGCCGCATCGCACACCTTTAGGCGCCTCTCTAGCAGTAACGGCACACACCATGTCTCGTACCGCGGCGGCGTTCGACTACGCCGATGCGTTCGCGTCGACGTCACACCGCGC
>Ga0181564_10001767_pt1 | contig 19263 bp, 25 predicted proteins | sample 011ome_24_FD_134512 | JGI IMG/M metagenome (GOLD analysis project Ga0181564, IMG submission 134512) | Coastal salt marsh microbial communities from the Groves Creek Marsh, Skidaway Island, Georgia - 011513CT metaG (megahit assembly) | ecosystem: Environmental > Aquatic > Marine > Intertidal...
AATATGTTTCTTTCTTTGTCCATTAATGAAGACATCTGATTCTCCTTTAGGTAATATGTATTTTAAAATAGTTTCAAAGCTAGCGACCCTTTGTTGATCAAGAACCATTTCTTTAATGTAAGATTCGTTGTTTGGTTCATAACCTTGAAGGGTCTCAAGCAATGCAATATAAGATTCTTTAACGAACTCTATACCGATTGCTTCTACTGTGTCCCAATCTATGTCAATGTTCATTATCATTTTTCCTTAATATTTACTAGGAATGGCATGATTAAATCTATGGCTTCATTTAAAGCATCTCTATATCCAAGCTCAAATTGAAAATCATAACCATTGAAATCTTGTTCTTTAAGTTCCATTAACTCCCATACTAATTCTTTCTTATTCATCCGTTCACGAACTCCTGTTTAATAGTTAGTTCAACACAAACCTCACCGTCAGGGTGATAGCGATAGACCTCAACAAGTTTGTCTTTTAGTTGTAGCATTTCTGTAAGCTGCAAGCACTCGCTTTCTTCATCTTGATAGTCTCTGTAAGCAGTGACACAGGCAAGAACAAACTTTTTATTTTTCTTAGCTACTTTACCTACTAATTTATGCGACCACCAGTAAGCTTCAAGTACGTAGTCTGCATCGGTATCTATATTCATGCCGCATCCTTAAAGTTATTAATAATTGTTTCACGAACCTTTTCGCCACGCTTATAAGATATTGAAGCTATATTAACTTGAGACTGACGTCCTGCTGCTGGAGCATGGGTGGACCAATCAGTTAATACATTATAAACTGACCATTGATTGTGACCTAAAGCACCACGGTAATGCTTAGTCCAACGATCCCACATATACATTAAAGCAGAGTTCTTACTAACTTGACCGTCCAACAAAGCTCTTGCATAGTTATCATCAGGATATTCTTCAAGCCGCTTAAAGACTGCCGTAGCACCGGCTGCCCTAGCAAATAACAAAAAAGCTTCCTGATTATTTAGTTTAGTATTAGACCAACCTTTCCAGATTTCTGCTTCCGACTGGAGAATCGTTACAGCTTTAGAGATTAGTTTAGCGCCTTGGTCAATGTCTAGTTTCTTCGTATGTCTTGACTTATAAATACTGGCAGCTTTAGACACGAAGATCTGACCATTCATACAAGCCCACTGATTAGCTCCAACAGTGCAGACAAAGGGCATAGTCCCATCAAGACTGCTGACAGTTAGGAAGTTTAATGAAGCATTATCGCCATCAGGAGTTTCAATAAACTCGTTGGGCAAAGTATGCCTAACAAAACATTTAGCACCATTGTGGGATACTTGAATGTCTTCAGTAATACCTGAAGTATTTAAGTCTGACCTAGCTATGATGGACCGTTGGTTGTCGATCATTCGCTTATAAGATAAATCATATAATGATGAATACCTTGAACCATGAACACCCAACTCAGCACCAGTATCAGTCCGATACAGAACATGTTTAGTAGATTTTAATTCTGTGTACTGGTCAGGATAATAAACTAAATCAGCCTTAGCGATGTCGAAGTCGGCAGGACCATAATCGTTATCGTTAAATACCTGAGAGTTACCAAACAAATTTACTACATTATTCATACTGAAAGCTCCTGTTGTTTTATTTTAATGGTGTAACCTAGTGATTTAATATCTTTAATGCACTGTTCTGTTAGTGTTTTTTTACCAGCTATTCTTGCGAACAAATCTGCTTTTTCACAAACAGGATAATACATAAGATTCCCGTAGTTGTTTTTAACTTCAATAGTTATATCCACTCTTTTCATGCTCCTCAAATGCTTCTAGCATTATATTAAATAAAACATCATTGATATTTTCAAAAGGTATGTATTTACCATTAACATCAACATGAGTAAACTCTACCTCTTCAGGATAACAAATCATATTAGGTGGTTCATATTGTGGCGGTCTGTAATGGATCACACAAGATCCTTTTACTCTACCAACTTCAAATTTCATAACGCTACTATAATTACCGTAAAATGAATATTTTGTCATAGGCCAAGCATCCTTTGCATTCCAATATCATGTAGGGTTTGTGGTTTTTTTCGTTTAACTTTTCCGTCTTGAACCGTGTAATACATACCATAATCAACAGTATTAGGGTGCGCCATGTAGATAATAATCTCTACACCTTCGGAGAATCTATTTGAAAACCCCGATATAGTTTTACTTAGCGCATAGATACCGCTATTGGAATCACTTCGACAGGCATAATACATTATTTAAACCTCTTTATTCTTTCTAAATTCTTTTCGGCAGTTTCGTAACCACTCAATTCCATGAACAAATTCTTTTTAAACTCCACGATAACTTCATTGTATTTGTTCCGAGCTTTCCGAGCATCACGCCACTGATTCTGATTAGAATATTTAAACTCATTCCTAAGTTGATTGTGAGATTCATTAATTAAATCAATAATATACTCCTTATATCTAGAACTTACATTAAACTTTCCGGGTTCATTTGATGACATATTAGCTCCTCTTTTTGATAGCTTCAGTGATAACATTTGTACCGCTTTGTTTGTAGCAAGCCAAACAATCAATACAGTTTTGACCTGTACAGTTTTGTGCGTCTTGATACTGATCCTTTTGAACAACATTAAAAACTTTATCAAACCCTTTAGGTGGTATTATCCTAACAACATTTACCGTTGGATTGGAATAAATTAATATAAGATTATCAGGTACTTTATAATCTTTTTTATAGTTACGAATAATAACCCTGCGCTTTGTCCACAATGCAAAGTTACAGTGCGGATTCTTTAAAGCAATATTATGAAAATTAATCATGTGTTTAGTATTTATTAACTCGCCGTGACCGTGAAACCTAAAGAAAGCCGCATTAATTATTGGAATCTCTGAGTCTTCTAATATCACTTGAGATAATAATACTGAGTTTCTTTCAAAGGCTGGCTGGCAGTTTTTTCTGGAGCCGTTGAGCATATTCATTGAGTAACAAGACTTACAAATAGCATCAGATTTATTCATCTTGATACAAAACTCATTGGTCACAGTGTTCGTGTTTATTGCGGGAATCCCTTTAAGTTTCCCTGTCATCGTACTGAAATGTATAGACATTTTAATTCCTTAAGTATGTACATAACCATCAGATTCAATTGCAAGCCACATAGAACTCCATTTAACAACAACGGCACCATCCATTCCAAATGTAGGCTGAACAGTTTTTCTAAATTGCAAAAAGCTCATTCCATTATTTTCTTGCTTCCATTTTCGGAGCAATGAAACCTGTTGTTTTTTATTTAAATTTATCATAACACCTCCACATTTAATTCAGTTTCAATCCAAACCTTAGCACCACAACTCAAAGGTTTATCAGGACGATAAACTAATTTAGCAACAACATTACCTTCGGAATCTTTAATTGTTGCTTCGTTACACCTCCTATTTTGTTTGTAATCTTTAACAGTAAGCACCGGCAAGTCAGAACCTTTACTATTGGCTCGGATGTTATGCTGATTAACATGTAATATAGTCTTCATATATTCTCCTAAAATGGGTAAGCAGTTTATAGACATGCTCAGGTCTACCTAATACTTTTACAGGTTTGCAACCCCATATCAGCGTGAAGGTAGCATTTTGATTTACGACATGCTTTAGTCGTGTAACAGTTCGTGGTTAGTGTTTCATCTAGTCGCACCAGCGCCACGGCAAACAGCTTTAAGGGTGCATATGCCACTTTCACAGTATATGCCACAGGATTTACAGTCCCGCACTGTCCCGCCCTGTTACCTCCATGGTAGTTTAATAAGCAGTTTTATATCATACTTAGGATATTAAATGGTTTTCTGAATCACGTTTATAATTTCACAGGAGCAACTCTGCTATTTATAAAACCTAACCTCTACGCGGAGGATTTATTTACAGGGTTCTTTTTTCCGTAGCCTATCTACAGCAAGTTACCAAACCCAGAAAACCAAATCGGCTCATTAGCTCTTATTAACTCTCTCAAGAAACTTGAGAGTTAATAAGAGCTTTTAAGTTATCTAAACTCCTAAAAACTCACGGTATCTTTCAAGATGTTCTATAAATTCCTTATGGTCCATAAAACCAGTAATAGTTAAAATGTCCTGTTGAGGCATTCTATTTTGTAAACTTACTAATTCTTTCCATTCTGCTGTCTCATACCTAGACATAATACTTCTTTCTTTTCTTAGATTGTGGTGCCAACATAAAGATTGTTAAAATAAGACCAATCATAAAGCCTGATAAACTACAAATTATAACAGCACCAATCTCAGTCTCATAATTTTGACTGGCATAATATATAAAAAACAAAGATAAACTAAACAATATACCTGCAATAAAATTCATATCGTTTCCTTTGGCCGAGGCCTTTTAGCTCTTATTAACTCTCTCAAGAAACTTGAGAGTTAATAAGAGCTTTTAAGTTATTTAAATTAGCCCTGAAGATGAGCTAATATAGACTCCATACCAGACTTAATAGTCTGGATAGACTCTGACATTTCCGAAACCTCACCTTCTATGAAGGTCATACGTGCTTCTAATTCTTTAAATTTCGGAGACTCCTTTGGAGTCTTGGTGGGTTTCTCTGAAACCGTTGGAGTTTTCTTAACAGGTTTCTTTGAAACCTTTTTAGCAATCGGCTTGGCAGTAGTCTTTTTAGACTTCTGGTTTGTACCTTTTTCTTCAAAATCTAATTGCAAATTTGCAATTAAATACTTGGGTAGTTCGTCAGAACTAAACCAGTTGGAAACTTGTCCTGAAGTAACACCCTTTGGGTTGTTACTAGCAATGACAGCCTGAACTTGTTTCCACAGTCTAAACCAGTAAATATCTTGGATATTTTCTAGCTCCTGAATTTGCTTTGCAAATTTAAATACAATTGCACGAAACTGCTTTGCAGTTGCTATTCGGTCTTGGTTTTGAGCTGGCTTCGCCATGTTGTTTTCTCCAGTTTTAATAGTTATGTTTTAGAAGATTTAAAAGATCTTCACAATGTTCAGATCTTTTAAATCTTCTAAAACTAACTATTAGCCCTCTAAAGTTACAAAGTAACTTTAGAGATTTTTAATAAACCTTTGGTTTATTAGATTTGATATCGTTTAAGATATCACAGAAGATTGGAGAAATTTTAAAAACTCTATGGAGTTTTTATGGAGATTGAGGAAAAGGTTGGAAGTCTTTGAAATCTTTAGATTTCAAGTTCTTTAAAGTAATACTTTAAAGACTTTTCAGAATCTTTTAGATTCTGTCAACAGATTTTTAGAATCTAAAAGATTCTATAGACTCTCCAAGTACTCTAAAGAAACTTTAGAGTAACTCTAGAATCTATAGATTCTACTTTCACTCCTTTGGAGTGACACCTAGCTACTCTAAAGTTCCTTTAGAGTACTTCTGAGTCTAAAAGACTCAGGGGGAGGCAGGAGGCCAGCCGGGGTACCCCCTATATATACTAATGCTTATACATTTTACAGAACTTCAGAGTGTCAAGTAATACTCGGGGCGGGACTCTAAAGTTTTTGGGCGGGTATTCTAAAGTATTTATAGCGGGTATTTAAAGACAGTACATACTATATATCTATATGTAACCGGGGTGGACCGATTACGTTAGTATATAGTCAGAATAGCTTTTTGTCAAGTTGTTTTTTACTTGACAAATACGTCAACAGCACTATAATGAATGACATGAATAAAGAACTTACAGAAAAACAACAGTCTTTCTTAAACCACTTGGTAGAACAAGGGGGTGATCCGAAGAAGGCAGCGGAGTTGGCTGGGTATAATAGTGGTCATTATCAGGTTGTAAAATCTCTTAAAAAAGAAATACTAGACTTAGCTGAAGGAATCCTAGCTCAGTCAGCTCCAAAAGCTGCTTTAAAACTTGTTGAAGTAATGAATTCAGATGTGCCTATTCCACAGGCTAACATGAGACTACAAGCTGCTCAAACTATTTTAGATAGAGTAGGGTTAGGTAAAACAGAACGCTTAGATGTTAATCATAAATCAGAAGGAGGTTTATTTATATTACCTTCTAAAAAAGAAGTAATAATTGAAGGTGAATTTGATGAAGCGTAAAGGCCCTGCACCTTTTGGTTATGTTAAAGATCAAGATAAACTAATTGAAATTCCTGAAGAACTAGAAGCTTTAGAAGAAATAAAAGGTTTAGTTAAAAATAAAGTATTAAGTCTTAGAGAAGGTTCTGCTTGGATTGAATACAAAACAGGACGTAAGTTAAGCTATCAAGGTCTAAAAAATAAGATTGATGAAGATGCAAGACTGGGAAGTTAATCCAGATAAATACCTAAAAGACTCAGCAGGTTCTTTTATATTTAAGAAAGACGGTACACCTCGATTAAAAGGAGGTAGACCAAAGGGTGCTAAAGGTCGAGGATATAATTATCATAGTCATACCAAAGCTAAACTAGCTACTAATAAAGCTATACGTGAAAAAGAAAAAAAGATAGCTAGTGCCGAGTCAAAATTAAAATCCTATAAAGAGTCTGTCAAGAAAAGCAAAACAACCCTAAAGAAACTAGAAGATCCTAACGCAAGTAAAATAACAACAGAAGAAGATCTTGAAGGAACTCCTAAAGCTTTAAAAGAAGAAGCTAAAGATAATGTTATATTTGCTCCAAACGAAGGGCCTCAGACAGAGTTCCTAGCAGCGTCCGAGACAGACGTTCTGTACGGTGGAGCAGCCGGGGGTGGTAAGTCCTATGCCATGCTCGTAGATCCTCTCAGATACGCTCACAGGGCCGCTCATAGGGCCTTAATCATTAGACGGTCTATGCCAGAGCTACGAGAGTTAATTGATAAGTCTCGTGAGTTATATCCAAAGGCTTTTCCGGGCTGTAAGTATCGAGAAGTAGAAAAGCTTTGGAACTTCCCAAGCGGAGCTAAGATAGAGTTTGGTTTTCTTGAAAGAGATGCAGATGTATATCGTTATCAGGGTCAAGCATATTCATGGATAGGTTTTGATGAAATTACTCATTTGCCTACTGAGTTTTCTTGGAACTACTTAGCCTCTCGACTTCGTACTACAGATAGTGAAATTATACCTTATATGCGTTGTACTGCTAACCCCGGTGGCGTAGGCGCACATTGGGTAAAGAAAAGATATATTGAACCTTCAGACCCCGATACTAGTTTTATGGGTGCAGATGGTTTAACACGTAAGTTTATACCAGCTCGTCTAGAAGATAATCCATTCTTAGCAACGGATGGTCGTTACGAGCAGATGCTTAAAGCTTTGCCCCCAACGCAACGTAAGCAATTACTTGAAGGAAACTGGGACGTAAACGAGGGGGCAGCTTTTACCGAATTTAGTTTAGAAGAACATGTAATACCACCTTTTACTATTCCAATACACTGGGATAGGGTAAAAGGTATCGATTATGGTTATGCTAGTGAATCAGCCTGTGTTTGGGCTGCAATAGACCCAAGCGACGGAACCTTAATAGTCTATCGAGAATTATACCGTAAGGGCTTGACAGGAGAGGATTTAGGCTCTATAATAACACAGATGGAACTCTCAGACCCTTTTTCTGTCCAAGGAGTTCTAGATACTGCTGCGTGGGCTAGAACAGGTACTACAGGCCCTACAGTCGGAGAAACATTAGTTCGACAAGGCCACAAGCTACGTAGAGCAGATAAAAACAGAATACAGGGTAAAATCCAAATTCACGAATACTTGAGGCTGCAGCCAAGCGGAAGACCACGATTACAGATTTTCAGTAGCTGTCCTAGCCTGATACGCGAGCTTCAAGGCATTCCTTTAGACAAATCAAACCCTGAAGATGTCGATACTCATGCGCCTGACCACGCATATGATGCCTTACGGTATCTTATTATGTCTAGGCCAAGAGTAAACGACCCACTAGCTCAGTTAAGGCATATGCGTCTTGAACAAGCTTATACACCTGCAGATGCAGATTTTGGATATTAATATATGGCAGAAGAAAATAGCTTAACAGCAAACGAGCTATACTTTGAGCAAGTAGAAGACGAACAAGGTATGCAACTGACTTTAGAAGAGTCACTGCGTAATAACTTTGTTGGTCTTCTTATGGATAGATACGAACAAGCTGAAAGTGCTAGAGACTTAGACGAACAACGCTGGCTAGATGGTTATCACAATTATCGTGGTCTTTACGGTAAAAATGTACGTTTTAGAGAATCTGAAAAGTCTAGAGTATTCGTAAAAGTAACTAAAACAAAAGTCTTAGCAGCTTTCGGACAACTTGTAGATGTTATCTTTGGAGCCGGTAAATTTCCAATTGGTATTTCAGAAACTAAAGTACCTGAAGGTATTAGCGAGTATGCACATTTAGATGCACAAAATCCTTTACCGGGAATTGAAACAAGTCAAGAAGAACAAGAAAAGGAAAATCCTTTTGACGTTGGTTACGAAGGTGACGGGCGTGTACTTAAGCCCGGAGCGACCTACGGGTCAGGACGTTTTGAAGAAAAAGCAATTGAAAAGAAAGCAGAAGAACAACTTAAAGATGGGCCGACAACAGACCCACAAATACCACAAGTAAGCCCTGCTAAAGAAGCTGCTAGGCGTTTAGAAAAATTAATACATGATCAAATTGAAGAATCAAATGGAGCTAGTGAAATTCGCAATGCTTTATTTGAATCTGCCTTATTTGGAACAGGCATTATAAAAGGACCATTTAATTTTAATAAAACACTCAGTCGTTGGGAAGAAGATGAAGAAGGACTTAGGAGATATTCTCCAATTGATGTGCGCGTTCCTCGTATTGAGTTTGTCAGCATATGGGATTTCTTTCCTGATCCTAACGCTACAAACATAAACGAAGCAGAGTACATTTTTCACAGACACAGAATGAATCGTACTAAGTTACGGTCTTTGGCAAAGATGCCATACTTTAATAAAGATGCAATTCGTGAAGCTCTTATGATGGGGCCTAATTACGAAGAAAAAGACTATGAACAAGAACTGAAAGATGACCACCGCTCAGACGAAGCAGGGTCAGGACAGTTTGAAGTTCTAGAGTATTGGGGAGTTATTGATGCAGAATATGCTCGCCAAGTTGGTATGGATATACCAGAGGAAGTAGATGACCTAGATGAAGTACAAGTAAACGCTTGGATCTGCAATGGTCAAATGTTAAGAGCAGTAATTAATCCGTTCACGCCTTTCAGGTTGCCTTATCATGCCTTTCCCTATGAGCGTAACCCCTATAGCTTTTTTGGCATCGGGGTTGCTGAGAATATGGATGATTCTCAAAAGATCATGAATGGTCACGCTCGCATGGCAATAGACAACCTAGCGTTATCAGGATCGTTAGTCTTTGATGTAGACGAAACTGCTCTTGTGGGTGGTCAAAGCATGGAAATATATCCGGGTAAAGTATTCCGAAGACAAGCAGGAATGCCCGGAACAGCTATTAATGGCTTGAAGTTTCCTAATACCTCACAAGAAAACATGATGATGTTTGATAAGTTCAGACAGCTTGCAGACGAACAAACAGGTATTCCAAGCTATTCACACGGTCAGACGGGCGTTCAGAGCATGACGCGAACTGCTTCAGGCATGTCCATGCTACTTGGCGCAGCATCCCTTAATATTAAAACTGTAATTAAGAATCTTGATGACTTCTTACTTAAGCCTATGGGCGAAGCATACTTCCAGTGGAACATGCAATTCCTAGAATCTAAGTTGGATGTTAAAGGTGATTTAGAAGTAAAAGCCACTGGTACAAATAGCTTAATGCAAAAAGAAGTACGTAGCCAACGCTTGACTATGTTCTTGCAGACTGCTCAGAATCCTGCTATTGCACCGTTTATTAAAATGAACAAGCTAATTAGCGAACTTGCTTACAGTCTTGATCTTGATCCAGATGAACTGATTAACGATCCTGAAGAAGCAGCACTAATGGCTCAAATTATAGGGATGCAAAATAATGTTGGACAAGCAACTGGCCCGGAAGCTGGCCCCGGTAGTGAACAACCCGGAGGCATGGGAGGCCCTGAAGGAGTACCTCCAGAAGGTCAAGACACTGGAGTTACGGGTACTGGCGGTGGCAACATCGGAACTGGAGCTGTACCGCAGTCAGGGGAGGCTGAATTCTCTGGAACGCCTAGAGCAGTTGAAGGATAACGTGAAAGCAGAATTGGAGAGAAAAGATGCCTAAAAGTATGTTAAACCGTAAAAAATATGGTTTAGGTGGTAAAATTATTAGCGAAGTAGCAGACTTTATGGCTGTTAAGTTAGCTAAAGAAGCTCCTGAAGTTGCTAAAAAATTAAAAGATAAAACTATAAAAAACGAACAGCAGCAAAAATTAATTCAAGAGCAAGTTGAATCTAATCCTTATATGTTAGATGAACTATCTGATGATGAATTCAATAAAGTATTAGAAGTTCTTCCTGCAAAATCTAGAGCTAAATTAGGTGCTGCTGATGATTTTGAATCTGAAATGATGGAATACAATACGGCTGCTATTAAAGGAATGACGCCTGAAGATGTAGCAGAAAATCTTCAGTACTTTGATGACATTGATGATATTGAAGACTATATGAATTCATTAAGTGCAAAAGATTTAAGAAAGTTTACAGATAGTCTATCAGAAGATGACTATGCAGCTTTTGAAGATTTTATTCCTGAATTAGGACCAAGAATTAAAAAAGCAGAAGGATCTATGCTGGGCGGTGAAGGTAAAGCAAAAGAAGCTGAGAAATCTATCATCATAAATAAAGTTACAGATGCTCAAGATCCTACATCAAAGAGCCAACAAGACTCTATTATGTTTCTTAAAGGGGCTGATAAATCAACAGTTATGCAAGCTATTCAACAAACTGTTTCGCCTCAAGATCAAAAAGAAATGAGACAGATTATTTTTGGAAGAACTAAAAAAGCAGAAGGTTCAATGCTTGTTGCACCTGAGGATACTTATACACCAGAAGAACAAGCAAACGCAGCAGAATCCCAACTTCCAGATGAACAAATGGAAGAAAACTACATGGACTTTGTACTCGATGAATCTTTAGATACAACAGAACAAGAATACTTAATAGGGGCTTTGGAATCAGATCCAAAGCTCAGTGAAATCTTTGATAAGGTCGTAACGACTGCATCAGAGTTTTCTGGGGCTGGAGAGGTAGAAGGCCCCGGAACAGGTGTATCAGACTCAATTCCTGCGCGTTTAAGCGATGGAGAGTTTGTTATTACCAGAAAAGCCACTGACCAAATCGGTGCAGATAATCTTCAGATGATGATGGATGATGCAGAACGAATGGCAGATGGTGGGGAAGCCCGTGGAGGTTTCCAACTAGGAGGTCTTTTAGGAATGCCTAAAGATCCCGAAGAGGAGCTTAAAGCTATGGGCCAGCTTAGATCAACAGATGACGAAGTTAATAAGTCTATGTTAATGTCTAATCAGGTTCCTAGCCTTAGGCGATAAATAGTACGGCTACCTTGTAGTACCAAGCCCCAGATTTTAAAGACGTTTGAAATTGGCTACCTTGCAAGAAACAAGCCCCGTAGAAAAGGAGAGTACCATGTCCGAACAGGCATACGAAGAGGAAGAAGTCGCAAACCCATATAATGCACGTAAGTCGTGGCACAACACACAACAGAGAAAAAAATCTCTGAGTGCTGCAGAAAGCTTGTATTACCCGGAAGAAGATGAAGAACCTCAACAGCAGAAGGCTACCCGCAAAAAGGCCCCTTCTACTGAGGATGAACCAAACACTAACTATAAAAAGCGTTATGACGATTTAAAGAAACATTACGATCAGAAGCTTTCTGAATTTAAACGTAAAGAGCAAGAACTTATGGAACAGGCTAGAGCAGCCGAACCTGTATATCAAGCTCCTAAGTCTCAAGAAGACCTAGATCGGTTTAGAGAAGAATACCCTGATTTGTATGACACAGTAGAAACTGTAGCTCATATGAGGAGCCAGCAAGAAGTAGAAGCATTGCGATCTAAGCTTTCTGTTATTGAACAACGAGAAGCAGAAATTGCAGCGCGTGAAGCTGAAGCAGCTCTTCAAGAAAGACATCCTGACTTTGATGATATCAGAGGAGACGATAACTTTCATGACTGGGCTAAAGAACAACCTGAGCAAATACAAGATTGGATTTATAATAATCCTAATAATGTTACTTTAGCTGTTAAAGCGTTAGATCTTTATAAGTTAGAAACTGGTAAAGGACAAAGTACTCGAAAAAGACGTTCAGCTCGACAGCAGAGTGGTTCTGCAGCAGATATGGTATCTACCAAAACAACCAATGTAGATGCTAAGGAAGCTAAGATCTGGACAGAAAGTGAAATTGCGAAAATGTCCCTTGATCAATTTGATAGAGTCGAAGATGAAATCAAACTTGCTATGGAAGAGGGAAGAGTTCGTAGAGGATAATCTTTTCTACTTAGGAGTAATATAACATGGCTTATAACCAATCAGACGCTCTATTTGAGCAAAGTACAGACACTAATGGTAACTTTGGTAATTCAGTAGCAGGACAAGCTAACTCGTTTTTCCTACCCAAAGTATATTCTAAGCAAGTACTCAACTTCTTTAGGAAGTCTTCGGTAGCAGAAGCTATTACGAACACTGACTATGCTGGTGAGATTTCTGGCTATGGTGACACTGTACGAATCATCAAAGAACCTGTCATCACTGTTTATCAGTATGAGCGTGGTGCAGATATCGCTAAAACAGCTTTGACCGACCAAGAAGTTAGTCTTGTTGTTGATACTGCTAACGCATTCAAGTTCATCGTTGATGATATTGAAACAAACATGTCGCACGTAAACTTCCGCGATGTAGCAACCTCTTCAGCAGCTTACGCTTTGCGTGATGCTTTTGACGAAGGCGTAATTGCTACTATGATCGCTGGTGTTTCTGCTGCAAGCCCGAACCACATCCTTGGTTCTGACAGTGCAACTGACCTTGCTGCTGGCACCTTCGACGGTACTGGTAACTTGGACATCGGCTTTGCTTCAGGCGAGCATGACCCTATTGACGTTCTTTCTCATATGGCCCGTCTCCTTGACGAAGCTAATGTTCCTGAAGAAGGTCGTTGGTTCTTAGCTAATCCTGAGTTTTATGAAGTACTTGTACAAAGTTCTTCTAAGCTCTTGTCAGTTGACTACAACGCTGGTCAGGGTTCCATCCGTAATGGTTTGGTAAGCTCTGGTAAGCTTCGTGGTTTTGATATGTATAAAACTAACAACATTGCTGCAACTACTAACGCTGCAGGTCAATGTCTTGCTGGTCATATGTCTTCTACAGCTACGGCTCAGACGATTACCAGCACTGAAGTAATTCGTGACCCGGATAGCTTTGGTGATATCGTGCGTGGTCTTCACGTATACGGTGCCAAAGTACTGCGGCCAGACGCTCTGGTTTCAGCTTTCTACGGAATCGACTAATAAGAACGGGGGGTGTAAAAGCCCCCCAATCTTTTACAAAGGAATTTAGTATGCCACAGATAGGTAATAATGAAAATCCAGTAATGTTTAGAAAAGCGATTGTATCTAAGGATAGTCGTTTTCGTAAGGGTTTTGATAAGGATAAATATCAGGAAAATTATGATCGTATCTTTGGTAATAAGAATGAATTAAAAATAGCTAGAGAAACTTCTAAAACTTTTAGCATGGAGCAAGATTAATGGGTGTTTTTAGGCAATTAAAAAATAAAGTAAAAACTTTACAAGCAGCGCCTAAACCTACTATGTGGAGTGTTATAAGTTCTTTTGAAGCATCTAGACCTTCTATATTTAATCAGGAGAGAAGTATGTATAAAAGAGGCGGTTACATGGGTGGCGGCACTATGGTAGAAAACATGCAAGCCGATATGAAAAAGAAAATGGAAAAGCCTAGAGGCGGTTACGCTCACGGTGGAAAATCTAAAAGTGGTAAAGCTGACATTGCTGCTATGGAAAAAGCTTGTAGTGCAAAAGCCGGTAAAAATAAAAGCGTGGCTTACTAATGAAAGTACCTGCACCTGAAGGTTATCATTGGATGAAAAACGGTAAGTCTTACAAAATTATGAAAGACCCTAAAGAAGGCTTTAAGCCACATAAAGGCGCAAGTAAAGCAGTAGACTTTCCAATACAAAAGGTTCATAAAAAATAATGGCTACTACATATTTACAATTGTGTAATGAAATTCTGCGTGAAATTAATGAAGTTGAATTAACCAGCGCAGATTTTGCTACGTCTGTAGGAATTCAAAGTCACGTTAAAGATCTTATTAACCGAGCATATTTAGACATGGTTAATGAAGAAGCACAGTGGCCTTTTTTAGCCGTTGCAGAAAGCGGAACCTCAGACCCTAATTATGGAAATGTAAATATTGAAACTGTAGCTGGTACACGTTGGTATGAACTTAAACCTGCATCAGATAGTTTAACAACTGACTACAGTTATATTGATTGGGATAACTTTTTACTGACTACAATAGGTGTTTCAGGAGAAACTTCTCCTTATACATCTAGAAATCTAAGATATACAACTATTGAAGAATGGAAAGATTATTTTAGAATTGGTCAAAATAACGATGATGCAGATACTCAAAGTTACGGTACTCCTGATAGAGTTATTAAAAGCCCTGATAATCGTAAGTTTGGTTTAAGTCCTATTCCTGATAAAGCATATAAAATTTGGTTTTATGCTTATGTGTTACCTACGGCCTTAAGTGCTTATACTGATGAAGTAGTTTTTCCAGATTTATATGTTCCTGTTTTAATTAATAGGGCTAGATACTATGTACATCAATTTAAAGATAATCCACAAGCTGCTGCTTTTTCAAATGAAGATTATAAAAAAGGTCTTAAGAATATGAAGCTAAACTTAATGGAACCAGCACCCGGATACTTTAAAGACGATAGAATAAGGTTTGTTTAATGGCAGCTTCGTTACCCTTTGGTGTTTCTTGTCGCGGAGGTTTAAACACAAACCTTAATCAATTTGAGATGTTATCTCAGCCGGGACTAGCAACAGACTTAGAAAATTTTGAAGTAGACTCAGATGGAGGCTACCGAAGAATTAATGGCTTTTCAGCTTTTGGTGGAGATGATGCTACAAGACCTAACGGAACTTCACCAATATTAGGTCTTTTTGTATATGCAGATGGTTTGATAGCTACTTCAGGAACTAATGTTTATTTTACATTAGATGGTATAACATGGTTACAAATTAACAGAGATTCTGTACATAGTTCTGGTGATAACTATTCTACTTTTACAGGTAGGAGTGTTTTAGCTAGAACAGGTCAAGGCCAGTGTACTTTTGCATTATATGAAGGAGATAGTGATTACGGAGAATTAATAATTACGGATGAAGGTTCTTCTTCTAAGCCTTTTTATTTTAAAATGACAGGCTCTGGAGCCTTAACTACTAGAACTTATTTTGCAAAAGAAATAACTGTTGATGGCTCAGTATATCCTACAGTTTGTACTATGCACGACAGGCACTTAGTAGTTTCAGGAGACAGTAACAACCCTAATACTATTTATTACAGCCATACAGATGCTCCTGATGATTTTGGAGGTACAGGTGCAGGAAGTATTAAGCTAGACGATAAAGTTATTGGTCTTAGACCTTTTCGTGCAGACTTAATTATTTTTTGTAAAAACAGTATTTATAAATTAGTAAACATTAATGATTTAAATAATATTGCAGTTCAACCTGTTACTAAAAACGTAGGCTGCTTAGACAATCATAGTATTCAAGAAATTGCAGGTGACTTAGTATTTTTAAGCCCTGATGGTGTTAGAACAATTGCAGGTACAGCACGTATTGGAGACGTTGAATTAGGTAGCGTTAGTAGACAAATACAAAGTATCATTGAAAATATTGCTAAAGGCATAGATGGTTTTATTGTAGACAGTGTTGTATTAAGGCAAAAATCACAGTACAGAATTTTTTATACTACAGGAACTCAGGCTGCTTCGGATTCAAAAGGAATTATAGGTTCATTAACTTCTAATGGATTTGAATGGTCTGAAACTAAAGGAATACAAGCAAGAGCAATTACATCAGGTTTTAATGCTAATGGTATAGAACAAACCTTTCATGGTGATAGTCAAGGTTATATTTATACACATGATGATGGTAATCATTTTTTACATAGTGGATCACAAGCTAACATAAGGGCTACTTACAAAACTCCTAACTATGACTTTGGAGATTTTGGCACTCGTAAAAATATGCGATACATTAAAATTTCTGTTAGTCCTGAAGGAACAGCTCAACCTACTTTAAGAGTTAGGTACGACTATGAAGATACTAACATTCCTCAACCTTTAGATTATACTTTGCTTTCTGTACCAATACCCGCTATTTTTGGTGAAAGCACATTTGGAATAAATGCAGTTTTTGGAGCTACTAATGATCCAATGGTTAGACAAGCTATTCAAGGAGGCGGCTACACCGCAAGTTTTAGACTAAGATCAGAAGATAAAAATCCACCTTATGCTATTAATGGTTTGTATATAGACTACGTTCCATCAACTAGGAGATAATATGGCAAGTTATACGCGACAAAGTAGTTTTTCAGATGGAGATACAATTAGTGCTTCATTATTTAATAATGAGTACAACCAGCTTGTAACTGCTTTTTCTTATTCTTCTTCAGGTACTACTGGACATAGACACGATGGAACTGCTGCTGAAGGCGGTAACATTCATACTATTGGCGACCAAGATTTTTTAAATAAAATAGTTGTTGATTCTAGTAATAATAGGTGGGGAGTATATGTTCAAGTTTCTGGTGCGACTGTCGAACAGATTAGATTTCAAGATGGCTCTATTGTTCCTGTTACTTCTAACGATATTGATCTTGGAACCTCAAGCCTCCAGTTTAAAGACTTACATATTGATGGTACAGCAAGCATTGATAGCCTCACTCTCACAAGCGGATCTACTGTCACTGTAATTTTAGATGAAGACGATCTTTCGACAAACAGCGACACAGCCCTTGCAACACAGCAAAGTATTAAAGCTTATGTAGATTCTCAAATAACAGGACAATCTTTAAGCTTTAGCGGTGACTCTGGTGGTTCTTTAAGTATTGATTTAGATTCTGAAGCTTTAACAATTACTGGTGGTACTGGTATTGATACCACAGGCTCGACTAACGATATGAGTATAGCTATTGATAGTACAGTAGCTACTTTAACAGGCTCACAAACTTTAACTAATAAAATTCTTACTTCTCCTGATATTAATGGTGGTACTATTGATGGTGCTACTATCGGTGGCTCTAGTGCAGGCGATATTACTTACGCTAACTTATCTGATGGTACAATTACTATTACAGCTTTTGCAGACGAAGATGATATGTTTTCAGATAGTGCTACGCTCGTACCTACTCAACAATCTGTTAAAGCTTATGTAGATGCTCAAGTTACTGCTCAAGATTTAGACTTTCAAGCAGACTCAGGTGGAGCATTAAGTATTGACCTAGACTCTGAGACTATGACCTTTACAGGCGGTACAGGTATTGATACTTCTGGGTCAGGCAATGCAGTTACGTTTGCTATTGATAGTACTGTTACAACACTTGCAGGAACTCAAACTTTAACTAATAAAACTTTAACAACTCCAGTTATTACTTCTATTTCTAATAGTGGTACTGTTACACTTCCTTCAGGTACTACAACACTTGTAGGTACTGCTACTTCTGATGTACTTACTAATAAGACTATTTCAGGATCTTCTAATACTTTAAGTAATATAGGTAATAGTTCTTTAAGTAATTCTAGTGTTTCTTTTGGAGGTATTTCTGTTTCGTTAGGTGGTTCAGACGCAACTCCTGCTTTTGATTTATCAGATGCTACAGGATACACAGGAGACTCTAGCCTTGTTACTACAGGTACAATTAGTTCTGGTGTTTGGCAAGGTACTGCAGTTGCAGATACTTATGTAGCTAATGACTTAACTATTTCTGGAGGCACAGTAAACAATACTGTTATCGGTGACTCGTCTCCTGCTGCTGCTGATTTTACTACAGTCGATACTACAGGAAACGCAACTATTGGTGGTAATCTTGCTGTTACAGGTAACTTAACAATTAATGGAACAACAAGTACTGTTAATAGTACTACAGTTACTATTGATGATCCTATCTTTACATTGGGAGGAGATACAACTCCTAGTACAGATGATAACAAAGATAGAGGTATTGAGTTTAAGTGGCACAATGGTACAGGAGCTAAACTAGGCTTTTTTGGTTATGATGATAGTGCTTCAGTTTTTACATTTATTCCTGATGCTTCAAATACTTCAGAAGTCTTTTCAGGTTCTGCAGGTAACGTAGCTTTTGGTGCAATTAGTGGGACGAGCTTCGCGTCTACTGGAAACATGACGTTTGGTGACAACGACAAAGCCATCTTCGGTGCTGGCTCTGACCTACAAATATACAGCGACGGTACAACCGGAAAGCTGGTAGGCAACGTAGACGTAACGGGTAATGTTTCTGCTGATGGTTTGACTGTTGATGGTACAGCTACATTTAATACAGGAACAGGTACTACTAATAATTTTATTATTACAAGTACAAATGATGCTGGTTCTACTGCTCCTGATTTAGTTTTATTTAGAGACTCTGCTTCTCCTGTTGCTGGTGACAACATAGGTATGCTTTTATTTAGAGGTAATAATGATGCTGGTGATTCTCTAGGATATGCAGGTATTTTTGCAACAATTAATGATGCTTCAAGTACAACTGAAGACGGTAAGTTAAATTTTTCAGTAGCTACAGCTAATACAGAATCACCTGCTGGTGGCACTATCTTTATGACTATTGAAGGTGGTGGAGACATTAGCTTCTACGAAGACACTGGCACGACTCCGAAGTTCTTCTGGGATGCTTCGGCAGAGTCGCTGGGGATTGGGACGACGAGTCCCAGCACTGTCTTAGGAGCAACCTCGCTAGAAGTTTCAAACGCAACAGGCTCAGAAGTTATTGTTTTTAGAGACGATGGTTCGACGGGAGCTGATGATTTTTGTGGCGGCTTTGCAATTGGAAACAGAGATGCTTCTGGCACTCCAAACCACTACGCAGGAATGTGGGCTAACACAGATACGTTTGGTCAAATGACTCTGAAGTTTGCTGGTGGTCGTTCTAAATACGAAGCTGGCACACCTGACATGGTCATAGATATAGACGGCAACGTCGGGATTGGGACGACTTCTCCTGCGCAGCCATTAGACGTTAGAGCAAGTCAAAACGGTCTACTGCGTCTTTACAGCACGTCAGCGGGTGGTAACGCAGAAATTGAAT
>Ga0181564_10001770_pt1 | contig 19254 bp, 17 predicted proteins | sample 011ome_24_FD_134512 | JGI IMG/M metagenome (GOLD analysis project Ga0181564, IMG submission 134512) | Coastal salt marsh microbial communities from the Groves Creek Marsh, Skidaway Island, Georgia - 011513CT metaG (megahit assembly) | ecosystem: Environmental > Aquatic > Marine > Intertidal...
CCCGCCTTGCCCAAGACCAGGTCGGGCAAGATTATGCGCCGGATATTGCGCAAGATTGCCACCAACGAGACTGATCAAATCGGAGATACCTCCACTTTGGCAGACCCCTCGGTTGTCGACAACTTGATCTCCAACCGGTGAATAAGATTTTAGCTTGGCGCTCGCCAAGAGGTAATCTTTTCTTCATGCAAAGATTTAGAAGATGAAAATTTATCTGAACGGAGATTTTGTTGAGAAAGAAGATGCGAAGATTTCGGTCTTCGATCATGGATTGCTCTATGGGGATGGTGTTTTTGAGGGAATTCGGCTGTATGATGGGTGCGTTTATAAATTGGATGAGCACCTGGAGCGGTTGGAGCATTCCGCCAAGGCCATTCTTTTGGATATGCCGATGAGACGGGCTGAATTTGCCGAGGCAGTGTGCGAGGCTTGCCGGCAAAATAATTTAAAAAATGGGTATATCAGGCTGATAGTCACCCGTGGACCGGGCCATCTTGGGCTGAACCCAGACGGATGCGGTCCGCAGAGTGTCATCATCATTGCAGATAATATTCAGCTCTACCCCGAAGAACTTTACGAAAATGGGCTAAAGATAATTTCCGTACCAACCCGCCGGATCAATGCTGCGGCACTTCCCCCAGCGGTCAAGAGCTTGAACTACTTAAATAACATCCTCGCTAAGATTGAGGCGAAGAGGGTTGGTTTTCTTGAGGCTCTGATGCTTAACGATAAAGGAGAAATTGCTGAGTGTACCGGTGACAATGTGTTTATTATTCGTAAGGGCGTGCTTTATACCCCCCCTCTGGATGCGGGATCGTTGCGTGGAATTACCCGGGCCGCGGTGATGGATCTTGCGGAAGGCATGGGGATCAAGATAAAGGAGCAGGCTTTGACCCGCTATGATTTGTGGATTGCAGACGAATGTTTTCTTACCGGTACTGCCGCGGAGGTGATCCCCTGCGTGGAAGTGGACCATCGGCCGATTGGAGATGGAAAGCCTGGGAGTTGGACGCAAAAATTAATCAGTCTTTTTAGGGAAAGCGTAAAAAAAGATGGTGTGCGCTTGGACGAGGCGAATTGAGGAATTTTAGCTCTCTATTTCTTCCCACGCTCATTTGGCGCGTCATCTGCGTTGTATTTTCCCTGCGCGCAAGGTATATTGCTAACACGTAAACGAATTGGAATATTATGAAGTGCCATAACTGTGAAAGCCTAGCCACTGTTCATCTAACTCAAATCATTAATGGTCAGATGCATAAGATGGACTTGTGCGAGTCCTGTGCCCAGGAAAAAGGAGTGACCAACCCCGACAACCTCTCCATTGGCAATCTTTTGGACCACTCGGTGATTGAAGCGGAAAAATCTGTCCAAGGAATGGTCTGTGAAAGTTGTGGTACATCCCATCAGGATTTTAAAAAGGGCGGTCGTCTTGGTTGCCAGGCCTGCTATCATGTTTTTCGTCCTGTGCTCGAGCCTTTGCTCGATGGTATGCATGCCGGAATCGAACACCTAGGCAAAGTGCCCAACCGTGTGGAGGTAGAGCCCAAGAAGGTGGAAGATGGGCCTACAATCGAAGAGCAGTGCAAGCAAACGAAAGAGGAACTTCATCTTGCCGTGGAGGCAGAAAATTATGAAAAAGCAGCCGAACTTCGTGACCTTCTAAAAAAACTGGAAGCTCAGTCGGCATCGCTTACCTAGGTAATTGCTCTATCCAATGTTTCACGATCTCTTTTCTTCCAAAAGCAAGGCTAAGGCGGCAAAACCCACCCCAATTGCCCTGAGCACACGGGTGCGACTGGCCCGCAATCTTAGCGAGTACCCCTTTCCAGGACGGGCAAAATCTGTCCAGAAGAAAAAAGTCCTTTCCATGTGTATCGATGCTCTTTCCGGGGTCGATGAAATGAAAAATGGCACCGTGGTGGAAGTGGACGATCTGAGCGAGCTTGACCGTCAGATTCTGGTGGAAAAACACCTGATCAGTCCCGAACTTTCTCAAGCGGAGGAATCGAGCGGGTTGTTTCTCTCCAATGACCGTACCTGCAGCGTTATGGTCAATGAGGAGGATCATCTGAGAATTCAGGTTCTTGGCAATGGCCTCGATTTCTCTTCTGTCTGGGATGTTGCGGACTGTCTAGACTCGCACATTGAGTCGAAGTTGAACTATGCGTTTGACTCCAAACTCGGATTTCTCACGGCGTGCCCGACCAACCTTGGCACTGGTCTGCGGGCTTCAGTGATGATGCACCTGCCCGGTCTGGTGATGTCTAAAAATATGGATAAGGTGATCAATGCGGTCAACCTGTTGGGCATAGCAGTACGTGGCTTGTTTGGGGAGGGCTCCGATGCCAGCGGAAGTATTTTCCAAATATCTAACCAGCAGACTCTTGGTGAGTCCGAAAGTGCTATCATTGAGCGCCTCAAGACCACTCTCGACAACATTGTCGAGCAGGAATCCATGGCCCGGGAAAAACTGATGGAAGACGACGGCATGCGCCTAGTCGACAAAATCAGCCGCTCTCTCGGCGCCCTGAAGTGCTGCTACATGATACAAAGTGCCGAGGCCATGGACTACCTTTCCCTTATCCGCCTGGCCGCAGATTTTGGAATTATTCCGGAACGATACCGCAGCCTGGCCGATCGATTGTTTATCGAAATCCAGCCCGGTCATGTGCAGCTAAGTGCAGGGCAGGCGATCGAGCCGGGGCAGCGTGACCACTTGCGTGCCGAGTTTATCCGCAAAGAATTTTCCCGGCTTCCCCAATTAAACTTGGATGCCATCAGTTGACTTTTCTCACCCCCGAACCAAAATAAATAACTATGTCTGAACCAATGAGCAATTTCACTCCGCGGGCCCAGCAGGTTCTTGCCCTGGCGAGAAAAGAGGCGGATCGTTTTCACCACAATTACATCGGGACTGAGCACCTGCTCCTCGGGTTAATCAACCTTGGGCAGGGCGTGGCGGTTAATGTCCTCCAAAAGATGGGACTCGACCTCGACACCGTGCGACAGGCAGTGGACGAACAGGTGGGCCTGGGGCCGGAAGCGAAGCCATCCGGCAATGTGCCCTACACACCACGGGTGAAAAAGGTGCTGGCCCTCGCCGGCAAGGAGGCGAAGTCTCTCAACCATAGCTATGTGGGAACGGAGCATATTTTACTCGGTCTATTGCGGGAAGGGGAGGGCGTGGCTGCGAGGGTGCTCAAATCCCTCGATGTCGATGTTGACCGCTGCCGCAACGAAATTCTTTCTGAACTGGACCCCAACTTCGCGTCCAATGAAGAGGCTGAATCTTCGGTGGTAGGAGGCGGGGAACCTGAGGAAAAGGGGAAGGATGTAAAGACCCCCGCCCTCAAAGCATTTGGTCGCGATCTTACCGAGCTTGCCCGCAAGGGGGAAATGGACCCCGTGATCGGCAGGGCACAGGAAATACGCCGGGTCACCCAAGTGCTCTGCCGTAGAACGAAGAACAACCCTGTGCTTATCGGGGAAGCAGGGGTGGGTAAAACCGCCATTGTTGAGGGGTTGGCCCAGCAAATTGCTTCGGGTATGGTTCCTGAAAATTTAATCGATAAAAAAGTGGTCACTTTGGACCTCGCCCTGATGGTTGCCGGTACCAAATACAGGGGCCAGTTTGAGGAGCGGATCAAAGCGGTGATGGACGAACTCCGTAAATCGAAAAACATCATTATCTTCATCGATGAATTGCACACCATCGTGGGAGCTGGTGCCGCCGAGGGAGCGATGGACGCTTCCAATATATTTAAGCCTGCTCTTAGTCGTGGTGAACTGCAGTGTATCGGTGCAACCACTTTGGCTGAATATCGTAAGTATATTGAGAAAGATTCTGCACTGGACCGCCGTTTTCAGTCGGTCAAGGTGGAGGCCCCTTCGATCGAGGATACAGTGAAAATTCTAAAGGGCATTCGTCCGAAGTACGAGGACCACCACAATGTCACCTATTCGGACAAGTCACTGGAGTCGGCAGCCAAGTTGACCGAAAGATATGTCACCGGAAAGTTCCTCCCCGACAAAGCGATCGATGCCATTGATGAAGCCGGGGCGAGGTCCCGGATGGAGTCGATGAAGCGACCTCAGGAAATTGAGGATCTCTCCGAAGAGATCAAGGAGGTCTGTGCCCTGAAAGAGTCAGCCATTTCGGACCAAAATTTCGAGGAAGCCGCCGAGGCCCGGGATAAAGAAAAAAAACTTCGTGCCAAGCGTGAGCGTGTGCTTGAGTCGTGGAAGAAAAACCGCGAACAAAACCGAGTGGAAGTGACCGAGGATGATATGCTCCAGGTGGTGGCGGATTGGACGGGTATCCCGCTCAACCGTATGGAGTCGAAAGAGACCAAGAAATTAATGCAACTGGAAGCGGATTTGCGCCAACATGTTGTCGGGCAGGACTTTGCGACGGAGGTGGTGGCTAAGGCATTGCGTCGTTCCCGTGCGGACCTTAAAGACCCCAAGCGTCCGATTGGTTCGTTCATGTTCCTCGGACCAACCGGGGTGGGAAAATCTCACCTAGCCAAGGTGCTTGCCGAAAGAATATTTGGCGAACAGGATGCGTTGATTCAGATCGATATGTCCGAGTACATGGAAAAGCATGCGGTCTCCCGGATGATTGGTTCTCCCCCTGGTTATGTCGGGCATGATGAGGGCGGTCAATTAACCGAGGCCATCCGCCGCAAGCCTTATTCGGTTATCCTCTTTGATGAAATCGAAAAAGCCCACCCCGATGTGGCCCAGATATTGTTGCAGATTTTGGAAGATGGCCGTTTAACGGACAGTTTGGGACGCAAAGTCGACTTCCGCAATACCATCCTGATCATGACCTCCAATGTGGGTGCGGAGATTCTCCAGCGTAACACATCGCTGGGATTTTCGGTGAGCGATGCCGAGCAGGACTTTGAAAAGGTCAAAGGCAAGATTATGGATGAGGCGAAAAAGGTATTTAAACCGGAATTCCTCAATCGACTGACCGAGATCGTTATTTTCAGGCAGTTGCTCAAGGAGCATATGGGCTCCATTGTCGACCTAGAACTGGAAAAAGTTTCCCAACGACTGAAAGAGCGCAAGTTGAAGCTGGAGGTGTCCGACGAGGCAAAAGAGTTTCTTATCGAGCATGGCTATGATAAAAAGTTGGGTGCCCGGCCGCTCCGCCGTGCGGTTGAAAAGTACTTGGAGGATAACCTCGCCGAGGCTCTTCTCTCCGGAAACATCCGCAAGGGCAAGCAGATTGAGGTTCTTGTCCATGAAGATGAAAATATTGGTCTTCGCTTTGAGCAAAACAAAAGGAAGTCCAAAAATGAAGCGGTCACCACTTCGGTAAAGGAAGAAGACTCCGACGCGGAGGAGTGATCCCGCTTTTCCCCCTTATCTCGGTATTGGGTTTAAGCTCGATGACAGAACAAAATTCTGTTAAAGAACACTCCTTGTTTATAAAAAATGGAAAAGACACTAATACTTCTTAAGCCAGACTGCTTGCAAAACCGAGTGGCTGGACAGGTAATCTCCCGGTTTGAAGAGAAAGGCTATGCCATTTCCGCCACCCGGATGATCCAGTTGGATGATGCTTTGCTTCGCGAGCACTACGCCCATGTGGCAGACCTCCCTTTCTTTCCGGAGATCGCACAATTTATGAGTTCTCGCCCCGTATTGGCGATGATTCTTGAGGGCGAGAATGTGGTTCAGAGCGTACGCGATCTTCTTGGCCCAACCGATTCCACCGCGGCCCCCAAGGGAACCATTCGTGGAGATTTGGGAACGGACCGTATGCGCAATGTGGTGCATGCATCGGACAGTCCCGAAAATGCCCAGATTGAAATTGAGAGATTTTTCTCTGCGGAATTAGTTTCCGCCTAACTTTCCCCGCTCTTTTCCGCTCAGCTCTGCGTTTGCGGGGATTTCTCTTACCTTAGTGCCGGTACAGCAGGCACACTGCATGGGCGGCAATTCCCTCTCCCCTTCCCAACGAACCGATCTTTTCGTGGGTGGTTGCTTTGATGCCAATCTGGTTTTCTGACACATTGAGGAGGGGGGCAAGGTTGCTGCGAATCGCGTTAATGTGTGGTCCGATTTTTGGCCGTTGGGCAATCAGGGTGATGTCAACATTGGCTATGAGAAAGCCCTGTTCTTTGGCAAGATCAACTGCCTTGGTAAGGATGATTGAGGAATCCATGTCCTTGTTTGCCGGATCGTTGTCGGGGAAGAGATGCCCAATATCAGGCTGGGCGACGGCACCGAGAATGGCATCGGCAAGGGCATGGATTAGACAGTCCGCATCGGAGTGTCCCAGCAGCCCGCGGTCGTGGGGGATTTCAATGCCTCCAAGAATGAGCTTCCGACCTGCGGCTAAGCGGTGAAGATCAAATCCATGTCCAATACGGAAAGGGGGCGGGTTCATGACTGTGCAAGAAATTGAGCGTAGGAAAAATCCTCCGGTGTGGTAATTTTGGGGTTGGGGTAGTCGGGTTCGATCATGCCTATGGGATGCCCAAGCAGTTCCACTGCGGCCATATCATCGGTTACGGTCTTCTTTTCCTTTTCAGCCTCATCCAACCCATCAAGCAACCATTTTTTTGGGGCACCCTGGGGAGTTTCGATCAGCCAGTGGTTGGCCCGTTCGACGGTATGGGTGGGGCAGGGGGTGACGGGATCGACCGTGGATTCAGTGCGCTGACGGAGGGTGTCTTTGAGTGGGCGGGCCACAGAAATTGCCCGGTCCTTGGCAATTTGTCGGGCGGTGGCCGAAATGGTTTCCGGGCGGATGAAAGGACGGGCACAGTCATGGACCAAGACATGGGTGACCTCAGCCGGGAATGCGAGAAGACCCGCCCGTACCGAGTCCTGCCTTTGTGCGCCTCCCTGCACCCAGATGAGGGGGACTTCTCTGTCTGCACGGAGGTGGAGAATGGCCCGCTCAATCGCAGTTTGAAGAAGGGGTTGCTGCTGGGCGTCCTTGTAGGCGATGACGATGGATTGGACATCGGGCGTCTGAAGAAAGGCGGTGCAGGACATGGAAAACGCATCCGAACGACCAATGGGCTGGAGCAATTTGTCTGAGAATTTTCCTCTCATCCGGGATCCGCTTCCGGCGGCCAAAAGCAGGGCACCAATCATCCGGGGGTATTTTCCAGTTCTTCCAGAATAGAGTCGAGGGCGGCCCGAGGATCGGGGGCGGCGAGAATGGGGCGTCCAATGACCAGGTAGTTGGCACCTGCGGTTTTAGCCTGACCGGGTGTCATGATACGTTTCTGATCGCCGGCGTCTGCATCCGCCGGGCGTATACCCGGAGTGACCAGAGTGGTGGACGGTGGCAGGGCACGGCGAAGGCGGGGTAATTCGAGGGGAGAGCAGACAATGCCGCCAATTCCGCGATCGACTGCGAGGGAGGCCAACCGCAGGACCTGGTCGTCGATCTGACCGTGCACACCCACAGCTTCCAGTCCCGCCTGGTTGGTCGAGGTGAGCACAGTCACTCCAAGCAGGGTGACTCCGGGCATAGCTTCGCGGGCAAAATGGGCACATCTTTCGAGGGCCTCAGGACCGGCACAGGCATGGAGGGTAAGAAGTCCGACTGGTAGTTTGGAAAGGCTTTCGAGGGCTTTCTCCATGGTATTGGGAATATCGTGGATCTTGAGGTCGAGAAAAACTTTTTTCCCGGAATCGGCAATTTCCTCCACCAGGGAAGGGCCGTCACGGAGGTAGCTTTGCAGACCCACCTTGACCCATTGTAGACGGCTACCTGTTTGGGCGAGTAGGTGGTTGATTTGCTTTCGGTCATCCACATCGAGTGCGAGGATGATCTCAGGGGAATTATCAGATGTCATGGATTTTCCCCATAATGGTGGGGGGAGCCGGAGAGCCAATTCAATTCTTTTACCTTGGGGCAATCATTGGTAGGATTGGGGATGATTCCTTTTTCCGAACCGGGCCGAGACCGAAGATAAAAAAGATGACTAAGTTTTTAGAACTGGAGGCACCTGCTAAAATTAACTTACTATTGGCAGTGACCGGGAAGCGTGGGGATGGCTTTCATTCCCTTGTCAGTATTATTACCAAACTTGAGCTGAGCGATACTTTGAGGATCACCCCAGTGGGTGACCCAGGTTACATGGAGCTTTCCTGTCCGGGCAATCCCGAGTTGGAAAATGGGCAAAATCTGATCATCCGGGCGATTCGTGCCTGGCAGGAAAAGTCCGGACAAAAGATCGGTTTCGATCTCTTATTGAACAAAAACATCCCTTTGGAAGCAGGACTCGGTGGAGGCAGTTCGGATGCGGTGGCTGCCCTGCGGGGAGTGAACCTACTCGCTGGTGAACCCCTTAATCCCAGCGAACTGCATGAAATTGCTCTTGGGGTAGGTTCTGATTGTCCGTTCTTTCTTCACCAGGGAACCTGCCTGGTGGAGGGCAGGGGGGAAAGGGTACAGGGTCTGCAGTTGCCTGCAAAGACACCTGAAGAGGTGTTTCTTTTCCGCCCTCCACTTGGCCATCCCACGGCAAAGATTTACAGAATTTTGGAAAATCGTGGAATTTATTCGGAGGAAGCAGAAGTACATCAAAAAATCCGTCAATGGAAAGAGGGAGAAATTTCTCTAGATGAGTTTGTTTTTAATGACCTTGAGCGTGCCGTCTTTCATAAATACCTCTATTTTAGTCCACTCTTTGAGGAATTGCGGGCAAAATATGGCCTGTGCCCCCGGATAAGTGGGAGTGGGTCGGCCTGTTTTAGTTTTCTTCCTAGAGGATTTAATGATGAGGAACGACTAAAACAGAGCATCACTGAGTACTGGGGAGAGGAGGTTTGGTTCTGTAAAACGAGAGTTTTGCCTGGTTGAACGAGGTCCATCCCGAGATGGGCTAGTGGATGATTTTAGTTTCCATGAGTCAGGAATCGTTCATGATGTACAATTGGCCCTATTCTGAACCACCATGGAACCATCAAACCAACAGTCCAAAGAGCTAATGCTTTTCGGAATCCCTGCATCTCCGGGGATTGCTCATGGGCCGGTGTTTAGGTTTCTGCATGAGCAGGTCGAGGTGCTCAGGTATCAGGTGGGGGAGAGTGCCCAGGAAGATGAGATATCCAGATTTATGGCTGCCCTTGAGCAGACCAAGGAGCAGGTCAACCAGATTCGGGAGGATGTTGCCAAGAACCTTGGTGAGAAGGAGGCTGGTATTTTTGATGCCCACATGCTTGTGCTTGAGGACAAGGCTCTAATTGATGATGTATGCTCGGAAGTGAGAAGCTCGGGCGATAATGTGGAGCAATGTGTTTTCCGGGTGACAGAGAAGTACCAGACCTTTTTTGAGAAACTTGAAGACCAATATTTACGGGAGCGTGCCTCCGACCTGCGGGATATCTCCAGCCGGTTGCTGCGTAATCTTGCCGGGGCGACTTCTTCCGGAACCGCCTTTTTGGATCAACCCAAGATCCTTGTCTCCGAGGATCTGACCCCTTCGGACACCGCCTCCCTGGACCGCAGTAAAATTCTTGGCATTGCCACTAATTCGGGCGGGCAGACCAGTCATGCGGTGATCATGGCTCGGGCGAGCGGGGTGCCTGCGGTCGTCGGCTTGAGACGTTTGACCGAGGATCTTTCAGAAGGAGACGAAATTCTCATCGATGGGTTTGAGGGGGTGGTCATCATCAACCCCTCTGAAACCACGCTCTATCGTTATGGCAAAGTGGGTATTCAGCGGCAGAAAGCCAAGGATCTAGTCGACCAGGAGTCTTCCCTGCCCGCTGAGACGATGGACGGTAAGCCGATCACCCTTTGGGCCAATGCGGATACGATTCAGGAAACGGAACTGATTACTAAAAGTGACGCGAAGGGCATTGGTCTATACCGCACTGAATCTCTTTATCTGCGCCGAAATGCCCTCCCCTCGGAGGAAGAGCAGTACGAGGAATATGCCGCAATGGTACGAGCATGCTCACCCAAGACCATTACCATTCGCACGCTCGATCTCGGTGGCGATAAGATCCTCGATGCCTGGTCCAAGGAACAGGAGGACAATCCCTTCATGGGGTTTCGGGCGATTCGTTACTGCCTGAGCAACCCGCCGATATTTTTGGACCAACTGCGGGCAATTCTGCGGGCCAGCGCCCATGGCAAGGTGAGAATCCTCCTGCCGATGATCAGCGGGTTGGGAGAAGTTACCCGGGCGAAGGAATTTATCTTTACCGCCAAGCGCCAACTCACGGAGCGGGGCTTGGACTTTGATCATGATGTTGAGGTGGGTTGCATGCTGGAAACACCTGCTGCGGTGGCAATTTGTGACCTCCTCGCCGCCGAGGTTGACTTCTTCAGTGTCGGGACCAATGACCTGGTGCAGTACCTTCTCGCCGTGGACCGAGTAAACAACCGCATTGCCTTTCTCTATGAACCGCACCATCCCGCAGTCATTCGCTCCCTTAAAAGTATTTTTGAGGTGACCAAAGAAAAGGAAAAAAGCGTCACCGTATGTGGCGAAATTGCCGGGGATCCGCACTTTTTACCACTCCTTCTTGGGCTTGGACTGAGCTCTTTCAGTGCCTCTGTCCCGCTCCTTCCAGACCTCAAGTTTTTTGCCCGCCGATTTTCTATGGATGAGGCCATCCGCTTGACCCGGAAGGCGGAAAGGCTATCCCGACCATCAGAGGTCAAGGAACTGCTTAAAAATTTCTACGAGGAAAAAATGTCGAATTTGGGCAAGGAAAAGGACCGGGCTTACTCGTCCTGAAATTTAGACGAGAATAATTCGGTCATTTCTTTTTCCAGCTCCGCACCCTCCGTTGCCGAGCACTCAAAGATGAGCTGACTGCCCCTAGCTGCAGCGAGCATCATGATGCCCATGATACTTTTTGCGTTCACTCGGTCCCCTCCCTCCTTGGTCACCCATACATCCTCACGGAATTTGGAAGCAATGCGAACGATCATGGCAGCCGGTCGGGCATGCACCCCCATTTTGTTGGCCACCTCGAGAGTGAAAGAGTGGGGGGTGCCGCTTGGGTTATCTGTACTGGATTCGCTCACGGATTAAGATTACTTGGCAGAACCCCCTCATGACAAAGAAAAAGTTTGGGCAACAAAAAGAACCAGGGACGCAGCAAGGGCCGCCAAAAGATCATCCATCATCACTCCCCATCCCCCGGGAAGTCTCTGAGAGTGGTTGATAAGGGAGGGTTTTGAAATGTCAAACAGGCGAAAAAAGCAAAATCCAACGACCAACCAAATGAACAATTCCTGGGAAAGTTTGCCGGAAATCTGAGCTGAAACAGGCCAAAAAACCATAGGGATAACAATAAATTCATCCCAAATCACTTCTTTGGGGTCTTCTCTGTCGAGAAGAATTTCCGCCCTCCTGCATAAAGGAACCCCCAAGAGGAAAAGGGGTACGCAGGCAAGGGCGATGGCATGGGGATGCCATCCCAATACCTGTACGAGGAGCAGGAAGACGAGGGTGCCGGCAAGGGAACCCATGGTGCCGGGGGCGGGTAGGTTGCGCCCCAAAGGACCGAGGGTGGCAATGCAGAGGGTGAGACGGTTCATTAATCGGAGGATCCTTCGCAAAGAAAGAAGTTCCAGTATTTATAAAGGTAGATTGATCCGGAAATTACCGTGAGCATGCAGGCGAGGATGAGGGTGCCTTGTCCGAGAAATTCAAGGATCGCCCCCAGGGAGTGGGCCGTTTCGCTTCCAAGCCATGGCGTCCAGTCGTGCAGAACCGCTCCTTCTCCAAGGAAAAAAGAGATGCAGGCAATCTGGAAACCGGTTTTGATTTTACCCGCTTTTTCCGCTGCCAATGTCTTGCCCTGGGCCGCTGCCACCAGTCTAAGTCCAGTGATAAGAAATTCCCGGGCGAGGATCAAAAGGACAGGAAACAGTGCCCATAACCCAATTACTCCAAGGGTGAGCAGGCTAACAAATAAGCCCATGGTGAAGATTTTATCGACCAGGGCATCCATAAATTTTCCAAACTCGGAAACCTGCCCGAGCTTGCGGGCCAACCAACCATCCAACCAGTCGGTCAGGGCCCCAAAGAGAAAGAGCAAGAAGGCCGCTGTCGATGCCCAGGGGATGGGTGCACCCTGCCATTGGTGAAGGAGGGCGGCTACAATAACCATCAAGGGAATTCGCGAAAGGGTGAGGATGTTGGGAAGATTCATGAAGAAAGTGTAGTCATTCCTATAGTAGTTAAAGTGGGCTTTGCAATCTCAACGAGGTACAGCCTTGAGGATGGACTTTGAGGGAGACAGGAATTAGGGTGGATTCTTTATGCCTACCGCACTTTACCCCGGAACCTTTGATCCGGTGACCAATGGTCACCTCGATGTGCTCACCCGGGCATCCCGTTTGTTTGACCAGGTCGTGGTGGCGGTGGCGGCGGGAAATTCTGCCAAAAGCACACTTTTTGACCCCTCCACCCGGGTGGGCTTAATTGAAGAGAATATATCCCACCTCACCAATGTGTCCGTGGAACCGTTCGATGGTCTGCTTGTCGACCATGCCAAACTGCGCGGTGCCCAGGTACTGGTTCGTGGACTGCGGGTGGTTTCCGATTTTGAATATGAATTCCAGATGGCCCAGATGAACCGGCACCTCGATGAATCCCTCGAGACCATTTTCCTCATGCCCAACCCGAAATACTTTTTTACAAGTTCGCAACTGATCAAGCAGGTGCTCCGCCATGGAGACCGGCAGACTGGTTTGATCCCTGAGAATGCACGGGTTGCACTCCTTGAGCATGTCGACCAGTTGTCCGGTCAAAATTAATTCAGGTGAGCGATAAGCCAAAGTCCATTTTTGGAGTGGTCTTTCTGACTATCTTCCTAGATATGGTGGGATTTTCAGTCATCTTCCCGCTCTTTCCTTCGATGCTCGATCACTACCTTGCCAAAGAGGGCGATATGGGTACGGGTATTCTCTCCGGTTTGGTCTCGATGGTTGAGGGGATGGGTTACACCGGCTTTATTCAAAACCCTGCCTTCCGATTGGAGACGGTGATTTTTGGTGGGTTACTCGGTTCTCTATACGCTATCTTACAATTTTTCTTTGCCCCAATCTGGGGGGGGTTATCGGACCGTCTTGGGCGCAGGCGCGTCCTTGCCTACACCCTTGGTGGAACCGCTCTGGGCTACCTGCTTTGGATTTTTGCGGATGCTTTCTGGATCTTGTTACTCTCTCGTGCACTGGGAGGAATTGCCAGTGGAAATCTATCGGTCGCCACCGCCGCCATTGCCGATGTGACCTCCCGTGAAAACCGTTCCAAGGGAATGGCCTTTGTGGGAATTGCTTTTGGTTTGGGATTTGTCCTTGGGCCTGCCTTGGGCGGAATTGCCTCGCACTGGGACTGGTCCGGCGTAGAAGTGCTGGGTTTAAAAATGACTCCGTTTTCGGCGGCTGCGGCGGTCAGCCTTTTGCTCGCTCTAATTAACTGGCTATGGTTGTTTTTGCGTTTTCAAGAGACTTTACCTGAGGCGAAGCGGAAGGATCGGTCCCGCGTAACTCCAGCAATTCTTGGCATGGGGAAAGTGGGAAATCAGGCAGTGCGAAGGACCTGCTTAACTTACCTGTTTTATATGATTTCGTTTAGTGGGATGGAGTTTACCCTGACCTTTCTAGCTGTGGAAAGGTTTTCCTACCATGCATGGGACCTTGCGAAAATGTTTTTGCTCATTGGGGGCACGCTCATCCTGGTGCAGGGAGTGATCGTCCGCCGTTTTGTCGGAGTGGTTGGAGAAAGAAACCTGGCCCACCTTGGCATTCTCGTTGGTTTGGGAGCCTTTTTGGCGATTGCCGCGGCGGATACGGCTGCGGTGTTTTATCCCGGGCTCTTCTTGATGTCCACTGGCGTCGCCCTGATCAGCCCTACGCTTACCGCCCTGACCTCTCTTTCCTCGGGTGAGTCGGAGCAGGGGTTTAATCTAGGTGTTTTCCGATCCTGTGGATCCATTGCCCGGGCAGTCGGGCCGATGGCAGCTGGATTGATCTATTTCAGCCTGGGCTCAAGTGTCGCCTACATTATCGGAGCGGTCTGGCTACTCGTTCCCGCCCTAATATTGACTGGGGTTAAGCAACCCCAGGTCGACGCCAAAGCCGATACCTGCTAGGGGAATCTCTTTTAAACTCGCTATTTTTTAGTAAATTCAGCATATACAACATTCTGAAACAAGCCTAACGAAACTCCATTGACTGCATGAATACTGAAGTGATCGATCGCCTGATCGAACAAGATCCAGCCCTTGAAACCTCACGTGAAAACCTGACTGCGATGCAGCCAGGTGCCTACTGCATTCACCGAAGCTGGGGCTTCGGTAAAATCACCGGATATGACGATGAGAGGAATATGATCCTTATCAATTTTGAGGAGAGCGAGAGTGACAGCCATGCGATGGATCCCGTCTTTTGCATAGACAAACTGGAAGTTGTGCCCGAGGACCATATTCTTTCTGAGCACCGCAATAACCCGGAAGAGATTGAAAAAATTGCCAAAAAAGACCCGGCTGAGCTCATCATTATGATCCTTTCCAAGGGAGAAGACGGGTGTGTCAATAGCCGTGAGATTGAGCGTATTCTTTCCTATTTATTCGGACCGGCCAAGGCCAAGCGCTGGTGGACAGCCACCAAAAAGGTTCTAGTCAAAGATCCTCGTATTGCCGTTCCCAACAAGAAGAACGAGCCCTATGTGTTGCGTGATGAACCGGTCAAGCCTGAGCAGGAAATTCTCCAGGATTTCTTTGAGGAAAAAAGATCTTACGAAAAGATCGTTCTTGCGGAAAAGTTGTTCGATCTAGCTGCCGAAAAAGAGGATTTACAGGCTGACCTTCCGCAAGTCTTACAAGAACTTACCATTGCCATTCTCGAAGCCCGTAACCTTAGTCAGGCGGACCGCTTGTATGGTATCTGGGTGCGCAACAATTTGGCCCGCGATGTCGAGGAAGATGTGGAAAAGCTCGAACCCACATCTGCTTCTATTTTAGAGGAGTGCCAGGACGATCTTCATGGTCTGGCCAACCTCCTACCTGCCAAGTTTCATTCCCGCTTTCTTGACCTGGTCTCCCGGGTATACGAAGGTGACTGGAAGAAAAAGGTGGTCCATCTCCTCCAACTCACCAACACAAAGTTTTCCGGAGAGTGTGCCCATTTTCTGGTCGACCGTGATGAGAAAAAACTGGTGGTCTCCTCGATTAATACTTGGCTTGACGAGCAAACACTCCGTGCCCCTGTTCTCCTTTGGATTCTTAAATTTAGAAAGCTTGCCAAATTTAAGGATATTCTCGACGAACTGATCTCTCCCCGCTTACTGACTGCCACTTTTTCAGCGATTGATTACGAGTCCCTGCAAAATGCAACCAGCAAGCGCATTCCCCTGGCGGAAGTTCTTTCGGATGACCGGGAGTTGCTCGCTGACATATTATCTAAAGGTACCTTGGAAAATGCCAAGGATCTTGCTCAGGCACTGCTGCTTAATCCCGGGTTTGAGGACCTTACCAAAAAGTCCCTCCTCGCCCGTTTCATTAAGTTGCACCCAGAAATCCAGTCCTTGATTGACCGTGACTCGGAGTCCAGTTCATCCACGCTTAGCCAACCAGCTTTGGATGAGTCCCTGATTGTCTCGCATAAAAGTTATGACAAAAAACGGGACGATCTTGATGTCCTCACCAAGGAAAAGATTCCTGCCAACTCTTTAGCCATTGAGGCGGCCCGTGAGCTTGGGGATTTGAAGGAAAATGCGGAGTATCAGATGGCCAAGGATGACCAAAAAGTATTGCTTGCCCGTCAGGCAGAACTTCAGGGCGACCTGATGCGGGCCAAGCCTACCGATTTCACGGAAGTGTCCAATGATCGGGTGGGAATCGGTTCGATTGTTCAAGTTCTGGAAAGTGGATCCTCGGAATCCAAGGAATTTACAATTTTGGGTGCTTGGGACAGTGATCCGGACAACAACATTCTTTCCTACCTCACCCCACTTGGCCAGAGCCTGCTCGGCAAGACGGTGGGTGAGGAGGTGCAGATTGATGTCGAAGGAAATTCTCAGTCCCTCAAGATTGAAGGTTTGTCCCGTTGGGTCGACCGGGCTTAAATCTTCTTCGAAAATTATGGCTGGGAGGCAATCCCAGTTAAAAAGTGAATCCAACTGAAAGGCATTCAGGTAAAACGGGTTTGCTTCTTGCCCGTTCTAATTAGATTCTAGGCATCGAAATGAAGATTACCGAGGTCTTACAGGTATTATCGGATTCCACCCGTCTGCGCATGTTGCGCCTGCTTGGACAGCAGGAACTATCGGTGGCTGAGTTGCAGGAAATTCTGGAAATGGGCCAGTCCCGTATATCTTCCCACCTTGGCCTGCTGCGCAGAAATAATTTAGTTTCCGACCGCAAGGACGGCAAGCGCACCTACTACGCCCTGGACTTGGACGATTCCTCCCAGGGCGAATTTATCCGACTGGCCCTTTCCGGCGATTCGGAGGAAGAATTTTGGGAAACCGACCAGTCTGCCCTTGCCCGGATCATTGACCGGCGCAGACGCGAGTCCGAGCGCTACTTTGACGAAGTCGCTGAACGGCTTGGTAAGAACTATGTGCCTGGTCGCACCTGGGAAGCGATTGGGCATTTTCTCTTTCGTCTGGTGCCGGCGATCACCATTGTCGATCTCGGGGCTGGAGAGGGGATGATTTCCCAGTTGCTCGCGGGACGGGCGAAAAAGGTCATTTGTGTGGACAGTTCCAGGAGTATGGTCCGGTTGGGCACCGACTTGGCCAAGAGAAAGGGACTGCTCAATCTCGAGTACAAGGTGGGAGACCTCGAAGAAGTTCCTTTGCCCACCAAGAGCGTGGACCTTGCCCTAATGAGTCAGTCCCTGCATCATGCTCCTAATCCGGAAATTGCCCTCGCCGAAGCCCACCGTGTGCTTAAGCCCGGAGGCCAGTTGATTGTCATCGATTTAAAAAAACACCAATTTGAAAAGGCTCGGGAATTGTACGGCGATCACTGGCTGGGCTTTGGAGAAAATGAGCTTTATCGCTTGATCGAGGACGCTGGTTTCTGTCCTCCCAAGGTGGAAGTTGTGGCCAAGGAAAAGAAGAAACCCTTTTTCGAGACCCTGCTCGCCTGCACGGAGAAAGCCTGATCGGGCAAGCTTAGTTCGGGTCGGGTAGTTTTCCCGGTCTAGCCAGGTCGTGCAGCAATTTTTTCACCTCGTCCAACTGTGTGCGTGGCTGTTCGCAGGCAAAGTCCCGGCAAATGAAAAACGTGGGTTTCTCGGTGGCGGAGAAGGCTTTGAGGTGGGGAGAAAAGCGAAGAAGTTCCCCGTTCTTTTTACCGGATGGTAAAAAAAGGACGGATTTAAAAGGGAGAAAGGAAGACCCCGTCTCTCTTAGAAAGGATTGGGTGAGCGGATCGTCCGTATTTCCGGTGATGACGATTTCGAGGGGGGGGTGGAGAATAAAAGCAAGAGAATGGAGGAAGTTTTCCGCTCCCGATGGGTTGGACTGCAAAAAGCCGGAAAAGGCACTGAAGGCAAGGTCCAGGCAGTCGAGATACTTCCGATCCCCGGTCATTTTCCCCAGACGGGTGAGGTTCATCGCCATGATGGAGTTGCCCGAGGGAATGGCACCGTCATATATTTCCTTGGGGCGGGTGAGGAGGGCTTCCCCATCCTTGGCGGTAAGGAAGAAACCGCCCTGTTCGGAGTCTGCAAAGAGATCGATGGTAAGGTCGGTCAATTCACGGGCATGTAGGAGGTGAGCCGGGTCCCAGTCGGCCTCATAGAGATCGAGCAGGCCCTGAATGAGGAAGGCGTAGTCCTCAAGATGGGCAGGCAGGCCAGCTTGTCCCAGGCGCCAGCGCTTCATTAGTCGGCCATTGGGCATACGAAGCTCGGAGAGACAGAAGGCGGCGGCCCGGGCGGCCCGTTCCACATAGTCCGGGCACTGAAACGCCAGGCCTGCCTGAGCAAAGGCGGAAATCATCAGCCCATTCCAGTCGGTTAGTACTTTGTCGTCGAGCTGCGGATGAGTCCGGTTCTCGCGGGCCTGAAAGAGTTTTTCCCGGATTTTTTTCACGCTTTGTTCAAGCAAAGGTGCATCCTCGTTGTTGAGTCGGGCATATTCCACAAGGGGCTGTCCGGGGTGGGGGATATTGGCTCCGGTTTTCCTCCCGGTGGCCTCATCGAGGTAATTTCCTCCATCCTCCAGTTGGAAAAGCTGATTAAAGAGGCGGGCCTCCATCTCGTCTTCCAACACCGCGGAGACCTCTGCTTTTGTCCAGAGATAAAATTTTCCCTCCTCTCCCTCGCTGTCCGCATCCTCGGCAGAGAAAAACCCGCCTGCTGGGGAAGAAAGCTCCCGGTCGACATAGGCAAGAGTGCTTTCACACGCCTCTTGAAAGAATGGATCTTTGGTGACTTGAAAGGTTTCGAGGCAGGCAATGGCAAAGAGTGCCTGGTCGTAAAGCATCTTTTCAAAATGGGGAACGAGCCATTCCTGGTCGGTGGAATAGCGGTGAATGCCCCAGCCTACCTGATCATAGGTTCCACTCAGTCGAATTTGCCGGAGGGTATGAGTGACCATGTCGAGGGCTTTTGGCTCACCTGTTCGCTGGTGGTAGCGAAGCAAAAAGGAGAGGGCATGGGGGGTGGGGAACTTGGGCTGCTTTCCAAAGCCGCCATAGACGGGATCATAGGCAAGAGAGAGGGCCTCAAAACAGCGGTCGAGGTGGGTGGCATTGAGGTCGCCCCCCGCCTGATTTTTCTTGGCTTGGGCAAGATTATGTATGATCGCCCGTCCGATTTCCCCGACTTTTTCACGCTCCTTTTTCCAGATGTGCGAAAAGTGAGGGAGGAGGTCGAGCATGGATGCCTTGGGGAAGTAGGTGCCGGCAAAGAAGGGGACTTTTTGCGGAGTTAGGATTACAGTCATCGGCCAACCGCCCCGCCCGGTCATCATTTGAGTGACTGCCATGTAAACATGGTCGAGGTCGGGTCTTTCCTCCCGGTCCACCTTGATAGATATAAAGTGTTCATTGAGAAGATGGGCGACCTCATCATCCTCAAATGATTCCCTTTCCATCACATGGCACCAGTGGCAGGTGGTGTATCCGATGGAAAGAAAGATGGGTTTGTCCTCCGCCACGGCCAGTGCGAGTGCCTCCTCTCCCCATGCCCGCCAATTAATGGGGTTGCGGGCGTGCTGGAGGAGGTAGGGACTGCTCTCAAAAATCAAACGGTTGAACCTGGGCCCACCATCTGAGGGCAACTGAGAGATTTCC
>Ga0181564_10001796_pt1 | contig 19063 bp, 17 predicted proteins | sample 011ome_24_FD_134512 | JGI IMG/M metagenome (GOLD analysis project Ga0181564, IMG submission 134512) | Coastal salt marsh microbial communities from the Groves Creek Marsh, Skidaway Island, Georgia - 011513CT metaG (megahit assembly) | ecosystem: Environmental > Aquatic > Marine > Intertidal...
AAAAAATTTTTTGATTAATTTTTTTATAAAAATATTTTATGTTAAAAATTATTTTTTCAAAAAATAATGCGTAAATTATTATTCATAGATACTTCCTATAACTTTAGTGAAATTACAAAAAGAAATTCCTTAAACGTAATACTGTCAAGAGATTTAAATTCATATTTTAATAAAGTTATTAGCGTACATCCTGTTGCAAACTTAACTAACAAAAGGCTTTTTTTAGATACTAGTTATTATAAAAAAAATATAATTAACCAAAATCATATTTTTTATGAATTTAGTTCGGGAAAAAAAAATAAAATTGTAATTTTTGAATATATTTCTTTTTTATTATCTCAAATAAAAATGATTTTTTTTTTAATTCAAATAATCAAAAAAGAAAAAATTAATTATATAAAATGTGGAGATATTAATTATTCAGGTATAATTGCTTTAATATTATCTAAAATTACAAGAGTGAGTTTTTACGCGAGGGTTGGATCAAACAATAATAAGATTAGAGATGAAATAAAAAAACCTTTACAGCCCAAATTTTTTAAAAAAATTTTTATAGAAAAGTATTTTGAAAATTTAATTCTTAAGAATTGTAAGCATGTTTTTCCAGCAAACAATGATAATGCTAATTTTGTAAAATCTTATTTAGATAACCATAATAATATAACAGTTATAAGGTACGGCTACTTAATAAATGACTGTCATTTTGTTGAGAGGAAAATAAGAAAATTAACTGATAATCTGTTAATTGGATTTAAAAATAATCAAAATTTAATCGTCTCATGTATTTCAAGATTTGAAGAAGTTAAAAAAGTTGATCATGTGATAAGTGTATTTTCTGAGTTATTTAAACATAATCAGAAAACTATATTAGTTTTAGTAGGTGATGGTTCTCTAAAAAAACACTATCAGGATATGGTTCATGATTTTAAAATATCTGATTATGTTTATTTTATGGGTGATAAAAATCAAGATTGGATTGCTGAATTATTATCTATTACTAATTTAGTTTTATCTCCTCATACTGGTAGAGCTTTGTGTGAAGCTGCTTTAGCAGGGTGTAATATTGTTGGTTATGATATTGATTGGCAATCAGAAATAATAACTCATAAACTTAGTGGTTTTCTAGCAAATTATGGTAACAAGGAAAAGTTAATATATTATGCTAAAGAAATCTTAACCAATCAATCAAAATATGAAAATTTTGCTGTTAATATAAGAAAAAAAGCTCTAATGATTTTAGATAAGAATAAGAATATTGCTGATGAGGTCAATGTTTTTAATAACGAAAATAGTTAGTATTATAGTGCAAAATGAATAAAAGCTTATACTTTGAGGATCTTTTCAATTTTATAAAATTTGTAATTTTCAATAAATTTATTTTTATATTCTCAATACTTTTTTTTTCTTTTTTTAGCATGTTTGGTTATTATTATAACTACACAAAGTACGCAGATAGTATTTACAATGTTGACTCGGTTGAAATTTCAAAACAGAAAAATGTTAATCACTTAAGAAATGAAGATCTTGTTGATAGATATAAGTTTGACCCTTTTAAACGATTTACTAAAGATGAGTTTAATTTTGATTATTTCTATGGCACATTAAGTGAAGTTCTTATAACTCACTTTAATGATGCTCAAATTTCTTATGAGTTAATAAAAAAAAATCATGATCAAATAATATTTGAGTTTTATAATTATGATAACTTTGAAAATTTAATTAATGAAGAAATTATTTTAAATTACTATAAAATAGCAATAAATAAATTTATTCAAAAAATAGAAAAAGAAATAGAAGTTCTATATGAAGATAGAGTCAGGCATATCTACAATTATATTTTAGATGTAAAACATTCATTCAGAAATCAATTTAATTTTAATGAAACTCTCTATATATATAATAGACTTGGAGCTAGATACTTGTTAAATGAATTATGCAGATTGGATCATGCCAAAGATAAAAACGTTGGAGTTAATCAAAATGATATTTGTAATGTAGTATTTTCAACTGCTTCTTTATTATCTGACATTAATAAGTTTTTAGAAGGCTCTAAGTTTAGCTCAACACAGAGGCCTTTGGACATCCAAATAAAGAAATTGAGTAAAAAACAAACATGCAGAATATCTAATGTAAATGTTCGTTATGATGATATTCTTTATGAATACGTGATTTCTGATTTGAGTTGTCCGTGGGGAATATTTCCAGATAAGATAGTGTTTGAGCCAGTAAAAAAATATTTGAATAATATTAAAAAATCTAATCCTCCTATAATAAAGTTTTCTCAGTTTGAGAGAAATGAATTTGATAAGCCTAATTTTATTCCTTATTTATTATCAACTATTGTTTTTGGTTTTTTCTTTGGTTTAATTATTGCTTTTTTATTAAGTTTCAAAAAAATACTTAAATGAAGATAGTATTAAATCTCACATGTATTAATAACAATCCTTCTGGAGCAAGAAATAGAATAAAATTTCTTTATTATTACTTAATAAAAAATAATCCTGATTATAAATTTTATATTTTAGAACCAAAAGATTCAAATATCCAGAGCTTATTCAATGTCTGTAAAAATATTGAATTTATTAAAACTAAATGCCTAAGTTATAATAGTATTCAACGTTTTTTGTTAGGCAGACTAACTATTCCTAACATAATAGAAAAAATTCAACCAGACATTTATGAGCAATTTCATTTACCTTTGATTGAATTAAAAAATGTTAAAATTATTTGTACAATCCATGACATAAGGTACTCTTCACATTTAAAACAGTTTGTTAGACCAAGATTTATTTCCAACTTCTTTTTAAAAAAAGCACTTCAAAAATCGCATAAAATTATTACTGTTTCAAAATCTCTTCAAAAAGATATAAAAAAATTTACTAAGTTTAATAATATTGAATATGCGTATAATGTTCTAGATCAAAGAATTTTATTAGATAAAGGTAAAAATAAAAAAAATTTTAATATAAATGAAGATTTTATATTATCCGTAGGTGTTATTGAAGATAGGAAAAATTATGATACGTTACTTAAATCTGCTTATTTAATTAAAAATATTCATCCAAATATAAAATTCTATATTGTTGGATCTAAAACAAAGTATGCACAAAAACTATATAAAAAAATGAAATTAATGAATTTAGAAAATAATATTTTTTTTTTACATAATGTTAATGATGATGAATTAAGTGCTCTTTATCAAAGAACAAAACTATTTCTATTTCCTTCAAAATATGAGGGTTTTGGAATACCGGTATTAGAAGCTATAAGTTATCAATGTAAAATCCTATTAAGCGATATAGAGGTTTTTAAGGAATTAACTGATAACAAAGTCTCATACTTTGAAAAAGATTCTTGTGAAGATTTAACATATCATATTTTGAATGTTTTAAATAAAAGCAGATCTATAAAAGAAAATTATGAATTAGATAAAAAAGTATTAGAAAATTATACACCAAAAAAAATTACCAATAAAATAATAAAACTTTATGAATCATGTGTGGCATAGTTGGTTTCATAACCACTAAATCAATGAACTCTGAAAGCATTGTTAAGTCAATGTCAGATTCAATCGAGCATCGAGGACCAGATAGTTATGGTTATTTTGCGGATAGCAATTACGGTGTTTACCTAGGTTTTAGAAGATTATCTATAATAGATTTATCAGATAATGGTTCACAGCCAATTAAATCATTTGATGATAGATTTGTTATGATTTTTAATGGTGAAATATATAATTTTAAACTTTTAAAAAAAATTGTTAGTGAAAGAAGCGGTCAAATTATAAATTACAAAAGTCACTCTGATAGTGAAGTTTTAGTTAATTCTTTCGCAATTTTAGGTATAGTGGAAACCTTAGAGAAAATTAACGGTCAATTCGCAATATGTTTATGGGATAAAAAATTAAAAAAATTTTATTTAATTAGGGATAGATTTGGTGAAAAACCTCTATACTACGGATTTATAAATAACTCTTTTATTTTTGCATCTGAATTAAAAGCTATTAAAAAATTTCCTAATTTTAATAAACAAATATCTAGGCAATCACTAAATTTATACTTAAAACATTTAAATGTCCCAGACAATTTATCAATATACAAAGATGTATATAAATTACTACCTTCTGAAGTAATTGAGCTAAATTTAAATAATAATAAAATATCCTTAAATGAGAATTTAAAAAAATATAAATTTTGGAATTTAGTTGATGACTGTCAAAAATTATCTGATCAAAGAATAAATGATAAAAAAAATTATTTAAATTTAACTGAGAATACTCTAAGAAATTCTATAGAAGAGCAATCATATGCTGATGTTCCAATAGGTTCTTTTTTATCAGGCGGCATTGATTCAACTCTTATAACGGCTTTGTACCAAACACAGTCTAATAAAAAAATTAACACATTCACTGTTGGTTTTGAGAATCAAAAATTTGATGAGTCAATTTATGCAGATAATATTGCAAAAAAATTACATACAAATCATACAAAAATTTTTTTAAAAGAAGGTGATGCCCTAGAAATAATTAATAAATTACCTGAAATATATTGTGAACCTTTTGCTGATTCCTCACAAATTCCAACCTTCCTTTTGTGTAGAGAAGTTAAAAAATTTACTACTGTAGCGTTAAGCGGCGATGGAGGGGATGAATTATTTGGAGGTTATAATAGGTATATTTGGATTAAAAAAATTTGGTCTATAATATCATTTTTTCCTAAGAAAATTAGATATTTCTTAAGCTTAGTGATAGAGAGAATAAGTGAGGAAAATTTTGATTTTTTGTTCTACATATTAAAAAAAATAACTTTTAATTTAATAAATATTTCTTTTGCGGGTCAAAAAATTCACAGATTGTCATACAGATTAAAACACACTAATACTATTGATGAACTCTATAATTTAATAACTACTGAATGGATGGATCAGGAAAAATTATTAATAGATTTCGAGGATAATTATAAAAATGATAATATAAATTTAGATTTCTTTAATTCATTTGAAGATAAGATGATGGTAAGAGATACATTAAATTATTTACCAAATGATATTTTAGTCAAAACAGATCGTGCTTCAATGAGAAATAGCCTTGAGTTAAGATCTCCTTTTTTGAACAAAGAACTTTTTCTTTTATCAAGAAAGATTCCTTTATCTTTTAAAATAAAACATAACGAAGGTAAGATTATTTTAAAGGAAATATTATATAATTACGTACCTAAAGAACTTATTGATAGGCCTAAACAGGGATTTTCTGTTCCAATTGATATTTGGTTAAATTCATCTTTAAGAGACTGGGCTGAAGATTTGCTATCAGACAAATCTTTAAAAAGTCATGATTTTTTTGAAATTAAAACGATTAGAAAAAAGTGGAATGAGCATAAAAATTTAAAAAGAAATTGGGGACAGTCACTTTGGACTATTTTAATGTTTCAACAATGGTACTTAAGCAATCATTAATAAATGATAAAAAATATTTATTTAGTTTTTATTTCCGGGTTTATTTTAAGAATATTTATATCAATAATGATTAATACTTACCCAGAATATTTTTACTCTGTTGCATCAAATGATGCTATAGGATTTAGTATTAAGGCATCTGTACTGCTTGAAAATTTAAGTATGGAAAGTATAATTGCTACATTAAAATGGAATCTTTATCCTCTGTTGTTGACATTCGTTTACTATTTAACTTTTCCTAATATTTACATTGGGTCTTTATTCACAATTATAATATGGTCAATTTCATTTTTTGTAATTTTTGATACATTAAAAATTTTAAAACTATCAAATAGTAGTAAAACTTTTGCTTTAATTTTTTATTCTTTCTTCCCTAGTTTAGTTATATTTTCTTCTGTAACTTTGAGAGATGTATTTATTTTATTATTTTTAAATTTAATTTTTAATCTAATTTTAAGATTTTACTTTAAAAAGTATTTTATTTTTTTATTGCTTATTATTCTCTCAGCTTTATTTATTTATTTAATGCATGAAAATTTTTTAATTCTTTTTTTTCTAACTCTTCCACTTTTCTATACAATAGTTTTTTTTATTATAAACATATATAATAATAGAGTTAAACCAATTTATTTTTTTTTCGTTTTATTTAGTTTAGTTATTTTTTTTAATATTGATTTTTTAATTAATTTATCAAGTATTTATGAAAGATTTAATGATTTTCAATTAGGTGCTTTGGCTCATAAAGGTAAGGCTAGTTATATTGATACAATTTTTTACATTAGAAATATATATGATCTAATTTATTATTTAATTTTTTCTTTTTATAAGTATATTTTGTCTCCTTTCATATTTGATTTGAATAAAATAAGAATTATTGATTTTGTTGTAATTTTAGAAAATTTAATGAGATTTATGATTGTATTTTTAATTTTATTTAACCTTAGATATCTAAAAAATAAAGATAAATTTTTTACTACTTTATTTATAATTATTTTTTTTACAATAGAATTATGTTGGTCCGTTGGAACATTCAATTGGGGAACTGCTATCAGGCATCATGTTTGCTCTATAGGTGTATTAACTATTTTACTAGCTTATTTATATGATATTATTAGGAAAAAAAATGAAGAATATTCTTGATAACAATAAAATAACAATTGATGTAATCATACCTTTATTTTACCCTAACAATTCAATTAAAATTTTAATTTTTTCCCTCTTATCTCAATCTTATAAAATAAATAAAATAATAATTATTAATTCAGGTGCAACAAATAAAATAAATAACTTTTTGCATTTTGTAGTTGAGAAAAATGATAATATTATAATGAGAAAGTTTAATAAACTTAATCCAGGTGAGGCAAGAAATATTGGTATTAACTTAAGCAATGCTAAATATCTTGCTTTTTTTGATGTAAATACATTTCTCGAGCTTGATTGGATAGAAAAAAATCTTATTACAATTAACTCTCTTCCAGATAAAGTATTATACGGCCAAAGAATTACATTGGCTAATACATTTGTAAAAAATATAAATAAATGGAGCACTTATGGAGAGGCTCCTTACATGGCCCTTACTGGCACTTTAATTGAAGCTAGTTTTTTAAAAAAAAATAAATTATTTTTTAAATCTCCTAGGGCCGGAGAGGATATAGAGTGGATCGCAAGAACCAATAAATTTAATTTATATAGACCTAAATATTCTACTCAGATTTACTATAATGGTATCTTTGATAGTTTTTTAAAAACGATGAAAAAATGGTTTAATTATTCTTTTGCGTACGCAAATATTAAAAAAGATATAAATCATCAGAAGAAATTATTTTTTTTAACTTCGTTATATTTAATTTTTTGTTCTTATTTTTTAATAAAAATAAACATTTATCTTTTAATATTTTTTATAATGTTAAATTTATTATTCTATTTTATCTACTTTTCGATAATTAGGCCTTTGAAAAAAAAAGTAAAATTTTCAATGCTATTTCCATTTAATTGGTTATTAGTGGGTATGTATAGATTTTGTTTGGACTTGGCAAAATTTCCCGGCCTATTATATGGTCAGTTAAAAATTTTTTTTAGAAAAGATTAATATATGAATAAAAAATATAAAATTTCCGTAATTGGTCTAGGTTATGTCGGGTTACAAGTGGCATTAGCTTTTTCAAAAAAATTTTTAACAATTGGTTATGATATAAATCAATATAGAATAAATGATCTTTCTAATAATATTGATAAAACTGAGGAAGTTAAAACATCAGAAATTAACCAATCTAAAATTATATTTACCAATAATATTGTAGATTTAAAAAATAATAATTTTCATATTGTTGCTGTACCTACACCTATAAATTCAAAAAAAGAACCTGACTTGGAAATTATAAAAAATGCTACAAGGAGCCTATCTAAAATTATAAAGAAAGGAGATATAATTGTTTATGAATCAACAGTGTATCCTGGTTTGACTGAGGAAATTTGTATACCTATATTAGAAAAATACTCGAAATTAATAAATAATAAGGATTTTTATATTGGTTATTCTCCAGAAAGAATTAATCCTGGTGACAGAAATAATACTTACGAAAAAATTAATAAGATTGTTTCTGCGCAGAACAAAAAAATTTTAAATATAATACAAAAGGTTTATCAATTATCTACTTCTGGTAAGATAATAAAAGTAAGTAGTATTAAAGTTGCTGAAGCTGCAAAAGTGATAGAAAATACGCAAAGAGATATAAATGTCGCTTTAATAAATGAATTTTCTCAAATTTTTAATAAAATGAATATTGATACATACGAAGTTTTATCAGCTGCATCTACTAAGTGGAATTTTCTTAATTTTAAACCGGGTTTAGTCGGTGGCCATTGTATTGGTGTCGACCCTTATTATCTAACTTATAAAGCAAAAAAAATAGGCATTAATCCAAAGTTAATTTTATCAGGAAGAAATACTAACGATAATATGTCAAAATATATTTATAAAAAAATAATTTCTAATTTTAACAAAAAAAAGAAGTTAACAATCAATATATTAGGAATTACTTTTAAAGAAAATTGTTCGGATATAAGAAATTCAAAAGTATTGGATTTAATAAATTTTTTTAATAAAAAAAATCACTTCATAAATTTATTTGATCCTTACATTAATGAAGTTAAAGTTAGTGGAAAAAATTTTATTATAAATAAGCATCTTAATCAATTTAAAAACGCTGATATAATATTAATAGCCGTCATACATAACGAGTATTTAAAACTTTCTAAGAATTTTTTCACAAAAAAAATTAATTCAAATGGTGTGATATTTGATGTTAAAGGTAAATTTTCAAAGTTAAAAAATACTAATAATAATTATAAATATCTTTCTCTTTAATGAGTAGGAAAAAAATTATTTTTTTTATAAATTCACTTTCGTTTTTTATATCACATCGAATAAATATTGCTGAAAAAGTTTTTGAAAATAATATTGAAGTAATCATAGTTGCAAAAAAAGATCTTCAAACTATACCTTCTGAAATAAAAAAATTTAAATTTATTGATATAAATATCAGAGATCCTAATTTTTTTACTGAAATCAAAAATATTCAACTTATTAAGAAAATTATTCAAGAGCATAAACCTAGTTTTTGTCATTTTATAACTGTAAAATCAATTTTCTACGCAGCCATTATCAAAAAATCTTTACAAAATACTAATGTGGTTTTATCATTTTCTGGAATAGGGTCCATTGCATCAAATAAAAAAATACTTTCTTTTTTTTCTAAAATAATTTTTTTTTCTTTATTAAAAAAACTTTTGTTATTAAAAAATATTAGATTAATTTTTCAAAATTATGATGATCAAAAATTGATAATGAATTATTATAACTTCCCTAATCATAAATCCTACATTATTCATGGCTCTGGTGTTGATTTAGAAGAATTTTCTTTCAAAAAAATTATCATCAAAGAAAATCTTAATTTTCTATTTGCGTCTAGGTTGCTCTTAGATAAGGGTCTTTTAGAGTTTATTAAAGCTTCTCAAAAAATTTTAGATAATGGTTTTAATGCAACTTTCACAATTATTGGAGAATTAGATAAATCTAATCCTTCTAAAATTAATTTAAAAGAAATTCATAAATGGATTGACGATAAAAATAAATTTTTTTATGCTTATCGAAAAGATGTAAAAAAATTTATTGAATACTCAGATGTTGTAGTTTTACCATCTTACAGAGAGGGCTTCCCAAAAATATTAATTGAAGCATCTGCTGTTGGCAGAGCAATTTTAACAACTAGAGTACCTGGATGTAAAGATTGTGTAAATGAAAATGTTAATGGCATACTTGTAAATCCTAAAGATTACCTGTCTTTATATGAGGGTATGAATAAAATACTTAATAATAAAGATAATCTTGAACGAATGAGCTACCATAGTAGAAAAATTGCTGAAAAAAAGTATGATATTAACAGCGTTAATAAAAAACATATCATGATTTATAATTCCTTTTAATGAATATCTTTATAACTGGATCTAGTGGATTTATTGGAAAAAATTTGGTTAATTTTTTAATTAACTATAATGAATCAATTAAAAATATTTATGTTTTATCAAGGTATCAAAGAAATATAAGCAAACATAATAAAAATAATAAAATTAAAATTATAAATATCCTTAATTTAAATAAAAAAATTGATATTGATGTGATCATTCATTTAGCTAGTAAGGCCCATATTAAAAATTTTTCTGAAGATGATGCCAAATATAGTCTGTTTTTAACTAAAGAGTTATTATCTTTTTCTGCTCTAAACAATATTAAAAAATTTATCTATTTAAGTTCAATCAAAGTATATGGTGAAAATAATACTGAAAAAAATATATTTAATGAGATTGATATTACAAATCCTGAATGTGAATATTCAAAGTCTAAACTTGAAAATGAAAATGAAATCATTAGTTTCTTTAATCAAAAAAATATAAATTACTATATCTTAAGAATACCATTAGTAATTGGAAAAGGAGCAAAAGGTAATTTAAGTTCGTTAATGAAAATTATTTCAAAAAATATACCTTTGCCACTTGATAAAATTGAAAATAAGCGAAGTGTTTTATCCATAACTAATTTAATAAATGCGGTAAATAATATTTTAATAATAAATAATGTTGAATCTGGTGTTTTTAATATTTGTGATTATAGGCCAATTTCAACTTCAGAGTTGATCAACTCAATTAAAAAATTTTTAGAAAAAAAAACTTTTATTTTTTATTTTAACAAAAAAATTATTAAATTTTTTTTAAGTTTATTTGGTAGAACCGATGATTATTCAAAATTATTTTTATCTCAAATAATTGACAATAATAAATCAATAAATAATAAAATTTATCAAAATCATATTAGTACTCAAGATGAAATAAAAAATATGGTCTATGAATTTAAAAAAAACAATGAATAGATTAATCGAGATTTTAATAGCCATTTTTATTATGATTCTTATAATTATACCTTACTTTTTTATTTGCTTAACAATATTGATTCAAAATGATGGTAAAATTTTACATTGGTCTAAAAGAATAGGCAAACACAATAAATTTTTTTTTATGCCTAAATTTAGAACTATGAAAAAGAACACCCCCCAATTGGCAACACATTTATTAAAAGACGCCAATTCTTATATAACTTTTAGTGGATCATTTTTGAGAAAAACTAGTTTAGATGAGATTCCTCAAATTTATTCAGTTTTAAGAGGTCATATGAGTTTAGTTGGGCCAAGGCCTGCACTTTACAATCAATATGATTTAATAGAAGCTAGAACTGCTAAAGGAATTGATGCCCTTAAGCCTGGAATAACAGGACTTGCTCAAATAAATGGTAGAGATGAATTGTCTATTTCTGAAAAAGTTAAATTTGATAGTATTTATTTATCCAATAAATCATTATTTTTTGATATCAAAATAATTTTTCATACTTTAAAAAAGGTATTTATAAATAAAAACGTATCACATTAAATCAGAGGTTTTGTTATAAGATGTTTATTAAATTGATGGACTTATTTGCTGGTTTATCAAATAAATCTAAATTTATTGTTTTGATATTAATTGATGCTTTAATACTTTTGCTGTCTATATACATTGCTATTTCAGTAAGGGTAGGTTATTTTTTTTATACCTCAGATGTAAAATATATTTTTATTTCTATAATTGCGCCTTTTATTTGTATACCTATTTTCTACAAAGCGGGACTTTACTCTAATGTAATTAGATATATTAATTTTAATTTTATTTTGAAAATATTTATAGCAATAATGCTGTATTGTTTGTTTTGGGGTTTTATTGTGTTAATTATCAGACCTGATAGCTTTCCTAGATCAGTAATTATAATTAATATATTTATATCACTTACATTGATTACAAATATTAGGGTATTAGCAAAAGTATTTTTTGATTTTAACTTAAATTATTTAAAAACTATAAAAAGAAATATAATTATTTATGGAATTAATTCTGAAGGCATTGCTCTTTTTGAGTCAATAAAAAATAATAAATCCTTTAGAGTAATTTCATTTATAGATGAGTCTTCAGAATTTCAAAATAGATATATTTATAACATAAAAGTTAGATCATTAGAAGAAATCAAAGATTTAAATCGTAAGAATAAAATTAATGATGTTTTTATTACTAAGTTTATTAAATCTAAAAATGAATTGAATGCTTTATCAAAAATTTGTGATCAAAATAACATTTCAATTAAAACAAAGACTCAAGATGAATGGAATAATTTTGTGGCTAAGGATACCAATATTAATGCGTTTGAAAAAATTGAACCATCGGAATTTCTTAAAAGAAATGTTGTGGAGTCTGATTATTTTTTATTATCAAAAAACATATCTGATAAAACTGTTTTAATTACTGGAGCTGGCGGCTCAATCGGTTCTGAAATTACTAGTCAAACTTTAGACCTTAATCCATCAAGTATAATTCTTTTAGAGCAAAATGAATATGCTCTTTTTAAAATTAAAGAAAAATTAAATAAATATAATAAAAATAAAATACAAATACACTCAATATTGGGTTCCACAACTAATAAAAAACTAATCGAAGAAATAATGCAAAAATATAATCCGTTTATTATTTTTCATACAGCTGCTTATAAGCATGTAGGGTTGGTTGAATCCAATAAAATTGAGTCATTTTATAATAATGTTATTGGAACATATGTTTTAATTAACGCATGCCAAAATTTAAAGATTAAAAATTTTGTAAATATTTCTACTGATAAGGCTGTGTTGCCAACAACTTTTATGGGGGTAACAAAGCGAATTTCAGAGATGCTAATACAAGTTTTATCTCAACAAAATAGTTTTACTAAATTTTCAATCGTGAGATTTGGGAACGTAATTGGTTCATCTGGATCTGTAATACCAATATTTCAAAAACAAATTAAAGATGGCGGCCCAGTTACAGTAACTGATCCTGAAGTGAAGAGATATTTCATGTCAATAACTGAAGCTGCCCAATTGGTTATGCAGTCATCAAGTCTTGGTAGGAATGGTGATATTTTTTTATTAGATATGGGAAAGCCTATTAAAATATATGAGTTAGCTAAAAGTATGATTAAAAATTATAATAATAACAACAATTATTTAAATAATAAAATAGATATCATTTTTACAGGTTTATCTCAAATTGAAAAACTTAATGAAGATCTTTATTACAGTAGTAATAAAAAAGAGTCTCAACATCCAAAGATTTTCATTGATGAGGAAAACTTAAAAATTAGCCCTAATTTTTTAGATGATTTTTTATATATATATAGTAATTATAGTAAAATATCACTTAATGAAATTTATCATTTTTTGTCTAAGCACATAAATTCTTTTAAAAGGTAGCCTGTTTAGTATGGATTTTTCAATTGTAATACCTTGCTTCAATGAGGAAGAAAACATTTTTAAATTACTTGAAGAAATAAGACATTCATTACTGTCTTTTAATTATGAATTAATATTAATAGATGATTGTAGTACGGATAACTCATATGAAGTCATTAATAAATATAAAAATATAGAAAATTTAGTTGTTATTAAAAATAAAGTAAACATGGGTCAGAGTTTTTCCTTATATGAGGGTATAAAAAATGCAAAAAATAACATTATTGTTGCTTTGGATTGTGATGGACAGAATGATCCAAAAGACATTCCTAAGTTAATTAATTTATATTTGAATGATGAAGATGTTTTTTTAGTTGGAGGAATAAGAAATAAAAGAATGGATAATGCTATAAAAATTTTATCCTCAAAATTTGCTAATTATATTAGAAATTTGATCTTACACGATGAATGTGCCGACACTGGTTGTTCTTTGAAAGTTTTTGATAAAACTATATTTTTAAAATTTCCTTTCTTCGATGGCATTCATAGATTTATTCCTGCTTTGTTTAAGGGTATAAATAAAAAAGGAGTTTATATTAATGTAAACCATCGACAGAGATTATATGGAGAGTCAAAATATGGAACAATTAAACGTGCTTTAAAAGGAATATTAGATATTATAAGAGTAATGAAAATTATAAAACAATTAAAATGTTAAGTTATTTTACAAGTCTTGAAAAAATAGAAATTATTTTTTTAATTATAGGGTTTTCAGGTCAGGGTCTTTTTGCATCAAGGTTTATTATTCAATGGTTATATTCTGAAAAAATTGGAAAAAGCTCTATACCTATATCATTTTGGTATTTAAGTATTTTTGGAGGCCTGGGTTTGCTATCTTATGCCATTTACAGACAAGATCCTGTTATAATTTTAGGTCAAACTTTTGGTATATTTATTTATTTAAGAAATCTAATTTTAATTTATAAGGACTAATATGACAAAGATTGAAAATTATATTAATGGAAACAAAGTTTCAGTTTCAAAAAAATTACTACCTGTTATGAATCCATCAACTGGCGAAAAAAAATCTGAAGTAGTTATGTCCAGCAAAGAAGATTTTAAATTAGCAGTTAATAGTTCAAGCTCAGCTTTTGAAAATTGGTCTATGGTTACCCCTCTTAAAAGATCCAGAATAGTTTCCAAATATAGAGAATTTATTGAGAAAGATATTGAAAATTTAGCTAAATTAGTTTCTTCTGAACATGGAAAAACTTTAGATGATGCAAAAGGATCAGTAATTCGTGGATTAGAGGTTGTTGAATTTGCTTGTGGAATTCCACATCTATTAAAGGGAGAATTTTCTCAAAATGTTGGAACGAATATTGACTCTTGGTCAATAAGACAACCCCTTGGAGTAACTGCCGGAATTACACCTTTTAACTTCCCTGCAATGGTTCCAATGTGGATGTACCCTATATCTATTGCATGCGGAAATACATTTATATTAAAACCCTCTGAAAAAGATCCATCTTGTGGGATGAGATTAGCAGAGTTATTTAGTGAAGCTGGATTGCCAGATGGAGTTTTTAACATATTAAATGGCGATAAAGATGTGGTTAACATGATTTTAGAAGACCCAAATATTCAATCTGTTAGTTTTGTGGGATCAACCCCTGTAGCAAAATATATTTATGAAACTTCTGCAAAAGTCGGGAAAAGAGTTCAAGCCTTAGGAGGTGCTAAAAATCATCTTGTAGTTATGCCGGATGCAAACATAGATCAGGCTGTAGATGGCATAATGGGCGCAGCTTATGGATCTGCAGGAGAAAGATGTATGGCAGTTTCTGTAGCTGTAGCTGTTGGAGATGTTGCTGATGAATTGGTTGATAATATCAATAAGAAAGCTCAATCATTAGTTGTTGCTCCATGGACAGATCCATCATCACAAATGGGACCAGTTATTTCAAAAGAGCATAAAGAAAAAATTATTAATTATATTGATACAGGAGTTGAAGAGGGAGCTAAATTAATTTTAGATGGAAGAAATATAAGCATTCAAGGTTATGAAAATGGTCATTTTGTCGGACCTACACTATTTGACAATGTTACAAAAGAAATGCGTATATATAAAGAAGAAATTTTTGGGCCTGTTCTCTCAGTCGTTAGGGCAAAAAATTATGATGAAGCATTAAAACTTGTTAATGATCATGATTTTGGAAATGGAACAAGTATTTACACTTCTGATGGTGAAGTCTCTAGGCACTTTACAACAAATTGTAAAATTGGAATGGTAGGGATAAATGTTCCTATACCTGTTCCAATGGCTTTTCATAGTTTTGGTGGCTGGAAGCAGTCCCTTTTTGGAGATCATGCAATGCATGGAATGGAAGGGATAAGATTTTATACTAAATTAAAAACTGTAACATCTAGATGGCCTAAAAGTATTAAGTCGGGGCCAGAGTTTGTACTACCTACTAATTAATCAATGAAGGTATTAGTTACAGGAAGTGCTGGCTTTATCGGATTTCATGTGTCAGATTATTTACTTAAAAATAATAATACTGTTATAGGTATTGATAATATCAATGACTATTATGATGTAAATCTTAAAAAATCACGATTAAAAATATTAAAAAAAAATAAAAATTTTTCTTTTCATAAATTTGATTTGATAAATGCAAAAAAACTTGAAGACTTAATTAAAAAATTTAAAGTAGAATTTGTTATCCATCTTGCTGCTCAAGCCGGAGTTAGATATTCTATAGAAAATCCAAAAACATATTTTAAAAATAATCTTGAAGTTTTTTTTAATATACTAGAAGCAAGTAAGAAAAATAATATTAAACATTTAATATTCGCCTCAACAAGCTCTGTTTATGGAGAAAATAATAATTTTCCCATTAAGGAAATTTACAACACTGATAAACCAATATCTTTTTATGCAGCTACTAAAAAATCAAATGAGGTATTAGCACATTCATATTCTTATATATATAATTTGCCATGTACTGCATTGAGATTTTTTACAGTTTATGGCCCGTATGGAAGGCCTGATATGGCTTTATTTAAATTTACAAAAAACATATTAGAAAATAAAAAAATTCAACTTTATAATAATGGAAACCACTCAAGAGATTTTACATATATTTCAGATATTGTGAGTGGAATTTTTTCAATATTAAAAAAAAATAATAATACTAAAAGTTTATTTAATATATTTAATATTGGAAATGGTAAATCAAGAAAACTAAAGGATTACTTAAAAACTATTGAAAAAAAACTAAATAAAAAAGCTAAAATCACTAATTTACCTCTTCAACTTGGGGATATTAAAAAAACGCATTCTGATATATCTTCATTAAATAACTACTCTAATTATATGCCTAAAACTGATATTGAAGAAGGTATTGATAAATTTATTGATTGGTATCTAGAGTATTATAGAAATTAATTATAATTTATTGAGTGCTTTTAAAGCTAAATCACTTTCTTTTTTAGAGTTATAATGTGTTAAACTCAACCTAACTAAACCATCTTTAGTATCTATACCTAGGGCTTCAAGACATCTCCAAGCGTAAAAATTATCATTTCTAGTTGCAATTTTATTAGATACTAAAATTTTACTAACCTCTTTAGAAGTTTTATTACTTGAAGTGAAGGCTATTGTAGGAGCTCTATCTTTATTTGATATAATTCTCTTTCCAATCAATTTTAAGTCTTCTCTATGATAAATATAATTAAGTATCGGATTCGCAATTTCTTCTTCATGGTCTGCAATTAACTTATTAACTTTTAGAACTTTTTCTCTAATTGATAATTTGTCGTTGTTGTAATGATGTTTGTATAAAGTCATGAGATATTCGTAAATTCCTATTAAAGAAGCAAGTTCTTCATGATTTGGGCCGCCTGGATTGATTGTATAAGGATAATTACCCTCTAAAAAATAATGATTTTGGTTAGGTAGTTTTTTTAATATTTTTTCTCTTCCATATAATAAGGCTAAATGAGGGCCATAAGTTTTATATAAGCTAAAGGTGTAAAAATCTACACCAAGTTCTTTTACATCTGGAAATCCATGAGGTGCAAATGAAACACCATCACCAATAACAATCGCATTTTTTTTATGTGCCAATTCTGTTATTTTAATTAAATCGTTAACTGTACCGACTATATTTGAGCAATGTGTTACGGCAACGATTTTTGTTTTGTCAGTCAATAATTCTTCAAAGGTCTCAATGTCTAGTTCAGCCGTTTCTGGATTGATTTTCCATTCCTTAATATTAGCGCCTACTTCTGATAATCTTCTCCAGGGACTTATGTTAGCTTCATGGTCTTGATTAGTTACAATAACCTCGTCTCCAGGTTTCAGTGAATATTTAAGAGCATTAGATAAAACATACAAATTGACAGATGTAGAGCCACCAATAATTATTTCTTTATTATTAGCATTAATCATTTTTGCAAAAAGTTCAGTAGCTTCATCCATATTATCACCTGCGATTTTGGACATAGGATATTCAGCATAAGGCTGGACCTTAGTAGAAATCATAAAATTGTTTAGCCTTTCAATTACTTGCTTAGGGACATAACTGCCCCCAGCATTTTCAAAAAAAGACCATTCTTTGCATAAAGGATCTTTAAATGCTGGAAATTGAGATCTCACAAAATCTAAATCAAGTTTTGTATTACTTATATTCAAAAAAAAACTCCTTTTTTATTTAAAAATATTTTATACATTATTTAAATGCAAACTAATAATAATTTTAATGATGAAGAGTGGCAAAATAGAGTTGATCTAGCAGCAGCTTATCATTTGGCTGATCTTTATGGTTTTAGTGATATTATTTGGAATCACATTACTTGCAAGACTTCATTAAAAAAAAATACATTTTTAATTAATAAATTTGGCCTAAGATATGACGAGGTAACTGCATCTAATCTTTTGGAAATTGATCTAGAGGGTAATATAATATCAGGTGAGGGAGATATAAATTTTACGGGATTTGTTATTCATGGAGCAATCCACCAAAATAGAAAAGATTTAAACTGCGTCATGCATTCTCACTCGCGATCTGGTTTGGCAATTTCATGTTTAAAAAATGGTTTAGAAATTTTAATACAAGACTCAGCGATGTTTTATAATAGAATAAGCTACCACGATTGGCAAGGTATGTCGACAAACTCAGAGGAATGTGATTCTATAGCTAGAGATCTAGGAGATAATAATACTATGATATTAAGAAATCATGGACTTCTTACAACTGGTAAAACTATAGGAGAGGCATTTATGTTAATGTATTACCTTGATAGAGCTTGTAAGGTTCAAATTGATTTATTCAATACTAATCAAAAGATAATTAAGCCATCAGAAAATTTATTAGAATTTGCTGCCGGTCAATATAATGATCCAAAATATCAACTTGGTAAACATGAGTGGCCTGCACTAAAAAGGATGCTTGATAAAAATAATAGTATATATGATCAATAATGACTTTAAGTTATAAGAAAGTTAAAGAAAAAAAATCAATATTACATTTTCCTTCAGATTTATTTATAGATGGAAAATATCACAAATCTATTTCTGAAAAAAGTTTTGATAATATATCTCCAATTGATGGTAAATTAATTAACAAAATTTCTTTTGCTCAGCAGTCAGATATAGATATAGCTGTTAGCTCAGCAAGAAAAGTTTTTGAAAAAGGATACTGGGCAAATATGCCCCCAGGTCAGAGAAAGAAAATTCTATTAAAATTCGCACAATTAATTGAACG
>Ga0181564_10001797_pt1 | contig 19062 bp, 13 predicted proteins | sample 011ome_24_FD_134512 | JGI IMG/M metagenome (GOLD analysis project Ga0181564, IMG submission 134512) | Coastal salt marsh microbial communities from the Groves Creek Marsh, Skidaway Island, Georgia - 011513CT metaG (megahit assembly) | ecosystem: Environmental > Aquatic > Marine > Intertidal...
ACGTTTGTAGTATTTCCATATTGGTATTTATTTTCATTAGCAGAATTTAATTTAATATTTGAATTAAAAATTAATCCAACTTTTTGTTTTCTTACAACATAAGAAAAAGAGCCCAATGCATCCCAACTTCCCGTCCCAGGTTGAAGGTCAAGATTTGGTTTTCCATAAAGATATTCTCTCTCAATACTTCCTAATGGTATTTTTATGCCAATTCCAACAGTTACTCTATGCACAAATTTAGAAGTGTCCTCTGTAAGTTTTGTGTTGTAAAGCTGGAAACGTTGCAAAAGCATAGGATCACCTACACCACTAACATTATATTTAGCAATATCATTAATGTATTGGACATTTTGAACAAATGGCAACACAATAATAGTGTTCCACCTTTCTTTAAAGTAAAAATTCCCTCTTACTTCATATATGTTGTATTCTTCTCTGACTTGATTCCCTAAAAATCCAGATTGCGAATTATGGCTTGTGTGTTTTAAATAATTCTGTCCACTAAAATTATAATCCCCCAGCATAGTGCGAGACCGCATAAAAATTCCAAATGAATTTTTATAATCTCCTGGTGAAATATTTAAGTAAACATTACAATGTTCACATGCCAACCCGACAAGACTGATCAAGAGAAAAGTCAATAACAATAACTTTCTCATTTATCAAATTTATTTAATTAATATTTAGGTACTTAAATAAATTGCGGTGGATGGAAAATATCGGATAACTGGCCCAAAGCCAAGTCTTTTTTTGAATTATTCATAACCTGTAAATTCACTTAGATCTCCCATGAACCTGACTTGATATTTATCTTGGTAAGAAAGTAACCAAAAGTCAAGCGATGCAGTTGAAACTTTCTCAACAGGAGGTGCCGAAATCTCAACTATAGCTAGTTGTTTATTCAAATAACATGCACCGTTACAATGCATTTCTACCTTATCCTTATTTATGCACTTTTCGCTAATAATCTCTTCTTGATGAAATAGAAAATCAAAGACAATAAAAGTTTGCCAAAATGTACCCGAAAACAGCACAGTTATAAAAAAGTAAATACTTATAAAAAAGGGATATCTCACGCTACAAAAGTAGAAGTAATAAACAACCAAAAACTTTTTAGGTAAAATATTTGTTTATTATTCATAACAAAAAAAAAAGCACCACTAAATGGGTGCTTTTCAAATATTCCAATAAAAATTTCTTACGATGAAAAAACTCTCTTTTCTTTAATTCTAGCAGACTTACCTCTTCTATTTCTGAGATAAAAGATACGTGATCTGCGAACAGCACCTTTCTTTACAATTTTAATTTCTTCCAAAAATGGAGAAGCAATAGGGAAAATTCTTTCAACTGCAGTATTACCTGACATTTTACGAATTGTAAATGTCTCGTTAACACCTTCGCCTCTTCTTTGAAGAACTACACCTTGAAAAGACTGTAATCTTTCTTTATCTCCCTCTTTAATCTTATATGTAACGACTAACGTATCACCAGCACTAAACTTTGGCCAATCTTTCATTTCGTTAATTTCGTTCTCTATTTCTTTAATAATATCCATTACTTATGTGTTTGTTCTTCCTCAATTTCGGGCTGCAATATTACGAATAATAATTTATATACAACACCATATGCAAGATTATTTAATCTAATAAATCAGGCCTGCGTTTTTTTGTTCGTTCAATAGCCTGTTGCATTCTCCATTCTTCAATAGCTCTCTCATTTCCAGAAGTAAGTATTTCTGGCACTTTCTTTCCATTATAATCTGCTGGTCTAGTATATATTGGAGGGGATAATAAATCATCTTGAAATGAATCTGTTAAGGCTGAAGTTTCATCATTTAAAACCCCTGGAATCAAACGAATAATGCTATCCGCAAGAACTGCTGCACCTAACTCTCCTCCCGAAAGAACATAGTCCCCAATAGAAATCTCTCTTGTAATAAACATTTCCCGCACCCTCTCATCGATCCCTTTGTAATGACCACACAAAACAATTATGTTTGTTAAGGATGATAATTTATTACAAATCTGTTGATTTAATTTTTCGCCATCTGGTGTCATATAAATTACTTCATCATAAACTCTTTGGCTTTTCAATTCAGTAATACATGCATCAATTGGCTGAATAGTCATTACCATTCCAGCACCTCCGCCAAAAGCATAATCATCTATTTTTTTATGTTTATTAGTCGTATAATCCCTCAAATCATGAACAACTACTTCAACTAAACCTTTGTTTTGGGCTCTTTTCAAAATTGAATCCGAAAATGGGCTCGTTAATAAGGATGGAACAGCACTGATAATATCAATTCTCATACTGCAAAGATAAACTATAAATACAATGTTAACCTAATTACCTTATCAAGCTTACGTGACCTCCAATAACATTTTCCTCATCATTACCGGCTTCTCTGTATGAAATTTTCCAAACATAAACATCTTGTTGTACTGCCCTACCGCGAAAAGAACCATCCCATTTGGCAAGGTGATCATTTGTAACAAAAATAAGCGCACCCCATCTATCAAAAACATACAACGTGAAATCCTCAGGAAATGGTCCATTAAGTACAGGGAAAAAATATTCATTATTTCCATCTCCATCCGGAGAAAAGGCATTGGGAACATATATTGAAAAATCTGCTATCACATTAACTTCTTGACAAATTGTATCCTGACAACCTAAAGTATTTTCGGCAACCAAACAAATAGGATATACACCAACACCATTATTTTCAAAATCATAGGAAAAATCTAAATCTGAGCCAATCAAGTTATCATCAAAAAACCATTCATAATTGCTTGCATTTGAACTCTCATTTGTAAACTGCACAAATGCATCATAAACTAGAACTTCTGAAGGCAAATAAGAAAAATCCGCAGCAGGACTTTGATTAGTACAAACTTGTGATGCTGCCGAAATAATTGAAACACAACCCATAGAATCTACTATCGTTAAAGAAACATCATAACAACCTTGCTCTGTAAACGTATAATCAAAGGGATTACAATTACTCAATTGAGTTCCATTCCCTAAATCCCACAAACAGCTCTGATTATTTCCAGCAATGCTACTGGAAAAATTTACTGTTAAAGGTACACATCCGACTATGTTGCTAAGAACAATATTGCCTGGCTGAGATCCATTTACAATTATTATTATAACATCACTTCCACCACATAATGAATTTAAACTGTATGTCACTATATGGCTTCCTGAGCCAGCAACCGAAGGATCGAACGTTCCTAAAATTGGATCTGTTATTCCCGATCCAGACCAAGTACCTCCCGGTAAATTGGCTAATAAATTAATAGGTGCATCGTTTAAACACATTGATCCAACAACACTTATAATAGGAATATCATTAGACCATACCACTTGTTCTACAGAATCAGTTTGCGGACAAACTCCATTCGTAGAATAATAAACCATAAAAGAACCAACTCCAGAAACCGCTGGAGTAAATTCACCTGTTGCACTATTTGTAATGCCAGTTCCCGACCATGAACCTCCACCACTTTGCACAGAGAGATTAAAACTAGGGGCATCTTCACAAACATCAGCCACTGCAGTAATTAAAACGTTGTCAGCTGGTATAACTTCAATTAAAACAGTGTCAGCATCGCCGCAAACACCCGGAATAGTATAGATAATTTGATGAATTCCTGAAGAAGCAAGCGCAGGGTCGAAAATACCTAAAGCACTATTAGAAATGCCCGTTCCGGACCAAGTACCTCCGGGATCAGCAGCAAATAATTGCACCGGAGAGATATTTTCGCATAGATTAACAACCGGACCAATAGAAGCATCAGCAAGAACAGATTGAGCAAATACTTCAACAATAATCGAATCCAAACATGCTTGATTATCCAAAATATAAACGGAGTAAACACCTTCGCATAGTGAACCAAAATTTCCGGAACCATTAAAATTTACATTATCTAAACTAAATTGAAAAGGACTAGTCCCCCCACCGGTTATTGCCGCGGAAATTTCTCCATCACACAACCCACTACACGAGACTGAATCCGTTAAAGTATTGAGAGTCAATTGCAATGGAGCTATTACAACGGTCTGAATAGTTTCTACACAATTATTAGCATCAGTTACATCTACAGTATAAGTTCCACTTGGAATTCCTGATATATCCTGCGTTATTGAGGCTCCAATATCGTCCCATAAATACGAGTAATTTGCGGAACCTCCAGTAACTGTCAGCGTAATACTTCCATCTGAGCTTTCAAAACACAAAGGACTTGTAAAAGTTGTTGCCAAAGTAAGTTCCGGTGGTTCAAAAAGCGAGAAGGTGTCCGTAATAACACACCCTAAATTATCGGTAATAGTAACCGAATGAAATCCTGAACACAAATCATTGGCAAAATTAGAATTACTAGCACTTCCACTCCAACTGTAGGTATAAGGTATTGCACCTCCTGCGGGTGTGATTGTGGCAGTCCCATTACATAACCCAAAGCACAAAGGATTAGTATTAACATTACTAGAAGTAATACTTCCTGAAGAATTTATTACAACTGTTACTGTATCTTCACAACCAATAGATGAAGTAGCAATACCGTAATAAGTTTCAGCACATAAGTTAGTCGCATTATTGTTTGTTTGTCCGATGGTCATCCATGCTGCATCATACCACTCATATGTATAGCCAGGGATGGAACCACTTGCAGTAATACTAGCACTTCCATTGCAACCACAAACAGCGTCAATTGATGTTGAAGTAACAACTAGAGGAGGTATTGCCGCACAATTATTATTAAACTGCCCAATAAAGTCAGCATTTGCAATATTATTCGGCGCTCCCGGAGTTTGATCATTCGACCCACAAACAGCAATATCTCCAGCACACCCTTCACTCCAGTTTGCTTGCACAGCTGGATCGCCGCCATTAAAAAACCATACATCATCATTTCCAACTCCTGTAAAATAAATCATTGTATTCAGATTCGCAGCACCATAGCAAAGTGAAAACACTTCACATCCATTTAAATCAACAAGCCTTGCACAATCTCCACCATTTGCCATTGCAACATTCGACCAATTCGGAGATGGATCCGTTCCCCATCCAGTTGCGGGGTAACTGCAAACAATGTCACCCGGAGTTGTTTCTGTAAACTCAAAAAACTGTGGGTTTTCTAAAGAAACTGAAAGCACACAATTTCCATCCAATAAACTAACATCATCAGCTGGAATATCAGGGTTTGGATCTAATCCGTTGTAAAGTAAAATGATTGTTCCAACAGGAACGCAAGACCATAAAGGATCATTTGTAAAACGAGCACAACCAGATGCAATTCCAGATGTTCCATGGTAACCACTGTTATCATCGTATATCCAACCACGAATATCAACACACGGAGGCGCTGAACCAGTACAATCATATATTGCACTTGTATCAACCACCACAAACTCTACGTATTCTTGACTACCAGAGGGACCGTTAGAGACTTCGTTTATTATAAGAGTCTGAGAATGCACGAAGCTAGAAAAGCTCGATAATAGAATCAAAAATAAAATACAACTCCTATTCATTTTCTTGTCATAGCTAATATCTCTGTATCACTGCGGTTTACAGACCCCGTGAGACCTCCAAAAATATCGCAGCAAACTTTTAGGATAGACTAACTTACATATATAAGCCCATGTAGTGACTTTATGGTATGTAGGTAATTGTAAATCCCATGATAAAAGAACGTAAATATCAAAAAATGGTTGTGTTATAAAAGACTTTTTTTGGTAGATAGTTTTTACCTACTCACACGGCGGACAATTAAATTCTAATCCTTAAAACAAAAAAATCAATTACCTTTGTACCGTGAATCAATACGGTACCGCTGCATATTACACTCTAGGTTGTAAACTCAACTTTTCCGAAACGAGCACAATTGCCCAATCACTTACAAATAGTGGTTATGCGAAAGTAGAATTTGATTCTGGCGCAGATGTTTATGTAATCAACACGTGCTCCGTTACGGAAAGTGCTAATAAGAAATGTAGAAACATTGTCCGAAAAGCACTGAACTACAACCCCGAAGCATTTGTAGTTGTAATAGGGTGTTACGCTCAGTTAAAACCGCAAGAAATTGCAAACATTCAAGGTGTTGACTTGGTATTAGGAGCCAATGAGAAATTTAAAGTTGGAGACTACCTGAATGACTTGCACAAGCGTCAAGACACGCAAATACTATCCAACGAAATTAAAGAAACCAAAGAGTTTGTTCCAGGATTTAGTACAACCGATAGAACACGCTCTTTTTTAAAGATACAAGATGGCTGCAATTACTTCTGTTCGTTTTGCACTATACCGCTAGCAAGAGGTAGAGGTCGTAATGCATCCATAGAAGATACTATTGCAAAAGCAAAAGAATTGGCTAAAACAGATGTTAAAGAAATTGTTTTAACTGGAGTGAACATAGGTGATTTTGGCTATGGAACGGATGAGAACTTTTTTGCCTTAATCCAAGAATTGGATAAGCTTGAGGATGTAGAAAGGTTCCGAATATCATCCATCGAGCCTAATTTATTGAGTAACGAAATAATAGAGTTCGTCTCTCAATCTAAACGTTTTGCACCCCATTTCCACATTCCTCTTCAGAGTGGTTCGGATGTTTTACTGAAAAGCATGCGAAGAAGATATGCATCATCTTTATATATTTCGCGCATAGAAAAAATAAAAGAACTAATGCCAGATGCTTGCATTGGTGTTGATGTAATTGTAGGTTACCCGGGTGAAACGGATGAAGAGTTCATGAAAACATATAACTTTTTAAACGAACTCCCAGTTTCGTATTTACATGTATTTACTTACTCAGAAAGAGACAATACCACTGCTCTACGAATGGAAGGAGTGGTACCAAAAGATGTGAGAAAAGCAAGAAGTAACATGCTTCGAATTTTGAGTGAGAAAAAGAAAAGAGCATTTTACGAAGCGAATGTTAGCCTTGAAGAAAAAGTTGTGTTTGAAGGTTCTGAAGACAATGGACTAATGTTCGGATTCACCAACAACTATGTAAAGGTTAAAACAGTGTTCAATCCTCTAATGGTAAATCAATCTGCAAAGGTTAAGATGACCGAATTAGATAAAGATGGAACAATGAAAATTGAATTTGTTGAAGAAAAATTAGAAACCGTTACCAGAATAAACGGCTAATGTACCCTACTCTATTTCATTTATTTAAAGACTTATTCGGAGTAGATTGGATATTTTTGAAGCCTATCAACTCCTTTGGTTTTCTTGTAGCACTTGCTTTTTTATGCGCTGCATTCCTATTCAGGAAAGAGATAATTCGTAAAGAAAAAGAAGGATTACTTCATGGCAAATTATGCATAGATATTGCAGGTAAAAAAGCTTCCATACTAGAATTACTTATCCTATTTGTGGTTGGGTTTATTATTGGGTTTAAATTCCTTTACCCCTTCTACAATTCAACTGTTTTGAATTATTTCCAACATTATATACTCTCCTGGGAAGGAAGCCTTTTTGGTGGAATTGTATTGGGTTTGGCAATTGCAGGCCAGAATTATTACCAATCTGAAAAACAAAAATTACCAGAACCAATAAAACTTGAGAAAGAAATAAAACCCCACCAACATGTCAGTAGCATTACATTATTAGCATTAGTTTTTGGTTTTTTAGGAGCTAAAGTTTTCGCTTGGCTGGAAGATCCTGTTCCACTTTCAGACTTTCTTCATGATCCATTTAGTGGACTAACAATTTACGGTGGCTTAATAGCTGCTTCCGTGGCTTGTATAATCTACATCCGTAGGCAAAAACTGCATGTATTTCACATGTTAGATGCTGTTTCACCTGCATTAATACTTGCATATGGAATTGGAAGATTAGGTTGTCATTTTAGCGGTGATGGAGATTGGGGAATTGAAAATACTGCAGCTAAACCCAACTTAATGTCAATTTTCCCTGATTGGATTTGGAGGTATGACTACCCGAATAATATAATAAACGAGGGAATTAGAATACAAGATTGTATGTATTCGGATTATTGCTACAAGTTAGCTACTCCTGTTTTTCCTACCCCCATTTATGAGTTCATCCTTTGCCTCGGTATTTTTGGATTATTGATGTACTTAAGAAAGAAAATAAAACTAACGGGGTTTATTTTTATTAGCTACCTCTTCTTTAATGGAATAGAACGTTTCACTATCGAATTAATTCGTGTCAATGAAACGTATAACTTATTTGGTTTAGTAATTACGCAGGCTCAGATTATTTCCACTATTTTCATTTTAACAAGTTTTATTGGGTATGGAATTCTTTGGAAAAAACCGCGTTATTTCGATTAGCGGATAATACAACACTTGCTCGCTAATGACAAGATAGAAAAAAAGGCTGATTCAATTGAATCAGCCTTTTTTCCATATAGGTTTATTACAACACTAACTCAACCTTGCTTCTAAAGCATTATCAAAGTGTTCTTTAGCCTCGTTAATAAATCCAAAATGTGTATCATCAACCACCATTTTACCTTTAGTTACGTGACCTATTAAAGTAAAAGGCACACCACATTCGATCATGTAATCCAAAAACTCATCTTCAGTTGTATTGTCTACGGTAACAACTACCCTTCCTTGCGATTCGCCAAATAAATATGCATCTTCTCTGATTTCAGAATCAGATACAATATCAAACCCTAAACCATTGGGCATTCCCATTTCTGCAAGTGTAATAAACAATCCACCATCAGCGCAATCATGCGCAGCGGAAATTAACCTTTCGCTTATCAATCCTTTAACCGCTGTTTGCATTTCATATTCTTCTTCCAAATTGAAATAAGGAGCAGGAGAAGCTTTTACACCATGATAACTATACAAATATTCTGAACTAGCAATATCTTCGGTTACATTTCCAATTAAGAAAATTAAATCTCCTTTTTGTTTAAAATCCAAAGACATCTTCTTTGACTTGTCATTCAAAATTCCTAACATTCCGATTGTTGGTGTTGGAAATACAGGAACTTCTTTCCCATCAATAATAGATTGATTATAAAAGCTGACGTTCCCTCCTGTCACCGGAGTTTGAAACTTCTTACACGCAGCTGTCATTCCTTTAACAGACCCAACAAATTGCCAGTATGATTCGGGATTGTATGGATTTCCAAAATTCAAACAATTTGTAATTGCTGATGGTTCTCCACCAGAACAAACAATATTCCTTGCTGCTTCAGACACAGCAATTGCACAACCAACTTCAGGATCAGCGTTCACATAGCGTGAATTACAGTCTACTGTCATTGCTAAAGCCTTATTCGTTCCCTTAATGTTTACAATAGCAGCATCAGAAGGTGCGTTAGTACTCATATTAGCAGTTCCTACCATACTGTCATATTGCTCGTAAACCCAGCGCTTAGAAGCAATATTTGGATGCGTTAATAAAAAATGTGCTACCTCTTTCAAATCTTCAGGTTGCTTAACATCCTCCATTTTAAATTTTTGATACTCTGCATAATAGGCTGGTTCTTTATAATCTCTTTTATACTGTGGAGCTCCACCTCCTAATACTAAAGAATCAGCATTAACATGCGCAACAACTTCTCCACCCATTGAGAACTCCACCATTCCGTCATCAGTGACAACACCTATTTCGGCACAATTCAAATCCCATTTTTCAAAAATACCGTTAACTATAGCCTCTTTTCCTTTTTCAACAACAACCAACATTCTTTCTTGCGATTCAGAAAGTAAAATCTCCCAATCTTTCATATCAGACTGGCGCGTTGGAACCAAATCTAAGTTGATTTTCATTCCTACTTTTCCCGCAGCACTCATTTCGCAAGTAGAACAAGTAATTCCTGCTGCGCCCATGTCTTGCATTCCTCTAAGAACATCGGTTTTTGCCAATTCTAAAGAAGCTTCTAATAATAATTTTTCTTGAAATGGATCTCCAACCTGAACAGCTGGTAAATCATCCATCGAATCTTCAGTAATATCTTTTGAAGCAAATGCAGCACCGTGAATACCATCTTTTCCAGTAGCAGAACCAACAATAAAAACAGGATTCCCAACACCAGATGCAGTGGCTGATATCATTTCTCCAGTATTCATAATTCCTGCTGAAAATGCATTTACCAATGGATTTTGATTATAGCTCTCGTCAAAGAAAACTTCGCCTCCTACGATTGGAATACCAAAAGCATTTCCGTAATCCCCAATTCCTTTTGTAACGCCTTTCACCAACCATTTAGTATGATCTCTATCAATCTCTCCAAAACGCAAAGAGTTTAATTGTGCAACAGGTCTAGCTCCCATTGTAAATATATCTCTATTAATACCACCAACTCCGGTTGCAGCTCCTTGATAAGGCTCTAATGCACTCGGATGGTTGTGTGATTCAATTTTAAAGCAACAAGCCAAACCATCTCCAATATCTACTAACCCAGCATTTTCTTCACCCGCCTTAACCAACATATTTGGACCATCTTTTGGCATTGTTTTTAGCCAAAGGATTGAATTTTTATAAGAACAATGTTCACTCCACATTACTGAGTAAACACTCATCTCTGTAAAGTTAGGCGTACGGCCCATTATCTCTTTTATCTGTTCGAATTCAGATTCTAATAAGCCTAATTCTTTTGCTTGTTCTAAAGTAGCTTCTTTTGTTGCGGCAACACTCATGTTCTTGTAGGGTTATGAATTTTAATTTTACTCTGCAAAAGTACACATAACATCACGCTTTTATACCATTCCAAAAAGCTTTATTTATTAACAAGAAGTAAAAATTTGTTTAAACAAAGAGAACTTTCATTGCATTGGTGTTACATTTGTCTTTACCCATAAACATAACCAATTGAGCACAGTCCTTCTTATATTCTATATCCTACTATTTTTTTGGGTTTTAAAAAGATGGAAATTTTTTGGTGATTCTGGGATTACGACAACGCAATTATGGTTATTATTTTCTCTTAAACTTATCATTGGATTTGGCTTAACTTGGATTTACACTGCATACTACACTAATCGCTTAGATGCTGACATATTTAAGTACTTTGACGATAGTAAAGTAATGTATAATGCACTGTATTCCAATCCTGTAGATTTTTTTAAAATGCTTTTTGGGTATGGAAATGAAAACGAATATTTCTTTAACAGCTATTATGTAGAAATGAATAACTGGGTCCGTGTTTATGAATCTAGCACCTACAATGACTCACGTACCATAATTAGATTCAATGCCGTGATTCGCTTATTTTCTATGGGGAATTTTCATATTCATACGATTTTTTTCACAGCTTTAAGTATGATTGGATTCACGTGTATATTTAGATCTTTCAAGGATTTTTTCAGCAACAAACAGGGTGCTCTAATTATTGTAGTTTTCCTAATTCCATCGGTAATATTTTGGAGTTCAGGAGCTTTAAAGGAAAGTATTCTAATCTTTGGTATGGGAATTCTTATCCACGCATTAAAGCAATTAACTGAACAGAAAATCAACATTAAACTTTTGACACTATTCTTTCTTTCTTTTATTCTTTTATTCTTTATAAAGTTTTATGTTTTACTTGCATTGCTCCCATGTATAATAGGCTATTTTATTTCTGTGAAATTTCAGATAAAACATCCCTTTTTAGTCTATTCTTCCGTAGCTATAGTTTTTAGTGTTTTAGCTTTTAATTCAAGAGAAATTCCTCCTCATTTTGATTTTGTAGAGACCTTGATTACAAAGCAAAAAAATTTTATACGTCTCGCTGAAGTAACAGATCCAGGTAGTAGGTTTGAACTCACTAATTTAGAACCTACATTTTTTGGAGTAGTAAGAGTAGTGCCGGAAGCCTTAGCAAATTGTTTTATAAGACCTTTGATTAATAAAGGGAATCAATTTATATTCCTCCCTTCAATAATTGAAAACACATTGCTTGTTGCTCTAATATTTCTTTCATTTTTTTCAGGGTTAAAACGAAAGGTAAAACTCACTACAGAAACAAAAAACATATTATGGTTTAGTGTTTTTTTCACCCTTATCTTATTTAGTATAATTGGACTTACCACTCCCGTTGCAGGAGCTTTGGTTCGTTATAAAATTCCTGCCCTACCCTTTTTAGGAATAGCTATTCTTACATTTCTTAATATCGATTACCTATGTGGAAAAATTCCATTTTTTAAATTTTTGAAATAATGAAACTACTATACATTTTATCGTTTACTCTAATGTTAAGTTCTTGCATGAAAACAAAAGAAGTGGACTTAATTATCCACAATGGAAATATTGTTTCTGTAACGGAAGACAGTCTCATATTTGAAGCAATGGCGATAAAAGACGGTAGAATTGTCGCTATCGGAAAAGAACAACAAATTTTGAATAAATACAGTGCCCTCAAAAGCATTGACTTGCAATTGGATTGGGTTTACCCAGGTTTCATAGATGCACATTGTCATTTTTTAGGTTATGGTCTTGGTTTGCAACAGCTAGATTTAAAGGGAGCAAAGTCATTTGCAGAAGTAGTTGAAAGATGTGTTAATTTCGATAAGAACAGAATATCAACCTGGATTGAAGGGAGGGGATGGGACCAAACTATTTGGGAAAACCCAGATAACCCAAATAAAAAAGAACTCGATGATAAATTCCCAAACACTCCCGTTTTATTGAGACGTGTAGATGGTCATATGGCAATTGCTAATCAGTCCGCTTTAAATATTGCTGGCATTACAACTGAAACAGAAATATTAGGAGGGTTTATAGAAGTTCTAAACGGCGAACTTACCGGAGTTATTTCTGATAACGCAGTTGATCACATTCGTCAATTCATCCCCAAACCTAACGAACAACAAAAGAAAAAAGCTTTGCTAGATGCACAACGTAATTGCTTTGCTGTTGGTTTAACAACAGTAGATGACGCTGGACTTAGCAAGAGTGATGTTCAATTAATTGAAAACCTGGAAAAATCGGAAGAGTTAAAAATGAGAATGTATATAATGTTAAGTGACACCAAAGAGAATTTCGATTACTATTTAGATACTGTTGGAGGGCCTTACAAAACTGACCGGGTACACGTTGCGGCATTTAAATTCTATGGGGATGGTGCTCTCGGGTCAAGAGGTGCTTGTTTATTACGCCCATACTCCGATGTAGATAGCGTGCATTACGGAATGTTATTAAACAACCCCAATTACTTCAGAGAAAAAGCGCAACTAATTTATGATAAAGGCTTCCAAATGTGTACCCATTCTATTGGTGATTCAACTTCCCGACTAATTTTAAACATATATGGAGATATTTTAGGAGGAAAGAATGACAAAAGATGGAGAATTGAACATGCGCAGGTTGTCGATTCCACTGACTTCAAATTGTTTAAAGAATTTACTATAATTCCTTCTGTCCAGCCAACACACGCTACAAGTGATATGCGATGGGCTAGGCTCCGATTGGGAAAAACGAGAACAAGGTTTGGATATGCTTATCAAAAGCTGTTATATCAAAATGAATTTATTGCTTTGGGGACAGATTTCCCAATTGAAAACATCAGCCCAATTGAAACTTTCTATGCAGCTGTATCTAGAAAAAACAAGAATGGAATGCCTAAAAATGGATTTCAAATAGAGAATGCGTTATCTCGTTGGGAGACATTAAAAGGAATGACAATTTGGGCAGCACTTTCCAATTTTGAAGAACAAGATAAAGGATCCTTGGAAGTTAATAAATTAGCTGATTTCATAATTCTAGACCGAAATATACTAGCTGTACCTGAGGATGAAATACTAGAAACACAGATTAAAGCCACTTATGTAAACGGTGAGTTGGTTTATAAGCAATAAAAAACTGATACCTCATCACTTTTTCTTAAATAAGATTAATCAACTGCTTAAATCATAGTTCGATCTGCAAACCATCATAAGCAATCGCAACATTATCAGGTAATTCCTTACTAACATCATTATGCCTGCCCATTAAATGGCTGATATGTGTTAAATAAGCTTTTTCTGGTTTAATTTCTTTAATGATTGCTAAGGCTTCCTCTAATGTGAAATGTGAAATATGTTCTGTCTTTCTAAGCGCATTAAGGATAAGAGTTTTAGAACCCCTCATTTTCTCGAACTCTTCTGGGGCGATTTTATTCGCATCCGTTATATAAGTTACGTCTCCTATTCGATAACCAAAAACGGGTAATTTATAATGAAAAACTTCGACTGGCAACACCTCTACTCCACTTACTTTAAATGGCTTATTTGTAATAATATGCGGTTCTATTTTTGGAATTCCAGGATACAAAAACTTTGGATCAAACACATAATGAAATTCTCTAGATAAGTTTTGAAAAACGTGCTCAGTACAATAAATATTCATTGAAACTTTTGACTTGAAATTAAAAGCACGAACATCATCCAATCCAGCGACATGGTCCTTGTGTTCATGGGTAAATACAATTGCATCCAAATGTTGTATATTTTCTCTTAACATTTGTTGTCGGAAATCAGGACCCGAGTCTATCGCAAATGCTACTCCTTGCGTTTCGATCAAAACTGAACTACGAAGACGACTGTCTTTACTGTCATCTGACAAGCAAACCTCGCAATTACAAGCTATTACCGGAACACCTTGTGATGTTCCTGTTCCTAGAAATGTGAGTTTTATAGAATTCTTAGATGACAATTTTTATTCAATTACTATTTAAAACCTAAATATAATCAAAACTTACTCTTGTTAATCTCGATTCCTTACTTTTGCAGAACAATTTACCACCATGAAGTTTGACGACTATTACATAGCACCGCAAATTAAAAAGAATTTAGCATTACTAGGATTTAAAAAACCTACGGATATTCAGTTTAAATCAATCCCATCAATTCTTAAAGGTGAGGACGTTTTAGCAATCGCGCAAACTGGAACGGGAAAAACAGCAGCATTTGCTATTCCGATTATTAACAACATCCAAGCTTCTAAAATAAAAAATAGAAGAGACGGTGTAAAGTGTTTGGTAATGGTTCCAACGCGCGAATTGGCTATTCAAGTAGCTGAGGTTTTTACTGAGATAGCGCGCTTTACAGATGTTACTACTTTCTGTATTTACGGTGGTGTTGAACAACAAAGCCAAATTGAGAAGCTAGAACATGGTGTTGATATTTTAGTGGCTACCCCAGGAAGAATGTTTGACCTGATTAGCCAAGGATACTTGCGACTGCATAGAATCAACACCTTAATTTTAGACGAAGCAGATCACATGCTAGACCTAGGTTTTATTGAAGACATAACAGATATAAAATCAAAACTTTTACAAAGGCATCAAACATTGTTCTTTTCAGCAACCATTAATAAAGATATCAAAAGGTTGGCTTATTCGCTAGTCTCAAACGCCATACGAATACAAGTATCACCTAAAGACCCTGTTTCTGAAAATGTTAGCCACTCTGTTGTTTTTGTAGAAATGGACGACAAACGTTTCTTCCTTGAACGCTTCCTAAAAGACAACCCCGACAGCAAAGTACTGGTATTTGTTCGAACAAAAGTACGAGCTGAACGCGTTTTAAAAGCAATGAAAAGAGTTGGATTAAGTTCTAGTACTTTGCATGGAGACAAGGAACAACATGAAAGAGCAACCTTGCTAGGTGATTTTAAGACAGGTAAAACAAAAGTCTTAATAGCGACAGATATCAGTGCTAGAGGTATTGACGTGCCTAATGTGGATTTTGTAATAAATTATGACTTGCCAGACAAATCAGAAAACTATGTTCATCGGGTAGGACGCACAGGTAGAGGCACTCAAAAAGGGCAAGCAATATCTTTTTGCAGCAAAGACGAAAAAATAATTCTCGATAATATTGAAGGATTTTTGGGAAATAACATTGAAATAATGGCTGTTTCTAATCTAGAGTACGAACAAACGAAAGACTTATCCAGTGATAGCACTGATGATTGGCAATCACTTCTAGACATGGATGAGTGTTTTGAAAAAAAGAAGAAAAAGAAGTGACACTAAAATAACACTAAAAAAACGCAGTTTAGTTAACTCAAACTGGAATAGCTACCATCTCCCTAACCTTCTCCAAAGCATAATCAATCTCTTCTTTGGTCGTAAAACGTCCAAAAGAAAAACGAACAGGTTGGCAATTTTGAGAATTTGGTAACGCAGCTAGTACATGAGACCCCACATTACTTCCTGCAGTGCAAGCGCTGCCCCCAGAAACACAGACACCATTTATATCTAAATTAAACAGAAACATACTACTTCTCTCTGATAATGGAAAGCAAACACTTAACACCGTGTATAAACTCCTTTCTGAGTTCTCCTCTCCGTTAATAATAATAGTAGGAATCATTTCTTGCAATTGCTCCATCATGTAAGTCTTAAGACCTTGTATTAAAACTTGATGCTCTTCCATGTGATCGTGCGCAATTTCCATCGCTTTGGCTAGACCTACAATTCCATAAAGGTTTTCTGTTCCACCTCTATGTCCGCGTTCTTGAGAACCACCCGACATCATGTATTCTATTGGCGTGTTTTTATTTATGTACAAAAACCCAACTCCCTTTGGTCCATGAAACTTATGAGCAGCACATGTAATAAAATCTATATCAAGCACTTTCATATCAAAACGATAATGCCCCATTGTCTGAACAGTATCTGAATGAAAATAAGCTTTGTATTTTTTACACAAATTACTTATTGCATCCAATGAAATTAGATTTCCTATTTCGTTATTTCCATGCATCAGAGAAACCATTGTTTTTAAAGAATCATCAGATAATAACTCTTCAAGATGCTGAACATTTACATGACCATCCTGATTCAAATTAACATACTCAACCTGAACATTAAAATGGTCCCTAAGATGCTCTGCTGTATGGCCAACAGCATGATGCTCTACACAAGAAGTTATTATTCTTTTAACCCCTAAATCCATAACACCGCAGCGCAAAGCCATATTATCAGCTTCCGTACCACCTGATGTGAAAATAATTTCTGAAGGTTCAGCATTTAAATAATCAGCTACTTTTTTTCTAGATATTTCTATGGCATTTTTTGTTTTTCTACCAAAAGCATGCGTAGATGATGGGTTCCCAAAATGTTCTGTCATATAGGGCATCATAGCATCAAGTACTAAAGGATCTAATGGCGTTGTAGCTGCGTTATCGAGGTATACGTTCATAGGAATATAATAATAACTTCAAATGTAATAAAAGTATTTAGGATAACTGTATTCTATACTAGGGTTTCATGCAATAACTATATTTGTTAAGATTCCAATTTTATCGAATTAATAACCTAGCACAGAGAGCATACTATCAGAACTTTGCGGATCACAAAAAACTTGCACTTTTAATTTACCACCGTTAACTTTATTCAAAACTAGGGTCTTTGGAGATGGAGTTAAGCAATGTTTAATTCCTCCATAGCCACTTAAAGCTTCTTGATATGCTCCCGTATTAAAAAATCCAATATATAAAGGCTTTTCATTATTGTATTGAGGTAAATAAATAGCGCTTACGTGTTGTTCTGAATTATAAAAATCTTCGCTATCGCAAGATATTCCGCCTAGAAAAACGCGTTCAAAAGGCTGGTTCCAATGGTTAATAGGAAGCATAATAAATTTTTTATTGATAGCCCACGTATCCGGCAATGTCGTCATAAACGAACTATCAATCATGTTCCATTTTTCACGATCATTTTGTTTTTTTTGATCAATTATTTGATACGTATTAATTGCGCTTTCTCCTACTGTAAATGATCCAAATTCCGTAACTATATTCGGCTCGCTCACTCCCTTTTCATCACATATTGTTTTTATGTATAAAATTGTATCATCAATCATTTTTTGATAATTGAATTCAAATGATAAAGAATTTTTAATTGGTAAGCCACCACCTAAGTCAAGTGTATCTAGCTCTGGACAAACTTTTTTCAATTCACAATAGAGGTTAACTACTTTGGTCAATTCATTCCAGAAATAAGTAGTATCCGTAAACCCTGAGTTTACAAAAAAGTGTAACAGCTTTAGTTGATGCTTTTTATTTCCTTGAAGATGCTCCGTATAATACTTAACTGCTTCTTCATAGCCAATTCCTAAGCGGGAAGTATAAAACCCAAATTTAGGTTCTTCTTCTGTCGCTATGCGCATTCCAATTTTAAATGGCTGATGTACTAGCTTATCGATTTTATTCAACTCCGAAGTGCTGTCAATAACCATTACTCCATTGTAAAACCCTTGATTAAAAAGATCTGCTATGTTTTGAATATAGGCATCCGTTTTATAACCGTTAAATAAAATAAACTTGTCTTTGGAATATTTCCCTGTATTGGTCAGGTTCTTAATAATATCTAAATCATATGCTGAAGACGTCTCTAAATGGCTTCCTGAATCAATTACCTTTTCAAGCACAAACTTAAAATGAGAACTTTTGGTGCAATAGCAATAGGTATAGTCTCCTTTATAACCAACCTTCTCCATCGCCAATCGGAAGAACTCCTTAGCACGGTTTATATTCTCAGAAATTTTAGGCAAATACCAAATCTTCAAAGGAGAACCATGTTCTTTGATTATTTGCTTCAAATCAATACCATGAAAAAACAGTTCGTTGTTTTTGACTTCAAACTCATCTTGTGGAAAGTCGTATGTTTTTTCTATTATATCTTGATATCTTAGACTCACGAATGCGAAGATAGAAAATTGGTTGTTTTCAAACCCTTTTTTTAGTCATTTTGGACGAATTTGATCAATGCTTATTCTTTCAGAATAGGTTATATTACCACTAAAATAAATCAGAAAACAAATGACACTGCTTAGATAGCTTCCAAAGCTTGTTCTACATCCCAAATAATATCCTTGGAATTTTCAACCCCAACTGATAAACGCACCAGTTTATCCGTTATTGACAACCTTTTCCTTACATCAGCCTCTATATCAACATGCGTCATTGTTGCAGGGTGTTCTGCTAAACTTTCTGTACTCCCCAAACTAACAGCCAGCTTTATTAATTTTAAACTATTTAAAAATTTAAAAGCTTCTTTTTCTCCACCTTTCAAGTCAAAAGCGATCATAGCCCCTGCTGCTTTGTATTGTTTTTTATACAAAGTCGTTTTAATTGGGTCATTGTCGTCTTCAATAAAA